>Ga0187771_10003469_pt1 | contig 11009 bp, 14 predicted proteins | sample 0116_SJ02_MP15_1_FD_133139 | JGI IMG/M metagenome (GOLD analysis project Ga0187771, IMG submission 133139) | Tropical peat soil microbial communities from peatlands in Department of Meta, Colombia - 0116_SJ02_MP15_10_MG | ecosystem: Environmental > Terrestrial > Soil > Wetlands > Peat | place... | reverse complement strand
TGGGACTCGGTGAACTCAAGATTCTCTGTGGTCGACACTAGGATTATCGATTTGATGGCGAAGACAGAGGTTCTGGCGTCCAGGTCAGGCACGGTCTCTCAAGGCCCTTCGCAGGCACGGGATGTCTCTGCTCCGACGACTAGGACGGATACCAAGGTTGTCGGCGCTGTAGCTGAGGCCGTGCGGGTCCCAGCTCCTCTTGTTCCTGCGGGTGAAGGAAGCGAGACGGAGGAAAAAGTGCTCATGTTGCTAGCTCAAGGCCCGAAGACCTCAGCTCAGATTAAGGCGGAAGTAGGAAGGTCTCGGGAGCACACTGCGCGGTTGATGAAGATTCTCTTCGACAGGGGCTTGGTCATGAGGAATGATAGAAACAAGCCGTATGTCTACGAGATTACAGAAAAAGGTAGATCCTACTTGGGAAGCTGACTGCTGGAAAGCCGCGTCACCCTGTACACCCAAGAATTGCCGAACTTCTGACGTTTCAGGAGTCCTTTGTCAGCCAGCCTGGATAGGTAGGTGGAGACTGTGCTGAGGGGAATCGGAGTCGCGTGCTGGTCCTCGTAATCACGCGCTATATCCGCAGACGAGAACTCTTTCGCGGGATATGATGTCTGAATCAGCTTCATGATTCGGCCATATGTGGTGGACTCGTCGGGAGATATGTTTGGGTGGGTGTTGTGGTCTCCCTGGCCGAGAAGGTCGAGGAGCTCCATCATCCGCATCACCTTGTTCTGAGTAAAGGTCCCGTCCAACGCCAGGGAGTACCTGGTCCCCTCCTCGTCTGTTATCTCGATTTTGACCTTCTTCCGCAACAAAATCCGAACGGCTACGACCCCGATAAAACCGCGGATGGTGTGAAGTTGTGAACAGGGCGCTAACAATCCTTGACCGGTTTATGAGGTGAGTTTGCTAGTTCACTGTGCTTCACAGGTACCGTTGGGCTTGGAAGGTTGCAGTAGCTCCAGTGGAAACAAAGGGGGCAAATCAGGCTTGGTTCTTGTGAATGAGGTTGTTGCGAAGCCGTTAGGGCCTGATAAGCTCGCTGTCCATATGGCTGCCTTGGTCTTCACATATGCTTCACACAAGAGGGGGACCCGTGCGTTTCCACTCCAGCTCTCTTTCATGGTCGTGGCGTAAGTGGATTCAATGGAAACACAGCGGTAGTCGCGCGAAGTTGCCAATCAGCGAGAATAACAAAGAGATCCAGCCAAGCGCGAGCATCTTCTTACAATGATAAAATCGCCTTTCACGATATCATCTTACAACCTTCCAGTGGAAACGGAGGGGACCGGGCCTTGAACCGGACCGCCATATCCACCGAATCCGAGGGGCCTGACTCTATAGATGAGATATTTCAAAAAGCCAGGGAAGGGAGAGCCCTTTTCCAGAACCGGGATGCCTTGTCGACGGAATACGTGCCCGACAAGCTTCCATTCCGAGAGGACCAGATAAGGCAGGTGGCTCAAATTCTGGCACCAGCTCTCCACGGGTCCAAACCCTCTAACCTCTTGCTCTACGGGAAGACCGGCACGGGGAAAACCGCCGTGGCCAAGCTGGTCGTCGAGAAGCTCAGGAGCCAGGACCTCTCAAGGCAGATAGCGACCTGCTACATCAATACCAGGATTGCGAGCACCGAGTACAGGACCCTCGCCAAGGTCGCCGAGTCCCTTCCGCTCAGCGAGGAGAAGCGAATTCCTGGCACGGGTCTCTCAATAGGCACGGTCCTCGAGAGGATTTTCGGCGCAATCAGAGACAACAAAGTCCATCTGGTCCTAGTGCTCGATGAGATAGATTACCTTGTCAACACCTACGGGGATGACGTCCTCTACCAGTTCACGAGAGCCGGCGACCAGCTGGACCAGGGATTCTTCACGATAGTCGGCATCTCTAACGACCTCAAGTTCAAGGACGAGCTGGACCCGCGGGTCCTGAGTAGCTTGGGAGAGGAGGAGCTAGTCTTCCCTCCATACACTACGGAAGAGCTGCGTGCCATCCTGGCTGCCCGGGCCAAGGTCGCGTTCAGGCCGGGGGTCGTGCCCGCCGCAGTCCTCAACCTTTGCGCAGCATTAGCGGGATCGGAGCACGGCGATGCCAGGCGCGCCGTGGACCTTCTCCGAGTCGCTGGGGAAATCGCCGAGCGAGAGGGCAAGCTCCAGCTCACCGAAGACTGCCTCCGCAAGGCGTCTGAAAGGGTCGAGAGCAACAGGATAGAGGACGCCTTGCGTTCGCTCCCCATACAGAACAAGTTGGTCCTTCTCACGGCGTCCAGGTTCCCCGAGGGCACCAACACGGGCGACCTGTACCTGGCCTACGAAGCCCTTGCCAGAAGGGCGGGGATAGAGGCCCTCACCCAGAGGAGGGTCAGCGGTATCCTAGCCGAACTTGACCTTCTGGGCCTTCTCGAGGCCGCCATCGTCAGCAAAGGGAGGCGCGGCAGGACGAAGAGGATTCGCCTCACCATCCAGACAGACATCCTCGCTAAGGTGATGGCAGAGGACTCCCAGATGCTAGGCCTGCTGTAGCTCGCCGAACCCTAACTTTGTGAAATTCCTCTTCACGACCTCAAGGGTCGAGAGGTTGAGGATGGGCACGATTGACGTGATTGGGTCTAGGCCCATGTTGGCTTGGAATGGCGTCTGGCCCTGGAACGTGCCGGAGTTCACAACGAGGGTCCCCCTGTAGCTCCCCACGTCGAGGGTGTGCACATGACCCGCGTGAAAGACGTCAGGCACCGGATCGATGACCAACATGTCTCGCAGCTCCGGCGAGATTGCCGTCCGTTTGCCGTAGGTCGGGGCCAAGTGCCTGGCCTTCAGCAAGACCTCCATCGCTTCGACTGGCCTGTCGTAGGTGAGGTCTGGGACCGTCGCTATGACGTCGTCGAGGCTCCTCCCGTGGTAGATTAGGAAGTTCACGCCATCCAGCTTCACGTTAGCTGGCCCGCCGAGGTGCACGGCGTTCTCGAGGCCGTATAGGGGCCCTGCCACATCTTCGGGGACCGCGGGTTGGGGCAAGGCCTGCCGCACGGGGTCGTGGTTTCCCGGAGCGATGAGCAACTTCATGTGCTTCGGCACCTGATGCAGAAACTCCCTCGCGAGCGTGTACTGGCGCTTCAGATTCCTCTCCGAAAGCTGGAGCTCCTGGCCTGGATAGACCCCCACTCCGTCGACCACGTCGCCGGCGACGATTACATACCTAATCCGCTCCACGATGTCCAAATCGCCCAGCTTTCCGTTCAGCCAAGCAAGGAACCGGCGGAAGTCGTCCGCGAGGAACAGCTTGCTGCCTATGTGCAGGTCAGAGAGCATGACGGCGTAGACCCTGCGGGATGAGCCCACAGACTTCCTCGAAGGGATGTCGGGCAACACTAACTCCCTTGCATAGAGCTGCCCTGTCTTTCCCAAGGCCACCTCGGCCACGACGAGGCTGTCGAGCGGCAGCGCCAGCGCGGAACTTGCCACCTCGTCGCCGCAATACACCCTCGCGGTGCCGGTGGGGTCGTCCAGGACGAGCTCGACCCCGCCCCCCTTCTTGCTGCTCCTGTTAGAGACAAGGCCCGCGACTTTGTAGCTCTTATCGCGCGTCTCCTTGCCAGCCTCGATAGAGGCGATGTTCTTAGAGTCAGGCCTCTGCCTAGCGATGTCAAGCAGGTGCGAATATCTATCCTGAAAGAGCCTCTTGAACCCGTTCTCGGCCTCGACAGGCTCGATGCTGTCAGTCGGGTCGCTCACCACTACGAACTCGGCCGCTAGCTCCGACGAGCTGAGCTCCACCCTGCTCTCTTCCCTCGGCAGGAAACGGTCCAGGTCTGACTTGAGTATCACCTTCTCGGATTTTGACGACTCTTTGTTCTGGATTACCGACTTTAGGATTGCCTCTATGTCGCCGTTCGCCGATAGCGTGGTGAGGAGCGCGAAGGCGTCTGGGTGTATCTGGTAGCCCTGCGAGAGCGCCCTAGAAACCGCGAGCCCCATCTCCCCCGTGGCCATCTCGCATCAGCGCATGGTTATCGTGGGCCTTGCAAGCCGGTCCAGAAGGCTTCTGGCCGCATCCACCAATTCGGACAGTCTCAGCTCGTCTCTGGCCTCGCAGTATATCCTGGTCTTCGGCTCGGTCCCGGATGGCCGGAACATCACCCAAGACTTGTCCTTGAACACGACCCGCAGCCCGTCAACGTTCCGCCTTTCCGCGATTCTGAACTTTGAGAAGTACTCGTCAATCTGCTCCGCAACCCTCGCCAGGTCCACCGAGACGGGCAGGTTCACCTGCTGGTAGTGCCATTCCAACTCCCCGCCCAACAAGCGGCGCAGCTCTGGCCTTCTGGATAGGACATCGACGATTAAGGCGGCGCCGTAGATGCCGTCTTCCCACATCCCCCAGGTGGGGTCCACCACCTTCGTAGGCTCTGTGGCGAGCACGGCCCCTTCTCTCTCGATTTCCGCGAAGGTCTTCCCGATTCTGGCGCGTACCACACGCAGACCCATCCTTGTGGCCGTCTCCTCCACTGCGAAGGAACTGTTCTCCGAGATGACCACAGACCCCGAGCTCTTGTCGAGGGCCTCGAGCGCGAGCACCGACGTCATGTAGTCCGGAAGGACGCGGCCTGAGGAGTTGATCAGCACGAGCCTGTCGCCGTCTCCATCGTGCGCAAGGCCCAAGTCGGCCTGTGTCCCACCCACGAAGGCCGCCGTCTCGCCCAGCGTAATCGCGGTCGGCTCCGGATGCCGTGCCGAGAAGCGCCACGAGATTTGCGTGTTCAGAGGAGTCACCTTGTTCCCCAGCGCGGTCAGGACATGCGGCGTCGTCAGCGCTGCCGGGCCGGTGGCGCAATCGACGACCAATCGCAGCGGGGTCTCCGCCTTCGAGAACCTCGCAAGCAGGGCCTTCACGTAGGGGCGTACAGCATCACGCGACCCGATAGACCCGGCATTTGCGGAGCTTTTGACCGACTCGACCGCCATCCCCCTCTCTATCCTGCCTTCCTCCTCCCTCGACAGCTCCATCCCCCTCTTGTTGTAGACCTTCACTCCTGAGAACTCCGGCGGGTTGTGCGACGCCGTCACCGCGAATCCAAGGTGGCAGCCGTTCTCCCTCGTGCCGAAAGCGATGACCGGAGTGGGAGCCATGCCGAGCTGGACGGCGTCGCTCCCACACTGCGCCACCGAGGCGGCGACCACCCTCGCTATCGCCATCGAGCTCTTCCTTCCGTCCCAGCCCACAGCATACTTTCCCTTCCCGAAGACGAAGGCCGCCGTCTCGACCAACTGGTCGACCTGCTCCAAGGTCTGGGTCGAGTTGAAGACCCCCCTGACGCCGGCGGTCCCGAAGACGGGCATTGCCGGTGCACGAGACCACGGCCCGTATTTAATTTAGAGCAGGCGCCTCCAACAAAAACCCTACACTTTGAACGAAAACCATCTGAAACCACGTTTTCGCACACTGGCTGCTACCCACAACCTCCTTGCAAATTAAATAGCAACAGGTCCTAGGACCTCAAGGAACACGAGAGACAACATGGAATTCGTTGAGCCCGAGGTCTATCTGATTGCGGAGAGCAAGGTCAACCCTGAACAAGTAAAGGCGATGCTGGCCTCGGTCGGCAAGGACACCGCCACCAACTGGTTCGCAAGGACGAAGGAGGCCTCCAAGTCCGACGGCGAGCTGTTGACGGAGGTGGCGGGGAGGATCTGCTACAAGAGCTTCGGCGTGGGCCTCAACCCCAACGTCACCAAGATCAGGGAGAGTTCGCGAGACTACATCGACAACACTCTGTCGAAGGGTGATGGCTCAATTTTCGAGCACGCCTCTTGCACGTTCGCTTTCCTCAACGTGAGCCGGGTATTCACCCACGAGCTCGTCCGGCACAGGGTCGGCGTCGCGATAAGCCAGGAGTCGCTCAGGTATGTCAGGCCCACCGAGCTGCGCTTCTGGCTCCCTCCGGAGCTCCAAGACAAGAAGAAGGAAGTGAAGGCCATTGTCGAGCAGATGGAGGACAACTACAGGGGCCTAGAGAAGACCTACGGCTGGGACAAGCTGAACTTCGACGTTAAGAAGAGAATCACCTCTGCTCTGAGGCGGCTCATGCCTGACGGCATGGCCACCTCGATTGTCTGGACAGCAAACCACAGGACCATCCGACACGTGATAACGATGCGGACCGCGGAGTCGGCCGAGGTCGAGATACGCTTCGTGTTCGACAGGGTCGCCAGGCTGATGAAGGAGAAGTTCCCGTTGATCTACCAGGACTTCGAGTTCACCGAGCTCGAAGACAAGACAAGGTGCTGGCGGCCCAAGTACGTCAAGGCTTGAGCGCCGGGGGTGGGATTTCCACCCGCGGAGGGACTCCGCGCGATTTGAACCCACATGACCGTTAGGTCACGGGCTGTCAAGTCGGATGATCTCGAGATGCGGATTCGCCCACCCGTCCAGCGGAGCGAATTGCCCGCGCGTTAACCAGACTCCGCCACCCCGGCGGCGTGCGCTGGGCCTGCGACCCAATATAGCTTTGGGGCCTATTCGGTCTTGAAGGACTCGCCGCAGCCGCAAGTTGAGACGGCGTTCGGGTTCTTCACCACGAAACCTCCGCCCATCAGCTTGTCTGACTGGAAATCGATGACCGAGCCCGCGATGAATGGCATGCTCGACTTGTCGACGATTAGCTTCGCTCCGTGCTGCACCACCACGTAGTCGTCTTCACCGGACTTCTCCTCGGGCACCATTCCGTAGGACAGACCCGAGCATCCGCCGGCGGAGACGAACACCCTCAAGCCCGCTCCGGGCTTTCCCTGCTTCGCTAGGTAAGATTGTAGCTCCACGGCGGCAATCTCCGTGATGTCCACTACCGGCTTGATTACCTTCGTCGCTTCCGTGGACATGCTGACTCCACGGAGCTGAACTCCTATAAAAAGCCGAATGACCCTCAGATTTTCGCTAGGGCCGAGAGTATCTCGTCATAGGGAGGCTCCGTCCCCGGGTTCTCGGTGACCCACTTGTATCGCAGGATTCCTTTTGCGTCGAGGACGAAGGCCGCGCGCTTGGAGACGCCCTTGTAGCCCATGGCCACCCACGTCTCGTGGAGCACCCCGTAGGCCTTACTGACCTTCTTGTTGAAGTCGCTCAGCAGAGGGAACTGCAGGTTGTATGTCTGGGCGAAGACGTGGAGCGTGAAGGAGCTGTCGACGCTGATTCCCACTACTTGCGCCTTGAGCGAGTTGAACTTCGCTGCCCCGTCCCGGAATACGCACATCTCCTTGTCGCACACGCCGGAGAACGCGAACGGGAAGAAGAGCAAGACCGTCTTGCCCTTCTGGGTGAACTCCGAGAGCTTCCTCTCCCTCTTGCTGGTGTCGGGCAGCGCAAACTCGGGCACTCTCTGCCCTATCCGAAGGACCATGCGTCTCAAAGAAGGTGGTTTTGGCGATTTAAGCTCTTTGGGCCGGCTCCAGCTTCCTCAGGAGCTCGACGTACTTCGTCATGAGGGCCACCAGGCGGTCGAGCTTCTCAGAGTCCTTCTCGTTCTCCATCAACGACATCGACTCCTTGAGCTTGACGAGCAGCAGGTTCTTCAGGTCCTCGGCGACGTCCGGAAATAGAATCTCCTTCGCTTGCAGCGCGACGGAGAGGTCGTCGTGGTTGGTGCAGTACACTCTTCCTTTGTACCTGATTTGCACGCCGTTGCACTCCGGGCAAGGCTCCTTCATCATCACGGCCCCCTTTCTCATCAGCTCGACGGTGATTCTCGTCTTCTCGGCGGTCGTGCTCAAGTGGCTTGCCCTTCGGCCCGTTCCGGCGATATAAACCATGTAAGCTCCATAGAAAGCCAAATATGCAAGGCTGGAAGGCAGGGGAAACTCCGCGCTGCGTCGCCGGACACCAAAAATTGAGCGCCAAGATAACAAAGGAAAAGAAACAGCAGCAGAACGACGGCAAACTAGCCAAGGCGACCGCGAGTCTCCAGCAGATAGCAGACTCCAACATCACCCCCCGAAACATCAGGAAGATCGTCAAGGACTCGATTACCGCTCTGCAGGACCCAAAGGTGAGCCTCGCCGTGAGGGCGGCCAACGCCATCAGCATGCTCGACGAGGTCGCCCAAGACCCGAACATGTCTTCCTTCGCGAGGGTCATACTCTGGTCGGCCGTCTCCGAGCTAGAGTCCATCCGCGAGTAGCAAAGATTTAACATCGCAAGTGTCCAAGCCGACGCTAGCACTTGCCAGCTTGCCCTAATTGCGGGACAGCCATCTCCTCGCCGTCCAAGGTCTTCACCGTCATCGTCGAGCCGAAGGAAGGCGAGCGCGGCCTCACGCAGAGGAAGGTCGGCATGTATAGCTGCGAGAAGTGCGGCACAAAGTTCCCGGTCATCGTGAGCCGGCAGCACTACCTGATCGTAGCAGAGGAGCAGATGAACCAGGTCAAGACGGACATCAAGAACCTCAAGAAGGGCAACCAGGACCTTGAGAAGCGCATCGAGCAGATGGACAAGGAGTACGAGGACCTCCAGAAGAGGCTCGACAGGAGCAAGAAGGACGCGGAGACCAGGGTCCTGGAGACGAAGCTCGAGGCCCTTGAAAGGCACGTCGCCTATCTTAGAAAAGAGAAGGGAGAGCTAGAGGAAAAGGCGACGAAGTTTCGCTAGTCGGGTTGCGACTGGCTAGACTTGGTAGCTTTCGGTCGGCGCTATCGGGCTGGAGTATGTAGCGATCTTCTCTTCCAACACGGCCTTCTCGGTCCTCAAGGCCTCGACTTCGTTGGAGAGGGAGTTCGCGTGCCTCTCGAGTTCCAAGGTTGAAAGCCTCTCTTTGAGACTTGCAATCTCGGTCACGAGGGCGGTCTGCTCAGATTCCAGCGAACGAATCCTTTCTTCTAGCTCGGCTCGGTGATCGACGTATTCGGTGATTACTTCCATTGAGACCAACCTCATGGCGGCGTAATTCCTTTTTTCCTCTCAGACGAAAAACAGTTGATTCAATCGTTAAACGGATTCAATCAGTCACTGCCCTTATCAAGACCGCCTCTGAGCCCCACGATGAATGAAAGGCTTCTGGGCCTGGCCGTCCGAGCCGAAGGAGCAGGACAAGCTCCTCCGCAAGATGATGCAGGAGGACGAGCTTGTGAAGATTTTGTCAGCGCTCGCGAAGAGCCCGGACGGCATGTCCAACGCCCAGCTCGACAAGCTCCTCGTAAACAACTCCCAATGGAGGACTCTCTCGCACATGAAGGAGCTCATCGCCCTAGGGTTCGTCCAGTACAACGTGCAGTTCTTCGGCGACCCAGGCAAGTACGCATTGACCGAGCTGGGGAAGACTGTGACCTCGAAAATCCAGGCAGGCTAGAGGGCGCACGCCTGTCGTTAGCTTTCGACCAGGCGCTTCTTCATAGGCTTGAGCTGGGACTCGACCCAAGCGATGTTTCCCTCGAGCATAGCCCGCGCCTCTCTCAGCGTGGACTCTCTTTGTGGCTGCGGTATCTGCGATATCTTCTCTTGGAAGACGTCGAAGATCTCTCTTCCCCGGTTAACGAACGCCGAGGCCCAGACCTCCGCCGGGAGCAGGTCTGCGAAGAGCCTGACCATGACTCGCTCCCTTTTTCCCGCGGAAGCGAGGGTCCGCTGCATCTCCTCGAGTTCCTGTTTGCCCTTCTTCGTGACGTGGTATTTCACGGTGGAGTCAGACTCCGGTCCGGCCTTCTCGAGCAAGCCCTCCTTTACCAGGCTTCTGAGCAGCGGGTAGACTGTCCCCGGACCGGGTCTCCACGCGCCCTCCGTCTTCTCGTCAATCGTCCTCATTATCGAGTAGCCTGTCTCCTGGCGCCTCGACAACATGGTTAGCATGTACAGTCGAAGGATGCCTCGGGGCACCGCCTGCGGATGAATCCATTTCTTCGCCCCGGCTTCTTGCACTGTGAGTTATCGTCGCGGCGTCGGGCGTATTTAAGTAATACAAATACTACAGTGTTAACGATATCGTATTAGATATGCTTATAATGCCTTTTCTGACCCAATCTTCGGAGGGAGACGTGAGCGCCCTTTGACTAACCCCTCCTTGGAAGCTGTGAACCTCTCGAAGGTCTACGGGAGCTTCACGGCGCTCTCAAACCTCAACCTGAAGATTGAGGGGGCCAAGTGCGTCGGGTTCCTCGGACCGAACGGCGCCGGAAAGACGACCACGCTCAAGATATTCACCGACCTAATCCGCCCTTCCTCCGGCCAGGCGCTGATCAACGGGTTCAACGTCCACACCCACAAGAAGGCAGCCCTCGCCTCAGTCGGCACCGTGATAGAGACTCCTGAGATCTATCCGTCACTGACCCCCAGGGAAGCCCTGGGGATGATTGCCGAGCTGAGGGGCATCCCCCATGCAGAGCGCAGGAAGCGGATAGACGAGGTGACCGCCGAGGTGGGGATGCAAGAGTGGGTCGACAAGAGGACGGGCAAGTTCTCGAAGGGCATGAAGCAGAGGATATGCATCGCGTCCGCGCTCCTGAGCGACCCAAGGATAGTGATCCTCGACGAGCCGACGACAGGTCTCGACCCCAGAGGAATGAGCGAGGTCAGGGACATCGTAAAGTCCCTGAAGAAGAAGGACCGCCTCATCTTCATGAGCTCCCACATCCTCAGCGAGGTGGAGGACGTCTGCGACGAGGTCGCCATGATCGACCACGGCAAGCTGCTGGTATACGACACGCTCCACAACGTCACGGCAAAGTTCGCCGGCGGCCCTGGAGAGAACATTGTCGAGGTGGGCCTGATACGTCCGCTCCCAGCCGGGGCCTTGGACGGGCAGATAGCGAAGCTACCCGGCGTGGTCTCCGCCCAGCAGCTAGATGACAGGCGAATCAGGCTACACTGCAACGGCGGGCTGGACGCTCAGGAAACGATACTCGCAGGCCTCGTTGGAATCGGAGTTGGAGTCGTGAGCTTCCAGCCGGCGTCCTCGGCCCTCGAAGAGTCATACCTCAACCTGATCAAGGACACCCTGTGAGAGCCATGCCAGACCCTAACCCTCCGGC
>Ga0187771_10003468_pt1 | contig 11009 bp, 9 predicted proteins | sample 0116_SJ02_MP15_1_FD_133139 | JGI IMG/M metagenome (GOLD analysis project Ga0187771, IMG submission 133139) | Tropical peat soil microbial communities from peatlands in Department of Meta, Colombia - 0116_SJ02_MP15_10_MG | ecosystem: Environmental > Terrestrial > Soil > Wetlands > Peat | place... | reverse complement strand
TGACACTCATCGAATCCGAATCATGCCCAACAACCCGTCACGAACCCTAACAAGTATTTGTCGATTAACTCTATGTCACGCTCCCGTACCGCTTTCAAATAATTACGAAGCCACACTTGACAGAACCAACGAAAAGAGCTATCTACAAGCTGGAAGCAGTGCCGCGTAACATGAAGTTGAGAACGCAAACACGCCGTGCTCTTCTCTCCACGTTATTTCTCTTTGGATTACTTACTTGGGTCTACGTGGTTATTCTACAAGTGACGGATTTAGTTTTGAACCTCGGCTTGATGAGCGCGCCACTTACTCACATCAACGTTCTGCCGTTCAACCTGCGCGTCGACCTGACGGGTATGATAGCGTTCGTGGTCGCGGCGCTAGCCTTCTTTCTCCTACAGTTAACACCCAAGGCTAGGCGATGACCAAACCTCTGCGAAATGCGAAAAAGTGAACTGAGTACTTGGCTCGAATCCCAGCCCTGAACGGTTGGGAGATGGCCCACTCCGCACGACCTTACGGATTCTGTCAAGTCCTCGTGTGTGCCATTTTTCTCTCTTTGAAGTTAGGGGATATTGACACGATTCCTCGATTGTTACGACTTGTTCCAAGATTACAGCTCTAATTTTTCTTTTCGAGAGGTCGAGAGAAACTTCCTGCCCGCAGGGGACGCTTAACGTGGATGTGCGCTAGGTTCTGTTGCGTAAACGGGTCATTAGCCATGCCTGTTGCGTCAGCGGGGCACCCATCAATTCGCCAAACATTGTTGTTCCATAAGGGGAACATTAATATACTCACGTCCATGTAACCATAACGCAGTAGAAAGGATGTGTCTTGATGCCCGACATGCTGCCGTTTACCATGTTTGTTCTAGGGATAGTCCTGTTAGGTGGGGCACCTATTGGGCTCGTTCTAGATTTGTTTCGGAAGGCCTGAACGCGACTCTACCCAATGCCCGCACATGCAACACCAGTAGTCTAACCCCCGTTTACGTAAGAGAGCCGTGTACTACAACCTACCATTACTGAACTACCGGTGTCGGCAGCTGGTTACTGGGAGTGGAGGCTTACGACCTTGTCGCTCCCCTTCCGTCTCCGAGTTATGTAGTACGCCTCATCCAGTTTCCCAAACATTCAACGGTTCTCGGGAAGCACTCGCGGGCCATCATGCATTAGATAAACTAAAGAAACGACTGTTCAAAGTGAGATGTTTTGCATGAAGATATCTTGAGATACGCTGGTTTTCTACCCACACCTGATTAGTCTTGTAGAGATCTGCTCTTAGCGTCTCGCATTTCTTGACGAATCCTTGTATGGATCGATCATTGAGGGTGGTAATGGAGGACTGGATATGGGATTGCGAACGGCAGATGTTTTGCGTTAGTTGTCTACAGGAAGCATTGGTTACCGATGAATCCAGCATGGTCCGACTTCGCATATTGTCACACGGGAGGGCGAATGGAAGTTGCAAGCTCAACTGGTGTTGGCGCGTGCCATCCATTCCAGGACGGGTGTCTACGCTTGAGGCCTCTGTCATATGCGGCCTTGATGGTTGCAGCCCTAATCCTGCTTAGTCCACTAACCATACTTCTTCCGTTCTCGAATTCTATGCCCGTCACTACCACGACCTACGTGACAACTGAACAAACAACTACCGCAATCTACACCTCAACAGCCTTCGATACTAGTTTCGTTTCAACCACCGGAACTATGCCGGTTCAGTCCCCAGTGAGCATCCCTTCACAGGGAGTAGGTTTCATTGCCCCGAACGGCAAGTGCAGCCAGTTCACGATGCCCCTGACCGTGAACTCTGGAACGACCCTCAACCTGGAGCTAACCTCGACAAATCCCGCAAATCTATACCTCCTTCCCACAGACCAATTCCAAACTTCTTCGAACGGCTGCGACCTAATCGGAAGTTCGCTCTTGACTGAGAACAACTTCACCGCTTACACCCTACATTGGACAGCGACTGAGAACGGCACCGTCTACCTTCTCCTAACTGGACCAACCACCGTAATCATCCTAAGGAACCACGGGAGCACAGACTCGGTCGAACAGCTCGCGACCGTGACCTACGCAAACACAGAAACAAACCTCAACCTCTATTCGTCAACAAGCATTGCAAACCACACGACAACCAAGACCAGCGCCTCCCAACCTTATCTTCCACCACAGCTAGGTTTCGAAGTATCAATCATCACATTCCTTGTCGCACTTCTCGCCCCCATTCTCCTCCTAGCATCCAACAATAGGTTTGTCAGGTTGAAGCGTCTAAAGAATGTAATTACCAGAGCCTAACCTCTAGATTTTCGTATCCTAGTTGGGCATAATTCACGTTCAAATCCGAGTTAAAATTCACGTGCCTGCTGCGCGCCGTGCAACCGTTCCCTACACTTTCAGGACGGCTCCATGCCCGACAGGCTGGAATCGGAAAATCAAAACCACTGGCTTCGAAACAAAAACTCAAGACACTGGATAGAATTTCTAACCCATGCCTCGACTTTCACCCGCAAGCGGACCAGCCCAGATTCAAACGTCATAACGCCTGAACTTTGCTGAGGCACTCGAAGGTTGCATTTGCACAAATTAAGAAGCGTGTCACCGCTCAACCACTAATTGCTAAACCAACGCATCCAATAGGGCAGACTCACGACAAGAGAATTTTCGTACCGTCAGAGCCAAAAATGTTAAGAATGTAATTGGCTAGCTTTAAACGCCGCACTCGGTAGGATATTGGCACATGAGTAAAGACCAGGTATGGGGTCTAATGATTTTCGTACTTAGCGTTCTCGGAATCATACTCTATGGTTGGTTCATATACGGCTGGCCGTTGATCACGCTGCAGATTACGGCTTTCGTGGCAGTAGCCTTAGTTCTGGTTATCGCGGCATGGATTGGGTATACGATGGCGACAACGCCACCGCCTGCACCACTTGAACCTACACCGACATCAGCTGCGTCCGAGCCAACAAGCGACACCGAAACAAAAGCTCAAGACACCGGATAGAATTTCTCAGATCGACCCCCTTGGCCCCCACTAGGCTCGCGATTAGTGGATTATCCGATCTCTTGACTCATCTCAGCCGTTGACAACAGCTCGACTCGTTTTTTTGGTCCCTCGCTCTAAGCTCGTGATGTCTGTTCTTATTGTGGCAATCCGTTCAAGGATCATGTCGATGTTGGGCAACTTGGGTAAGACAGTAAGGTAAGGCCGGGGAGATGCTTCGATGAGTTTGCATCCATCTTGATTCAAGTCTGTACCTTGTTGTTTTGGTGTCTGGTTAGCAGCCACTTTAGATCCCAGCTGAAACTACGCTCATTCCTGTACATCGACGGAATTAGGATGGTGCCACTGGGCTGCTCAAAGATAGGTAACAGCTGTCAGGTTTATCACAACTATGTTAGACAACACCAAACGCTAAACTGACTGAGGCTGAGAAGAAAGAATACGCCGCCACGATGAAGAACTACCAGCGATTACAGGCCATGTTGTTTGAGTAAACGGTCCTACTGCGTAACCGATTGGAATCTCTGCAAATATCCAGCAAACGACTTGAAAACGCAAGTTTTTTCCTAATTTTGGCAAGCTTTCGCTTTTGGTAACGACGATCTTCTCCCTGTTCTGGAAAACGGATTAAGGCCGGTGACAGTTTTTACAACCCATTTTCAGCAGCTAAAATTTGGTTAGGTGACGAGGACTCGATGTTACCCCAATGTAACTAACCAGAACCGGGCTGAGGCTGTGGGGCAAACGTTTTACTTGGAAGTTCGCTTATCAGCTTCTTTAGCTAGCCGAGAGATGGTTTCCCGAGCTTTTCTCAGCGACTCATCACCCTGACGCGTGAATCTGACCGCGTTTGATTCGATGGCCCCCAGCCTTGCTTTTGTAGCCTGAAGCTCATCCCGTAACTGCTCATTCTCATTCTTTAATTGGTCAATCTTACCCATTAGTGCTTGGCAGCGATCAAGAAGCTTCTGGTTTTCAGCGAGGAACCCTTCGAACTCTCTTCGCTCAACCGCAACCCTATCCGACATAGGCAACGGAGGAGACAGCCCATCGGTTGCCTATGAGTCATACGGTACGACGAGCCGCGACAAAAGGTCGCAGATTCCGCTGAAACGCGGTCCAAGCATTCGTCGGAGTAGGTCGATGTCAGCCGTGCTCACCGCCTTCAACTCCCTCATCCCAAGAAGGTAAGCGAGGAGCCCGACGAGTAGGTAAACCGGGAGTAGAAATCGGCTGTAATACAATAGCTGGAGGCCTTCCATGACTAAGGCCATACCCACGCTGGCCACGATGCTCTTCAGGATGGCTTGCGTGTCAAGTTTGACAACGATTTTTCGCCGCACGAAATACCATGTCAGCAAGAGGCTGAGCAGCATCGAGAACGCGCGGGCAATGGAGGCGCCCAAGATTCCCAGCACCGGGATTGAGATGAATGCAACCGCGACGCTAAGACAGAGGGGGATTATCGAAGCAAGGGCTGCGAGCATTGTCTCGTTCAAAACGATCAAGACAGGGACGAGCGCTAGTGCGATTATGCTAGCAATGGATCCAAGCGCCAGTACAGCGAGTGGGATAGCGCCGCTTCGATACGCCCCACCAACAAGCAAGGTCAAGGCGGGCCGGGCAGTTGCGAGTAAGACGAACGCCAAAGGCATCGCAAAAATCGACACGTAACGAGACGCCGTCCTAACCGAGTCCCCCAAGGCCTCACGCCCTTTCACTCCATGCACCCCCGAGAAGACCGGAAGCAAAACCGAGCCAAGAACGCCGATCAAGTTGTTGTACGCGGTGAAGCCAGTTACCGCAGCTCCATATACTCCGAGAGCAGTGAGTGAAACTAACGGGATCAACGTTAGCTGATCAAACGAACCGTACAGGAATGACGCGATGCTCGCAAGATAAAGCGGACTGGAAAGTTTCAGAAGATATTTCGTGCTAAACCGAAAGACGGGAGGACCTAGTCTCCGCCAGAAATACAGAAACACGTAGGCCGTCAAGACTGTATCAGAAATCACCCACGCTTCTACCATCCCGACTAAGGAGTGGGTCTCATAAACGAACAACACAACCATAAATGGCCTGACGCTCCCGTAGACCGCGTAGATCAAAGCATAGGCCCTGAATTCAAGTAACCCGTAGAACACCGCCCCCTCGGTTTGCCCAATGATGGCAATCAGATCTATCGCAAAGAACATGCCGATGACTGAAATTAGCGGCGAGTTCGGAAGGTTGGAAACGCCTACAGGAAACTTTGAGAGTAGAAAACCTGCAGCGACTATGATAGAGGCCAATTCACTCAAGAGAAGGGACTTGTAGTAGACTGAAGCCGCCTCTACCTTCTTTCCTTGAGCAATGTTCTCCGCAACGAACTTCGTAACGACGTTTGCCAGACCGAGCCCGATAAGCGTCAACGCACCGGTAGACGCCAAACTCAAGATCGCGAAAACGCCCATTTCGTCCACAGATATCAGCCGGGCGAAGAAGGCGAAAGCTACAATCTTAGCCACGGATGAAGCAATGCTCTGTACCCCGAGATAGGATGCGCCCCTGGCCACGGAGACTGCATTAGACTCCTCCCCCAAATTGCATACCCCCGAATATTCAGATAGGCTTCGGTTTGACCATCAACTGCCTAGTATCGACTGACAGTAGCGAATTACCTAATCACGTAAGCACCTCTATATGAGATAGACCGATGATCTCTGACAATTCTAGCAGCACAGCAGAACAGCACCATTCCATTTCGGAAACGACAAGAGAGGGCAGAAAATCTACTATGAATTCACAGTAGCCCTCGCTTCGTACTTGCGTGCGAAGGAGATAGTTCAGGTGATTCCCCTTCCCATCAGGTTAACCAGTCGGAGGACTACCTGCCAACGAATCAGACCAGAGTTAACCAAAGCAGCTAGGTAGCCTCGAACGTCCAGTGGATTCAGAGACAGGCATTTTGCTGTCCATTGGCTGGACAGCCCCCTCTGACCCAGCGCAGCATATGCAAAAGCGATTTGTCCGTAGATGCGAGCAAGTCCCCGTCGCTCCTCTTCAAACTCGGGGTACTTTCGCATGAGATATGTCAACGCAGCAATGATAGTCTGCCAGCGTGCTCCTGAATCATCCTGCATCATCGACCAAGCGCCCGGATGCCAACGCACTCGGACCAGAGGTTCTCTAACCGCGACCAACCTGCACCGACGTGAAGCCCGCAATAACCACTCGTAGTCAGCGCAGTAGCCAGATCTAAGAACAATATCCTCGTCAAGCGGGCCAACGTATTCGAGAAAGGTCTTTCTTCTCATTACAAGAGTGCTTGGATGCACCTCCATGTGCCGCGATCGAAGAAGCTCTCTGAAAGTAATAGGTCGATTAGGAGGAAGGCGGGCTATTGCGTGACCGTCGTGGCAAACATAAATGCCGCATGTGGCTACTGCGGCGAGACGATTCCCTAGAGCGTCTATTTGCAAGCGCAGCTTTCTCTCTACCCATTCGTCATCGTCATCGCAAAAAGCAAGAAACTCTCCTCTTGCATCCATAGCTCCTGTGTTCCTCGTACCACCGGGCCCAGAGACACGTACATTAGTCAATATGCGTAGAACTCGACCCTCCTTAGTCTGCACCCCGGCTACGGCTGGTTTGCTTCCATCAAATACTACCAAGCACTCAATCGGTCCAGGATAGTCCTGACCGAGCACACTATTGACCGCCCTCCACAATAGAGCCTGACGATCTCGACTCTGAGTCGGGATCACAACTGAGACTAGAGGCCAAGCCATAATTTCCCGTCAGCCCATCCGCTTGCGAGCGTCTACCTTATGCAAAGTGAGCGTCTCTCTGGGCAATTAGAGATATGATTTGAGATTCGACATTCTCGGCAACTATCTCGGGCGTGAACCTTTCTTCTATGATTGTTCTGCCTGCGCTAGGATCAAATTTGTCTCTTGATTGCAAGAATTCACGGACTCCATCAGCTATCGAGCGCGGGTTGGTCCCTTTGAGGTAAAGCGCCACCGGTTTGTTGCTGATTATCCATCTGTTCGCCGGTAGGTCAGAAACGATCAATGGCTTGCCCATCGACAATAGCTCAAGCACTTTTACCGGGTTTTGAAGGCGGAACCATATGTGATTTGGAAGAGGGACTATTCCAACATCGCATGCAGCTATGTAGTTTGGGACCTCCGTATGGTCAACGGGGCCTCGAAGCTTCACAATTTCATCCAAACCATTTGCGTGCACGTACTTATAGATGCTCTCTCTTTGAGGCCCGTACCCAAGGAGAACTAGAACCGTCATTTCAGACTCCTCCTTTAGAAGCTTAAACGCTTCAACAAGTTCGATTATTCCCTTTCCTCTCGAAAGCCATCCATGATACAATACCGACAATCGGCCGAACAAACCCAGCTCCTTGCGCAAAAGTTCAACTTTAGTTTTGTCTACGAAACCAGCAAATTCAGGTTCGACAACGTTGGGCCACACGGCGATTTTGCTGTCGGGGATTCTGTACGTGTAACGGTAGAACTCTGCCAACATCGGCGAAGAAAAGAATATTTTGTCAAAAAGGATGGACGCTAGCTTTATGGACAGAGCGTCATGGAATGAAACCGCCAGTTCGCGTAAAGTGTTTTCTTCAACGAATACGTTAGTCTCAATGTGAAGCAGCAGTATTGGGTTACGGCGGAACAAACGGTTGAGAAAAAGGATCGGAAAAAGTGCCGGTACGGAGTTGTAATCAAGAATGATTGCGTCCGACTGCGGAATTTCCCTGATCACGCGCCACAACGCAGCAATCTCGAAAAGGATCAATGAAAAGACCGGAAATTCCTTCGGCAACCGAATCAGTTCTAACTTCAAACCGGATACATTTCGCCTCTCGGCTGATTTGGGTGTTGCCGCTGCCAGAAAGGTCACTTGATTTCCTCGCTTCGCCAATGCCGCGAGTGGCTTGAAGGTTGTACTTTCACGGGATAGATCTGTTAATCCGACGAGTGCGTATTTCACCACCAAGATTCGAAGATTCCTGCGGTACACGGTTCAATCATCTACTCTAGTCTTCGGATGAGGGCATCGACGCACACGCTTTTCTGGGTTCTGTTCCGTCTTCCGGTCTTTTAATAGCTGTTAACTAGATTAGCGACTAGTTTTCAGCCACTCAAAGAAAACCGCTTGGGTAGCTTCGATTTTGTGACCTCTACATCGGCTTTCCTAGTCGTTACCATGGTTCCTTTCCTTCGGTAACGAGTCGTTTACGCTTGGGCCGTGAGCGAGTTCACTATCGAGCGATGTCTCCGTTTATTAAGCCCCCTTTTGGTGAAGGTGCAATGACAGTTGTTGTTCACGAAGAAAGCCAGCATTTCATCTGCTTCGATCATCTGTCAATACTCTTATTGCCGTTTACCGGGTGCTTGACGTGCTTTTCGACCTCCTTGAAGATCTAGGTGCTTTCTTCTTAGTTTTAGCAAGAGATCGAAGTAACCTAAGCGACAAGCTGGACGAGTTTGCAACTCTTGGGATTTCGAATTTCTTAGTCATCTGTGGCGAAAGAGTGAAACATCCTAAGGTACAATACAGAAAGACTGCTGGGAAATGGGATGCGATAAACTTTGGATACAAGCTCGTACCTTCTAGCGCGAAGCTAATTTTGCTCAATGATGCCGATACGAAAATTCACTCGCTTGACAAAGCTCTCCGGCGTTCCCGTGAAGCAGATCTCATTTACTGCAAAGTGATGGTAGCAGAAGGCCCTCAAAGAGGATTCTACGAAATACTTGATCGCGTGAGGCAGAGAATTAATGTGGCTGCAAGTGGCGAACTCATGCTGATCAATAGACGAACCTTCGAGCGCTTGCTCCCAATTCCACCCTGCACAGCTGAAGACACGTACCTCATGTTCAAAACACTCCAGTTGGGTCACCGCGTAGAATTTTGCGCTGACACTTATGTGACGACCATTAGGACGCGCTCCCCCGCCGAGGAACAGGTGTACAAGGCAAGAACAACGCTCGGAGTATACCAAGCATTGCGGTTTGCTAAGCCACCACCCACAATTAGAGCGTTCTACAGGCTCCTACCGCTCATGGCACCACTGCTAGCAGTAGGAGGTAGCAATGGCAGGGCGTGGGCAATTGGCATCGAGCAAGCGGTAATGAATAACCTCGCGCAGCGATATGACACAAAGTTCTAGTGGTTAAGTTTTCTCCTAGAACGCAAAGACAGCCCGATTCTGGTGGGTTATCAGATTTATCATAACTACATCAAACCGCATAAGTCGTTAGACAAGAGAACGCCCGCAGAGGCAGAAAGCATCAAACTTCAAGGAAAAGATAAGTGGTTAACAATTATACAAAACGCGAGCAAAGAATAAGTTACGAAAAGTTAATGCTTCCGTTTCCAGAGTAGAATGAAACCGGTTAGACCCAGGGCTATGCTCACTGCTTTCTGAACGGTAGGCGGAGACGGGATGTTGGAGCTGGTTTCTACTCTAGTAGCGCTGCTGATAGTGGTTTGTAGTATATTGGAACTGGTAACCGTCATCGTCGTATTGGTTAGCAGTGCCATGTTCACATCGTAGGTCGTCAAGCGTGTCGAGCCTGACCCTTGGCGAACTTCATTGCCTATCTCTACGTCCCAGAGATTCTCCTTCATGACCGGTCGGCCTTCTATTTGGAGAAGTTGGAGAAAAGGAACTATATTGATCACGGCGGGTATCCTCGGTATTCCATCTATCACAAATAAATTGTCTTCAACGCATTGACTAGAGCTGCTGGCTCCTGACAAACAGTTGTTCACCGAGTTAGAGTAGCCGTATTCCGTGTAGTTGTTGTATCCGTCACTTATTGTGGCCAGGTTATAGCGAGGTGTGCAACATGCTGCGCCTCCGTACATTGCGATTTCTATTTCGTCAGTTATTCCGACTGGCCATGACGAGTATGGCTGATTCCCAGTTCCGACCCAAATGTCGAAGATAAAGTCCCAGAACGTACCTGTTATCGTGGCAGCTAGCTTAATGGTTAAGGATTGAATGCTGGATATTGGCGTTACAACATTTCTCAAACTAGGACTACTAGCGTTGTAGCTGGGCACAAAATGCACCTCTGGAAAGATCGGATTCGTGCTAAAGAGAGGTTTCGTCCAATTCCAACCGACAGCCCCTGAAGAGTATATTTGGATGCAGGTCTTGGCGGAACTGTCACCCCAAACATCGTTATCAAGGTATGAGTCGCCGAAGCTAATGTGTCCTTGAGCGATGCAATTCTGTTCAGTTATCGTAGGCAAAGCGCTTAACGTTTGAGAACCTACTGACCCGAGGCTGATGATGTTAAACCAAAAGAGAACGGCTAAGATCAGGCAAAATATGCCTAACCCGCCTTTCTCTTTCGAATTCAAGAATCTGGCACGCACCCACAATACTAGAACCTTAAGACCGCGTAAAAGACCAAACGCTTTGTTACAGCGCCCGAAAAAATTGCGACCGAACGGCAACGTTACGTTACCGAATGCTTTTCAAGTAGAGCAAAAGCTACTAGTTGCTTACGTGGGGATTAGGTGCGTTCTACTAATCAAGAATCGGGCCGTGTGCGTTCTAGGATCGGCTACGCTCTGCTTCCCCTCGGTCTTTTCTTGATTAGCGTCGCATGGTTCAAAAGTTTTCCTGCGGGCATAGAGTCACGAGCTAGTTTTCTTTATGATTCGATTAGTCCATTCTATTGGATTGGCCTCTCGATTGCAAATGTTGCACTGTTTCTAATCGCAAGCAACTCCAAACATCGATGGGAGCGCTTCGCTTGCGCGGTCATTTTCTTTATCTGCACGTACTCGATCGCTTATTTCTTCACATTTCCCTTCGGGCCCGACTCAAATTGGTTCCGCGGACTCACGGAAAATTACGCGGCCAAGGGAGTGTGGAATCTTTATTATCAGTGGCCACTGCTCTTTATTCTTGGGACAATTACGTCACGAGTTCTCGACGTCCCGATAGTGGCTGTCTGTGATCTCCTCTTCCTCACTTGGGA
>Ga0187771_10003467_pt1 | contig 11012 bp, 11 predicted proteins | sample 0116_SJ02_MP15_1_FD_133139 | JGI IMG/M metagenome (GOLD analysis project Ga0187771, IMG submission 133139) | Tropical peat soil microbial communities from peatlands in Department of Meta, Colombia - 0116_SJ02_MP15_10_MG | ecosystem: Environmental > Terrestrial > Soil > Wetlands > Peat | place... | reverse complement strand
GTTCCTAAGTTACGGCGACGCGATGTTGATAATCTAGGATTTTCCTACGTCAATGCCGTCGACTTCGCCGATATCGATCAACATCGTCGCGCGTGACGGCGATGCGCGTGCGGCGACGCTCCTGACATCTCATGGCGAGGTTGCGACGCCGTGCTTCATGCCGGTCGGCACGCAGGCCGCCGTCAAGGCGATGTCGCCCGACGAACTCTGGGACATGGGGTATCGGATGGTGCTGGCCAACGCGTACCATCTTGCGCTTCGCCCCGGCCCCGAACTGGTGCAATCGATGGGTGGGGTCGCGCGATTCATGGGATATCGCGGCGCAGTGCTCACCGATTCGGGCGGATTTCAGGCCATGAGCCTTGCGAAGATCAACTCAATCAGCGAGGAGGGAATCCGCTTCCAGTCCCATCTCGACGGTTCTCCACTGAGCCTCACGCCCGAAAGCGCGATCGATATCCAGGAGCGGCTCGGCTCGGACATCATGATGGCGCTCGACGAGTGCACTCCTTATCCCGCCGATCGCGGTCGCGCACTCAAATCATTGGAGTTGACTGCGCGATGGGCCGAGCGATCGCTTCGCGCGCGCCGGAGCACCACGCAGGCGTTGTTCGGAATCGTGCAGGGAAGCGTCTATTCGGATTTGCGTCGTATGAGCGCACGACAGATCACGTCGCTGGGTTTCGACGGGTTTGCCGCGGGCGGGTTATCGGTCGGAGAGCCGAAACCTGCCATGCGCGAGATGGCGGCAATATCGGTCTCGATGCTTCCTGCGGACAAGCCGCGCTATCTGATGGGCGTGGGAACCCCGGCGGATCTGATTGCCGCAATCGGGACGGGCTTCGACATGTTCGATTGCGTGCTCCCGACGCGAAACGCCCGCAATGGGAGCGCATTCACGAGCACCGGTCCGATCGCGATCAAACGGGCGGTATATGCACGCGACGAAAGACCGCTCGACCCCGAGTGCCAATGTCGTCCGTGCCGGACGTTTACGCGCGCCTACATCCGCCACATCTATATGGCGGGCGAAATTCTCGCCGCCCGCGCTCTGACCGAGCACAATCTCTTTTTCTATGGGTGCTTGATGCGCGCGGCGCAAGCTGCGATCGTATCGGGCACTTTTGCCTCCTTCGCTCGGGCCAATCTCGACAGGCTGGGGGAAAACGAAGGCGGCGTCGAGGCATCCTGAAACCATGTGGTTCGAAGGCGTAGCATGGGCCCAAAGCGCAGCCGGGCCCGCATCAGCATCAGGGGAGCAGGTGGTTTTTACGACCATCGTTCCGCTCGCTCTGTTGTTCGGCGTTTTCTATTTCCTGATAATCCGGCCACAGACCAAGAAGGCGCAGGAGCATACGCAGATGCTTTCCGCGCTCAAACGCAATGACGAGATCGTCACCAACGGCGGCTTGATAGGCAGAATTCACGAGCTTGGCGACAAAGTCGTGACGCTTGAAATCGCGCCGAATGTGCGGGTGCGCGTCGAGCGCAGCCAGATCTCAGGGCTTTCGAGTCACGGAAAAGCGCCTTCCGTCAAAAAGGAAAAGTCGGAATAGTCAGAGCCGCGTTGTCCTCGCGCAACTCGCGACGGGCCGGCATCGGTCACCTGAGAATTACGAAATAAAAAATGGAAGCAACTCAGAACTTCGCTCCTATATTGATTCTGCTCGCGCTTATCGTCGGGTTCCTCTATTTGCACTTCACTGGCGGAAGCGCGCTGACGCGTCTATATCTCGCCGTAATTTTGCTGGGCCTCGCGCTTCTGCTGCTCGTCCCCAGCTCCAGTCTCCCGCTGCCGGATTGGTGGAATTCGTTCTTTCCCACCGCCAAAATCCAGCTGGGCCTCGATCTCCAGGGCGGGACGCATCTGCTGATGGCGGTGAAGCTCGACGACGCGGTGCACAATCAGCTCAAGCGCCGAGCGGACGATATCAAGCGCGACCTCAAGGACAACAAGCTGGATTTCGACGAGATTTCGCAGGACCCCTCGACAGGCGCGGTTATCGTCAAGCTCAAGACCAGCGATGAGCGCACGCCGTTTCTTGATTTGATCGAGAAATCGTTCCCCGATCTCGTGTCGTCCACCGCGCCATCGACGGGCGGTCCGGCTTTCGAGCTCAGTTTCAAGCCGCGCGATACGGCAACGATCAAGACCAACGCGATGGATCAGGCGCTGGAGACGATCCGCAATCGAATCGACCAGCTTGGCGTCCGCGAGACTACCGTCGTTCGTGAGGGTGACAATGAGATCCTTGTGCAGCTGCCGGGCATCCAGGACCCGCAGCGCGCCAAGGAGCTTATCGGCAAGACGGCGGTGCTCGAATTCAAGCTCGTCGATGACACCCATAGCGTCGGGGACGCTCAGAAAGAGGGGACGCCTCCGGGGGACGAGATTCTCTACGGGCCGCCCGATCGCGGCGGTCGTCAGCCGTATTTGATCGAGACACCGGTTCTGATGACCGGTGATGTCGTAACCGATGCGCGTGTGCGTCCGGGTGGTAGACTCGAAGGTCCCTACATCTCGGTCGATCTCGACCCGCGCGGCGCCCAGATCTTCGATACCGTCACGTCTGAGAACGTCGGTCGTCGCGTAGCGATTGTCCTCGACGGGACGGTCTATTCGGCGCCGGTCATCAAAGAGCGCATCCCGGGCGGACACGTTCAGATCACCGGCCGATTCAGCATGGAGGAGGCGCACGACCTCGCGATTGTCTTGCGTTCGGGCGCTCTTCCGGCGCCGGTCGAGATAGAAGAGGAACGGACCGTCGGGCCGTCGCTCGGACGCGATTCGATTCGCCAGGGCGAACTGTCATTTGTCGTAGGCGCTCTCGCGGTGCTGATCTTCATGGCGGTCTATTACAATCGCGCCGGACTACTCGCCGATTTCGGCCTGACGCTCAATATTCTCCTGCTGGTATGCGTGATGGCTGCGTTGCAGGCGACGCTGACGCTGCCCGGTATCGCGGGAATCGTGCTGACGCTGGGTATGTCGGTTGACGCAAACGTCCTTGTAAACGAACGGATGCGCGAGGAACTGCGCGCCGGCAAATCGCCTCGCGAAGCCGTCAAGCTGGGCTACGAGAGGGCGTGGTCGGCTATCCGCGATTCCAACATCTCGACTTTCGTGGCGGGCCTAATCCTGTTCCAGTTCGGCACGGGACCCGTCAAAGGATTCGCTGTTACGTTGTGCGTCGGTGTGCTGACAGGCCTTTTCTCATGCATCGTTGTGACGCGGGCGTGGTATGATTATCTGATATCGACGCGAAAGCTCGCGACGATCAGCGTGTAGAAAATGGGAAATTTGGACGATTTTAGCCTGAGAAAAGATAACAATGTTCTAATTGCGCGATGCGGCGTCTTTTAGTAAACCTTACCTTGACTTGCTCGTCATGGACGTATTAGAAGATTCGCGCATTACACTTCAATCCCAAGTACGAATCTGACGGCCGAGCGATGACAGAGAAAGACGATATCCTGCTCAATTCCCGCGAGGTTGCCTTTCTACTTGACCTCAGCCCGGATACCGTAAACGAACTTGCGCGCCGCAATCTCATTCCGGCGTTCAAGAAGGGCCGGCAGTGGCGCTTTCGCAAGCGCGATATTACTTGGGCCAAGCGGCAAATGAGCCGCGTCAGCAATGCCGCAGCCTAGTCGCGGCGCAACACCTGGCGGGAGAGTCTGAGAGACTGACACCAACGGCTCGCGTCCGGGCTCAAAACTCGGGTGCACCTGATCTCGGGGGACTTTAGATGGCGGAACCGCACGAAAGTCGTGTCTATTCTGATCTGGCGGTGGTTTATGATTCCGTTTTTGGCCGCGTTTTCGTCGATCACGAGCACGAGCTGATCGAGTCGCTTAACCTGCGACCGGGGCAGCGCCTGCTCGAGGTCGGAGTCGGCACGGGGATCTCGCTCGATGGCTACCCGCCGTACGTTCACGTCGTCGGTATCGATCCTTCGGCCGACATGCTGGTGCATGCGGTCAATAAGGTCCGCGAGAACGATCTCAAGAATGTCGAACTCAAGCAGGGCGATGCGCTCAATCTTGAGTTTCCCGATTCAAGCTTCGATTACGTCGTGAGCTTCCACGTTATCAGCGTGGTGCCCGATCCGGCGAAGATGATGTCGGAGATGCTGCGGGTGTGTAAGCCAGGCGGGCGGGTCGCGATCATCAATCACTTCGCCAGCGAAAACCCGGTTCTGTTCGGGCTTGCGACGATCATCAACCCAATCACGAAGCTCCTGGGATGGACGACGCGTCTTCGCGTGCGTCACATCCTAAAGGGGCAGCACCTCGCGGTCGAACGCAACGAGCGGGTCTCGCGATGGTCGGTGCATCGGGTGATAGTCGCTCGCAAGTGCGACTGAGCACGCCAAGTTCATTAGAATTTTCGCTCCGCGTTGACAGTCTTGCTTGCGGTACGCTACTGGTAGCGTGCGGACGGGATTTCTTGCGTGAGCGATCAGGCTAAACCTCAAGGTGACGGCGAAAACGCCGAGCGCAGCGTCGAGGCGCTCGCGCGCGAGCTCGCGTCGCGACTGCGCGACCTCGACAATCGCCAGGAGCTTACCGATTTCGCGGTAAGCGTGCTGCGCGACAGCAACGAAGAGGCAAGCCAGGACGAAGCCGCACAACGCAGGTTCGTCAGGGCTTCAAAGGGCGACCCGTTTAATCCCATTGCGTTCGGAATCCCGCTTTTAGTCATCGGACTGGTATTGTGCGCCACCGGAATTCTGGTCGGACCGGGGCTCGGGGTGATCGGAATCGCGCTGCTGATGGTCGTTTACGGGTTGATCGTGTCGCTATTCAGCCGTGCGAAAAGCCGCTCGGAGGGCACTGAGTCGCGCTGAATCGATCGAGGTCGGTGGATTGATGACGTTTTGATTATTGAAAAATACCGCGAGGTTAGGCTAATTGTGAACGACGCCGGGGTTGCTGTGGGCCCACCTTGGGAGCTGACAGTCTAAGATGGCCAAATTTGACTGGAAGGAAACCAAACGCCAGATAATCGAATCGCAGGCATGGCAATCGATTTTCCGCCATGGCTACGAAGACACGCCGCGCAATCGCATCCTGATGGTGTCGGGCAACGTCTGGCTCCATCTGCATCCGTCGAAAGTCCAAAAGCATACGGTCAGGTTGCGCTTCACGTGGTGTATGGGCGGCATCACGTTCCTCTTGTTCCTGATCACCGTCGTGACGGGCGTTTACCTGATGTTCTATTATCGCCCGACCGCCGAGTACGCCTACGCGGACATGAAGTATCTCGAGTTCGACATGCCCTTCGGGATGCTCATGCGCAACATGCATCGATGGGCCGCGCACGGGATGGTGATCGCCGTCTGGCTGCACATGTTCCGCGTCTTCATGACCGGATCGTACAAGCCGCCGCGAGAGTTCAATTGGGTGGTGGGCGTCATTCTGCTGGTGCTCACGCTGCTGCTTTCGTTTACCGGTTATCTGCTGCCGTGGGATCAGCTTTCGATCTGGGCGGTCACTGTCGGATCCAACATGGGACGCGCCGCGCCGCTCCTTGGTCACGGCGGTCCGTTCCACGAGGTGCTGGGCGTCAATCCGATTTACGATGCGCGGGCGTTCCTGTTCGGCGGCGCCGAGATCGGACCCCATACGCTGCTGCGCTTCTACATCCTGCACTGCATCTTTTTCCCGCTCCTCGCGAGTCTGTTCATGGCTGTGCATTTCTGGCGCATCCGTCGCGACGGCATGTCGGGACCGCTCTAGAGGGACGCGACGATGAGCGACTTGATCTCATCCATCCTGCACATGGGAATCGTTCGCGTGCTCTCGGTTCCGCTCGCGATCGCAGGATTGATCTATCTGATATGGATTATGGCCGCTCCGCCGGAAGATGATGGAGACGCGGGCGCGTAAACGTCGGGGACGCGATACAGGCGGTTTACAAAGATGGCTGGTGAAGCAAACCGAACAGGCGGTCCCGTTATGCAGGCTGCCGCCGCCGGCGCAGGAGTTTCTGCCGGTGCGCCGGCGCGTGCTGCGGGCGGAAAACGAATCGAAGTAGCGATCAAGAAGGCCGGTCGGGGCGTCGAAGAAAAGATTCACACCTGGCCGTTTCTCGTTCGGGCCGAGTTCCTGATGGCGATTTTCGTAATCGCCTTGCTGACCATCTGGTCGATAACGATCAACGCCCCGCTCGAAGAGCCGGCCAATCCGACCCGCACGCCGAATCCGTCGAAGGCGCCCTGGTACTTCCTCGGCCTTCAGGAAATGCTGGTGTTTTTCGATCCGTGGTACGCTGGCGTCGTGCTGCCGAGTTTCATCATCGTCGGCTTGATGCTGATCCCGTATCTGGACATAAACCCGAAGGGCAACGGCTATTACACGTTTCGCGAGCGCAAATTTGAAATCCTGACATTCTTCCTCGGATTCCACGTCCTGTGGGTCTCGTTCATCATCATCGGCACGTTTTTCCGCGGTCCGGGATGGAACTGGTTCTGGCCGGGGCAGGTATGGGATCTCCATCTGGTCGAGGCGCTGACGAACGTCGACCTTCCGTATCTGTTTGGATTCCGCGACTACACGGCGTCGGCGATCTTCGGTCTTGGATTGATAATCGCCTATTTCGTGGTTGGGTACGCGGCCTTTTACTGGTGGGTCAGGATGCGGCCGGCCGGGGATCCGTGGTCGTCCTTCCCGGGCGGAGGGCCGCAGTTGCTCGAGGCGTGGGGTCCGGTGCGCTTTGGAATCACCGGCTTTCTGTTTCTCGCGATGATTGGAGTCGTGGTGAAGATGGCGCTCCGGCACGCCTTCAACATCAAGTACATCCTCGTGACCCCGTGGATTAACATCTAGCGGTGAAAGGCGGGTTGTTTCTCCTGGGCAAAGTGCTTGAGGCACTTGGATGCGCGGATGTGCTGTTTGCCCTGTATGTCGGAATCACGCAGCCGCATGGGATGGGCCGCGAGTTCGAATTGACTGGAATCGGAATTTTGGTTTTCGCCGTCGGGTATGTCGCAGAATATATCTCAGGACAACAATCCTGAGCGGCCAGGGCCGGGATTGCTCGACATAATCAACAAAAACCCGCGTCGTACCCCGGTGGAAACCGGGGTCGATGCGCAATACCGTTGCGTTGGCAGGGTGGGATTTTAGATGGCAGGCAGACCGGGCCTCGATCCCGTTGAGGAGAGCAAATCTTACAGCGCGCTGTTTGCGCTGATGGTGGCGCTGCTGTTGGCGCTTTCGATTTGGGCCATCTGGGACGACAACATTTCGCGTCGGCCGTGGAAGGAATACCAGGTCGAATTCGACCGCCTCGCATACAAGAAGTTCATGGGCGATGCGGACGCTGAGCAAAAGAAGCTCGACGCCAACGCCGATTACCAGAAACTCGTCAAGGAGCTTGATCAGGCGCGCAACGAAGTCGACAGTGGCGCGACCGCGCAGAAGCTGGCGCGTTTGAACGAGCAGACCGTTGAACTGAAGCAAATCGCCGACGACAAGGATCAGGCGGTTCGCTTCACCAAGTCCTACCTGACCGAGCGATGGTACGACTACAACCACGCCATCCAGGAGAAAGAGGATTCGACCCCCTACTGGAACGACATCCAGCGCCTCAACAAGGAGCTCGAAGGCGAGCAGAAGGATTCCAACCAGGCCAAGCAAAATCTTCAGAATGTCAAGGACGAGATCGAGCAAATAAACTCCCGCGTCACCGATCTTCAGGACAAGCTCAGCCAGATGACCAAGGGGCGCGACGATCTGATCGAAAAGGCCGGCGGCTACATGATCCCGGTCAAGTTCATGGGGCGCATCGTCGCGCGTTATCCGAAGATTCCCAAAATCCAGCAAACCTCGATCGATGACTTCGATCGCAACGCCTTCGACGAGGCGGTTGCGCGCGTCGATCGATGCCAAAGCTGCCACATGGGGATCGACAAGCGCGGATTCGAGAACGCGCCGCAGCCTTTCCGGACCCATTCCAATTTCGATGCGATTATCGGCAAGCATCCGCCCGACAAACTCGGATGCACTCCGTGTCATGGCGGGCAGGGTCCCGGCGTCAACTCGGTTGAGGTGGCCCACGGCGACGTCGAGCACTGGGAGCATCCGCTGCTGGTCGGCGACGCGATGCAGTCGCGATGCATCAAGTGTCACATCGATGTCGGCTCGCTTAAGAACGCCGAAGGCGAGGAGATCACTCCCAACTGGGTCAAGGGCGAACGACTGTTCGAGCAAATGGGATGTCATGGATGTCATCTCGTGCAGGGATACGAGGACATGCCGAAGATCGGTCCCTATCTGAAGCTCGCGTCGGCCAAGCTCGATCCGTCGTGGACAGTTCGATGGGTTACCAATCCGCACGTTTTCCGCCCGCATACCCGGATGCCGAACTTCTCGTTTTCGCGCGATCAGGCCACGCAGGTAGCCTCGTTCCTGTTTGACAGCTCTGCGAAGGAATCCGAGGAATGGCTGAAGGCGCATCCCGCGCCGCCGGACCTCGAAGCTGCGCTGAAGAATCCCGGGATGATCGAAGAGGGTACCGGTATCTTCGAATCCGTGGGATGCAAGGGCTGTCACGCTATCTCGCCCGATCAGTACGGCACTCCGGTCGGTTCCGACAAGGATTTCAAGCCCGACGCGGTACGCACGACCAAGGACTTCGCACCCAATCTCGACGCGATCGCCGAGAAAGTGGATGCGCGATGGGTGTACTGGTGGATCAAGGATCCGCGCAACTACGCCGCCCATCCGACGATGCCCTCATTACGTTTGAGCGATCACGAAGCCCAGGCGCTGGTCGCCTTCCTGATGACGCACGGACAGAAGAAAGAAGATGCCGGCGTTGAAACGGCGCTCAAGGATCCCGCGAATATCAAGAAGGGCGAAGCTTTGGTCCGCAAATACGGATGCTTCGGATGTCACGAGATCAACGGGATGGACAAGGAGTCGCGCATCGGCGTCGAATTGACGACCTTCGGCTCCAAACATCTCGACGAGCTGTTCTTCGGAAACCATACCGATATCCCCGAGACTTGGAACGACTGGGCCTTCAACAAGCTGCACGAGCCGCGCACTTACGCGACCAAGGACGTCGAGCAGCTGATGCCGAACTTCGACTTCCAGGACGAAGACATCCTGAATCTGCGCGTCTTCCTCGCCAGCCTGACCGACGGCAAGGTGCCGGAACGCTATCGCGCGCCGGGAACCGATCGGCAGATGCAGATCGTTCAAGGCCGGCGAACTGTGAATTATCGCAACTGCGTGGGATGTCATATCATCGAGGATCGCGGCGGATACATCCGGCGCTTCTATCCTCCCGATCAGGTGAACCTTGCGCCGCCTGTCCTCAACGGCGAAGGTGAGAAGGCGCAGCCGGAGTGGTTGTTCTCATTCCTCGAAAGCCCCGCATCTATTCGTCCGTGGCTGAAAGTCCGGATGCCGACCTTCCGCTTCGACAACAAGGAAGCCGACACCCTGGTGAACTATTTCACCGGGTTATCCAACATTCAGGTGCCTTACATTTTCCTGAACGCTAATCTGTTTCCCGTCGACGAGCTCCAGGCGGGTCAGAAGCTGATGACCAAGGATTACTTTAACTGCTTCAGTTGCCATCAACAGGGCGACAAGAAGCCTGAAGGTCCGCCGGAGGGATGGGCGCCCGATCTCGGACTCGCCTACAAGCGGTTGAATCCGGATTGGATACTCAAGTGGCTGCACAATCCGCAGGCCGTGCAGCCGGGCACCAAGATGCCGTCATTCTATCCCGGCGGCCCCGACGACATCCTGGGTGGCAACGAAGACGCGCAGATCCACGCGATTCGCGATTACATCTTCTGGTTCGGCACCCATCCGGGACAATCGCTGCCGTCGCAGGTGGCGAGCCCGGCGCCTGCCATAAAGGTTAGTCAACGATGAGGTTGTTTCCATAAACGTCAGTTCTTCACAGCTTGGGGCAATGAGGAGGAGACAAGAAGTCATGCGAAAACTTGCTACAGCATTTAGTGCGTGCGGAGCGATTGTGATTGGCCTTGGACTCGCGATCGGCTCGGCCAACGCTGCCGGAGGCACAGTCAGCGGTACCGTCAAGTTCGATGGTACGCCGCCGAAACCCAAACAGCTCGAGGTCACCAAGGACAAGGAAGTCTGTGGCGTCAAGCCGCATTTCGACGAGGACGTCGTCGTCGGCGCCGATGGCGGCATACAGAATGCCGTTGTCGTGATTAAAGGCGCAAAGGGAGACATGAAGCCGAGCGACGTTACATTCGATCAGAAGGGATGTCGCTACGAGCCGCATGTGCTCGCGTTCGAGGCCGGCAGCACCGTCAATATCGACAACTCCGACGGTATCCTGCACAACATCCACACCTATTCCAAGGTCAATCCGCCCTTCAACATGGCGCAGCCGAAGTTCAAGAAGGTGATCAAGGAAAAGGTGGAGAAGCCCGAGGTCATCAAGGTCACCTGCGACGCTCACGGATGGATGCACGGATGGTGGTACGCGACGGACACGCCGTATTTCGCCGTGACGGATGACAAAGGTAACTACACGATCAAGGACGTGCCCCCGGGCAGCTATACGATCGAAGTGTGGCAGGAAAAGCTCGGCACCAAGGACGACAAGGTTGACGTGAAGGATGGCCAGACCGCGACGGAGAATTTCGCGCTCAAGTAGGACGCGAATCAAGTAGGACGCGAATCGAGTTTTAGCTGATGCGCAAAAGCGCCCGGGGTTCCGCGCCCCGGGCGTTTTTGCGTTGTTTCTGTGGGCACAGGCGTCCCTGCCTGCCCGTTACCGTGCGTGAAGGCGTGCGCTCAGACGGATACCTGGAAGGACCCCGGTAAGAACAAGCGGGACTGGAATAGAAGCGAACCTCCGGATAAACATTACCCGCATGATCAAGAGATTCGACAGGCTCGATGTGGCGACGACCGATCTCGCCGACGCCGCATCGATCTATGAAAAGAACTTCGGCTTCAAGGTCGCCCGAACCGATTCCGATTACGCGACGGTCACGGTCGGCGGCGCGGAG
>Ga0187771_10003466_pt1 | contig 11013 bp, 8 predicted proteins | sample 0116_SJ02_MP15_1_FD_133139 | JGI IMG/M metagenome (GOLD analysis project Ga0187771, IMG submission 133139) | Tropical peat soil microbial communities from peatlands in Department of Meta, Colombia - 0116_SJ02_MP15_10_MG | ecosystem: Environmental > Terrestrial > Soil > Wetlands > Peat | place... | reverse complement strand
GAAGCCGGGATCAAGTCTATCTCGCGGTTGCGGCCGGCAACACCGCTATGCTCCATATCCTGGCGGGAGTATATCCGCTGTCCCTGTCCCTGGCGCCTTATCGCCCGGTTTTTTTAAAGCCCCTCGTGATCGAAGCAGAGTGTTCCGGCTTTTCCATGGCCCCGGGAGGGCGGCTCATCCTTTTGCCCGGCGCTGCGGCCTATGTCGGCGCGGATATTGTCGGAGGTCTCACAGCTATCGATTATCGGTCCTGTCCCACGTGCACGCTTTTCATCGACATCGGCACGAACGGAGAAATAGTGCTGATCGATGGGCCGGATCGGCTGCTGGCAACATCTTGCGCCCTGGGGCCGGCCTTGGAAGGCATGAATATTTTGTGCGGTTGCAGAGCCGTACCCGGCGCTATAGATTCGGTCGAACTCGATGATGACATGTCGCCCCGATTCACGACTATAAACGGCCTGCCCCCTATCGGCATTTGCGGGAGCGGCCTGGTCGATCTTGTCGCAGCGCTGGTTTCCTCCGGGGTCATAGCCTCGAGCGGAACATTCGATCACAGAGCCGGGCTGACCGACAGGTTGAAAGGGGACCGCTATTACCTGACGGATAACGTTTATCTTAGCCAGCGGGACATAAGGCAGGTGCAATTGGCCAAGAGCGCAGCCATAACAGGAATTCTCACACTGCTGGGCGAAGCCGGCCGCTCCGTGGCGGACCTGCAACGTATAATCGTAGCCGGTTCTTTCGGCTATCATTTGAACCCTGAAAAACTGAAATGCATCGGATTATTGCCCCCGGAGTACACCGGGCAAATCACGCCGGTGGGGAATTCATCGCTCTCCGGCGCTTCCCTCGCGGTGCTGAACCATAACATACTGAAAGATATGGAGCATCTTGCCTCTGTCATTCAGGTCCTGGATCTGGGCTCCCATCCTGACTTCAGCAAAAGGTTCATTTCCCATCTGGCCTTCGCATCCACCGGATCAACAACCGCCCGGTCGGTTGAACTCAGTTCAACATCGTTATGACACGCTTCGGCCCCTTTTCTTGCTCTCCGTCATGAATCTCTGGCAAATTCGAATACCCGCAAAGGCGTCTTCCCCCCACTGATCCGCGCCGCACATGCGAAAGACGCGCTCGTCCACCTGGCCACCTCCGATCAGGATGAAGGGCCGGCTCGCTGCCCCGCGCAGGGCCGCATCCTCGAACTGCTGGACAAGTTCCCGAAGATGAGCAAAGCTGTCGGTAATAAGAGCCGAGGCGGCGATCAGGTGAGGCCTGAAGTCGGATTCCGCGGCGACAAACTCGGCCGGGGGTACGTCGACCCCCAGGTCCAAAACAGTGAAACCGTGGCATTCCAGAAGATCTCTGAAAAGGTTCTTTCCAATATCGTGAATGTCTCCCTCAATGGTTCCAAGCAATATCCGCCCGAAAGTCTTGGCGCGACCCTTCTCGGCCATGACGGGCCCGAAAATCTCCACTGCCTGACGCATTATCTCGCCCGCCATTATCAGTCCGGCGATGTAATAATGGCCATTCTCATGCATGGACCCCACCATGCGCATGCCTTTCTGACAGGCGTTCAACAGATCGGCGGGAGATACGCCGGCGGCCAGGGAACTCTTGAGGGCATCCAAAGCCTCTTCTTCCCGAAGCTCAGCCACCAGCGTCGCCAACTCCGCCATCTTCCGTGCCTTCGGCCTGATAGTTTTTTTCGGCACGACATCCCTCCGCGTTCTAAGATTGATCCCACAACCCGAGTTTTGCCTTCAGAGTCAGCGTTCCGGGTGCAGCCGTGAACCAGCCCCACCCGAAAGGAGTATCGTGGAAGTCATACACCAGATATTCCAGGCGAAAAACAGGCGTGCCGGCCGGCTGGTTCAATAGACGCGCCTCCTCATGATCGAGCACGGTCGGCAGAACGGTCAGCTCGCCCTTCTTAGCCAGGCCGCCGCCGTGCCCGTTAAAAAGATCGGAGAGCGGCCCAATATTCAATTCGGCCTCGACAACCGGGCGGTTGGGGTCACAACGGATCCTGCCTTCGTGAGACATAACAGCTTCATTATCACGCAGCAAAATACGACGGATGAGAATCACTCTGGCGCCGGCGGACAAGCCAAGCTTTTGAGCCGTTTTCTCATCCGTCCTTACCAGACTGATCCGCAGGACCTTTACCCGGGTTCGCTCCGAAGCCTGGAAGATTTCCTTGATGGAGTCCAGATCAAATCGCGATCCTGCCAGCGTGACAGGTTTGACAAATGTGCCGGAGCCTTGAATACGCTCGATCAGACCCTGCTCGGTGAGCACCCCTATCGCTTGCCGCACGGTCATTATGGAAAGTCCGTATTGCCTGCTGATGGAAGACTCGGGAGGGATTCTTCCGCCCGGCGGATAGACTCCCCCTGCGATCTGCCTCCGAAGGATGGCAGCCAACTGAGCGTAGGCCGGTTCGAAACTGTCCTTATTTATCCGATCAGGCATGGCTGCTAATACCTGCCGTATTTCTTGCCGGCCTGAATAAAGGCTTTTAGCGTGTGTTCCCTGGCCTCGTCCATGGCGCACCCGATGCTCAGGACATATCCTCCATCGCCTGCCGCAACGTCCAACAGTTTCTTCGTCTCTTCTTCCACCTCGCCGGCACTGCCGGTGATAATCAGGGAAACCGGAAAGCCTCCGCCGATACATGACTTGCCGCCCAGCACTTCCCTGGCCCGGCCCATATCGGTTCTATCAAAGATAAAAGCACACATCCCGTCCGGCAGTTCGGTCAGAAACTCAAGCCGCTGGTTATACGCCCCCTCCACGAAACAGCAAGGCATACACCCGTTTTCAGCCAAACCGACTATTACCTTTTTGAGAGTCGGCCAGTAGAACTTTTTAAACTGCTCGTTGGACATGAAACCGTCGGCGCCCTTGTGCAACGGGATGAAAACGATGGGGTTGTTATTAGCCACGGCCCCGCCCACACCCATGCTTATCATCAAGGGAACCAGCCTTTCCACGGCTTGCAGAACTTTGTCGGGTCTTCTGTACATGTCCATCATCAACCCGGTGGTGCCGCGGAAGGAGTCGCCCAGAGTATCGAATGGAGCCTTGGTGGCTGCGCCGGCAAGCATCGGATAACCTGAGGCCAACATCTGACCCATATAAGGCCCCAATGCCTGAATCCATTCAAAACTGATCCTGCCGGCCTCCGTAAGAGCTTTTAACGATTCCTGGACTGGAGGCGCGCCCAAAGCACAAAGCCAGGGCGCCACCATCGCCAGTTCCACGCTGGCATAGAGTGGGGGCATCTGTGCAAAACCTTTCAGCGCACCGTGGGTCCGCGGAAGCCAGACGCGCAGCCAGTAGTCCGTAGGATCCGCAATAAAATGGTCGTAATCCTCCGCCTTCATGTATTCCTTTTCAACGAACTGGTAGCCCTGTTCATCCCTAATCCCGCGACCAGGCCATTTATAGAGCGTATAGTCCAGCACCTCGAGCACCGGGCCGTGCATCACCATGGGCGGGATGACCGTCGCATCGGGATCGTAGTCCCTCGTGTAGTCCAGACAGACTTTTCCAAGGACATGGGGGTCATACATGGCCTGTTTTGGCGAACAGGCATAGAGCGAGATGGGCGCGAAAACGGCCACCGGGACAATCGGCACTCTTTCAGGAGTTTTCTTGAGCGTGACGGCATCCTTTATAAGTCCGGCACGATACCGGTAGGCAGCGTTTGCCTCATCGCTGACAAACGGAATTCCTTCCCCGGAGGCCCATTTGGTCAGAAAGGCCTCCTGTTTTTGGCTCCAGGACATATTTTCCCATCCTTCAATCATGGCTCGCTCTCCTTATAGGTTACGTGGTCCCATCGTGCAGCTGGCCCACCCATCCTTTGCAGATATTGACTCCGGCCACCACATCGGTAGCAAAGGCGTCGGCTCCCACGTACTTGCAGGCCTGTTCGTCCATCTGGCCGCCGCCTATTATCACCTTGACATTGTCGCGGGCGCCCCTGTCCTTGAGCAAATCCACAACCTGCTTCATGGACTCAAACGCCAGAGTGAGCAAGCCGCTCATTCCTATGATCTCCGGCTGGAACTTCGTGTATTCCTCCCAGAACCGCTGAGCAGGGACGTCAACACCCAGATCCAGGACTTCAAATCCGTTGATATCCATGAGCATGTGAACCATGTCCTTGCCGATATCATGGATATCCCCTTCAACCGTCCCGAGAAGAAGCTTGCCGATCCTTGGCGTTCCAAGGTTTGATGCACTCTCCGTCATCATCGGCCTGATCAGTTCCGTAGCCGCCTTCATCATCTCACCGGCCAGAACCAGTTCGGGGACGAAGTAAGTGCATTCCTCAAATCGTTTCCCGATGATGCGCAGAGCCTCCTTGTAGGCATCGATGATCTGAACGGGCGGCACTCCCTTTGCCACGTACTTCTTTGTCAAAGCCATGGCTTCATCTTCCATCATTTCCACTACCGCGTTCACAAGATCCTGCATAGTGCACCTTTCTTTGTTGAGTTGGCCATCGGTCCCCAAAACATAAAGGAAGCTCGATCGTTAATCCCGTTTAGGCCCGATTTTGCCGGCCCGGAAAGCTCGATTGAAGTTGAGGCAGTGACGGTCTTTTCCCAGCACCGTCTCGGCAGCCATCAGGATGCCCCTCAACTCGCGTTCTTCAGGATTGATGATCGCGCTGTCCATACCCGCCTGTATCGCCAGCACCAGAAAGGCCTGGTTCAGTATAGATCGAAGCGGCATGCCGAAGGAAATGTTGGAAAGCCCGCAGGTCAGGTGAACCTTTGGGAATTCTTCTTTGATCTTCCGGCAGGTCTCCAAAGTAATGTTTCCATTGTCCGTACCGGTTGAAATCGCCATCACGAGGGGGTCCACGTAAAGCTTTTCGTCGGGCAGACCTCCGTTCCGCGTCATCTCCGCCAGTCTTCGGAAAATATCCAGCCGTCCGTTGCTGGTTTGAGGAATACCGTTGTCGTCCAGGGGCAGGACGATCAGCTCCGTGCCGAATTTACAGGCGAGGGGCAAAACCCCGTCGACACGGAACTTTTCTCCGCTAAGGGAGTTGAGCATAGGGGTCTTGTCGGTCCTTTCAATACCGGCTCGCAGGGCAGCATGGTTGGGGCTGTCAAGACAGAGGGTTGCATCAGGGACCGCTTCCTGTACGGTTTGAACCAGCCAGGCCATATCTTCGGGTTCCCGTCCGGGCAAACCCCCGGCGTTGACATCCAGATAGGAAGCGCCGCCCTCAAACTGGCGCAACGCCAGGTCGCGGATAAAATCCGCATCGCGATTGGCAATTGCGCTGCCGACCTGTTTTCTAGTGCCGTTAATTTTTTCTCCGATAATGATCATAGGCTGCGCCTCCCTTGGGTCTTGCAGGGACTCGGAACTGATACTATCATCTAGTCATCTAGATGAATTGTCAAGACAAATCTTCAGCCCCAACTAAATTTTTCCCGCCCAACCAGGTGCCAGTTGGTCTATGTTGAATATTAGCCACAGGACGGGTTGCATTTACCCGCTCAAGGCCAACAGCCATAACAAAGCAAACACAACCCGCACCACAGGTCTATGCAAAATGTTCACAAACGCTGCTTGGCCATCATGCACGACTGCATTGGTTCTTTCAACAGCGTTGCGGGGTCTCTCGCAGGGTCGGACCGGGAAAACAGCCCAACTGCTGCGGGCTCCTTGCTGCGCCGTGATTTACGTGGCGGTCCCTTGCACCCGATGAAACCCAAAAAGGTTCAGGCCGAAGAAATCACCCCAAAATTCGCCGCCTGTCTAAAAAACCGCCGTCGCCGCATCGGTTACAGGTCCCTTCGTCTTTGACGCTGCCCAACCGGCAGCGGCGTCATCGAGTCGGACGATAAATTCATCAGCCGCACCCGCATGAACCGTTCCGGCGCACGGCAGCCAAGGCAGCGCGCAATCCTATGCCCGGCCTCCGCTGCGCAATCTCCAGCCGCACGCATGATCGTGCGTTCGATCCCTTTAGGAAAGCGTTTTCGACCGAAGCCGGCTAAACATACGGGCGCCGTAACTCGTAATGCTCCCATCCGGAAAATGTTAAAGTTTTTGTTTCTTACGGTAATCTTCCGTGAAATCAATAAGGGCAAGCTGTAAATGAACTTCCGGTGGGCCACATCTGGAGTCACTATTGACCGATTTGTTGCATACAACGACAACCATTGCTTTCTCCGGGTCGCTGTTTTACCTATGTTCCCTGAGCATTTTTCACCTAAGAATCGGAGGAAACGCGTGCGCATTGTCGCGGCATTGGCACTTTTGATCCTTTTCGCTGTTTTTCTCTTTTCCACTTCTTTTGTTCAGGCAGGGCCTCCCTACCTTACAGACGACCCCGAACCTGTCGAATATCAACATTGGGAGATATATGTCGCAAGTATATCGCTGGAAGAGCATGGCGGAGTGAGCATCACCGCTCCGCACGTTGAAATCAACTATGGGGCAGTCCCCAACCTTCAGCTCCACCTTATTGCTCCTTTGGAATATGTCAAAACATCAGGACTGCCGCCTCATTATGGATATGGCGATACGGAACTGGGATTCAAGTGGCGTTTTTATAATGATGAAGAGTCAAAGTTCATGGTTGGGACCTTCCCTCTTCTTGAACTCCCTACGGGTGCGGAATCAAAGGGGTTAGGACTTGGTGGAGCGCAGGTATTTGTTCCACTTTGGCTTCAGAAAGGATGGGGACCGTGGTTGACATATGGCGGAGGTGGCTACCTGAATAATCCCGGTCCAGGGAGGCAAAATCTTTGGTTCTTTGGTTGGCTCCTTCAGCGTGACTTAAACGAGCATCTGACTATCGGTGGGGAGCTTTTTGACGGCAGTCCAGTGGATACCGGAGATGAACGCCATTTCGGATTTAATATCGGCTCCATAATCAATATAACCGAAAATCACCACATTCTTCTCTCCGCAGGTACCGACCTGATTGGACCTACCAGCTTTTATTCATACATTGCTTATCAGTTCACTTTCGGACCTGAAAAGGAAAAAGGTCCGGCTGAGGCGCATGCGCATTTGATAGACCCAGTGTACGGAATGACGGGAGGAAAAGGCCGGTAGGTCTCGATCCTGACTTTCTTCCGGGTCTTCTTAGACGGATATGAAGACATGACGGATGCCGGCAGTCAAAACAAAGGATTTATGCAGGATTGGCCAAGGAACTGGAGGTCAATGCTGATCATCGTTCTTTAATCATACCCGTTGTTTTGCTGTTTCTCGACCATATGTTCTATTTGGACAAATCTTCACCCCAACTAAATTTTTCCCGCCCAACCGGCTGCCAATCAACTCCACCCACCCAGTGCTAATTCATGTATGACTGACGGACATGTACGTGAAACGGACATGTCCAAAAAATGTACATGCTCGGCGCTTGGAACCCGAATGTGGGGGCATGCATCAATAATCGATAGGAACCCGATTGCGCCCTCGGCTGTTGATCATCCTGACGTTTGCCCCCGGAGCGGTCTGGATCAAAAGCCAGGGCAATCAATGGCATATACGTTGCTCTGGTTAAAGTTGTACGTTGGGGTTGCGGGATTTTCCACCTTTATTTCTGAACAGGGCGATTCAGGATAAGAAAGGGACACAGATATGACAAACCGTGCGCCGGGTTATGATTACGAAAGATTTCGCACTCTTTTCGAGAATGAATTCACTTATCTCCAGGGCTTTTTACGCAACTCACACCGATACGCGAAAAAGAGCGGCCTCACATGTCCGATAAGGGGACTATCCTGGAGCTACGCAGACATCGAGAAGGAGTCCAACAAATTGGCGCACGCTCTATTGGCGGACGGTATACGTAAATACGACGTGGTCATTTATGAACTGCTCAATTGCGCCGAATTCGTCTTTCTTTACCTTGCCCCTCAAAAGATCGGCGCGGTCAACTGTCCGGTCAATTTCCGCCTCTCATACGGCGAAATAGCCTACATCCTGGATGACAGCAGGCCCATGGCATACTTCTACGACGCCGAGCAAAGCGATAAGGCGGAAAAAGCCCTCAATACCGCTAAGCACAAGCCCGGCAGAGTGGTCATGGTCGACGTCATGGGAACACACAAGCCTTTTGCAGGTGCTGTTTCCTATTCCGAGTACACGGGATCGAGGCCGGAGACCCCGCCTGAAATCGATCGGCCTTCAACCGTCTACGATGAGACCACCAGGCTTTACACCTCAGGCACCACCGGTATCCCCAAAGGAGTGCCTCTGAACAACCTCAACGAGATCTTCAGCGCTCACGATGTGATCATGCACTTCCCGCTCTCCCCCCGGGACAGGACAATGAATATGACTCCGTGGTTTCACCGGGGCGGATTATATTCAGGGGGACCCTGTCCGACTCTTTATGTAGGAGGAGAACTGGTCGTCCTGAGGTCTTTCGATCCCGCCACCGTCTTGGATTACGTGGAAAACTACGGGTTGACCTTTCTGATCGGCGCACCGGCGACATTGAAGGGCCTGCATGACGAACAGCTAAAGAAGCCTCGCGACCTGGGCAAACTCAAAGGCATCGTAACAATGGGCGCTCCTCTCGAGCGAAACAGTTGCATACAGTTTCAAAAGGTTCTGACTCCCAATATTTTTAACGGGTACGGTTCTACCGAGGCTTTCTGGAATTCTTTTCTGCGGCCCTACGATCTGCCGGAAAAAGCCGGATCTGCGGGACGATCCTGTACCGACGACGACATAGCCGTCGTGAAAGTGTATCCGGATCGCCTGGCGGAGCCTGACGATTTTGCGGCCAAAGACAACCGCGAAATAGGGGAGATCATCGTAAAATCGGCGGTCAAATGTTCGTATGACTACTTCAATAGGCCGGACGACACCGCGGCCAGATACTACAAAGGATGGCTCTATGTCGGCGACCTGGGCACCTGGGACGAAGGGGAGTTCGTCACCGTGGCGGGACGCAAGGACGATATGATCATCTCGGGCGGAGAAAACATCCAGCCGGTCCAGGTGGAGGAGGCAATAAACCAGCATCCAAAGGTCGGTGAGAACATTGTGGTTGGAATGCCTGACGAGAAATGGGGAGAGATCGTCGTGGCATACGTGGTCCCCAAAGACTCCTCGGTCACCGCTCGCGAACTGGACGCGTTCTGTTCGGACCACCCTATGCTGGCGAGGTTCAAAAGACCAAGGTACTACCGCTTTGTAGAAACCCTCCCCACGACGGCTACGGGGAAGAAAATGCACTACAGGGTCAAGTCGCAGGCCATCGAAGATGCCCGGGCCGGCTTGCTGGAAAAACCTTGAAAGGGTTCAGACCATGCAATTTGACTTAAACGAAGAACAAAGAGCGCTGGCCCGCACGGTGAGGTCGTTTGCTCAAAGGGAACTGCTGCCCAACTACAGCAAGTGGGACAGGGAAAAGACCTTTCCTCGATCGCTCTGGAAAAAGCTTGGCGGGCTGGGACTGATCGGAATGCGCGTTGATGCCGAGCATGGAGGCCTGAATGCCGATTGTGTGACGATGGGCGTTGCCGCCGAGGAGATTGGAAGGGGAGACCCGAATATCGGGGTGGCGCTCGTTGTCGGGGAGCTTTGCGGCCATATGCTCCAGTATGGAACGGCCCGGGCCGGAAAGGAGTTTCTCGATCCCATGATGCAGGGGGACCTGGTGCCTGCGTTTGCCGTAACCGAGCCGCATTGCGGCACCGATGCCGGGGCTATGAAAACCAGGGCCGTCAGGCAGGGGAAAAACTACATTTTAAACGGCGAAAAATCCGGGGTCACATTGACGAATGTTGCAGACTTCATCGTGGTGTACGCAAAAACAGATCCCGCCGCCGGACCACACGGAGTGAGCGCATTTGTTGTGAATGCCGAAGCTCCCGGGGTGAGCAAGCAATACTATGAGGATATGGGAGCCAAATCCCTGGTGCGCGGATCCATCTCTTTGGACGATGTTGTGGTCTCCGAGGACTATCGGCTCGGCCTGGAGGGGGACGGCTTCAAACTGATGATGAAGGGCTTTGATGTCAGCCGAGTGTACCTGGCTCTTCTGTGTCTTGGGGCAGCCGAAATTTCGGTCGAGGAAACGATTAAATACACCCGGGAAAGGTCGGCGTTCGGAAAACCCCTGGCAAGGTTCGAGGCAGTCTCCTTCACCATAGCCGAACATTCAGGCATCCTGGAATCGGCCCGGTTGCTCTGCTACAAGGCCCTCTGGCTCAGAGACCAGGGCCTGCCTCATTCCAAGGAGGCGGCCATGGTTAAGTGGATGGGACCCAGATTTTCAGTAGATGCCATTCGCGACTGCCTCCTCCTGCACGGACACTACGGCTATACCCAGGAATTTCCGCTGGAGCAGCGTCTTCGGGACGTGGTGGGCGTGGAAATAGCGGACGGCACCGCGCAGGCGTGTAAAATTGTCATCGCACGGGAATTGTTCGGCCGTGAATACCTGCCCTACGAAAGTCTCGATTATCGTGAAGGCGCATTGCAGGCAACGGCCTTCTAGCAAAGGATGCAAACATGTTCGAACTCGATGACGTCGGCCGTATGGTCTTGGAAACCACCCGCCGGATCGCGGCAAGGGAAATCGCGCCAAGGGCTGCCGAACTGGATGAAACCGCAGGCTTTCCTGACTACTCGGTTAGGGCTTTCGCTCAAAACGGCCTGCTGAACGCTCTTCTTCCGGCCCGGTACGGCGGCGTGGAGCTGAGTTACAAGATGTTTTCCATGGTCATCGAGGAGATTGCCAAAGCGTGCGCTGCTTCGGCGCTGGTGCTCATTGCCCAGGCTGACGGAATGCTGCCGATCATCCATGGAGCGAGCGAAGCTCTCAAGGAGAAATACTTGACTCGCCTTTCAGGACAATCAAGCCAGTTGACGGCCATTGCCGCTACCGAACCCTCAGCGGGCTCTGATATCCTTTCCTTGAGGACCCGGGCTGTACGTAAGGGAGACAAGTACATCATCAACGGGCAGAAATGCTTCATAACCGATGGGTCCGTTGCG
>Ga0187771_10003465_pt1 | contig 11014 bp, 7 predicted proteins | sample 0116_SJ02_MP15_1_FD_133139 | JGI IMG/M metagenome (GOLD analysis project Ga0187771, IMG submission 133139) | Tropical peat soil microbial communities from peatlands in Department of Meta, Colombia - 0116_SJ02_MP15_10_MG | ecosystem: Environmental > Terrestrial > Soil > Wetlands > Peat | place... | reverse complement strand
TATCCCGCGATCCGGGGTCAGGTGATCAGCCCGATCAGCCTGGGGTTGAAGATCGTGGACGAGGAGCAGAAGGCGATCATCTATCATGATGAGGTCAGAGAAGTCCTCTTCGATTTCATACAGAAGAAAGTGAATCAACAATATCGGGAATTGAGGGAGAAGAACCCCAATGCCTTTGTATGGGTGGATGACCCTGGACTGGCCCTCATCTTCAATGCTTTGTCGGGCTACACCGAGTTCCAGGCGAGGGCCGATCTGGACCGGTTTTTGGGAGGCTTGGAAGGACCCAAAGGGGTTCATCTTTGTGCCAAACCGGATTGGGACTTTCTCCTCAATTCAAAAATCGACATCTTATCCTTCGATTCCTTCAATTGCGGGGTCATGATCATCAACTACCCGTCTTTAAGAGGTTTTGTGGACAAAGGGGGAATTATTTCTTGGGGCATCGTTCCCACTTATACAGAACTTTTAGAACAGGAGACGATCGATTCTCTGATCGAGAAACTCCAGACCTTTTGGGAGGACCTTTCCCGGAAAGGGGTGGATCCAAAAAGGCTGCTCCGTCAATCCCTCCTGGCCCCAGCAACCTGCAATTTACTCAACCCGGATAAAGAGAAAACCGTAGAAAAGGCATTTGAGGTTCTAAAGGAGTTGTCGGGGAAAATACGGAGGAAGTACGGCCTCACACAATAAACGATGGACGATGGACCACGAACAATGAACGATGGACCTTCGTTCATTGTTCGTCGTTTAAAGTTCATTGTAGATATCGGAAGAGGTAGGCCATGAACCGAATCGGCATTATTGCTAAGAAGAATAAACCAGAGGCTGCCGCCATCGTCAGGAATTTGGTGGAATGGCTCCGGCCGAAGAAGATCAAAGTCTATATTGAAGGAGAGATGGGGAAGCTCCTCAGCCCAGCCCTCGCAGGGGGTTACTGGGAGTCCATTGACAGAGAGGAAGTTCCAACCGGGGTGGAGATGATTATCGTCCTCGGGGGAGATGGGACGCTTCTCAGCGTTGCCCGCCGGGTATGGAATAAGAACATCCCTATCCTTGGCGTCAACTTGGGTGGACTTGGTTTTTTGACGGAAATTACCTTAGATGAATTGTACCCCGTTTTAGAGAAAGTCCTTCGAGATGACTTTGCTATCAACGAGAGAGAGGTCTTGAATGCCGGTGTGATTCGAAGCGGGAAGCGAATCGCAGAATTCATCGTCCTCAACGACGCGGTGATCAACAAAGGGGCCTTGGCGCGTATTATTGATCTTGAGACGACCATCAACGGCGAATATTTGTCGACCTTTAGATCCGACGGGTTAATTATATCGACCCCCACGGGTTCAACCGCCTATAATCTCTCCGCAGGGGGACCGATTGTTTACCCGTCGCTCCATACCATCATCATCACTCCGATTTGCCCTCACACATTAACCATCCGTCCTATCATCATCCCCGATGATGTGAAGATTCGGGCATTGCTCAAGTCGCGCAACGAGGAAGTGACCCTGACCCTGGATGGTCAGCAAGGGTTCACCTTGAAATTTGAGGATGTCGTCGAGGTGGGGAAGGCGGAGGGACGTATCCTCCTGATCAAATCTCCTTACCGGCAGTATTTCGAGTTGCTGAGAGAAAAGCTGAAGTGGGGAGAAAGATAACTTTGTGCTGGTGAATCGTGTTAGTGAATGGTGATTAAGAGTTTACGACTCACCCATCACCGGCACGAATCACGAGAACGAAGATGTTAATCGAGCTTCGAATTAAGAATTTTGCCATTATCGATGAGTTGAGCCTGTCCTTCTCAAAAGGGTTTAATATCCTGAGCGGTGAGACAGGAGCGGGGAAATCCATCATCCTCAATGCTGTCCACCTCCTGTTAGGAGACAAGGCCACTGAGGAATGGATTCGAAGTTCGGAAGAAGAGGCGAATGTCGAGGCGCTCTTCGACATCTCTGGAAACCTGGAGGTGAAGCAAAAGATCAAAGAAAAGGCTCCGCAGGTGCAGGGTACCGGAGAGGAGGATTCCCTCCTGATCCGGCGGGTGATCTCCCGATCCGGCCGTGGAAAAGTTTTTATCAACGGGAATCTGGCCACTCTCGGAGCCCTTTCGGAGGTTGGAGAAGAGCTTCTCAGCATCTACGGACAGCATGAACATCAATCCTTACAGCGGGTGGAGACCCACATCGATATTTTGGATGAATTCGGCGGGTTGCTTGGGCTTCGAGAAGAATTTCAAACACAGTACGAAGAGTTTGTCTCCTTATCAGAAGAGGTTGAAAAGATTCGAGGAGAGAAAGAGAAAAGAGCGAAGGAACGAGAACTGATGGCCTTCCAGTCGAAAGAGATAGAGGCCTCCGGAATTCAGGTCGGAGAAGAAGAGTCTTTGAAGGAAGAGAGGACCATCCTCACTCATGCGAAGAAACTGATGGATTTTGCCGTTGCCTCGGAGGAAACGCTCTACTCAGGGGAGGGCTCAACGATTGAGAAAATTCAAAAAATTCTCAATCAAGGAGGGGACATGGCGGCCATTGATCCCTCTCTTTCGCATCTCTTGAAGGCCTTGGATTCTGCCCTCATCCAGATGGAGGAGATCGCCCTCGCCTTCAGGGACTATTCAAGAAGGGTGGAAATCAGCCCGGCGAGGATCGATGAAGTTGAGAACAGGCTGGAGGAGATTGACCGGCTGAAGAGAAAGTATGGCTCCACCGTCGAAGAGATCCTCGCCTTTAAACAGAGAGCGGATGGGGCATTGAAATGCTTCACCTCCGATGAAGAAAAGCTCTCCCAATTGGAAAGCCGCCTGGGGCCCCTCCGGCAGATCGTGAACACTCTGGGGGAAAAACTATCCAGGGAAAGAAAAAGAGTTGCATCGGAATTGAAGAAATCCGTAGAAAAAGAGTTGAATTCCCTGGGCATGAAAAAAACCATTTTTGAAATCCATATCGATCCTTTACCTCTTTCTCTGAAAGGAGCGGATCGGGTGGAGTTTCTGATTTCTCCTAATGTTGGGGAGGAGGTAAAGCCCCTGGCGAAGATTGCTTCCGGAGGCGAGCTCTCGCGAATTATGTTAGCCATGAAAAGGATCCTGGCCAAAATAGGTGGAAGACAGGTCCTCGTTTTTGATGAAGTCGATGCCGGCATTGGAGGGGCGATGGCAGAGGTGGTCGGAAGGAAACTGAGGGAGCTCTCACGGCATCATCAGGTGATTTGTGTAACTCACCTTCCGCAAATCGCCTGTTATGCTGACCAGCACCACAGCGTGAGGAAAGAAGTGAAATCGGGGAGGACCATTACTTTAGTGGATCGATTGGATAAGGAGTTGATCGTGGACGAAATTGCCAGGATGCTCGGAGGGCTGAAGGTGACAGAAAAAACAAGAGCCCATGCCAAGGAGATGATCGAGAACGCCAAGAAATCGTGACCGTGTCTCGTGGAGCGTGCCCGTGAAAAGCCAAAAAAGACGGACACGGATGTCGGACACGGACACGAAAAAGGGGATGTCATGATCCGAAAGGCTAAACTCAATGACGTTAAAGAGATACAGCGCTTGATTAAACTCTACGCCCCTCGAGGAGGGGTTCTGCCACGGTCCCTTAGTGAAGTCTATGACCATCTCCGGGATTTTTTTCTCTTCGTGCGGAATCGCAAGGTCATAGGAATCTGTGCCCTCCACATTTGCTGGGACGATCTGGCAGAGATCCGGTCCCTGGCTGTGAAGGAGGAGGACCAGAACAAAGGCATCGGTGCGAGACTGGTGAAGGCCTGTTTGAAGGAGTCGGCACTTTTGGGAGTGAAAAGAGTTTTTGCTCTCACCGATGAACCCGAATTCTTCGAGAGGTTGGGCTTTGGGAGGGTGGACAAATCAGTCCTCCCTCATAAAATCTGGGCCGACTGTCTGAAATGTGCGAAATTCCCGGATTGCGATGAAACCGCGCTGCTCAAAGAATTGGGTTAATACTCCGAACTCGTCACTCCGAACTATTTTTCTTCTCCCAGAAGAATCCTCAGCACGGTGTTCGCTTGATGGTGGGCAACGATTCCCACCCTCGGTGCCATCAACCCCACTCCCGGCTGGGCAGCAGTCTTGTGGTCCCCCACGATGAAAATCTTTGAGGAGAACCGGACTGTTTTGATCTCATTGTTCTCTCCATAACCGGCGACGCCTGAGGCAGCCACAATATATTTGTCCGACATCTTCTCGGATACCATGTTGATCAGCATGGCCTTTTCATCGGCTCGGTCGAAGGCCTCCACCACCACCTCCGCTTCTTCAAAAATTCTTTCCACATTGTTTCGGTCCAGCTTCTCCTTGTAGGTTCGGATCCGCACATAGGGGTTGATCTTTAAGAGATTCTCTTGAAGGGCGTCGACCTTGGGCATTCCGATTTGATGGATGAAGTACTGCTGGCGGTTTAGATTGGATGGTTCCACCACATCGAAGTCGACTAAGATAAGCCTTCCTACTCCAATGCGAGCCAATGCGATGGCAACCGCTGACCCAAGGCCACCCAATCCGGCGATTCCAACGACAGATTTCTTGATTCTCTGATGAATTCCGGGCGTATGCCTGGCCATCATGAGACATTCAAATTCTTCCGAAGAAGGAATTTCTCCTTTCTTGATGAAGACGATCTCATCCCCTTCTTTAAGGAGGTGATCGGAGGTGACTGGAAAACCGTTGTAGATGACTACATCGGCACTGGGTTTCAATTGGTCTTTTAAATGGTAGAGTGAAAAGGGAGGAAGAATGGATACCTCCTTTTCGTTCACCGTGATCCGAATTTTAGGAGAAACCTCTTCTTTCATGGAAATCAAATTACACGAAAGCGCAAGAGTTGTCAATCATCGGGGCGGCCATTTGAAAGATCGGAATGGGAAAAGAATTAAAAGGTTGAACCGAAGATCAATGGTGGGAGAGCATTTGCTGGATAATTGGCTCGGGGATTCTCCATTGCCGAAGAAAAAAAGCACGCTTATTCAATCTTTTTTGTTGAATCTCTGGGAGATTTTCAGCATTTGCTAAGGGAAGTTTAGATTCAAAGGATAGATTTAAAAAAGAGAGAAAAGTATCTAAACGAACTAGGGCAAGGAGGTACTTCGGTGCGGAAAACTCTAAGACGGGATAGTTATCCGAATTTACCCCTGCTACTCCTTCTATGAGCTTATTCACGGCATTATCATCAAGATAAAAAAAGCTCAAGAGATCCTCAGGTGTGTTTACGTCCACTCTTTCCAATCTTTGTCCTATTCCTGGCATGGCCATTCTTTTTTTGAACTCTGCATAGTCGATGGGAGGGAGATCCTCGGCAGAACCGATTAGTAAAGCATCTGTAGTGGCAATCCAAATATGAACATAGGGGAAAACTTTTTTGAAAGAACTGACTAAAAGACGGAAATGTTCTTTTTCCATTTGATAAATCGGCAACCACTGGCAAAATACCCCTCCTTTCTTCAACCGCTTAATGGCCAATTTAAAAAAATCAACGGTGAAAAGATTGGCATTCCCAGTCTGCCAAGGGTGTGACGGTTCAGATGTAATAATGTCATAGGTCTCAGGCATGGCCATCAACCAAGTTCGACCATCCAAAACATTCAATCGGGTTGTAGGGGATCTGAGAGCAAAGCCATTGTCCTCGTTAAAGAAATTAGAAGCCTCTACTACTTCAGGAGAAATCTCAACGCAGTCTACTTTCTTTATTGGATAGTCCAGGACACTCCCAAGGGTGATGCCGGTTCCCAAGCCAATCACCAAGACATTCTCAGGATTTTTACAGTACATGATGGGAAGAATACCTAAAAGAATTTCGGTATAATTATCTGATGAATTACTGCCATCTGTTTTGCCATTCACTCGGAGAAAACGGATATTGTCCCTTTGAAATACCGTCACTGTAGCAGAGGATCCTTCGCGGTGATATAACAATTTGTAAGTGGACATGAAAGAATTGACATCTGTCGTTCCCGAGGTGTTGGCCATCGTTCTTCCATACATGTAAACACCGGAATTCAATACTTTTGGATTCCAAGAGGGTAATAAAAAACTTCCAGTGATTGCGGCTAAAACACACCCAATTGCCCAAGCAACCCTGGCCCACTTTCTTATATCGGAGGTGACAATACTTAAGACAGAGGCAGCCATGAAGTTCGCTCCCCCGCCAATGAGGAGGGTTTTTTCAACTCCGATCATCGGAATAAGGATGAAACCAGCGGCCAGCGATCCCAGGATTCCTCCCAATGTATTTAAGGTATAGACATCGGCGACTGTACGTCCAATCTTGAATCCTCGATAGCTCATAAAGATTCGTGTCACGAGAGGGAAAGAAGCTCCACTCGCAAAGGTGGGAGTGATGATCAGCAACAAACAGACTATAAATTCCGTGAGGGCCACTGTCCCCCAAGAAATATTTTTATTAGAAAAAAAGGTCATGAAGTAATCCGGCAATGTTCCGATGATAGGAGTTGTAAAAAAAACGGAAGCGCCGATGACCATCTGGAGGATGGCAAATAAAACGACCGGGTTGTGCACCCGATCCGTAAATCGACCAAGCACGATGCTGCCAAAGGCAATGCCAAGAAGGTATGTGGTCAGCATTGTGGCAAAAGCGTAGATGGAAGTACCGAACACCAAGATCAAAGCCCTACTCCAAGCCACCTCGTACAAAAGTGCGAGGAATCCAGAGACCATGAAGATGAAAAGGACAAAGGTGGATTGGCTACGTGTGATTCTCGATGATTCGCCTACCGCCTTATTTTGGGTTGCAGTCGGTGGTTTTAATTCTTTTATGTCTTTGGTCAACGTGCCCTTTGAAAACGTCCATACTATGAGACCCAAAAATACATTTAACCCTGCGCCGGCAAAAATTGTGATTTGAATACCTAAAGCCGGTATGAGTGAAAAGGCGCTGAAGAAACAACCTGCTGCTGCGCCAAAAGTGTTTATGGCATAGAGGAGACCAATGTCTCTTCCGATAAAACGGGGTGAACGTGTGACGGCCTGGCTTAATAATGGCATCGTAGCACCCATCAATAAGGTAGGACAAAATAAAAGCGAGGAAGAAAGCAATATCCTTATTAAATTTAGTAGGAGAGGATTGCTATATATAGATGGAAAAAGCTCTGTATGAACCATTTGGAGAACCGAGAGAAGAGGAAAAGATAGGGCGGCATATATCCCGATGCCTATTTCCAATAGAGCATAAGCCTTTAATAGGTTCTTAATCTTTGACATGAATTTCCCGCACAAATAGCTTCCCAAAGCGAGCCCAAACATGAAGACTCCAACAACAGTAGAAATGGCATAAGTCGTGTTACCGAAGACAAGGGTTAAGAGACGGCTCCACACAACCTCGTAAATGAGCCCGCAGAGACCAGAAAAAAAGAAAACCGTGACCACTGCCCAGAAAGCACCTGCCTTTCTATCTGAGTCAATCATCTTCTTAGGTAATTGGGGTGGGATGACGGCTTGGCGTTTAGAAGAACCCCTATGTGAATTTAAGGCTTTCCTTCTATGTCTAGGCATATATTTGTTTTATGTATTGAAAGAACCTGTCCTTAGTCGCTGTTTGAATTGGAGAAAAACAATTGGCCCACCTTGTTCAATTGCTCTTGTCGATGCTTACTGTTTACCGAAAATTATCACACGTTAGGTACATTGTCAATGAAATGACCAGGCCTGTTTGCCTCAAGAATAATTAAAAATAGACATTGAAAGAAATGAACGGGATAAAGAATGTCTGCCTTCGGCTCTATGACCAACAAACAAGGGGTTCCATTGACTTTTAACAGCGTTGATGTTAAAAATTTTTTTATTCTTTTTTTCTTCTTGTTCACATTTTCAGAAGGATATCGATGAAGAAGTGTATTCCTTCAGGAAGACCGACGGTTGGGGAAGTCGATCTCGGCGCACTGGAATTTAATTATAGGGAAATTAAGAAAAGAATCCCCGCGGACGTGAAAGTCCTGGCGGTCGTCAAGGCAGACGCCTACGGTCATGGAGCCATTCCGATTTCTCTCAGATTGGAGAAATTGGGAGTGGAGTACCTGGGCGTCGCAATTTCTGAAGAGGGGGTGGAATTGAGAAAAGGGGGGGTGAAATCCCCCATTCTTGTTTTGGGAGGGATCTTTGGAGGGGAGGTAGATCAGATTTTTCGTTTCCGTCTCACCCCTGTGATCTTCAGAAATGATTGTTTAAAAATTCTTTCCCGAGAAGCAAAGAAACGAAGGAGGAAGGTGAAGGTTCACCTCAAGGTCGATACAGGAATGGGGAGACTGGGCGTCCCGCTCAATCTCTGGCCGGATTTCTTAAGAGAGGTAAGGCGATTCCCAAAGATTGAAATAGAAGGCATCCTTTCCCATTTCTCCATGACGGACGAAGAAAAGGGTTTTACGCAAAGCCAATGGAGAGCCTTTAAAAGAGCTGTGGCGATCGCTCAAGAGTTAGGGATTTCCTCCGAGTATCTTCACATGGCCAGCAGTGCGACGCTCACCGCCTTCCCGGGATACGCCGCCGGGTTGGTTCGACCCGGGATCATGCTTTATGGTTCGTATCCTTCTCCCACATTTCGATCCCTCATCTCACTCAAACCCGTGATGACCTTGAAGACTCGCATCCATTTTCTGAAATCGGTTCCGTCCGGAGCGAGAATTAGCTACGGAGGGACGTTTAGGACGAAGCGGGAGAGCCGCATCGCGACCCTTCCGATCGGATACGCGGATGGGTATAGCCGTCATCTCTCGAATCACGGAGAGGTGTTGATCCACGGAAAGAGGGCGCCCGTCGTCGGGAAGGTCTGTATGGATTTCATCATGGTGGATGTGACAGATATCCCTCGTGTTTCAGTGGGAGACGAGGTGATATTGATAGGACGGCAGGGAGGAGAGCAAATCACTCCCGAAGAGATCGCAGAGAAAATTAACTCCATTTCCTATGAAGTGTTGTGTTCGATAGGGAAGCGGGTGCCACGAATTTACAAAGAGTGAACCCGCTTAGAAGTTGGAGTCGTTTCGACTCGCAACCGAGCGGGGCATCAAACCCTGCCGGAATTATTCTGGGATCTGACCCCGCCGTAGGCGGGACTGCAGAGCAGCGGGGCGTCATTTCTCACGGGGTGAAATAGGCCAGGCGCATAGGGCAGAACGCATGGCCTTCGAACGAAAAGGAGCTTGCGAATGGGTGGTAAGAGGATTGAGATATTGGGAACCGGCTCCTTTCTTCCGGAGAGAATCCTTACCAATTTTGATCTGGAAAAGGTTTTGAACACCAATGACGAGTGGATTTACAAAAGGACCGGAATTAAGGAACGAAGGATTGCGGCGCCGAATGCCAATGCCTCAGACCTCGCCAAAGAGGCGTCGCTGCGGGCGATGGAGATGGGAGGGGTTTCGGTAGAGGATTTGGACCTCATCATCATGACCACGATGACGCCGGATACGGCTTGCCCTTCCGGGGCGAACTGGTTGGAGGCGAAATTGGGGGCTGAAAGAGCAGTTTCCTTCGATGTGACCGCAGCCTGCAGTGGGTTTGTCTTCGGTCTTTCTGTCGCCGAGCAGTATCTGAAAACCGGTACTTACAAAACAGCTCTGGTTGCGTCTGTGGAAATCATGAGCCGGAGTCTTGATTGGACAGACCGGGAGAGTTGTATTCTCTGGGGAGACGGGGCCGGCGCGGTGGTGCTTCGAGCCCTTGACGATTCTGAGAGGAATCAACCCTTCGGAAAATCCGGAAAACAGATCAGCGAAGTCCTTTCCGTCCATATCCACACCGACGGAGCGAACGGCGAAAACTTGCTTCTTCCCGGGGGCGGATCGAAAACGACTCCCATCTCCTACGAAAGTGTGGACAGGAAGCTCCACACGCTCAAGATGATCAAGGCGAACGAGTCGGTCCGGGTGGCAGTAAAACGATTTGCAGAGGCGGCAGAAGAGGCGGCGGCCTTTAACGGTGTTCACATCTCTGATGTCAAGTGGATTATTCCCCACCAAGCCAACCTCCGTATGCTCCAGCAGGTAGCCAAACGACTGAATGTGCCGATTGAAAAAGTCTATCTCACCATTGAGAAGTACGCGAACATCTCTTCCGCCACGATTCCTATTGCCCTCGATGAGGCGGTCCGGGATGGATCCATTCAAAAGGGGGATCTGATCGTCCTCACCGCCTTTGGGGGAGGCCTCACCTGGGCGAGCAGCCTCATCAGATGGTAATCCTCCACGTCGGGTTGGTTCCCCATGAGGGATAAAAATCAGAAATCCCCCCCCTCGGCCCCCCTTTCGCAAGGGGGGGTGGGGGGATTTAGCAATTGATTACTGGAATTTAATAGATGAGGTTTGCTATGGATGGAGCTGATAAAATCATCGATCAGGCTCTGAGCATCCTAAGGAAAAAACCCGTCGATGGCTATGAAGTTTACCTCCTTCAATCCTCCCATTTTGATGTGGAATCAAAGGAAGGTAAGATTGAAAGCCTTCAGACGTCTCAATACTCGGGCATGGCCTTCCGTATTTTACATCATCAACGAATGGGTTTTTCATACGCCACTTTTTCGGATCCCTCTCGTTCTGCCGGACAAAATTTCTCGCGCGAAATCGATCGGGTGATCGAGGATGCGGCGAGGGGTGCGGAAGCGACCTCCGCAGATCCCTGTTTCGACTTTGCACCTTCTCTCGAAGCCTCCCCGGCCCCGTTACCCATTTTTGATGAAACATTGGGGAGGGTTTCAGAGAAGGCAAAGATCGAAAAAGCAAAATCTTTAGAAGTGTCGGCCAAATCCGTGGATCTGGAGAAAATTAAGAAGGTGCGAAAGGCCTCTTACGGGGAGGTTCTTTCCAGGACAACGCTTGTCAATTCTAATGGATTTCAGTTTTCCTATGACCACTCTCTTGCCTCTGTGAGTGTGACCGCTGTCGCCGAGGAAGCCGGAGATTCTGAGGTGGGCTGGGATTTCGATTTCAGCCATTTCTTCAATCAACTCGATGCGGAGAGCGTAGGGCGATCCGCCGCGACGAAAGCATTGGAGAG
>Ga0187771_10003464_pt1 | contig 11015 bp, 13 predicted proteins | sample 0116_SJ02_MP15_1_FD_133139 | JGI IMG/M metagenome (GOLD analysis project Ga0187771, IMG submission 133139) | Tropical peat soil microbial communities from peatlands in Department of Meta, Colombia - 0116_SJ02_MP15_10_MG | ecosystem: Environmental > Terrestrial > Soil > Wetlands > Peat | place... | reverse complement strand
TTCCGGATGGGTGATGCAATGGACTAGCGCTGCACCCACTCTGGCAGCGCCGGGATTGGGGTGGCCGATAAAGTGGCGGCGGTCGCTTGAGGGCTACACAGAATCAATGTTAAAGCGCGCGAGCCGGGCGGCGCCACAGATGACGTACCCAAATGTGATCACCCAACCGGCTTCCCGCAGGTGCTGGACGATCCGTGTGCCTTCAATTTCGTACACCGGGCGAAAACCCCAGGCGAAGGCCAGGAAGGCGGGAGCGATGCCAAAGGTGATTACGTCAGCGAGGGAGTCGAACTCCCTGCCGAAGTCGGAGCTTGCATGAGTAAGGCGGGCGATGCGACCGTCCAGGCCATCGAACAAGATCGCCCAGCCGATTGCCCGAGCGGCGGTATCAAATGCGAGCATTGCGTGGTCGCCATCGATCGCCGTCGTTCCATTCAGCGTGGAAAGTATGGCGATGTACCCACACACTAGCGTCCCGACCGTGAACAAGCTGGGCAGCAAATACACTCCACGGCGGAATCGCCCTTTCCTCTCCGGCTTTGAGACTCGGCTAGCGATTTCCAGCGGACTATCCTCCAGCTTTCGGCGTTTTGGCAGGTGTCACCGTTGATCCGCCGCCGCACTTTGCCGCGACATTGCTACAATCGTGCTTCCCGCCCGCACATGATCTCCCACTCTGACGAGTATTTCAACCTCGGGCTCGATGAGGAGGTCAAGGCGCGAGCCGAACTTGATCATCCCAACGCGCTCGCCTCGCTGGAGCGAGTCGCCCTGCTTCTTCCAAAACACAATGCGGCGAGCCAGCAATCCTGCGATTTGCTTCACCACCACGATACCCTGCTCGCCGGTAATTGTGAAGACGTTTTGTTCGTTCTCCAGTGAAGCCTGGGCCTGCGACGCGATTCGGAAGCTGCCCTTTCGGTAGGTCACCTCGCGAATGGTCCCGCTGATGGGTGATCGGTTGACGTGAACGTCGAGGGGCGACATGAAGATGCTGAGACGGCGGGCGGGCCGGCCTACCCAGCTCTCTTCCCGAATCTCCACCACTCGCCCGTCGGCGGGGGCAACGATGGCGCCGGCGTCCCTTGGGATGATGCGCTCCGGATCGCGGAAGAAGTTGAGAACCAGAATGGCAATCAGGAGGAAGAACGCGCCGGACCCGTAGAGGCGGAGCCCGATGAGGCCGCCCGCCACCAGCAGCAACGGCAATCCGTACCAGTAGCCCTCCTTCACCATGGCGGCATGCTTCTCAACTCCAGTTCCTCGGCGGGATGCGAGGGTTCAGGACCATTCCTTCTTTGTGACGCGCACACTGCTTTCGCCACCGTAGCGGCCGTGGCCACGGTAAATCACGCGGGCGCCCTTCCCCTCCGCCATGCGCGGCGTGAGCGCCCGCCGTCAAGATCCACCCACGTTCAATGAGTCCGAGCCTGCTGCTGGACCAGCATCTCCATTTCGTCTTTGACGCGCAACTTCAGCTTCTTCAGACGAATCTCTTCCAGCTTTTCCTGGTCATTGAGGTGGGATTTTGATGCCAGTTTTTCCAGCTCAGCGGCGTAACGGGTGTGCTCTTTGCGGAGGTTCTGATAATGCTCGTTCGTGGCCATCAATTGCTCCCGGACGGCCTCGGCAAGGCTGCTCAAGGGCGAGTCACCTCCTGGTTGAGTTGTTCATCGTGCCTTCAGCCTAGCACACCCGGCGGGACCCTTCAAGTCCGAAACACTTGCGCGTCGCTGGCCTCTATGGTCGGCGCATCGACAAAGCCCCCCTTGATGAAGTGAAGAGGATTTTGAAGTCGGCTGGTCTCATCTTCCGTTCTGCGACGTAGACCCCGTGCGGATCATCCGCGGGTCATGCGGGTCCGCCGCATAGATGGGCTGCGGCTCCTGCTTCACGAGCGAGCCGGCCCGATAATCGGATGGGGTTTGAGCAAGGCAGATACTGGAGATCGTCGCCAGGCAGAATACCAGCAAGCACCGCGTCTGCATCTGGCCTCTTAGCCTACTGGTTCCGTCCATGCAGAATTCTACGCCGTTACTTTCCGGCGCGCCGGCTCAACGCGCATCTCTGCGGTTCAGAAAGTTTCCCGCGGCGGCAGGGATTTTACGGTGTGGTGGGGACAACTTCGGGTGTAAAGAGATCGAGCGACAAGACGTAAGCAGCTTCCGGCGGGTCGCGATAGTAGTCTTTGCGCAGCGAGTGCAGACCAAATCCCACATCATAGTAAAGTCCCAGAGCTGACGTATTGGATTGCCGAACTTCGAGAAACACGCGCTTGGTGCCTGCCTTCAGCAGTCGTTTTCGCGCTTCTTCGAGCAACGCCTTTCCCACGCCTTGTTGTTGATGTTGGGGATCAACGGCCATATTCAGAAGTTCGGCCTCATCGATCAGCCTTTGGAACGCCGCGAAGCCGAGGATCTTAGGGGGCGTCATGGTTTCGAGTTCGGCCACTAGAATGATTCCGCCCGGCTCGGACGCCAGGCGCGAATAGTCCGCGTCAATCCAGCGTGACGCCAGAGGATTCTTATTCTGGACGGTGAGGAGGGGCTGCAAATCCTCGCGTTCGAATGGTCTGATCTTCATTCAACTCCGGAGACTGCGAGTCAGCGTTCTGACGGCAGTCGACCCCCACTTCTTCGCGGGAGTATTATAACCCAGTTTCGGTGTTAATGTGCCAAACCAACAGTGAAAATCATGCGCGCCAATTGAGTTCAGCGTCCGAGCGCCGGATATAACAGGCATCGAGCTGGGCGGGCGTCTGGACTTTGCCGCGCTCATAGGCTTCCATCGCCAACCGCACGATGCTCTCGAGAAGATGGTCGGAGACAGTCTGCCACCCCAACGCCGCGGGAAGTTGCGGTCGCAGGGCTTGCGCCGCCTGGTCGTGCTCCCGAATGAGGCAAGTGACGGCGGCCTTGGAAATCAGCCGTTGTTCAAGCAGATCTTGGAGGGCGTTCGGCTTCACCACCCGCCCTTCGCCTTCGGCCACGAAGGCCTCGCGGTCTTCCTTCGCGCCCCCGCCATAAAGGCCCAGATAGAATTCTCCTCGGCGCGCGTCCATGATCGGCACGGCCCATCCGGCTTGAAGCCGGGCCGCATCAGCCATCGCGGCGAGGATCGAGATGCCTATCACGGGTCGGTTCAGGGCCGTCGCCCATCCTTGCGTCGCGGCCAGCCCGGTTCGAATTCCTGTGAACGACCCCGGGCCATTCGCGGCAGCGAAGAATTCAGCATCGCTCAGGCTGAGTGCCGGTTTGGAGAGCTGGGCGCCTGCTTCCGCGAGGGCGCGGTCCACGGCCTGAAAGAGCGTCACCGAGTAGCCGGACGAACCCGTGTTCGGAACACTCGCCACACGTTCTCGATCGCGAAAGAGGGCCACCCCGCCATGCTCGCTGGTGGTATCAATGGCCAGGACCAGCATCGCCGCTCATTATAAGCTGGAATTTGCCCCGAGCGAGGTCGAGGGCGCGTGTGTCCAGCGGTCGTCACACATCGCGCAACTCTTCCTCGGTCATGCCGAAATAATGACCCAATTCGTGGAACAACGTGTCGCGGACTTGGCGGCGAATCTCCTCATCAGTCCTGCAAACGGCTTCGATGTTTTTCTGATAAAGGTAGATGCGGTCGGGCGGGGCGGCAAAGAAAGTGCTCTTCTCGGTGCACGGCACCCCGTGGAAGAGACCCAACAGCAAACTGCCGGGTTCCGCCTCCTGAGGAGGCAAATCCTCCACGATGATCGCCACGTTCGTTAACTTTCGACGGAAGGCCTTGGGCAGCCGCCCCAGCGCTTGCTCTACCAAAGTTTCGAACCGCTTGTGGTCCACGGTTTCCCTCAGAGCCAGCGGGGCACGGTCTTGCAGAAATTCTCGTATCTTGCGCCGAATTCCTTCCGCAGGCGCGGCTCTTCATAGTAGACGACGAACAGATGCACGGGAAGAAAAAGGGCGGCGGCAAGAGCCAGAATCGAAACTGAACGTTCGTAGAAACCAAATCCGACGAGCAGAATCAATCCTCCGATGTACATGGGATTGCGCACGTAACGGTAAGGGCCGCGCGCCACAAATTCTCTGGGCGCATCGAAGACCGCCGGTGTGCCTCGTCCGATAGCGATGAACGCTCCGGCGCAGGCGAGCGCTAGAATTCCTCCGGCACCCATGAGAAAGACGCCGACCATCGAACTCCCCGCCGGCAGCGTGACGCCAAGATCACGATCGAAAACGCGAACGTTGAAGGCAATCCACCAAAACAGCAGCACAAAGCCGGTCATGTAGACCAAAGTCCGGACAGTGAGCAACAACGTTTCGATCAGGGCCGCCAGACTCGATTTTCGAACGCTCATAAATGCCCGAGAATGGGGAACTGGAAGTGGTCTGAATTCGCGATGTGCTACAATTGCCATTTTACACCGTGCTGCTTAGTCTGCGTATTCGCCCGGCGCGGTGTTTTTTGAGGGGGTCTGTCAGCATGGAAACCATCACTTTGACCCAATCCGAGCTCGAAAACCTGGTCGAGACCGTGGCGCTGGAAGTGCTGCGCCAAATGGAGCCGGCGCCGGGCGCCTGGCTCAGCGAGGAGATCGAGTGCGCGTGCAACCATGCGTCGCGATCGTGTGCGATTCAATGCGTCAACGATCAGCCGCCCGAGGTGCGTGCCCTGGCTCGCCTGATGGACCACACGATGCTCCGGCCGCAGGCCACGCGCAGCCAGATCGAACAGCTCGCTGACGAAGCCCGGCGATGGTGTTTTGGCACAATCTGTGTGAACTCGACTTGGGTGCCGGTGGCCGCCGAGAAGCTGCGAGGCTCGGGGGTGAAAGTCGCGGCCGTGGTGGGCTTTCCTTTTGGCGCCATGGTCACCTCGGTGAAGCGCGCCGAAGCGCAGGCCGTGATTCTGGCGGGAGCGGAAGAAGTGGATATGGTGATGAACGTGGGAGCCATGAAGTCCGGTGATGTCGAGGCGGTGGAAAACGACATCCGAGGAGTGGCGGAGGTCTGCCACGAGGGCGGCGCTCTCCTGAAGGTCATTCTGGAAAACGCTTATCTCTCCGACGAGGAAAAGGTGGAAGCTTGCCGGATTGCGCAGCGGGCCGGCGCCGACTATGTGAAGACCTCGACGGGATTCGCCCCCTCAGGGGCAACGGCCGCCGACGTCCGGCTGATGCGGCAAACGGTCGGGCCGGAGATGGGCGTGAAGGCCGCGGGCGGCATCCGCACACTCGCCGACGCCGTCAGCATGCTGGAGGCGGGCGCCACACGACTCGGCACCAGCGCCTCCATCGCGATTCTTGAAGAAGCCGCCGCTGCTCTGTCAGGCCGGGGGCCGCAGGCGGCTCCCGCGCTGGCGCCCTCGGCGCGGCCGGCCCAAAGCTACTAATGGGATTTTGGATTTTAGATTCTGGATTTTGGATCAGGCCCTTGTCCGTCGCCAGTCGTCCGTTGGGTGTGGCAGCACTTCGCTGGCTATCCGTCCCACAACTGACAACAGGCTAGGCAGGTCCCAGATTAATCCACAATCTAAAATCCAAAATTGATTCATGCCTGAAACCGCGAAAATACCGGCACGAACGCTGGAGCTGACCGAGCTCCTGACTTTGCTTTTAGAGGTCGGCGAGCGAATCAGTTCCACGCTCGACCTGGATGAACTGATGGTGCGCATCTCGGAGGTGGTGAAGCGCGCCATCGATTACGAGGTCTTCGCCATTCTGTTGCTGAACGAAAAAACCCAGGAACTCCGCATCCGTTTTAACGTCGGCCATCCGGAGGCGGTGGTGCGAAATTTGCGAATCAAGGTGGGCGAGGGAATTGTGGGACGCGCCGCGCAGTCGCGCCGGTCGGTGCGGGTGAATGACGTCAGCAAGGACCCTGCTTACATCCAGTCGTTGCCCGCCGTGCGCTCGGAACTGGCGGTGCCGCTGATCGCCAAGAACCGTGTGGTCGGCGTGATCGACTTGGAAGCGCCCTGGCCCGATTTCTTTTCCGAGCAGCATCAGAACCTGCTCGAACTCCTGGCGGGACGTATGGCCATGGCGATCGAGAACGCGCGGCTCTATCACCGCAGCGTTCGCCAGGCGCGCACGCTGCAACTGCTGAACGAGATCAGCCGGGAACTGAGCTCCGTCCTGGTGTTGAAAGATTTGCTCCGCAAAATCGGGACCCTCACCAAACGGCTGATTGATTATCACCGCTTCAGCATTCTCCTGGCCGACGACCGGACACGGGTGTTCAACAATGTGATCTCGCTCCGGCAGGACGAGCGGATGCCGGAGAAGTACACCGTGAACTTCGGGCAGGGCCTCGTGGGGGCCGCGGCCGCCTCGCGCCAGACGGTGGTAGTGCCGGACGTGAGCCGAGATTCCCGTTACCTTCCCCTCAATCCGGAAACGCGTTCGGAGATGGCGGTCCCGCTCATCCATCGGGAGCGCGTGATTGGCGTGGTCGACATGGAGAGCCCCCACCTGGGTTACTTCACGGAAGAACACGTCCGGATTTTTTCCACCCTGGCGCCGCAAATGGCCATCGCCATCGAAAACGCGCAGTTGTATGAACGGGTGGTGCGAAGCGAGATGCGGCTGGAGCGGGACCTGCAACGCGCGCAAAACATCCAGATGCACTTGATGCCGGGCATCGTGCCCTCCATTCCGGGGGTCGAGATCGGGTTGCGTTTCCAGCCGGCGCGCGAGCTGGGCGGCGACCTCTACGAATTCCTGAGTTACGGAAGGGAACGCCACGTCTTCGTGGTCGGCGATGTGAGCGGCAAGGGCGCGCCCGCGGCTCTCTATGGCGCCATGGTCAGCGGCATCCTCCGGAGTCTCGCGCCGCAGCGGTTGGCGCCCCCTGACATGCTGCGGAAACTGAACGTCATGCTACTGGAGCGGAAAATCGAAGGCCACTTCATCACTCTCACTTACGCTGTATGGGAGCCGAAGACGAAAACGCTGCGCCTTGCGAACGCCGGCATGCCGTTGCCGATTCTGGTCCGCAGCGGCCGCACGCACCCCATCCGCGTGGAAGGCGTTCCGCTGGGACTGCTCGAGAATACGGATTACGATGAAAAGATGTTGACTCTGGAAAAGGGCGATTTGTTGGCCCTCTATTCGGATGGCTTGGCGGAGGCGGCCAAGCCCAGCCACGAGGAGTTTGGCAGCCGTCGGCTCGAGAACTTGCTGCGCGAGAATGCTCAGCGTCCCGTCGGCGAAATAGTGGAAACCTTGTTCGGCGAAGTAAGCCGCTATGAAGTAGGCCAGCCGCAGCGCGACGACCAGACCCTGTTGCTTTTGAGAGCGCGATGAAAAGCGGCTGTTGTCCGTGGTCCGTCGCCCGTGGCCACGCCGCTCGGGTTGGCGCCGGCAACTGACGACTGACAACTGACGAAAATCCACCATGCCATCCTTTCACTATTCAGGAAACAGCTTCTTCTGCGAAGAAGTCCCGCTCGCCCACATTGCCGAGCGCTTCGGGACGCCCACCTACGTTTACAGCCAAGGCGTCATTCAGGAAAACTTCCGTCGGGTCGAGTCCGGGTTGCAATCGATTTCCGCCCTCGTTTGTTACTCGGTCAAGGCGAATTCCAATCTGAAAATCCTCGACCTGCTGCGAAAGGCGGGCGCCGGCTTTGACATCGTTTCCGGGGGAGAACTTCTTCGGGTCCGCAAAGCCGGCGGGCTGCCTGAGCGCATCGTCTTTTCTGGTGTCGGCAAGACGGAGACGGAAATCGATGCCGGTCTCGAAGCCGGCATCCTGATGTTCAATGTGGAGTCGGCGGGCGAACTCGAGATGATCGCAGCGCGGGCGCACCGCGCGGGCAAGCGCGCCGGCATCGCCATTCGTGTCAACCCGGACGTTGAAGCGGAGACTCATCCCTACGTGGCGACCGGAAGGGTGATCCACAAGTTCGGTGTGCCCAAAGAAGAAGCGATGCAACTTTATCGGCGCGCCGCGCGCTCCCAGTATTTGCGCGTGCGCGGCGTGGCCTGCCACATCGGATCGCAGATTCTCGCCATCGAGCCGTTTTTGCGGGCCCTCGATGAAATATCCGGCGTTGCCCAGCGGCTGCGCGCCGAGGGCATCGAGTTGGAGTTCCTCGACCTGGGCGGAGGATTCGGCATCCGCTACGAGGACGAACAGCCGCTGGACATCGGACGGCTCACTCAAGAACTTTGCGCGCGCATGCGTGGCCTTCCTTATCGCTTGATCATCGAGCCGGGCCGCGCCCTGGTGGCCGAGGCGGGCGTCCTTCTGGCGCGGGTTCTGTATGTGAAAGGGAACGAGCAGAAGCGCTTCGTGGTCGTGGATGCCGGCATGAACGATCTGCTGCGCCCGGCGCTCTACGGTTCGTACCACTCCATTGTGCCGGTCGAAAAGCGGTCGGAAAAACGGTTACTCGCGGAGGTCGTCGGACCGTTGTGCGAAACGGGAGACTTCCTAGCGCACGATCGCGAGCTGCCGGAAGTGTTCCCAGGCGATCTGATGGCGGTCATGACCACGGGGGCGTACGGCTATGTCCTGACCTCAAACTACAACAGCCGCCCCCGCCCGGCCGAGGTTCTGGTCCACGGCAATGACATGGAATTGATTCGCCGGCGCGAAAGCCAGGATGACTTGATGGCAACGGAACTCCGCGTGTGATGATTGGATGTTTTCTTGCCGTCGGCCCATCGCTGAATCACCGCATCACCCCATCACTCAATCTCACCGCTCTCCCCACTTGAGCTTTTGGCGAAGAATTTCGAAATAGTTCGTCTGCGCAGGTCGGACGAGTTCCACCCACGACGAGGCTTTCTTCATGCGCACAATATCTTCACTGCGCGCCGCGATGCCGACCTGGCCATCCACGGTGAGATAAGAGGACTCGCGCTGGCTCTTCACGACCACTTCAATCTTGACCGAGTCCGAAAGGACGATGGGCCGATGAGTGAGGGTGTGACCACAAATGGGCGTGATGATGAAGGCTTGGACGCTGGGCGCCACCACGGGCCCGCCCGCGGCCAGCGAGTAGGCAGTGGACCCGGTGGGCGTGGAGACAATCAAGCCGTCGGACTTGTAATTGGCTACGAACTTGCCGTCGACGTACACTTCGAAATCGAGAATGCGCGCGATCGCCCCTTTGTTCAGCACGGCGTCGTTCAGCGCCAGGAAGGAAGCGATCACCTCATCGGCGCGGACCATCTCCGCGGCGATCTGCACGCGGCGCTCCGTCTGAAAATCTCCGGCCAGCACCCTTTCCAAGGTGGGATAAAGCTCGTCGCGGGTGATCACCGTCAGGAAGCCCAGCCCTCCCAGATTGACGGCGAGGATGGGGACGGCTTTGCCGGCGAGCGCTCTCGCAGTCGCCAGCAGCGTCCCGTCGCCCCCCAGAACCACCAGGAGCTCGACGGCGGCGGGCATTTCATTGCGCGTCAGACATTGGTCCGGGCTTCCCACCGCCGAGCCCGTTTCCTTGTCGACGTAGACCTCAATCTTGCGCTTGTGCAACCAATCGAGCAGCGGGGAAACAACCTCCGCTACTTCGACTTTTTTGGGTTTGGAGATGATGCCGATTTTCTTGATTTCCATTTGTGTCATTTCGCGCGAATTGTGCCCTTGATCCATTTTGCCACCGAGTCATTGTAAGAAGAGAGTCATTCCATGGCTCACCCACTCCATGACCCAATGGCGTAATCATTCTAAACACGTTTCCGCCACAGCGCATGCACGAAATATTCACGGTTGCCGGTAGCGCCCGGCAGACTGCTTTCAATGGAGTCGAGTCCCTCGAAGCCGAGGTCGAGAAGCCTCGTCGAAACCCGCGTGACGGCTTGTTGGTGAAGTGCCAGGTCAGTGACCAGTCCGCCCTTCTGCACCTGCGCGCGGCGCACTTCAAACTGCGGCTTGACGAGCACCAGGACATTCGCCTCGCGTTCGAGCAGTGGCGGCAGGACGGGCAGGATCAGGGTGGCCGAAATGAAGGAAACGTCCATGGTCACCACTTCGACGAGCGAACCAAGCGCCGCCAAGTCCAGGGATCGGGCGTTGGTGTTTTCCATCACGACGACCCTCTGGTCACGGCGAAGTTTCCAGTCCAGTTGATTGGTGCCGACATCAACGGCAAAAACTCTCGCCGCACCGCGCTTCAACAGGCAATCCGTAAATCCTCCCGTCGAGGCGCCGATGTCCAGACAGATTCTTCCATCGACCTCCACACGGAAATGATCGAGCGCGCCCGCCAGCTTCAGCCCGCCGCGACTGACGAACGGCGAAGATTTGATAAGAAGGCGCAGTTTCGCTTCTTCGGCTACACGCGCGCCGCAGTTTTCAACCTTCTGTTCGTTCACCAGGACTTCCCCGGCCAGGATCATCGACTGTGCCATGGCCGACGACTCCGCCAGGCCGCGTGCGACCAACAGTTCGTCCAACCGCGGTTTTACGTGTCTGACTCGATCCACTGAAAAGACAGGTTACAGCCTGGGAGAGTGAAAGGGAAGAGGTGGCGGGCGCGACGGATCGCCCGCCCGCGGGGTTTGCTCTCAGGGAAGACAGCTTCTGTCTGCGCGGTGGGCATTAAACTGGCAAATAGCGGCGGGGACCTTCACCCCTGGCGGCGCCGACCTTGCCTAGCCCGTGGCGGTGCGTGGCAAGCGGAGCAGAAGGAGTTATCGCAAGTGCTGGCGCAAGTCCGCGTGATTCAGGCACGGCTCGCCGGCAAGACCGCAAAGCGGCCGCGGATTCAAGCTGCCAAACATGCAGCGCCGGCAGCCAGTCCGCAGATGACTCAGGTTTCAAGCAAGGGTGGGAAGCGGTTGGTGGCGAAGGCAGGCTTCTAGCTTCTATCGCATTTGATTCCTGGCAGCGGTGCTTCCGGTGAGGAGGAAACAAGGCGGTAGCTGTCGCTGCCGCAGCCCAAGGCGAAATTCGCCCGCAACGCGCGATACCCAAGCGCCAGTGGCGCCTTGGAGTGGGACTGCGAAGCCGCCGCTTTTCCACGCCCAGTGCGAACCTGTTTACGAATTCCGGAAATTGCGAATTATTTACTTGACCTGG
>Ga0187771_10003463_pt1 | contig 11016 bp, 10 predicted proteins | sample 0116_SJ02_MP15_1_FD_133139 | JGI IMG/M metagenome (GOLD analysis project Ga0187771, IMG submission 133139) | Tropical peat soil microbial communities from peatlands in Department of Meta, Colombia - 0116_SJ02_MP15_10_MG | ecosystem: Environmental > Terrestrial > Soil > Wetlands > Peat | place... | reverse complement strand
GGACCGAGATCGAGAAAATCGTAATAGTCTCCCCCCACTTGACGCGCCTGGATGCAACGGCCGGCGTAATCCAGAGTCGCCAGGGGAGGCAGTTTTTGGGGAAAGAGCCTGGCCTGCACCTCACGGGCAATTTCCATTTCTCGCGCCGCGCGCTGCTCGGCTTCAAGCTTTTCGGCCATCTGCTCGGCGAGCTCCAGGCTCTCGAGCGCGATTCCCGCCTGGCTGGCTACCGAGCCCAGCAGCCGTTTGTCTTCCCCCGAGTAGGCCTCCTCGGAAAGCCGTGGTCCCAGTGCAAGGAGGCCGATCAGGCGGCCCTCGCGCCCCAGCAGTGGGACCAGGCATTCCGCCTTAACGGCATGGAGAGAGGAAGGGCCACCGCTGCTGTCACCTGACCCGCCGCTTACTTCCCAGGGTTTTCCTCGGCGAGCCAGCTCGGCGAGTTCCGGCGCGTCGGTCGAGATCAGTTCAAGTCCAGGCGGGACGCCTGTTGTCTGAGCGGCGAGTCGGCCCGGTTGGGTCTCAAGGTAAATCACCATCGACTGAGGGTGGAGTGCGGAAGTAATCTGCCGTTCAAGCATTCCCGAAAGGCTCTGCCGATCCTTGGCGGCGCGGACCTGCTCGCCCAATTCCTCGAGGATGACACGCGCGTCATACGCATTGCGGAAGAAGGCGCGATCAATTCTCCGAGTTCCGCGCTTGGCGGCTTCGCTGCTACCCCACGTCAGCAGCCCGCCGAGGGCTATCCCGCCGCCTAGCCCGAGGGGAAGCGCCGCCTGGGGGCTTGACTTGAGGAGGCGGGTGAAAACCAAGACGAAAGCCGCACTCGCTCCCCAGCTTACGAGGAGTATCATCAAAACGAAGCCGCGCTGCACCAGGAGGTAGCGCGCGCTCCGTTTCAAGAGCGCGGGAATTTCCATCACCCGGTGCTTGACCACGGCATACGCGAAGGACAGCGGCAAAAGAAACAAGGACAAAACGCAGAAGGCATACGGCCAGAATGGGGTTTCTTGAAATCTCCGTCCGGTGAGGGAGAGCACCATCGCTAGCAAGATGATTGGAAGCAAACCACAAGCTATCCCCCAGACGATCACGCGTGCCCTCCGTTGAGCCTCGGGTGTCACGGCCCGAAAACTATTTCCAATCAGGGAGGCCAGAGCTAAGCCTTCTCCCCCAAAATGATAGATGTAAATCGACGCCCGAATAACGGGGCCGAGCCAGGCGGGGCCGCCATATTCGAGCGGAAGCCAAACGGTTTCGTAGGCATTTGCCAACGCCATGGTCCAAAAGTTCATGGCGATTGATATTCCCCCCACGGTCAAGAGCGCCCACTTTAGCCAGGGGGCTCGCCGTTCCAAGGGCGAAGGCCCGGGGAAGACCGCTAGGAAAGCATAAAGGATGGCAGGCGCAAGGCCACCCAGCACGACATGAAAGGTCATCATGAATCCGCGCAGGGTGGAAGGGTATGCACCTGGGGGGATGTCTGGAGCCGCGATAAAACCGGCAAAGAAAAGGGCCAGCAGCCAGGCGTTCGGGTCTCCCACTTTCAAGAACAAGACCGACAGTCCCACCACTAGAAACAGGATGGGGTAGAATCGCATAATTTGCAGTACGATCATCCGGCTGGGGGTCAGAAGACGGTACATTTCAACTGAGAGCCGGGGCTCTAATACAACCGGGACGATTCGTACCGGCTCCTCACCGGGCCGCCGGACCGCAAATTCGACAGTATTTCCCGGTCTTCCGCGAACTACCAATTCGTAGAAGGGCGCGAGCTTTTCGAGCTTTTTGCCATTGATGGCCAGGATTTCGTCCCCAGGGCGCAGGCCGGCTTGCTGGGCTTTACTCCCCTGGAGAACGAGACTGACTTTCAAAACGCGCGCCGGCAAAGAATAAGTGAATTCCATGCCGATGCTCGTGAGTCCAGCTTGAGTGACGTAATAAACCCAGACGATGCTATAGAAGGCCGTGGCAGCCGCAAATAGCACGGCGGCGAGATAAAGCAACGATCGACGCCGCGATGGAGTGTTGGAAACCATAAGGGCCGCCATTATAAGCCAATCTCACGAGGGATTGTAACGGCCTCCAGGCGGGGTCTGCCATTTCCGCTACAGCTCGGGAGCCAAACAGGAATCCGTCATCCCCAGAATTGCTTGGCGCTTGCCAGAAGGATGGCATCGAGGTAGAGTCCTCGTCTTCCGTATTGGGGTGTGGCAATGAAGGTCGTCCGGATCATCGCGATAGTCGCGCTGGCATATCTTGGATTGTCGGGGGTCGTGGGGGCAATTCCGCTGCTGGTGCACCCGGCTGGTGAGCCGTGGGGGATGCCGCAGAGCCTCCTTCGGCACTCGCCGTTTCATTCCTACCTGGTTCCCGGAATCATTCTGTTGGTGGCGAATGGCCTGCTCAGCCTGTGGGTACTTTGGCTTGCTGTGCGCAGGCATCCGGATTACGGCTGGTGGGTGGCGGCGCAGGGATGCGTGCTGTTGGGGTGGCTTGCCGTAGAGGTGGCGATGCTGAGACTAATCGTGTGGCCTCACTACTTGTTTGGGGCAGTCGCGCTGGCGCTCGTGGTTGCGGGGTTGGCGTTAGCGTGAGCGACCTAGGCACCCCGTAGGACTCGAAGAACGACCAGCGTCATGTCATCATGCTGTTTTGCGCCGCGTGTGAACGCTTCGACGGCCGCAGTTTCGGGCTTGGGGGGACTCGGGGCATTTCGAACCCAAGTTTAACAGAGTCTCACGCGCGACTGGAAGCCGGGAGCGTGGTCCGCACACTCCACTGAGGGTTTGTCGGACCCAAGCTCTGGAAAGGAAATCTGTTTTGGGGACGCTATGCTGCTGAGAAGGGCTCAGGAGGGCCTGGCTTCTCGCTCAGACGCGGCACGGGAATTTCCCGCGTTCGCGGAGATTGGACCGGCCCTGCGCTGCCCCGCTTTGCGATGCGCCAGCGGGCAAATTCCTCACAGTATTTGACCAATTCCCTGGCGGCAATCTTATGAGCGTAAGTGTGCTCGGGAGATAAATCAGGAAGAGAATCAAACTCCATAGCAACCTCCACGGGGAAAAAGCATTATACCACTTTTGCCGCAAGTCAAATGCGCCAGAAAGTGGAGGGTATCAGATTTAAGTGACTTCTTGGCAGGGAAGCGGATTTGATGTCAACGTTGCGGGAGCCGACAAACGGCTGCGCGGCGTCTCGCAGCCAGACCAAGTGCTTGTTTGGCTGTAACTGTGCGCGCTGCCCGCGCGAAGGGGGGCAATGAGCTAAGTGGCCACCCAACAGCCAGCACAGGACGGCGCTCCGCGGAAGGCCAGTTTCAATAGTTCTCATCAAGGTTTCTCATTCAAAAACAGAAATGTGCGGCCATCCGCAAGTCAACTGCCCGCTACTTTCTGAAACTCGCCGTGTAGTTCTTGCCGCCGCCATAGACTTTTTCAAGGCGGAACCCCACGTTTTCCACTAACTTCCGAGCGTCCGGCAGGGCAATGAAATCCGGATCGCCGGGTTGCTCGGTCAGGGACAGCAGGCCTCCGGGCCGGAGCAGTCGATAGATCTCCCGCAGGCAGGACCTCGGGTCCGACACCTCACCCAGCACGGCGACCAGAAACACGCAATCCCAGTCGCCGCTCGGTAGCGGAAGGGCGGTGCCGTTGGCCTGCGCGAATCCCACGTTCCCCAAGCTGGCTCTGGCCAGCTTCCCCCGTACCTTTTGGAGCATCTCTAATTGCAAGTCAACCAGCATGAGATACCCTCGGGGAATGCGGCGCGCTACAGCCCTGCTGAAATAACCCGGACCAGGGCCTAATTCGAGCACGCGCGACGCCTCCTTGAGTTCCAACCGTTCGGCCAGTCTCTCTGGGGAAAGGATGAACCGCCGGAGGCTGAACTCCAGCAGAAACGCGAGTTGGTGCGGGCATGTACCGCGGCCGGCGCCGCGCTTCAATACATCTCTAAATTCCGCCCAGCGCATGTTCTCTCCTACAGCAAATCCGGAACGACCAAAACGATGTTACCAACCACCGTTCCACACTCTTGTGACGGATTGCCGTCACGCGGACGACATCCGCACGGGATAGCAGCCACCCATCCGGATCAGCACCGTTTTCCCCCGATTTGTCGGGCCGGCTGTTCCGACTGATGGAAGAGCGGAGCGACAGACCGCGTGACACTGGCCGCCGACGAGCGAACGCGAATCTGAAGGGGAGCCGCGCTTCCTGGCTGCTTAGAGTCGCAGAAGCCGTTATCTAGGGAAGGCAGCGCGCAATCACTAGCGTGATGTCATCCTGTTGCTCTCCACCGCTGAATTGTTGCACAGCCCCGATAATTGCTTCGAGAAGCGGCCCGACCGGGAGCTGAGAACGGCTCTGCAGGGTGTCCAGCAAGCGGCACTCGCCAAACTCCTCCCCTCCCGCGCTCGCCGCTTCCGTGACGCCGTCGGTGTACAGTACGAGCGTGTCCCCCGGAGCGAGCGCCACTTCCGCAACCTCGCACTGCCATTCTTCAAACAGTCCTACGACCGTGCAGGTTGACCGTAACAGCTCTACCTGCCGCACCTCCGGGGCCCGGCCCTCCGCGCTTCCGCCCTGTGGCCCACAGCCTTCGGCCTGCCTGCCGTATGACTCCAGGAGGCAGGGCGGCGAGCCGGCGGCGCGCAGCAGAAGCGGGGGAAGGTGCCCGCAATTCGCGTAGCGGAGCCGGCGGCTCGCATCGTCGTAGTCACCAAAGAACAGCGTGGCGTAACTGCCCTCCGCGGTGTTGTCGTAAAACAATTGGTTCACCGACTTGAGCAATCGTGGGAGGTCGTCGAGAGCCATCGCATATTGACTGCGCAGGTTGGCCTGGAGATTGGCCATGAGCAGGGCGCCGGAAACGCCTTTGCCCGCGATGTCCGCCAGCACCAGGGCCAAGCGGCCTGGCCGTAATTCCAGAAAGTCGTAGTAGTCACCCCCCACTTGGCGGGCTTGGAGGCACGTGCCCGTATACTCCAGCGTTTTGAGTGGCGGCAGCTTCTGCGGAAACAGCCGGGCCTGCACCTGCCTGGCAAAGTCCATTTCCTGAGCAGCGCGCCGCTCTGCCTCGATTCGCTCGGCAATCTTTTCCCCGAGGCGGATGCTTTCCAGCGCCACCCCCGCCTGGCTCGCCACGGAAGCGAGCAGTTGCTTGTCCTCTCGTGAATAAGGCTCCTCCGAGAGGCGGGGACCCAAGACGAGCAGTCCCACGAGCCGGCTATCCCGGCCCAGGACGGGCACCAGGCAATCTGGCCGGAGAGGCGCGAGCAGAAAAGGTCCTGGCACATCGTCCGGCCTCTCCTCGGACACGTCCCAGGGCCGGCCGCGACGCGCCAGTTCAGCCGTCAGGGGCTGGGTCACCGAGATGGTTTGCACTTCCGTGGGGACCCTTGCAGGATCGGCCGAAAGCTGACCGTCGCTCGTCTCAAGATAGACTGCGAAGGACACCGGCTGCAGCGCTCGCGTCAAATGGTGCTCCAGCAATGCTGCCAGCTCGTTTCGATTGGTGGCCGTGCGGGTTTTCTCAACCAAGTCCTGCAAAATCATGCGCGCGTCGTAGGCGTTGCGGAAAAATGCCCGGTCGATGCGCCGCGAGGTGGTTCTGTGAACACGTAGTCCGCCTAAGGCCAACACGGAACCGAATATGACGCCGCCGGTCAGCCCTAGAGGGGTCATCAGCCGGGTTCGTGACAAGCCCCAGGCGAACAGGACGGTCGCGGCCAAACTCACGAGGAGGTGAAGAAATACGAAGCCCCGCTGCACCAGCATATAACGCGCGCTCCTCCGCAGCAGGACCGGGATTTCGAGCACCCGGTGCTTCACGACGGCGTAGGCAAAAGACAACGGGTAGAGGTACAACAAGAGGACGAGGACGGCGGTCAGCCACAGAGACATTTGAAAACGGAAGAGCTCCTGGGCTCCGAGTCCCAGTATGACCGGCACCAAGCCTACAAGCGTTCCCCAGACAATCACTCGACTCTTGCGTCGCGCTTCAAGCGTGGATGCACCCAGTGCATTGCCGACCAGCGAGACCAAGCCCAAGATATGAAACCCATAGGTGTACGTCATCCGAACCGCTCTAGATGCCTGTTGCCCAAACAGCCTGTCCACCACGGCTGGAGCCTCGTAACCGCCTGTACCTAATCCCGGCAACGCAAAGGACAGTCCCAGCGCCAAGCCGAGCCACTTCAGCCACGGAGCGCGACGATCAAGAGGCGAGCGCGCCGGGAAAACTGCGAAAAATAGGAAAAAAAGCGCGGGGTTGAAACCATTGAAGATCGCTCGATAGGTCATGGCGAACCTTCGCAAGGGAACCCCCAGGCCCGCAAAGTTACCAGACCAGTTTGCGGCGGCAATTGCACCGGCGAATTCCAAAGCCAGCAGCCAAGCGTATGGATCCTCCAGGCGTAGAAACAGAATCGACAGGCCGACCACGAGGAAGGCCACGGGATAGGTGTTGATGATTTCCCGGCTGAGGCGGTCGGTCAACCTTCGTGATCGTGAGGGAGAAGCCCGATAGGTCGCCCTGAGGGTAAACGGCGCAGGAACACGGGGGCGCTGGATCGTGAGCTCGACCGTGTCACCGGGCTTGTGCCTGGCCCATATGTCGTTGAGCGAGAAATCGCTCTCGAATCGCTCTCCGTCGACCTTGAGGATTCGGTCTCCTACCTGTAATCCTGCCTTCTCCGCCGGGCTGTCTTTGTAAATGTTCGTAAGGAGCTGGCTATGTTCAGCCTCGACATATTGATTATCAAAACCCAACTGCACGGGGACTTGCCAGCGCTCGAAATATATCCAAAGCCCGGTGTAGAAAATCGTGGCGGCGGCAAAGAGCGCCGCTGGGATTACGAGCAGCGACTTGCGGGGCCTGGTGATTCTGATCATGATCGTGAGAATCAATACCGTGCACAGCGCCTGGAGTCAAGCCACGCCGGATGTGCCGGGCACATCGGCACGCGATCACGGGAATACAGCATCGGATCCGGTTAGAAGTGCGCGGCTCAAGGATTCCCCCCGAAGTGATTCACCCAGATTGTACTCCTCTATTCCCTCTACTCCTCACAACGTAGGTTACGTACACTGCGACTCCGAGGACGAGCATGCCAAGCTCCAGCGCCGTGGCTTGCGCCGCGCTGATGGAGTTATACAAGCCAAGTCCTACCTTCGGCGAGCCCGCGAAAAGAAGTGGCAGGTCTGGTGGCAGCGGATGTCCATAGCTCCATTGCCACGAGCGCCAGGAGAAACTAGAAAAAGGAATGGGGTGGGAGACGAAGTCCAGCACCCAATGGCTGAAGACCAGAAGTCCAGTAACTACGCCTGCACGATGATTGTGAAAGATACGAGAACACAGGAGACCTGCCGCCATAGACCAGACCACGGACATAAGGAGAGAATGCGACCAAGGATTTCCTGTTTTGGCGCCCTCGATACCGATCCAGCCGAAAGCTATGGCCAGCACATCGAGCATCATGGTGGCTAATAGCAGAATGCCAAGCGGCACTCTTGGAGCTACGGGTTTGGCCGCCAATCCCACCGCGCAGTGTCCAAGGCCCATGGGGTCCTCCCTAAGAGGCCGAACTCTGCCTTTAACGGGCTATCTTAATCGAAAAAGAACGACCTTATTGGAGTAATCCTTCCGGTCGCCTAAGCAGGCTGCGGAAAGACCCCTGAATGCTGTCATTCTGAGCGGAGCGAAGAATCTCGGTAGTCGTATTTTCAACGAACTGCGGAGTTCCTTCGTCGTCCGTCGGCTGACGGACTCCTCAGGATGACAACCTGGAGGGTTTTTTCGCAGCCTCTAAGGGCGCCCACGAACTCCGCCCCTACGCGCCCGGTTTTCGAGCCTATGTCAAAGCCGGCTGGAACTTTTCGGCCACACTGCTCGCCCAAGTGCGGATTGCCGTCCAGTCCCGAATATCGCTGGCCGGCAATCGTTTGAGGGCAGGCACGAGATTATAGGGGAAGCGGAGCTTCGCAGGGTCGAATTTCCCGCCGAATATTTCCTGAGCGACCGGAGTGAGCCAGGGGAACATTGCAAGTTCCTTATCGAGTTGCGCACGCACACCCTGCCATTCCTTCTCATCATTATTGATTGGGCCCATGGCGAAAATGGCCACCGGCCGCTTGCTGAGGGCTTCGCGGTGTCGCGTGAGGAAACGGCGCGCGTCCTTGTGCAAACGGAACATGTAGAGTGCCGTCCCCAGCACGACCGCGCTGTAGCCTTGCAGGGTACGCACTTCTCGCATGGGCTGGACATTTACCTCCAGCCCGCGTTCGCGCAGCGTCTCTGCCACGGCCTCGGCAACTTCCTGCGTCGAGCCATAACGTGTGGCATATGCGATTAGAACCAAGGATGACAAAGTTCCCCCTTCCTCCAGCCGAGTTGGCAGGAACTGCGAGGTGGCCTAGCATAAGCGTTGAATGTTAAAGAAATGTTACAGATCGCCTTTTGCATTTACAGCCGAGGCCAAGTCGGCATACTCTTCCTCGCGCATGTCCGACACTAGGAGCAGGCTCGGCAGCAGTATCCGCCGGATCTTTCGTCCGCACTGGATCGGTTTGTTACTCGCCATCCTGTGGGGCGTCTACTTCGGCTTTCTGCATCCCTGGTTCATGAATTGGGGCGCAACATCGACCGAGCGGCAGATGGCTTTGCCCGGCGATCCGCCCCCCGGCGGATTCTCCTATGGCTCACACTGGTTCACGAGAGCCATTACTATCCACGCGCCAACACCTGCCGTTTGGCAATGGCTGGTCCAGATGGGCGAGGACCGAGCCGGATTCTATAGCAACACGTGGCTGGAAAACCTCACCGGCGCCAGTATTCACAACGCGGATGTGATCCACCTGGAGTGGCAGAGGCGGGAAATCGGGGACCATGTTCTTCTGGCGCGCCCTGACCTTCTAGGTGGGATATTCGCCCACATGGCACAAACGCGCATTGTTGCTCTCGAACCCGAGCGGTTGATTGCGAACATCCCGTGCCGGTTTGTGCTCGAGCCCGTTGACGAGAAGACCGCCCGGCTGTTGCTGCGCGAGTCCCTTCCCTCGAACTGGGCTTGGCGCGTTTTCAATTCGATCCTGTGGGATCCGATTCACTTCGTGATGGAGCAGCGCATGCTGCGGGGAATCAAGGAGCGTGCGGAAGGGGAACCGCTCGTCCCGCCTGCGGTCATGTTGGCAGCACATTTAGGCTGGGTACTCGCCGGAGCCGGTTTGCTTGTATTGTTCCTCGCCCGGAGCCGCTCGCGACCGTGGGTAGTGCTGCCTTTCATTCCGACGCTTTTCGTGATGCATTCGACCGGAGACTGGAATGCGGCAATGGCAGCTTTCCTGGCCATTGGTACCACAGCCCTTGGTGCGCTGACGTTTGGTCGTAGCTGGTGGCGATCTTATGTGCTGCTGGCCTCGGCCGTTGCTCTTATCCTGCTCCTGGCGCCGGATGCCTACGCAGCGTTTGGCGTCACCTTGGGTTTCGTTTGGATGACCGCACTAGCCGGCTGCTTGTTTCGCGCGCTACAAAGGAGGCGGACAAAGGCAGACGGTTTACGATCGTTGAGTAACAGCATTAAGTGAGGAACGTAATGTGAACTTAAATGTCAGATCCCGGCGCAGGCTAAACTGCAGCCAGGTCCGCCTTCTTGTGTGAGGTCGCGCACAATGCGCCCCGCGAGCTATTTTGGGCGTCCGAGTCGGAACAGTCTTCGGGCAATGAGGATGTTCCAGACCGCCAAGAACGGCACCGAGATGATCGCCAGGAAAAGGCCTATCTTGGGAACGTACAAGCCCAGTCCAAGGACGCTGCCCAGGATCCCGGCATAGGCCGTGGCTCTGCTGAAGAGCTTGCTTTTTAACATCACAACGGCAGTCATCACAGGGACAACTGACCCCAGCACGTAATTCACGTGGAAAGCCGTGCCTGTGTAGGTAGCAAGCACCGCCTGCCCTGCCGCGACGACCAGCGATCTCTGCGCATCGGTTGTGGCGACCGCAGCGCCATCAAGCTGCCTTACGAATCTCAGAAAAATGTCATCAACAGATCAAGGTTTTAGAAAGGCCCAGGCCACTCTGCCCCCCACCTGTCAGATCCGGGCAAAGAGCACCGTGTTCGGGCCGCCCTGTTGCTTCCAACAGCCAATTTTGGGCAACAGCAGGTCTGTTCCATTTTTCTTCCCCCTTTTCCAAACCCGATGTCCGCCACGTCCCGGACTACTTCCTGCGTCGAGCTGTAACCTGTGGCCTATGCAACAAGAACCGAAGCGTGCATGATCCCCTCACTTGCAAAGAAACCAGAAGTCTCTTTCGTTACGGCTACGTTGGGTTGGAGATTCGTCCACCCCAAGCGAGGTGCCGATGTATCCGAGATCGAAGAGAAAGAAGATCGTTCCTGTCTTACGCCAGAGCACGATGGCCACTGTCCAGAAGATCAGGAAGATGGCAAGGGGAAAGTGCAGGGCTCTCAGCCGGCTCGGCCCCCTTTCTGCCGTACCTTGCGTTACCACATCCTGCCGTTCTTCAGTCATCGCAGATTCCTGTGGGACGCAGATTCGGAATCACCGCTGGCTGCGGCCGTTGATCGAGGCCGCTCATTAGAGTGGGTTTTGCCTCCATGAATGCCACATCTCATCTCCAGTTCGAGCGGCTGGGGGGGGCGAAGCGGACAAATTGTCCCCCTCCGCCCGGCCCCCATCCACCCCCATTTCGGGGAGAACGACCTATCCCGGATTTCGCGCCCCCAAGCGCCTCGTAGCGCCACTGGGCCACGCCGCCTCGCCAGCGAGCCCCGGCGTTAATTCACGGCTATCACCAGCAGCGTGGCGTCATCCTGAAACTGCCCTTCGCAAAACTCACTTACCTGGGCGAATACGCGGCTATTCAACTCGCCCGCAGGGGTTGCGCCGTTGGCCCTTGCAAGCGCCGCGAGGTTCTCTTCTCCGAATTCCCGTCCGTCTGATCCTGAAGCTTCAGTGATGCCGTCGGTGAACAGAAGCAATCTGTCCCCGGCATT
>Ga0187771_10003462_pt1 | contig 11017 bp, 6 predicted proteins | sample 0116_SJ02_MP15_1_FD_133139 | JGI IMG/M metagenome (GOLD analysis project Ga0187771, IMG submission 133139) | Tropical peat soil microbial communities from peatlands in Department of Meta, Colombia - 0116_SJ02_MP15_10_MG | ecosystem: Environmental > Terrestrial > Soil > Wetlands > Peat | place... | reverse complement strand
GTGATCAACCCGCTGGTGAATACCCAGTTCCAATACCAGGACGTCGGCGTGAACATAGACATTACCCCGCGCATCCACCTGAACCGCGAAATCAGCTTGAAAGTCGTGGTGGAAGTCTCTTCGGTGACGGGAAGCGTGAACATCGGCGGCATCAACCAACCGATCATCAGCCAGCGCAAGATCGAGCACGACGTTCGCCTGAAAGAGGGCGAAGTGAGCGTGCTCGGAGGCTTGTTTGAGCGCACGCAGTCCAAGACGATCACCGGCTGGCCCGGGTTCGACAAGATTCCCTTCCTGCGATACTTCTTCACCGAAGAGAACCTGCAGAACGAGGAAGAGGAAATCCTGATCGTCCTGCAACCCCACATCGTGCGGCTGCCCGAATTGACCGCGGAGAACCTGCGCAGCCTGAGCACGGGAACGGATACGAACATCCAGGTGCGGCGCGAGGAGGAACCCAAGGCGCCCGCGCCGGCCGCTCCGGCAGGCGGCGCTCCCTCCGGCGGAACGCCCAAGCCGGCGGCCCCCGCTCCAGCGCCTGCGGCGCCCGGACCGCCCGCTCCGGCGCCGGAGTCTGCGGATCACCCTGCGAAGCTTCGGTTTGAACCCGCCAGCATTTCGCTGAAGGCGGGGGAAACCACAACAGTCAGCCTGGTTGTGGAAGACGCCAAAGACATTTACTCATTGCCGGTGCTGATCGCTTTCAACCAGAACGTGGTGATGGTGGAGGACGTGCGGCAAGGCGGCTTCCTCTCCGGCGGAACGCAACCCGTCGCTCTGGTCCAACGAGTCGACAAAGAGCGCGGGCAAGCGATTATCAGCGCCGCTCGTCCGCCCAACACCGGAGGAGTCAGCGGAACCGGGGTGGTCCTCGGAATCGTGCTCCGTGGAGTTGCCAAGGGCAGCTCGACGCTGAGCATCGTCCAGGTAAGCGCCCGGGACTCGCAGCAGAAGCCCATCCCGATGGTTTCGACTGAGGCCAGCATCCAGGTGCAGTAGCAACGAGCGGCGGCTATGAACGACCCGGCAAAACTCCCGCGATCCCGCCTCTTCTCCCGGCTCTTCTGCCGCACGGGGGCCCGTGTACGGCGCGCCGAATCCGGGATGACGCTCATCGAACTCATCGTGGCCACAGGCATCCTGCTCGTCCTGGCCGGCGCGGCGCTGCCTTACGCGCGCGCCACCGTGCGCTCGGCAAAAGAAGCGGAATTGCGGCGCGCGCTGCGGGAAATTCGAGACTCAATCGACCGGTACAAAGATGCCGCCGACAAGAATCAAATCCGCGTCTCCGCTGACTCCAATGGCTATCCCCCCGATCTCGATACCCTCGTGAAGGGCGTCACTCTCGCCTCCCCGGGAGGCAGTCAAACGCAGAAGCGCATGCGCTTCCTGCGGCGCATTCCCATTGACCCCATGACCGGCCAGGCCGACTGGGGCTTGCGCTCCAATCAGGACGACTTGGACTCGACTTCGTGGGGCGGGCAAAACGTGTTCGACGTGTATTCGCATTCCACCGCAACGGCGGCCGACGGAACGCGCTACTCCGACTGGTGACGGCCATGCCTGCACATCGGATGAAGCTGCGCATGCTCCGCACCGCACGGGGATTCACCCTGTTGGAGTTGATGGTGGTGATCTCCATCATCTCCATCCTGATGGGGATTGCCGCGGGGATGTACTACCGTTCGGTCACGCATTCGAAAGAAGCGGTTCTGAGGCAGGACCTTTTTACCATCCGGCAGGCCATTGACCAGTTCACGCTCGACAAACAGCGAGGGCCGGCTTCCCTGGAAGAGCTGGTCAGCGCCGATTACATGCGGGCTCTGCCTGCGGATCCCATGACCAGACAAAAGGACTGGGTGCCGCAGTACGAAGACATCATGCTCAGCCCCGACCAGACCGCGTCGGGCATCACCAACGTCCATTCCGCCTCCGATCAGGTCTCGCCCTTTGACGGTACGCCGTACAGTTCCTGGTAGCGTCGAAACGTAAAATGCTGCCGCGTGACTGCCTCGGGCAGCCTGGTGATGCGCCTGCTTGAGCTGACCCCGCACTCCACTACAAGGGAGAGAGCGCGCTTTCCTTCCGGCCTATAAGTTTGCTAACGTGACCAGAGATATCCCTGCCTGGTGAGCTGGCGCCGTCATGAGCTCCCCGCGCAGCGGGTCGAGGATCCAGAAGAATCCGAAGCGGGCACTGCTATGGAAAAGATCCTGGTGGTGGAAGACGATCGCGCGGTGCAACGAGCCTTGAGGCGCCTCTTCGAGGCCGAAGACTACGTTGTCGAAGTTGCGCCTGACGGAAAAACGGGCCTGGAGATGTTCCATGCGTCGCCTCCCTCGGCAGTCGTTTTGGATTTGCGTTTGCCGGAGATCTCCGGCGGCGAGGTCTGCCACGAAATGAAGAAAGAAGCGCCCTTGCTGCCCGTCATCGTGCTGAGCGCCAGGACCGACGTCGCAGACAAGGTGCTTCTGCTGGAGACCGGAGCCGATGACTACGTCACCAAACCCTTCAGTCCCCGGGAACTGCTGGCCAGGGTACGCGCGGCCGTGCGCCGCAAGGCCAGATCGGATGTGGGGCAATTGTTCGCGTTCGGCCGCATCTCCGTGGACTTCGCAAAGATGGAATTGACCCGGGACGGCAAGCCCGTCGCGATGACTCCGCGGGAGTTCAAGCTCCTGAAATTTTTTGTCGAGAGTCACGGACGCGTGGTGTCGCGTTCCGAACTGCTCCACGAAGTCTGGGGCTACCAGAATTATCCATCCACCCGGACTGTAGATAACCACATTTGGAAGCTTCGGCTGAAGGTCGAGGACGACCCGGAGAATCCGGTGCACTTTCAAACCGTGCATGGTGCCGGCTACAAATTCGTTCCGTAAGCCGGGACCACCTCGGGCCCTGGATCAAGAGGCCGGCGGAAGCAGCGGGAAACGATAATGTTCAGCCTCCGGTTGCGGACCAAACTTCTGCTGACTCTGCTGGTGGCGTCTTCGGGCCTGACCTGCGCCACGCTCTGGATGGTGCGGCGAAGCGTGCGCGTCCAGCTTCGCCAGGAAATCGCCGGGGAGCTGCGCAATTCCGTGGCTGTCTTCCGGAACGCACAGCAGCAGCGGGAAATCAGCCTGACGCGTTCCGCGGAATTGCTGGCCAACCTTCCCATCCTCAAAGCGCTCATGACCACCCACGACGCAGCCACGGTTCAAGACGCGTCGGCCGATATCTGGCGCCTGGCCTCGAGCGATCTGTTTTTTCTTGCCGACCCCGCCGGCAGACTGCTGGCGATCCATACCACGTTTCCGGGAATCAATCGCGCGGTGGCTCAAAGCCTGTTGCAGAACTCTCTGGGAACGGATGAGCCGAGCTTCTGGTGGTACGGCGGCGGGCATCTCTATGAGGTTTTTCTTCAGCCCATTTACATCGGCCCGGCGACGAACGCCACCCAACTGGGCGTGCTGGGTGTGGGCCATGAAATCTCGGAACAGACGGCCCTGGATTTGAGCCGCATTGCTTCCAGCCAGGTGGCGTTCTATTACGGCGATAGCCTGATCGTGAGCACACTGCGCCCGGAGCAGGAATCCGAGTTGGCGCACCTCAAATCGCGGCCCTGGGAGCTCTCCCGGACCGGTCCGAGTGAGATCCACCTCCACGATGAAGAGTTTCTCGCGACCACGGTGGAGATCTATCCAAGCGGTGCTCCGTTCGTCCGTTTGAGCGTATTGAAATCGTTCGACAAGGAGACTGCGTTTCTGGGCGGACTGAACCGGCAGCTCTTGATTCTCGGACTCATCGCGGTGCTGGCAGGGTGTGCGCTGGTCCTTCTTGTCTCCGGAACGGTGATGAAGCCGCTGGCCAATTTGGTTGCGGGAGTGCGCGCGCTCGAGGAAGGAGACTTCTCCTATCCCCTCACCCGCCGGAGCGGCGATGAAGTCGCCGAGGTAACCGGCGCCTTTGCTCGCATGCGCGCCACGCTGCAAACCACGCAGCGGGAATTGCTGAGCGCCGAGCGGCTGGCCACAATTGGCCGCATGGCCAGCTCCATTTCGCACGACCTGAGGCACCCGCTCACAGCGGTCGTCGCCAACGCCGAGTTCCTTTGCGAGCCGGATCTCGACGCCCGGCAGCGCGAGGAGCTGTACCGGGAAATCCGCGCGGCCGTGGACCAGTTGACGGACCTGGTGGATTCCCTGCTGGAATTCTCGCAGGCGCGCGCGTCGCTCCGGCGGGTGTTCGGGCCTGTGGAGGATGCCGTCGAGCGCGCCATCTACACGGTGCGCGCGCGCGCGGAATTCCATTCGGTGAACATCACCGTCTGCCGCGAAGGCCGGTGCGAAACGTGGTTCGACCGTAAGAAAGTGGAGCGCGTGTTCTCGAATATGCTGCTCAATGCCTGTGAGGCGGTTTCCCCGGAAACCGGAAAAATTCAGGTTGACCTCCGCGAGGGCCGGGAAGGAATCGAAATACGCATTGCCGATAATGGCCCGGGCGTAGCGGAGCCGGTCCGGGAGAAGTTATTTCAGCCCTTCACCAGCTACGGCAAACAGAACGGAATCGGGCTGGGACTGGCGATCAGCCAGAAGATTTTCAAGGATCATGGCGGAAGCACCTGCCTGGAGAGCAGCGAGGCCGGCAGGACCGTGTTTCGATTGACCCTGCCTCTTCTTGTATCGGAGGAGGACGCCTCTCCAAATTGAGTCCAGGGCTCGGCCTGTCCCGCGACTGCCCTTTCCTTGCTGCTCGTGCTCCACCCGCGGACCCGCCGGCGGGATTTCGCGGGTGTGGAAAAACTCGGGCAAATCGCCTTAGAATTCACAGCGCAGTAACGCCACGTTCATCTGGCACGTCGCGAAGTGGCGGAGTGTGGCAATTGCCGGGGACTGGTGCTGGCGGACCGGCAAGATTCATTGTTTCGCCGGCGCGCCCCTGACGATTGCACCGACAAGGCTTGGGGCAAGGAGAGTGTCCATGGCCTCCATAGCAGCGGCCGGCAAGGCGGATTCAGCCCTATCCGCATACGGCCCAGCAAGATCCACGATTTCCGGAACTCCGCTCAGCGCCGAGGCGCTGCGCAAAACGCACGCCTTCTGGCGGGCCTGCAACTATCTGATGCTGGGCATGATTTATTTGCAGGACAATCCCCTCCTCAAACAGCCCTTGAAACCCGAGCACATCAAGAACCGACTTCTCGGACACTGGGGCACGAGTCCCGGGCTGGCTTTTACCTACATCCATTTAAGCCGGCTGATTAAGAAGTACGACTTGGACATGATCTTCCTGGCCGGCCCCGGGCATGGGGCCCCTGGAGTTCTCGCTCCGGTGTATTTGGAAGGCGCCTATACGGAAATCTACGCCGACAAGAGTCAGGACGAAGCCGGGTTGCGGGAATTTTTCAAGCAGTTCTCCTTTCCCGGCGGCATTGGGAGCCATTGCACCCCCGAAACGCCCGGCTCGATCCACGAAGGCGGCGAACTGGGATATGTGCTGTCGCACGCCTGTGGCGCAGCCTTTGACAATCCGGACTTGATTGTTGCCGCCGTGGTCGGCGACGGGGAATCAGAAACCGGTCCGCTGGCGACCTCCTGGCACATCAATAAGTTTCTAAACCCGATTCGCGACGGCGCGGTGCTTCCCGTCCTCCATCTCAACGGCTATAAAATCAACAATCCCACGCTGCTCGCGCGCATCACTCACGAGGAACTGGCCAGTTTGTTGGCCGGCTACGGCTGGACTCCGTATTTCGTGGAAGGGTCGGAGCCGGAGAGCATGCACCAGGCCATGGCAGCGACCACGGAACACTGCATCTGCGAAATCCGAAAACAGCAGGAGCAGGCGCGTAAGTCGGGCGCAGCCCAGCGGATCCGCTGGCCCATGATCGTGTTGCGGACTCCCAAGGGGTGGACAGCCCCGCGGGAATTGGAGGGTCACCGGCTCGAGGGCTTTTGGCGGGCCCATCAAGTGCCCATGGCGGATGTGAAAAAGAACTCCCAGAGGCTGAGTCAACTCGAATCCTGGATGCGAGGGTACAAGCCGGAAGAGCTTTTTGACGAGAATGGCACGCTGATCCGCGAACTGCAGGAGCTTGCGCCCGTGGGTTCGCGCCGCATGGGCGCCAACCTCCATGCGAATGGCGGACGCATCCGGAAAGCCTTGTGTCTTCCCGACTTCCAGCACTACGCCTTGAAGGTCGAAAAGCCCGGGGTCATGGAAGCGGAGAATACGCGCCCGTTGGGAGCCTTCCTGCGCGACGTCATGAAACAAAACATGCGGAATTTCCGTGTGTTCGGTCCCGACGAGAATACGTCCAACAAACTGGACGACATCTACGCCGTGAGCAGGAAGTTCTGGATTGAGGACTTCTTCCCCGAAGACTCCGACGGCGGGGAACTGGCGGTGGACGGGCGCGTCGTCGAGATGCTGAGCGAGCACACGATGGAAGGCATGCTCGAGGGCTATTTGCTGACCGGTCGCCACGGGTTCTTTTCCTCGTACGAGGCCTTTATTCACGTGATCGACTCCATGTTCAACCAGCATGCCAAGTGGCTTTCCATCTGCAACCGTCTTTCCTGGCGTGAAAAAGTGTCCTCGCTAAACATCCTGGTCACCTCCACGGTGTGGCGGCAGGATCACAACGGCTTCACCCACCAGGATCCCGGGTTCCTGGACGTGGTGGTCAACAAGAGTTCCGCGGTCACGCGCATTTACCTGCCTCCGGACGTCAACTCGCTCTTGTCCGTGGCCAACCACTGCCTGAAGAGCGAGAACTACGCGAATATCATCGTTTGTGACAAGCAGATGCACCTGCAGTTCATGGACATGGATGCGGCGATCGAACATTGCACCAAAGGCGTCGGCATCTGGAATTGGGCCTGCAACGATCAGGGCACGGAACCGGATGTGGTCATGGCCTCCGCCGGGGATATCCCGACACAAGAGTGCCTGGCAGCGATTCATTTGCTCCGCGAGCAGTTCCCGGATCTGAAGATCCGGTACATCAACGTGGTGGATCTTTTCAAATTGCAGCCCAGTTCGGAACATCCGCACGGCCTGCCCGATGCGGATTTCGATTCTCTATTCACCGTGGACAAGCCGATCATCTTCAATTTCCACGGATATCCATGGCTGATTCACCGCCTCGCCTACCGCCGGATGAACCATAGAAACCTGCACGTCCGCGGCTACAAGGAGCACGGGAACATCAATACGCCGCTCGAGCTGGCGATCGAGAACGAGATCGACCGCTTCAGTCTGGCCATGGACGTCATCAAGCGTGTTCCCAAGCTTCAGAAAATCGGCGCCCACGCGCGCGAAAAATTTCTCAATGAGCAGATCGCGTGCAGAAATTACGCCTTCGAACACGGAACGGACAAGCCGGATGCGGCCGCCTGGAAATGGCCATACTAGCGGCGTGCGGCTTGTGAGGGGAACTCGAGGATGGCCCCGCACCGGCGCCATCCGTATTCGATGCGCATCGCGAACGGAGCAGGTGTTCTGAGCGCCCATGCTTGTCTTTGTCCTCAACGCGGGAAGTTCCACCCTGAAGTTCCAGCTCATCGTCACGGACCCGGACCGCATCGCGGAAAACAAAGACGAGCGCCTGTGCCGCGGGCAGATCGAAAGGATCGGCGGCGAAGCGATCATCACGGTGCAGGCGGGCGGCGGCTCCCGGCAAAAGTTCACCGCCTTTCTCCCCGACATTTCCGCGGCTCTGGACTACCTGGTGCGATGGATCACCTCGGACGATTCGAGGGTAGCGGAGGTTCGCGCGGTGGGGGATATCCAGGCCGTGGGGCATCGCGTGGTGCACGGCGGCGAGCTGTTTACGGAATCCACTGTGATCACAGACGAGGTGCTGAAAGGCATTGAAGATTGCATCGACTTGGCTCCCCTGCACAATCCCAACAACGTCAAAGGCATCCGGGCGGCCCGGCAGGTTTTCGGTCCGAAGTTGCCTCAAGTGGCTGTGTTCGACACCTCGTTCCATCATTCGATTCCCGAGTACGCGTTTCTTTACGCCGTGCCCTATCACCTTTACCGGAGGCACCACATTCGCCGGTACGGATTCCACGGCACGTCGCACCGTTACGTGGCTTACCAGTATCGAGCGTTGCGCGGATTATCCCGGGAGCAGGCCCATCTGATCACGCTTCACCTGGGGAACGGCTGTTCGGCGGCCGCAATTCGCGCCGGGTGTTCGGTGGACACTTCCATGGGCATGACCCCGCTGGAAGGGCTGGTAATGGGCACGCGTTCGGGCGATATCGATCCAGCCATAATGAACCTCATCGCCACCAAAGAAGGCCTTTCCACGCGCGAGGTGGAGGCGCTGCTCAACACCCAATGCGGATTGCTGGGCGTCTCCGGATTGACCAATGATATGCGCGTGCTGCTGGAAGAGCTGCAAAAGCAGGATGACCGCCGCGTGCGCCTGGCCATCGATGTGTTTTGCTACCGCGCGCGAAAGTACATTGGCGCCTATCTTGCCGCCATGGGCGGCGCCGATGCCATTGTCTTTACCGGAGGGATCGGAGAGAACGCGCCGGAGATCAGGGCGCGCATCTGCTCGGGGTTGGAATGGGCAGGACTACGCCTCGACGAAGAAGCGAACAGGCAAATGGCTGGCATCAAGGGCCAGATCAGCACGAAAGACTCCCGGCTGGCTGCTTTCGTAATTCCCACGGACGAGGAGCTGCTCATCGCACGGGACACGGTCCGTTGCATACTGGGCCTGCCCCACCCCTCCTGATGGGCCTTCGTGGAAGAAAGGGCGGGCGGAAAATCGGGCGCGGCCACCGGAATCCTTGCCGCACGATGAACCCGGTTATACCAGCACGGTCTCCACGGCGGATCGAGTCGCCCAGCAAATCAGGCCCGGAAGAAACTTGGCGGACATGTCCGGATGGCTCGGGCGCGCCCGCACAGTCAGGCCGTGGAGTCCGCTGCGCGCAATCGAAATCTCCCCGCAGTAGTTGTAACTTCCGTCGGAACGCTGCCCCTCCGGCTGCATCGTCACCGCCTCGCCGTCCACGAGAAGCCCTGTCATGTCCACGCGCCCGACATAAAGCTCCACGACTACGTCTTGTGGGGTCAGCCTTCCCAAATGCATTTCAACCCGAACACGCAGCGCGGAATTTACCGGGATCGCGGCGGCGGGTCCGTCCTCAATCTCCCCTATGCGGACGTCACCCCATTCCTTTCGGATACGCTCCAGGGCCGCGGCAAGCTCCCTGGCGCGGCGGGCGTTGTCGGCCTCCAGCGCGCGAAATTGTGCATTGGCCTTGACGTAGTACTCTTCCACGTAGTCGCGAACCATGCGATGTGTGTTCACGATGGGGCACAAGGAGCCCAGGCATGCTTTCATCCGCTCAATCCATTTCCGGGGAATCCGGTCCGCACCTCGCTCATAAAAAGTCGGAATGACGTCGCGCTCCAGCACATCGTAGAGAGCCTCCGCCTCCACTTGATCCTGGTAGTTGGGATCCGTGTATTCTTCGCCCTTTCCGATGGCCCACCCGATCTTGCGTGTCATGCTGGGATCGTTCCATACCTCATCCCACCAGCCATCGGGCACACTGAAGTTCAGGACGGCATTTGCGGCTGCCTTCATTCCGCTCGTCCCCGATGCTTCGTTGGGACGAAGCGGGGTATTCAGCCATACGTCCGTGCCCTGCACCAGCGCGCGGGCAACTGCCATGTCGTAGTTTTCCAGGAAGACCACGCGCCGGCCGAGCGACGGGTCGCGGCTGACCTCCGTGATTCTGCGAATCAGTTCTTTGCCCGCGTTATCTTGCGGGTGTGCCTTTCCCGCAAAAATCAGCTGCACCGGGCGCGCCGAGTCCATCAGGAGCCGGCGCAGACGGTCCATATCGCGGAAGATGAGCGTTGCCCGCTTATAAGTGGCGAACCGCCGGGCGAATCCGATGGTTAGGGCTTCCGAATCCAGCACTTCGTCCGCGGCATCGATTTCCGCCTGGGAAGCTTGCCGGCGCATGCGCTGGTCGCGCACCCGGCGCCGCGCCCACGCCACGAGCCGCTCGCGCCGGCGCTCGTGACTTCGCCATAGTTCTTCCGCGGGTATGGACTGTGCGCGATTCCATACCTCGTTGCTCGCCGGTTCTTCGGGCCACTGGGGACCCAGGTAACGGTCGTACAGAAGATTGAATTCAGCCGAGATCCAGCTCCGGAAATGGACTCCGTTCGTGACGTGCCCAATGGGGATTTCCTCGACAGGAAGCCCGGGCCACAAGGATTGCCACATTTTCCGGCTGACTTCTTTATGGAGTTTGCTGACGGCGTTGGCTCGCGCCGCCATCCGCAGGGCCAGCACGGTCATGCAGAATTCCCCGCTGCTTTCCGCGCGGCCCAAATCCAAGAGTTCCGATTGGGAGAGACCGAGGTCACCAGCTATCTCGCTGAAGTATTTGTTCATCAACTGGGGGGAAAAGTAGTCGTGCCCCGCTCCGACAGGAGTGTGTGTGGTGAACACCAGGCTCGCCGAAGCCAGCTCACGGGCTTCCGCAAAGCGGAGTCCGCGTGTTTTCATCAGGTTTCGTATGTGTTCCAAGGCAAGGAACGCAGAGTGTCCTTCATTCATGTGGAACACAGTGGGCTGGAGGCCCAGCAACTGCACCGCGCGGTAACCCCCGATTCCGAGCAGAATCTCCTGCCGGATGCGCATCTCACGGTCGCCGCCGTACAGCTGCCCGGTCAACTCCCGGTCTTCCGGGCGCGCATTCAATTCCACGTTGGTGTCGAGCAGATACAGGGTCACGCGCCCAACCTCCGCCTTCCACACCTGGGCGTGTACTGTACGCCCGGCGAGATTCACAGCGACCATCAGCGGCCGGCCCCCAGATTGCGACACCACGCTCACCGGCAGATTGTGAAAGTCGTTCCCGGCGTACGCTTCCTGCTGCCAACCCGATTGGTTGATCTGCTGGCGGAAGTAGCCCTGCTGATACAGGAGTCCCACGCCCACGAGAGGCACTCCCAAATCGCTTGCCGATTTCAGGTGATCGCCGGC
>Ga0187771_10003461_pt1 | contig 11018 bp, 2 predicted proteins | sample 0116_SJ02_MP15_1_FD_133139 | JGI IMG/M metagenome (GOLD analysis project Ga0187771, IMG submission 133139) | Tropical peat soil microbial communities from peatlands in Department of Meta, Colombia - 0116_SJ02_MP15_10_MG | ecosystem: Environmental > Terrestrial > Soil > Wetlands > Peat | place... | reverse complement strand
GCGCTGTCGCCGGACTTCGCCAAGCTTCCCTTTTGGCTCTCGATCGCGCTTTTCTGCGGCGGGTTCTTCATCTGCTGCATGTTTTGCCATGGCGAACTGGCGCTCGGCAAGCCCCACCCGGCGCACCTGACGCTCTTTTATTTCTTGATCTCGCTGGGCAGCGTGTTGGGCGCGGTTTTTGTGGCGCTTATCGCGCCGAACATTTTTGCCGGCTACTACGAGCTCCAGGTGGGGCTGGCGGGTTGTGCCGCCCTGGCCGTGGTGGTCCACCGTCGCGACCAGGCCGGGCCATTTCGCCGCGGAGGTTCACGGCCCGCGTGGGCGCTGCTCAATGTGCTGGCGGTGGCGATCATCGCCAGCGCCTTCGTCACGGCGCGCGCACAGTCAGAGAATTGCAGGTTGATGGTCCGGAATTTCTACGGAGTCTTGCGGGTGAGGGATGAGCCCGCATCTGGTTTATCGGCGCTCCCGGGCGACGCCGCGCGGCAGGGGGATAACAGCCGGATTCGCAGGCTTCTGAACGGAACCATCAGCCACGGACTGGAATTCCTCGCGCCCGAAAGGCGCGATCGGCCCACTTCGTACTACGGCCCGAATTCCGGGATCGGTATCGTGCTGAAAGTCCTGGCCAGCCGCGACCGGCTTCGCGTGGGAGTGATTGGCCTGGGCGCCGGCACGATTGCCGCTTACGGCCGCGCCGGCGACACCTACGAGTTTTACGAAATCAACCCGCTGGACGTAAGCATCGCGCAGCGTGAATTCAGCTTTCTGCAAGACTCAAAGGCCCAGATGGCTATCGAGCCCGGAGACGCGCGCTTATCCCTGGAACGCCAGCCGCCGCAGCAGTTCGATGTTCTGGCGGTCGACGCCTTTTCCAGCGACTCCATCCCCGTCCATTTCCTTACCCTCGAAGCGTTCCAGCTCTACTTTCGCCATCTTCGGGCAGATGGCGCCCTGGCGGTGCATATTTCCAATACCTATCTGGATTTGCAGCCGGTCGTGGCCGCGGCGGCCCAGCGGCTGGGGAAGACGGCCGTGTTGATCACCAACCCGGATAACCACGCCAATGGAATCTTCGCGTCGAGGTGGGTTCTGCTCGGTAGCCCCGGCACACTCCTCAGCCAGGGCGGCATTGAAAGCGCGGGACAGCGCATCGTCTTCAATGGTCGGGAGAAATTATGGACCGATGCCTACAGCAGCCCTTTCGCCGTCCTGAAGTAGTCCCAAGAATCCAACTCAGGCCAAGAAAGGAGCTACTGGCATCCGCAGCCGGGCGCGCTGGGCGAGGGAAGGGCCGCGGTGATGCCGGCGCCCGTGGCGCTAACATTGGTGAGCGAACCCACCGCGCCCGCGGCCGAATCAACCGCGCTGCTGGCCGCCGATACGGCGCTCGAAGCGCTCGAGGCGGCATCGTCGAGCAGGTTCCGCGCGCTGCCCGCCCGCGAGATTGCCACGCCCGAAACAATCGTCGCAACCCCGGCCGCGCCGAGCCGGCCTGCCGTGAGCACTCTGGCGGCGTGACCCATTGCCGCGGGCCCGGTAACGTCGGTCAGGGCCATCTGAGCCTGAACCTCGGCTTCCGCGACCTGGGCCGGGGCGCCCGGCGACCCTCCCGCGGGAACGTGCGTCTGCTGACCGGGACCTAAGGTAACTTGACCGGCGGCCGCCGCAACGCCTTGTACGGTAACCTGCCCCTCGATGCACCAGACGTGCGTAAATTTATCCGTGGCCCAAACGATGAACGTCGTGCCGACGACGCCGATGACAGCGGACTGAGTCCGCACCTGAAAGCTCCCGTTGGGCTTGTCGGTGAGCTTGACCACGTCGGCGCGCATGCGGCCGACGGTCATCTCGATTGCGGTCTGGCCCGAGGTGGGATCGTGCTTGGTCACGCGCAATTCCGAGCGCGCGCCCACGTTGAGCATCGAGCCATCCAAAAGCTTAATTTGCACTCGGCCGTTCTTAAACGTTCGCACCCAGTCTTCCCAGTTGACCGGGTCATCGAGTTTCAGGGGAAGCTGGTTAGTCTGGCCGGAGTGCTGGACGGTTTCCTCGGGGATGGCGCGGTTGACTTTGCCCGCCAACTGGCCGGCCGCCTGCGGGTGCCCGGCTTCCCACTGTACGGACTTGCCCTTGGGCAAAAGGAGCGGCGCGCCGGCGCCATGAATCTCCACGCGCCCGCCTTCATTGAGGATGGCTGCCGAGCGGCCGACCGCGGCGACACTGCAAATCGCGGGGAAGCCACCTTCCCCTTGCACGCTTACGGGGGTGCCCAGCACCTCGACATGAACCGGTTGCACGCCCATTGCGCGCACCACCAGGGCTCCGCGCCGCAGACTCAGGCGGGGCTTGCCGTCCCCTCCCGTCAGGGACAACTCACTCTCCGGGGCGAGGCCAGCGGTGTCGCCCGAGCGCAGGGTCACCACCGCCACCGAGCCTTTCTCCGTCACCACGACGTCACCCGCGAAGACCGCCGTCCCTGACGGCGCCGGCTGACCGCCAATGCGCACCGTTCCCTGCCCAACCAATGAGCCAATGGGTCCGGCTGCGCGGCTTCCGGCAAATCCTTGCCAGCCCGCCAGCAGGATCACTCCCGCTAAGATTCCCGGTAAGGCCCGGCCTCGCATAGGTGCTCCTCCCTCAAGCCCGGGTCCAAATCCCTGGCTCAAAGCGGTCTGAGTTTCCTTGACTAAGTTCACCTTATCGTCCTCCGCGTCTTTCCTGCCTCCTACTGAGTGCTTATGAAGAAGATAAAGGGGGTCAAGTCAACCTGATTGGTCGTTCCGGCCATGAGTGCGGCGTCGCGTATCCCCGCCAGGTCAACGCGCGCCACATACGCTTGCGTGGGGTACTCGATGAGGAAACCGTAGGCCTTGCCGTCCACCACGCTGGTGAAGACCGCAACCCCATGCGGATCGCCACCGTTGTCCCAAGTACTTCCGTCCGGTGCGTTTGGCACGGTCCCCCAATGGAATATCGCCGGCGCCGGCGGAGCGCCACTCACGGGAGCCGAGGGGAGCGTTTCCACACCGGCACAGAGGTCGAATTCGACGGCGGTAAAAAGCAAGTGCGTGATGGGCTCCATGGCAGCGTACGTCCAGTCCTCAGAACAGCCTGGGGTGACTGCCTCAAGGTCAAAGAGGGTGTTGGGGGCGGTCCAGGTCCCCGGCGCCGCCGCGGTCCCTTCTGTGATCACCGCCTCTTGCATGTTGTAGAAGGTGTGCGTACCGTTAAACTCATCCGTCACCATGGCAATATTCGTGGTGGGATCGAAGGTGCCGGAGTCGGGAGTCGTCGGCGGCGTTCCACCATAATTCTCCACCGAATTATCCTTCAAGCTGATGATCTGGACCCCCGACGATGGAGTCACGACACTGTAGGTGGGGTCCAAGATCAGTTGGGTATCGGGATTGAAGGCAAAATTCTCCGCGGGCACGGGGGTGAGGATGCTCGAAAACGTCCCCTTGACCGCGTCGAAAAGCAAGAAGCCCTGGGCGGTGTCCAGGATAAATTGATTCGTGGCGGGGTCAACGAGCCCCCCGCAGAGCGTGCAGCTTCCGCCGCTGAAGGTGACGGTCCCGGTCACCGGCGCCGTGATGGTGTTCACCAGGACATCCTTCGTCGCATCGATAATTTGCACATCCGAGGAGGAGTAGCTCAGCACGATCACCACATTGGTAACCTGACTGGCCGCCGTGGCGCCGGGGGTGTACCCCGCCGGCATCGCGATGTTGGTAACCAGCGCGCCGGTTGGAGTCTTGGAATCGATATTAACGACCGCCACGCAGGGCGCCGAAAGGGCCGGGCAATTGGATACGGGAATGTATGCCTTGTCCACGAGCTGGCCGTTTACCGTCCCCACCAGGATGCCCGTGGACCCCGAGGCGCCGCCCGTGATGACCGTCACCGTAATGTTGACCGGAGCGGATGGAGCGGCGCCAGGATTTTGAACGGTGATCGCCTGAAGGCCGATCATGGTAGCGGACGCCGTGCCCGTGGCCGTGAGTTGCGTCGAAGAGACAAAAGTTGTTGTCAGCGCCACGCCGCCGATGAGGACCTGAGCGCCTGACACAAATCCGCTGCCCGTGACGGTCAGCGTGAAGGCGCCGACATTGATCGTGGCGGGCGAGACCGAGGTGACGGTCGCCACCCCCGCGGAGACGGTCGTGACGTTCACTCCATTGGAGGTGGGCGCGCCAGGGTTCACGACGGTCACCGGCTGAGTGCCCAGCATGCTCGCGGTCGCCGTCCCCGTAGCCATGAGTTCGGTGGGGGACACGAAAGTTGTGGTGAGCAGCGTCGTGCCCAAATACACCTGGGAACCGGGCACGAAGTTAGTGCCCGTGAGGGTGAGCGTAAAGGAACCAATACCGATCGTCGAGGGCGAAACCGAGGTGAGCGTGGCGGGCCCCGAGAAGATGGTGACGGTAGCCGAGCAGCTTAGCGCCGGGTCGATGGTGCTGGTGGCGGTCACCGTCACGACGGCCGGGGTGGGCACGGTCGCGGGCGCCGTGTAGAGCCCCAAGGGATTGATCGTTCCCACGGTCGTATTTCCGGGTGTAAACCCGTTCACGGAGTAGGTCACGGAAGCATTGGCGGGGGTGTTGGCGGTGACGGTGAATTGTTGGGTCAGACCAATTTCCACCGAGGCCGTTTTGGGCGTGAGGGATATGGTGATGACCTTCAGCGTGACGGTTGCCGAGGCGCTTTGCGTCGAGTCAACGATGCTCGTGGCGGTGACGGTTACCTGCGTCCCGTCCGTGAAGCCCCGGCCCGGACAGGTGTAAAGCCCGCTGGCCGTGATGGTGCCGGTTGTGGCGCTCCCTCCCGCCACCCCATTGACGGCCCACACTACGGCGCTGCTGGAAAGGCCGGTCACGGTGACGGTGAATTGCTGGGTCTCTCCGCAGTAAAGCGTGACCGAGGTGGGAGAAATCATGACCGAGGGGTCTCCCGGGGTGCTCATAGCCCCGGAGGATCCCCCGCCACAAGAAGTCAGCCCCAGTAAGGAAATGCCGGCAAGCAATGCCCAGAGAAAACGACGCATACTTCCCTCCCGTTGGTCACGCTGGGCGGCTCAGCACGTGAGCCCGAGCCTCCTCAAGGCCAGATCCGCGAACGTGGAGCGAACGCTTGACGCTACACCTGTCATGTGGGGTTAAGCCCTGTGAGAACTATCGAAGGATATAAATTTCGAAAGTTCGTGTCAACAGATTTCCGACATCTTGACCTCCTGGAGCCTTCATGGTAGAAGAGTAATCAACCCTATAAAGAGATTAAGGGCTGAGTGGCGTGGCGTTTTCTGAGTGATCTGACTCAAGAGTCGAGGCCGCGCTCCGACGTGCGGCGACTGAAGGGTGGGAACCGGAGAGACTCATGACGGTGCCTAATCGCGTAGCGGTAATCCTCGGGCTCAGCTTGCTGACATCTCTCGCCGCAAGGGGGCAGGCGGTCATCCCGCCGGGGCCGACGGTCACGGCGACGGTAGCGGCGGGAACCAATCCTCAGGCTGTGGCCGTCAACCCGGTAACCAACAAAATCTACGTGGCCAACGGCGGGAACAGCGTCACCGTGATCGACGGAGCCACCAACGCCACCACCACAGTGACTGACCCGAACGCATCGTCTCCTTACGCCGTGGCGGTGAACCCGGTCACCAACCAAATCTACGTCGCCAATAATGGCAGCAACAACGTCACGGTGATTGACGGGGCCACGAACGCGACTACCACAGTTGGGGCGGGGACGGGTTGCATCGCCATTGCCGTCAACCCCATCACCAACAAGATCTATGTGGCCAATCAAGGCAGCAACAACGTGACCGTGATCGACGGCGCGACCAACACCACGAACACGGTCAGCGTCGGAACCGGCCCCCAAGGGGTGGCGGTCAACCCCTCTACCAATCTCATCTACGTGGCCAACGGGGCAAGCAAAAACGTCACGGTGATTAACGGCGTGACCAACGCCACCACCACGGTGACCGACCCGAGCGCTGTAAGCCCCTTCTCTGTGGCCGTAAACTCCGGCACCGACATGATCTACGTGGGTAATTACGGCAGCTCGAACGTTACCGCGATTAACGGGGGGACGAACACCACCACCACGATCACCGTCGGAACGCACCCCACCGCCGTGGCTGTCAACCCTATTACCAGTCAGATCTACGTGACAAACTCTGGCAGCGCGAACGTCACCGTCATCAACGGGTTTACGAACGGCACGACTACGGTCGCTGCGGGAACGGATCCATTAGGCGTGGCCGTCAACCCGCTCACCAACATGGTGTATGTGGCCAACGGAACCAGCAACAACGTCACCGTGATTGATGGGGCCACCAACGCTACCGTCACGTTGGCCGACCCCAACGCCACCGGGCCTTATGCTGTGGGGGTCAACCCGGTCACGGACAAAACCTACGTGGCCAACCTGGACAGCAACAACGTCACGGTCATCGACGGGGCGACCAATGCCACGACCTCGGTGACGGACCTGAACGCCTCGGGCGCCTATGAGCTCGACGTGAACCCCGTCACCAACCAAATCTACGTATCCAATAACCTCAGCAACAACGTCACAGACATCGACGGCTCGACCAACTCTACTACCACTGTTGCGGCTGGAACCGGCCCCAGCGGCGTGGCCGTCAATCCGGTCACCAATATGATTTATGTGGCGAACGGAACCAGCAACAACGTCACCGTGATCAACGGGGCCACCAATGGCACCACCACGGTGGCCGACCCGAACGCGGTCAACCCCTTCGGCGTGGCCGTCAACCCCGTCACCAATAAAATCTATGTGGGCAACTTCCTCAGTAACAACGTCACCGTGATCGACGGGGCGACCAACGCCACGACCACCGTGGCGGCTGGAACGTCTCCTTATGCTGTGGCCGTCAATCCGGTCACCAACAAAATCTACGTAGCCAACGACGGCAGCGCGAACGTCACGGTGATCGATGGGGTGACCAACGCTACCACCACCGTGGCGGCGGGATCCGGCCCTCATGGCGTGGCTGTCAACCCGGTCACCAACAAAATCTACGTGGCCAACCAGTCGAGCGGAAATGTGACCGTAATCGACGGGGCGACCAATGCCACCGCCACCGTGGCGGCTGGAACGTCTCCTTATGCTGTGGCCGTGAACCCGCTCACCAACAAAATCTATGTGACCAACCTGGGCAGCAGCAATGTCACGGTGATTGATGGGGCCACCAACGCCACCACCACGGTCCCGGTCGCGACCACGCCGGAGGGCGTGGCCGTCAACCCAACCACTAACAAAATCTACGTCGCGAATCACGGCAGCAACAGCGTCACCGTGATCGACGGCGCGACCAACACCACCACGACCGTTGCCCTGGCTGCGGGGTCCAATCCTGCGAATGTGGCTGTCAATCCGGTTACCAACCAAATCTACTTGACCGTGATCCCCGACGTCACGGTGATCACCGAGCAGAACGTCACAACGTTCCCGCTCTCGGTCGGAATCACGGCCCTGCCCGGCAACACCACCACGAGCGCCACCCAACTCTTCGATTTTACGGCCTTCAACGATTTCAGCTCGTTCGTAGATAACCTGGTCTTCCAGGCCGACACCTGGCAGGGTCCATGGCCGGTCGCGACGAGCCTGGGAGACTTCGCTTACAGCGGCACAGTGACCAACCTCCTGCCGGGCTTTCACATCCTCTATGCCTATGCGACCGACGGCCAGGAAGCCACCTCGATCGACACGGGGTTCCAAAGCAGCCCCTTGATCGGCAATATCACCGCCTACGGCTTCCTGGCGACCCCGCCGGTCGCCAGCTTATCGACCACCAGCATTGCGTTCTCCAGCCAGATCACCGGCACCGCCAGCGGTTCCCAAACCGTGACGGTCGCCAACACTGGGACAGCCAGTCTTATCCTCGGCACAGTTGCTATCTCGGGGACGAACGCCTCCGATTTCACCATCACTGCCGATACGTGCAGCAGCGCGGTCATCGGGCCCACTCTCACCTGTTCGGTGAGCGTCACTTTCATCCCCTCAGCCCCCGGCCCCGCCAGCGCGTCCCTCAATTTCCCGGACAACGCGCCCGGCAGCCCCCAGACGGTCAGCCTCACAGGCACCGGGACCTCCCCCTTCGTCCCTGGCCTCAACATCTCTCCCCCCAGCCTGACCTTCGCCAGCCAAGCCGTAGGGACAACGAGCGCGCCTCAGACGGTGATGCTCACCAATACCGGCACAGGGACGCTGGTGATCCTCCGCATCGCGGCCAGCGGTGACTTCGCCCAGACCAATACCTGCGGCTCGAGCCTTGCCGTCGGCGCCAACTGCACGATTAGCGTCACGTTCACGCCCACTGCAAGCGGCGCCCGGACAGGCGACCTGACGATCAACGACAACGCCGGCAGCGGCCTACAGTCCGTCAGCCTGAGCGGCACCGGCGCCGGCACCAGCACTTCTCCGGGCGTCGTCATCGCGCCTCCCAGCCTGACCTTTACCGCCCAGACCGTCGGCACCACCAGCCCCGCGCAATCCATCACGCTGACGTACACCGGCTCCGGCAGCCTTACCATCACGAGCGCGGCGCTCACGGGGGCGAATGCCAGCGACTTCGCGAAGAGCGCGGACACCTGCTCAGGGGCCACGGTAGCTTCGGGCGGCATGTGCTCGGTGAGCATCACCTTCACCCCCAGCATTGTCGGCAGCGAGACCGCAACCTTGAGCATCACCGACAACGCCGCGGGCAGCCCGCAGACCGTCAACCTGAGTGGCACCGGCGTCTCGACGGCCCCGGGTATCGGCCTGTTCACGTCCAACCTGAGCTTTGGCAGTCAGGTGGTGGGCAGCACCAGCGCGGCGCAGGTCGTGATCGTCACCGACAGTGGGGCAGCGTCAGTGAGTTTCTCCGGATTCGCGGTCTCGGGCGATTTTGCCATTGACCCGAGCACCACCTCCTGCTCGACTTCCACGCCCTTGGAGCCCGACCTGAGTTGTACGGTCGGGATAACCTTCACCCCCACTGCCACAGGCTCCCCGACGGGCACCCTGACGCTCAGCGACAACGCCGGCACCGGCACACAAGTCGTGACCTTGAACGGCAACGGGATCACATCGGGCGTAGTCCTCACGCCTTCCAGCCTGACGTTCGGCAGCCAGGCGATAGGCGCCACTAGCGCCGTGCAGTCGGTCACTCTGACCAACACCAGCACGAGCCCCCTGACTTTCACAACGCTTAGCGTGAGCGGGGACTTCGCGCTCGACCCGACGTCCACCTGCTCGACTTCCAGCCCGCTGGCGCCGCTGGCCACCTGCACGATCGCCCTAACCTTCACGCCCACGACGGCGGCCGCGCGCACGGGGACCGTGACCATCGCTGACAGCGTGAGCGGGGGCACTCAGCTCATCGCCCTGAGGGGTTTGGGCACGGGCGCAAACCCCTCGGGTGTCACTCTGGCCCTCAGACCCTCCAGCCTGATGTTCGGCGCCCAGGCCGTGGGGACGACCAGCGGCGCGCAGTCGGTTACCCTGACCAACACGGCTACAACCGCGAGCAACCTGACCTTCACGGCACTCAGCGTGAGTGGCGACTTCGTGTTCGACCCGACGACTACCTGCTCGACTTCCAGCCCCACTGCACCCGGCGGCAACTGCACGATCGTCCTGGCCTTTACACCCAAGGCTGCGGGCACCCGCACGGGGACAGTGATCATCACCGACAACGCCGGCAGCAGCCCGCAGATCGTCAGCCTGACAGGACAAGGCACCACAGGTGTGGTGGGGCTGTCGGCCAGCAGCTTGAGCTTTGGCAGTCAACCAATTGGAACGAGCAGCGCCGCGCAGATCGTGACCTTGACGAACGGCAACACCTCCCCGTTAACCATCGCAAGTATCGCGGCCAACGGCGACTTTGCCGCCACCAACAATTGCGGGTCGAGCTTGGCGGCTAACGCCAGTTGCACGATCAGTGTTGTCTTCACACCCAGCGCGGCGGGTGCCCGCACCGGCACCCTGACCGTCACTGACGACTATTCCACCAGCCCGCAGACCGTGGCGCTCACGGGCACCGGCGCTAGCCCGGGGGCTAGCTTGTCGCCCACCAGCCTCAGCTTTGCTCACAACATCAATGCGACTTGCCCGCCCAAAAGCGCCACGCTCACCAACACCGGCAACACCCCGCTCAACATCGCGAGCATTGCCGCCTCGGGGGACTTTGCCATCGACCCAACCACGACGACCTGCTCGACCTCGAGCCCGCTCGCGCCTGGGGCAAGCTGCGCGATTGGCGTAGATTTCCAACCCACCTCCATCGGCCCCTTCACGGGCGCCCTGACGGTCAGCGACAACGCCCCAGCCAGTCCCCAGACGGTGGCGCTGTCGGGTGCGGGTCTTGCGCCCTGCTCGCCGCTGGCGGCCAGTAGCCAGGCGGTCGCCGTCGTGCGCGGGGCGGACTCGGCCGGATTCCAGATTTCCGATCCCAAGCCCAGTTGCCACACCACGGCTATTACGCTCGCCTGCAAACAAAATGGCCCGGTCAGTTGCACCTTCAACCCGGCTGCCATGCCGCCCACCGGCAGCAGCCAACTGACGGTCGGCAACCTGACGGCGCTCCAAAGCGACACGCTGAACTTCCAAGTGACCGGGACGAGCGGGAGCGAGGGACAGGATACGACGGCGGTGAACCTGACCGTGCAGCTCGAAGATTTCTCCTTCGGCCCGCCCTACCCCGCCTCCAATACGGTGACGGCGGGGCAGACGGCCAGCTACGCGCTTACCTTGTCGCCCCTCAACAACCTGAAGGGGAGCATCCAGCTCAGTTGCCAGGGAGCCCCTGCAGGAGCAACCTGCTCAGTGTCGCCGCAAGCAGTAACCCTGGATGGTGTGACCCCGGTGCAGGCGACACTGACCGTCAGCACTACGGCCCGGTCGTTGGCGCCCCCGCGGCCCGGCTCGCGCCCCACGCGGGGTCCGGAAACGATCTGGTGGATCAGTTGGCTCTTGCTGGCGCTGCTGACGGTTGCGGCGCTTACTGT
>Ga0187771_10003460_pt1 | contig 11019 bp, 4 predicted proteins | sample 0116_SJ02_MP15_1_FD_133139 | JGI IMG/M metagenome (GOLD analysis project Ga0187771, IMG submission 133139) | Tropical peat soil microbial communities from peatlands in Department of Meta, Colombia - 0116_SJ02_MP15_10_MG | ecosystem: Environmental > Terrestrial > Soil > Wetlands > Peat | place... | reverse complement strand
CAGCCAGCCCGCTCGATCCCCACGTGAACAGGGCCAACTGATTTGAGGTGCAAGGAGTAGTCCGGCTGGTGCACCAGCTTTGACCATTTCCACCCTGCTGTGCATTGCTCGGATTGACAATCGACAAGAAATACTCGGGTTCGCCAGCCGCCGGTCCGGCTGCACTATCGATATCCGCCACATCCACTGAGTGAATCAGACTGGGTTCACTGGGCACCATATAGGTGTAGCAAGTCATGGGGTTCGCCGGATGACCCAATACCATATCTGCTCGGTCCAGCTGGCAAGCCTCGAATCCCGCTTCAGAAAAGGAGGCCGTGGGGTCAGTGAGGTCAAAAGTGATGAAGAACCCGTTCGACCAAGTCCCAATTCTGGGCCAGTCCGGAAAGTAGTAGTAGGTGTTACCGCTGCTACACTGGTTTGAGCTTGGAACGCAGGGAATCACAGTATCCAGCTTATATTCGTAGGCGTACCAGACGGTGTTCTTGGAAAGATCACTGCCCGAACTCAGCGCGATACACCACGCATAATGATCGATGTTACCCAGCGCATAGGTGATTCGGCGGCTGATAACAAACACATTGTCCAGCCGATCAAAAATCACTTGAACGTTTCCGGAACCGATCGTGCACTCGGGTTGGGTTAAGGCGGACCACAGGTTAACCGCATTGCGCGGTTTTTGTACAGTCCCACCTGCGCTACCGTAGATGGCTTGCCCAGTCACCTTGTCAAAAGCCTGAAGGTACCCGAAATTTACCCACTGCAGGACCTGTGCGTTCTTCCTCTTAATGGAAGGGCCAACGGCGATGTTGGTATCAAGGTTATAAGCGGTCCCGTAAAACTGATTTGACGTGCCTAGGTTCTCCTGGGCATCGATCCCCTCAATCTGGCCTTCATTCCACCCTCCTGTGGTGCACAAGGAACCTGCGCACCGGGGAAAGTTGCCGGCGGTGTTCTCGGCACTCTGCGCCGCGGTGTAAGGACCGGCGATGACTCCCGGCTGGCAGTCGCCTGACGGACAGCCCTGACCCAGGGCATAAACACCAGAGAGCAAGCAGGTTATCAGTATGTAATTTCCAATACTCATCCATCCTCCCATCCTCACCTAAGAGTTTAGCCTAGCTTTTGCCTCAAAAGAAAACGGAGGCTACGGTTATTCCTGGGCGGCGTCCTTTAGCGCTTTGCTCCAGAGACGCAATGAACGACCGAATCAACGCTACCCGTCCGGAGAGGAAATGGAAATAGCCCATTAGTGCCAAAAAGTAACCAATTGAAGCCTTCAGCAAAACCTAGAGTTCACACAGCCTTAATGCCCCCAAGTGTCATAGACAGCCCGAACCTCACAAGCATTCTTGATGTGATCGACTTTGCAAGTCTCTTCTCTGGTAATGCCATCTGCCCACCGCGAAGCGTTTCCCTTCGGCTCGCCACGAGCTTCTAGTTGGAGGATGACCAGACCGATTTCTCCCGGATACGGCCCATGTCCGCCCCGTAATAATGCGGTGGCATCCCGGAGCGACCAAAAGCGTGCATGAGATGTCCGCATGCTTGGCCGACATCGCATGAATCGTCGTCGGGGCTCCAGCGGTGGTCTCTTGTCTTCCAGGAAATGCTCGGCGTCCAGCAGCGCGCTGTTGGCCAAACCAGTCACGTGAGTAGTACCTAGGGTTACGAAGGTGCCATTCCTCTGGTGTATGATCTTTCGGTTAGAATAGGTAGGAGCTGGAGTTGCCCTCAGCAGTCCCCCTGCCCGTTCATTTCGGTAAAGCTCGATGACGAGCAATATCCAGCCGTAAATCCAGACAAAGAGGTTCTGTGGCCCATGAAAAGCCAAACGGCTCGTATCAGTATCTGCCTGTTGCTTAGCGTCCTGACCATGGCTGGTGCGCGCGGCCAGTTCCACTCGCAGGAACGCACGAAACACTCCGCATCGCCAAGTTTGTCACGGGCGCAGAGCCAGTCTAAGAGCGCCATCAAACAAGCGCGGGCGAGCAACACACTCCGCGTCCACGCGATGGCGAATCCTCCCGCGACAAAGATCGGACTGTCGACGGCCACACAGATTCCGGCGGGCGTCGCGTGCAGTGGCGTTCCCAATTGCGCTACCACCACGTCGCTTTATCCCGCTGTTCTTGGCGATTTCTTGGGCAACGGCAGCCAGGAAGTGGCGGCGTCAGTGCAGACCTATCACCCGAGGGGATCTGCCATCTCCGTCGAGGTGCCAGCCCCGAGCGGGGGCTTCCCATTCACGCCTACGCTGACAGCCTCGCTGAGTACAAGCACAACAGCCGACCTCATTATTGTTGGGAAGCTAAACAGCACCGACACGAAGGACTCCGTCATTATGTTTCACTATCCCCCAGCGTACGAAGCCTTCGTCAACAGTAACGGCGATGGGACTTTCACGTCTCAAGGGTCAAAAACGATTTCAGCGATAACGTCGACGATCCTGGGCGGTGTGCTGGTTAGCAACACCAAATCCGGGTACTTCGACTTGGTGCTGGTTGATGCGGGCAACTCCAACAATCCGGGCAATGCGAGCAACCTCTGGACCCTGCCCGGCAACGGCGATGGAACCTTTGGATCGGCGATCAGTACTCCGCTCAGCAACCAACTAGCATGGAGCGACCAGAACGGCAACAACAACAGCAATCTCTATGGCAACTTCACGGTTCCGTTCGCGGATTTCATTGGCGACGGGAAGCTGCATTTTGCCGGCGTTGACGCCGTGAACAACTACCTGTGGGTGTACAGCCTCGTGTCCGGCACGTACCAGGGCACGCAATTGACCACCGAAGACGGCGGGTACGACTCCTGCTTCAACGCTGCTGGCAACCTCAGCCATCCTAGCGGTCCTCCGGACCTAGTAAGCGCGAATTGCTGGGCCAACGACATCACGGTTTATGTAAATGACGGAAAAGGAAACTTTTCTCCTGGCGTGGACCACCCCGTTTTCGGCTCCTCGGACGGGGTTACTGTCGCGGACGTAAATGGCGATGGAAAGGGCGATGTCGTTTCTGTCAACGTTCAATCTGCTGACGTTGCGGTCTTGTTAGGCGACGGCCAGGGCGGTCTAGGTAATGAATTAGGCGGATTCGTCACCGGCGGCCGCCCGCAGGTGCCGGCGCTGGTCGTGAAGAACAGCACCAGCGACAAGATGGACGTGGTCGTGCCTGACAATGAGTGGAGTTTTGCTTATCTACACGGCAACGGGGATGGGACCTTCGGCTCCGATACTCGCTCCGGCGTCAACTATTACGCGCAAGCCGGGCCTATTATAGGCAACGGCACACGTCCACAGGGCTTTGCGATCGCCTCGGGCGATTTCAACGGCGACGGGATTCCCGATTTTGTGATCGGTAACAGCAACCTCGCCACCAGTGCCGGCATTACGGTCTTCCTTTCCAATCCGGACGGCACATTTCAGCCGGGAGTAAACTACAGCAATCCCAATATTGCCAACGCCAACCTGGAATACGTTGCGGTGGCGGATTTTAATAACGATGGCAAACTGGACATCGCCGCCACCGACACGGTGAATGGCGGAGTGCAGATTTTCCTCGGCAATGGCGACGGAACGTTCGCACCGCCGACAAACACTGCCGAGATTGCAACCGATACAGGCACGTACACAACCCTCGGTATTCTGGCAGCTGATTTCAATGGCGACGGTTTGCCGGATATTGCCGTTGTCAACAACACCGGCGCCCCGTCGGCCGACGTCGGCGTGATACTAAACACCTCGACCGGCGGCACGCTTAGCTTTGGGAACCCGGCCAACTACCAGATTGGCTCGACTCAGGCCACCATGGCCACCGAGGTCGCCGCCGGTGATCTGGGGACCGGGCAGACCGATCTGGTTGTGCCTCTCTTTGGCACGTACAATCCCCCGACGACCAACGTGCCAGGCAGCCAAGTGGCTGTGCTTCTGGGTCAGGGAAATGGAACCTTCTTGGCGGCCAACGGATCGCCGTTTACGCTGTCGAATGGCAGCACTACCTACTACAACCCTTACGCCGCGGCTATTGGGAACTTTGGGACAGGTCACCCCGACCTGGCAATCACCATACAGGATGAAACCAACTTCAACCAAGGTATCGCGGTCGTCCTAGGGATTGGAGACGGCACGTTTCAAGCGAACCCTGTACTCCTACCCACCACGCTGCAGGATCCTGTCGCGGACAATCCGCTTCCCGGCTACGTGAAGATTGCCGACATGAACGGCGACACCATTCCAGACCTCGTTTACAGTAACGGGGAGTTCGGCACCGTGGGCATTCTCTACGGTGAGGGCCTAGTCAGCGGCCAACCTACCTTCTATGATCCGGTCGAATTCCCCGCAGGCCGTTGGGAGTTCGGCATCGCCGTGGTGGGCTTGAACGGCAACGGAGCGCAGGATGTGGTGGCGTCCGGAAACTCAAGCGACTTCTCTGGCATCACCGTGTTGCTGAACACCGGTGACACGAGCACGACCGTTGCCTCATCCGCTCCGAGCGGGTCGATTGTCGGCAACCCCGTTACCTTCACCGCGACGGTGGCGGCAACAGTCAAGGGCATCGCAGGCCCGCCCACGGGCAAGGTGTCCTTCTATGACACCTCGACCCTGCTGGGCCAAGGCACGCTGAGTTCCGGACAGGCTGCTTTCCAAACAAACAGCCTGACGGTCGGATCGCACAACATCACCGCCGTATACAGCGGCGACGGTGGAGCGAATTTCTTACCGAGCACGTCGAGCCCGCTGACCCAGATAGTCGGGAAGGCTTCCGATGCAACTTCGACGCCCGTCGGCTCGCCAAACCCGGCACCACCGAAGCAGTCGGTCACCTTCACGGTCACCGTGACTGCGGAAAATAGCCCGCTGTCTCCCACCGGCACCGTCGGTTTCTATGACGGCACCAATAAGATCGGGACCGGCACGCTGAGCTCCGGAAAAGCGACGTTCACTACCAGCAGCCTGGCAGCCGGAACGCACAGCATCACGGCGGTGTACGGCGGTGACACCGACTTCACCGGGAGCACATCATCGGCAGTGAATGAGGTGGTGGCAGTTCCGGATTACACCCTGAAGTCGAATCCGACGACCCAAACAGTAACTGCCGGCTCTTCGGCAAAATACACTATCACACTCACGCCCAGCACCGGCTATGACGGCGCAGTTACCTTTGCGTGTCCTTCTTCACTGCCGAGTGGAGTCAGCTGCAGTTTCTCTCCAAACCCGGCGACACCTACTAGTAATCCGGCGTACACATCGGTGTTGACCATCACGACCACGGCGCCTTCCGCCGCTATGATCGTGCCTGCGGATGTGAACGCCATCCACGGGAACCTGAATCTGCTGGCGAGTCTCAGCACGATCGGCTTGATGGGTTTGGTCCTGACCGGCGATTGGAAGAAACGGAGATTCTCTGGCCGCATCGTCATCCTGGCGGTGATCGCCCTGGTGATGGTTCTGGCTTGGGCTGGTTGCGGCGGCGGCAGTTCGTCGTCAACGACTCCGCCCCCGAGCGGCGGCACGCCTGCGGGAAGCTATCCGCTGACGCTGACTGCGACCGGAACGCCTGGTACCAATGGTGGTAACACTTCGCAGCACACGCTGAATATCACACTGACCGTGCAGTAATCTCAGGAGACCAGGAGTCTTCCTTGATCGGAGGACTCTTGGAGATCTCGGAGGGCACTGCGGCGAGCGTACCGACGCTCGCCGCAGGATCACGGTAACTCACGCTTTAGGCAACATTCAATCCCCTGCACGGCAATGCTAGTCGGAACTAACGGCTGCCGGGGAAGATCAAAGCGGGTTGAACTGGTACCGCAGGGCGACCACCCATGCGAGTTGCACTCTGGGAGATCGAAGCGATTTGAAAGGGTCAAAAAACGACATCGGTCGGGCACTACGAGTACAGATGGGACAGCTTCTGCTACTGTCTGACAGCTTAATAGCTTCCATCTTCGTGGTTGGCCGGAACCAGAAATGGCCCCTCAGGCCTCGCGCGGAAGCGCCTGTTTGCTGGAATCAACCGGAAGAGGCGCCCAAGTACTGGTTTTTCCGCCCCGAATCTGCGTTCCCGTTTAACTTCAGGCACATCGTTGCGGCATGTTGCGTGCCACCAAGCACGAATATAGTCAGATGGTGGCACTCCATCGTAACCTCGGACAAACAGGACGAGGTAGTGTAGTACCACGTATAATGTTGCCCGAGTGCATGCCACCGGAATCTGAGACGAAATTCAAGTGGGCTGGTCCAAGCTTTTTTTGTGGGCTGGGCATGGTGGCGTTTGCCGCCCTGCGGATTAAGCACTTTTTCAACGCAAACTATGATGTCATCTACGGCTGGAAAGGTTCGCTTTGTGACCTCAGCCCTTGGCTGAACTGCAACCAGTTCGATGCTTCCATCCTGGCGCAGATTGGTTCCATTCCCCTAGGCTATTTCGAGTTGATGGCTGGAGCGCTGGTTTGCATGGGCGCGTTTTTTCCCTCATCGGCTTTGGAGCGCACCAACCGCACCTTGGTGTTCCTCAATCTTCTGGTCGGGGTGATTATATTCCGCTATTCCGTCTTTGCTCTCCACAGCGTTTGCCTATGGGACGCAGGGTACTACGTGTTTTCCATCCTGTCGCTCCTGGTTTTCCGCATGCGAATGGCGCAGCAGGAGCCAGCCGGTTTCGTTAGGAACTGGTTGCGGCCATCCTTCAAACACTTGGTGACGTTCTGTGTGATTCTTGCGGTCGGTGCTTATACGCTGCGAGCGCTGCAAGGGGCCAAGCGACAGGCGGGGTTCGCGGAGCAATACTTCAGCCTAGCTCCGGTCAAATTGCCCAGCCGGCTGTCGCCCTACTGGGTCATTCGCTCCACCCCGCGCTTTGAGGATGGCACGATTCGCATTGTCGAGTTTTCGGATCTGATCTGTGACAACTCGAAGGTGCTGAATGAGGTGCTACAGAAACTCAACCACGACTTTCCTGGCAAGATGAACGTGGTTTTCCAGATTTTCCCGCTGGACACGAAGTGCAATCACGTGTTGGACAAGAACAAACATCCGGGCGCCTGTGAAGCGGCGCTGATGGCGGCTTATGATCCGGCGAAGTTCAGGCAGATCCACGACGATTTTTTTGCCAACTATTATGCTGCGCAGAAGCCGGAGTGGCGTCAACAACTGGCCCGGCAGTACGGCGTAGAGGCGGCGTTCACCGATCCGAAGACTGCGCAAGTGGTCGAGGATCTAATTCACACTGGCACCGAGTACCCGCCAACCTCGGATAGTTATCCGATCGGCATTCGTTCCGTACCAACGGTGATCTTGAACGAACGTATGATCATCGGCTCGCTCACTTACGACCAGTTCCGGGTGATTTGCCAGGCGATTGTCGACCGTGAGAACGGCAAGCGGGAGTTCATCGAGAGTTGGTACGACCGCACCAACGACCTGCTGTCCTGGCTGTTTCGCGTGCTGCACATCGTGATCTGACGAGCCTCTCCGCCTTCGACATCTTTGGCGCGCTGTCGTTCCATGGTAGAGGAGCAGAACCGGACGCCCTCTACAGCAGGACGTCCTGTCTCACAACGTGACTGATCGCGGCTGTCAACCGTCAGGGAGTGCCGTCGGAGGCAGTCGATTGCCTTTGCGAAAACACGATGTGCCTATATCCGATGAAGTTGGAAGCCAGACCACAGGCGGTGCCGGCAAGTGCCGCAATGGATGGCCAATAGCTTTCCATGCCGCGAATGGCAGGAATGTAGGTGGCAACGTAGGACGCACTGCTGACATTAATGAAAGCACCAACAAGGCTCACTACCAGAAATTGGCTGGCCTGCGTTAGGCTCCTCCGTCCCGTCCGTCCGTCAAATGTCCAACTGTGGTTAATGACATAACTGTTGGCCACGGCGACCAGGAAGGAAAAAGACTTGAACACGCTGAACCAAACCCCGTTGCGGCCCATGTGAGTCAAGAAAATAAGCAGGTTTAGGACCGCCAGGTCAAGGACAGTGTTGATAAATCCCACGATCACGAATCTCTTGGCCTCGGTGAAAACGGTGGTCTTGCGCTCTGAATGTACGGAACGCTCGCCGGTCAGACAAACTTCGATCTTGGGTCGCGAGTGTGGAATCATAACGCCCCCGCTGCACAGCTTCAGGGCTGTACATTCGGGAGAAGAGTTGCACAGAAAAACGGACAGGCTGAAACTGACTATCGATTAAGCCCATGAAGAATCTAAGTTGGCGGGACCGTTCTGTCAAGATGTAGACTTTTGCACAGTACAAGAACCTGCATGCCCACCAATAAGATAGCGGTGAAGACGTAGAGCCTGTTGCAGGCTGGCATCGCCAAAAGAAAGAGGCGACCAGATAGTCCGGTCGCCTCAAGTTCTGCGCTATTGCGGGGTAACGTTCAAAGTCAGGTCAACTACATGCTGTGAGGTATTGCCGCCATTCGTTCCGGCAGTTCCCGTTCCGGTGACCTTGATCTGATACTGGCCGACCGGCGTACCACCGCTGCCCCCGGTGCCGGCGGTAGACCTGCTGCTGCCACAACCCATCAGAGCAAGAATCATCACCAAGGCAAGGATGCCGAGAACGATTGCTAGACGGCGACGGTTGCGCTTCTTCCAATCCCCGGCTAGGACAAGGCCGACAATGCCCATCCCGCTGAGACTAGCCCACAGGTTCATTTCGCCTGAATGTGGGGCAAAAGCCGGAGGTGTGCCAAGCGCAACGCTGGGAGCAGTCGTGGTGATGGTCAGTACGCTCTCTCTAGTGTTGCCGTTCAGCGAGCTTGGATTGAAGCTGCAACTGGATTCTGCCGGCAAATGGCCGCAACTGAAGGTAACCGTGCCATCATAGCCGTTGCTCGGAGTAAGAGTGACGGTGAATTGGGCGGAATTTCCGGCCTGCACGGTCCGACTGTTGGGATTTGCCCCGAGAACGTAGTCCGGCACCACCATCACTTGGTTCAACACCGGTGACGTAGTCGGCACGAAGTTAGAATCGCCGCCGTATTGTGCGGTTACACTGTGCGAGCCGACTGCCAGGCCATTGCTGGTGAGCGTTGCCACGCCGCTGGAGTTCAGAGTGGCCGAGCCCAAGGTAGTCGCTCCATCTTCGAATGTCACTGTACCGGTGGGAACTTGGGTTACGCCATGAATGGGCGAAACGGTCACAGTGAAGTTAACCGACGTGCCAACTGGCGCCGGGTTGTTGGACGAGTCCAATACGGGGAAATTCCCGCTGGTATTCAGCAATACACTGACCCCAGAAAAGTCGCGAGAGTTCCCGGTGGCAACCACGTCGATTGCTCCGCCGCCATTCACGTCGGCCAGCGCAATATCGAATGCCCAGCGGCCGGCAGGATACTCGACGGGATCGTAGAACGTTCCATCCCCTTTGCCATACATCACACCGATGGTGCCGAACTTCTGGTTGGTATAGACCAAGTCCAGATTCCCATCGAGGTTCAAATCGGCCGTCTTTACGTAGCCGGGCAAAGGATTGTCCAAACGAGGGTCTTGCAGTGTGCTCGGAAGGACCGTTGGAGTCTGGAAAGTGCCGTCACCGTTGCCCAGTGCAATGGCGATCCCTTGGTTCGAGGGGGTAATTTGGTCGTCGATGGTAACGGCCAGGTCGGGCTTGCCATCACCGTTCAAATCACCGATCACAGCAGCGTATGGATTGTTGCCGACGGTCGTATCTTTCTCCGCCTGGAAGGTGCCATTGCCGTTGCCTAGAAGCACCGCAACCGCCTTGCCAGGCGTTGTGTTGGTGCCGTACAGCGGTACGATCAGATCGAGCTGCTTATTGCCAAGATCGGCAGCTGTAATCTCCGTCGCGACCGCACTTAAAGAATAATTGACTGGTGCCAGGAACCCACCCTTTTTGTTATTGATCAATATCCCGACATCAGCGCTCGCGCCGCCGTTCGTGTTATTCACCACGGCAAGATCTGGCCAGCCGTCGCCATTAAAGTCGCCGACGACGAGACCCAGCGCAATGCCGGCAGCTGTATCGGACAAGAGTGCTGGTCCGGTGGTGAAAGTACCATTACCGTTGCCGTAAAAAATCTGAACTCCACCGGAGTGCGAATCGGTAGCTGCGATGTCCAGTTTGCCATCGCCATTGAAATCGGCCACGGCCACATAGGTCAACTCGGTTCCGGGCCCGCTCTGGTAGTTCACGCCCGGCTGCATGCTCCCGTCCTTATTGGAAAGGAACACCGTAACCCCCGACTGCGTAGCACAGCATCCCAAGTTGCCGATAACAAAATCCGGAATGCCGTCGCCATTGAAGTCGCCAGTTGCGATGGCAACTCCGTACGGTTCGAACCCATTGCCTGGAGGCGAGTAGTAGTTGAGGGCGGAGCGGAAGCTTCCGTCACCGTATCCTTCAAGGTACACAAAACTGAACTCGCCGTCCGGCAAGATTATGTCGGCTTTGCCATCCTGGTTGAAATCCGCTACCAGTGCCGCAGTTGTTGGGGTTCCTCCCGTGATGTAGCCTGGGGACGGAGCTTGGCTCGCAAATGTGCCATCACCATTGCCTAGGAGAACGCTCACATCGGCGGATTGACGGTTGTGAGTCACAAGGTCGTTCTTGCCGTCCCCGTTCACGTCAGCGATAGTGACCGCAATCGGATCGCTATTTACCGGATAGTACACACCGGTGTTGCCGTTCTGGAATGTCCCCGTGCCGTCGCCTTTGTTGACGAAAACCGTGATGCTGTTGTCAAAGTTGTTGTCATAGCAGTTGGCCGTGACGAGGTCGGCCATGGTGCTATGTCCGCTCAGGTTTCCGCCAGTGAGGAAACAGGCATCATAAACGTTATTCGGGGTATTCAGAGCCACTGGGGCCTTGTATCCACCTGCCCCATTGTCGAGGAAAACCAGCAGTTGGTTGTTGCTGGCAGCCAACCCCGCGACGTCGAGGGTGCCATCTCCATCAAAATCGGCGAACACCACCGGGCTGTTCGCGGAAAGCTGGGCGCCTAGCGAAACTCCGGCCGGGACACCAAAAGTGCCATCGCCGTTGCCT
>Ga0187771_10003459_pt1 | contig 11020 bp, 11 predicted proteins | sample 0116_SJ02_MP15_1_FD_133139 | JGI IMG/M metagenome (GOLD analysis project Ga0187771, IMG submission 133139) | Tropical peat soil microbial communities from peatlands in Department of Meta, Colombia - 0116_SJ02_MP15_10_MG | ecosystem: Environmental > Terrestrial > Soil > Wetlands > Peat | place... | reverse complement strand
CGTTACGACATGACGCCCGACCAATATCGCGACAAATGGGGCCTGCCTGCCGATTATTCCATGGTGGCGCCGAACTACGCCGCCGCGCGGTCGCAGCTCGCCAAGCAAATGGGTCTGGGCCAGCAGCGCCGCCGCCGCCGGGAGCGCGGCTGAATGGCAAGGCGCGTTGGAGCATGATCCCGAAGGGTGGGACAGATCTTACTGTGACGACCGGCTAGCCCGGCGAAAGCGGCAATCAATCAGGCGGCCGTCGCCAGCGCCGCGCGTGCATCCGAACGGATGCGCTCGACCATCGAACGAAAACCGTTTGAGCGCTGCGGCGTCAGGTGCTCCCGCAGTCCCATCCCTTCGAACAGCTTTATGGCGTCGACCGCGAGAATGTCGGTGGCGCGTTTGCCCGAATACATCGCAAACAGGATCGCAATCAGCCCGCGCACGATGTGAGCGTCGCTGTCGCCGGCGAACGTCAGGATAGGCCCGCCCGCGCCATCCGGACGCACGGTCGTATCCAGCCAGACCTGACTGGCGCAACCTTGGACCTTATTGGCGTCGTTGTGCGCGGCTGCCGGCAGCGGCGGCAGTTCCCGCCCCAGCTCGATCAGATAACGATAGCGGTCGTCCCAATCGTCAAGAACCGAGAAATTACCGATGATCTCGTCGATGTCAGCCATCGCGCCGCTATCCGAATCCTGCTATTGCCTGCTATATAGGATGCTCGGCCGGATAGGTCGATGCGCGGCGTCGTCGTGGATGGCGCCCCTGCCGCGTGGCTAAATTCGCAGTGCGAGTGGACGCCGCGATTGCGTGCGGCGGGACTACGCCGCGTGGCGGCCGTCCTTGCGCGAGACCGGACCGCGCCAGGCCGGCGCCAGATCGGCCGGCGTCAGCGTATTCTGCGAACCCTTGTCGGCGACTGATTTAGTGATTGCAGCTTTGCCGCCGCCGGCCAGCGAACCGGTTTCCTTCGGCGCTAGAGCCTCGGTCAAGACATCATAGAGCATTTTGGCGCCAGCCTGCGCCTTATAGCCGAGTTCGGTCGCGACGTGCGAACCCACCGTGCACGCGTCGGGCTGCCGGGTGCAGAACTGCCGCAGGTCGCCGACGGTGGCGGATGCGGCCGAAATTGCTTCGGAGGCGTTGACCTCATTGGCCGGGGCGGTCCGCTGTGCGGAACCGCTCGGCAACAGGATCAGCACCAGGCCGAGCCAGAACGCCATGCGTAACAGAAAGAACATGAAGCCCGCTTCCCCCGCGGCGCAGATTGCCGCACGGGCGTGGAAACTAGCAGGCAGCATTGAAGGCGGCGTTCGTTCGGCGGGTATGTTTTTGTCCATAATCGACCAGAATACGCCGCAAATTTTCGCGCAATTGGAAAAAATATAATTTACCTAAAATTTGAGCGAACGCGCCGTCGCCATGCTTGGTACGGAGTTTGCGGGCCGGCAAAAGCCCAGCAACATCAGGCTTCGTCGACGCGCCGGCGGCGCGGCAAACATCCGGCAACCGTCCGCGGCAACGGTGGATTCACCATGATCGAGATTTGCCGGCGCCGCCAGGCGCGATCCGGATTGCGCCGCGCCGGAGCGGCTGCGCTGCCTTAGCGTTCGCTTAAGCGGGCTCTGACACGATCGCGCACACAACAAGGGGAGCGCGTCGGCACAGCCGGGCGTGCACTGGAAACGTGGGCCTGCTTGCGCCGATACGAAATTATCTTGAAACGCTGATCCATCCATCGGCGCAGCAGGATACGTTGACCGCAGCGCGCCATCGCGCCTTCATCGCGCCGCGGCTGCTCGGCAGCATCGTCGCACTGGCGTCGTTCCCGGCTTATCTGCTCGTCCGCGGTGCGCCGAGCGGCATCGAGCTGTTGATATTCGTCTGGCTGGTGGCGCCAATCCTGACCGCCTACTTTCTGTCCCGCACCGGCCGCTACGAAAGCGCACATGTGCTGTCTTCGCTCGCGCTGACCGGACTGGTGACCGCGGTAGCGGCCGCCACCGGCGGCATCGCGTCGTTTGCGGCGATTTGGCTCGTGGTCGTGCCGCTCGAGGCCGCGTTGTCGGCGTCACGCCGGGTGGTGGCGACCGCCTCGACATTGGCGCTCGGCGCCGCGGGTCTTTTGGTGCTGCTCGGCGCGCGGCACGTGCTGCCGCTGCCGAGTTCGGATCCGACCGCGGCACTGGCCGCGCTCGGCATCGTTTCGGCGGCGCTCTATGCGGCCGGTCTGGCGCTCGGCGCCGAGGCGTTGGCGCGCACCAGCTTCTGGCTGCTCTACGCCGAGGAAGACCGTTACCGGCTGTTGGCGCGCAACATCGCCGACGTCATCACGCGGCACGGCCGCGACGGCGCTGTATTGTTCGTGTCGCCCGCCGCCGAATCTCTGTTCGGCGCTTCCATCGGGCAGTTGCACGGCCATGGTCTTTTCGAGCGGGTCCATGTCGCCGATCGTCCTGTCTATCTGACCGCTTTGGGCGACGCGGCGGCGCTGGGAGAATCATGTTCGGTCGAGTTCCGCGTGCGTCGCGACGGCTTCGATGCCGACGGCCGTCCGACCGTGGAATTCGTGTGGATCGAAATGCGCTGCCGGCCATTAGAGCAGGCCAACAACGATTCCAGCGAACAGGATCGCCGTGAAGTCGTAGCCGTATTGCGCGACGTCACCGAGCGCAAAGCGCACCAGCAGGCGTTGCTCGATGCGCATGCGGAAGCCGAGCGCGCCAACGCCGCCAAAAGCCGCTTCCTCGCCACAATGAGCCATGAATTGCGCACGCCGCTCAACGCCATCATCGGCTTCTCCGAAATGCTGATGAAGGAGAGGGAGTTGGCCCTCGATGCCAAGCGCCGCCATGAATATGCCGGCCTCATCAACGGTTCGGGGCATCATCTGTTGTCGGTCGTCAACGGCATCCTCGATATGTCGAAAATCGAAACCGACAATTTCGAGATCACGCCGGAGCCGTTCGCCCCGGCGCAAGTCGTTGCCGCCTGTTGCAGGCTGCTCGAGTTGCCGGCGCGCGAAGCCGGCGTGCAGCTCCACAGATTGGTAGCCGACGAGCTGCCGGAAATGATCGCCGATAAGCGGGCGGTCAACCAGATTCTGCTCAACCTGCTTTCCAATGCGATCCGTTTCACCGAACGCGGCGGCACGGTCGCGATCAGCGCCCGTGCCGAGGCGGCGCATATCACCTTTGCCGTCGAAGACAACGGCGTCGGCATCAACGACGCCGATCTGGCGCGCATCGGCGAACCGTATTTTCAAGCGGGCGGCTCGTACGACCGGCGCCAGGGGGGCACCGGGCTCGGACTGTCCATCGTCAAAGGCCTGGTGCGGCTGCACGGCGGCGAGTTGACTATCCGCAGCCGAGTGGGCGAGGGGACGCGTGTCAGCGTGCGGCTGCCGCTCGATTGCGAGCGCGCGCGGTCGGCGATCAAGCCTGCCGCAACGACCGGCGTGATGAGCTATCTGTCAGGCAAACCACAACCGACGAGCGCAGTAACCGCGCGCGAAAATCCGCCGGTCCGCTCCGATATCCCGGTGAAAAAAAGTGCGTAACCGCCGCTATGCCGATCGCCGCCTTCATCGCTGCGCCGTGAATGCGGCCGCGACATTGGCATTCCGGCTGTGGGCCAAAGCGACAAGACGCCCGGTGGATACGTTTGCCATCGCTGCCGCGATCGCGGCGAGCTGCATTATCATCGTCAACGCGGTCTTCCTGCAGTCGGGCTCGCATCCGGCGCCGTTCTTCGCCAATCCCAAACCGGTGCCGGTCGCGGGCAACGATCCCGCCCGGCACGCCGAGCCGACCATCCCAACGCGACCTGTAGCGACGGCGCTAACGCCGCAACCGGTCGCTGCGCGGCGCAATGATCCGATCGCCGATTTGATCGGTCCCTCGCCGCGAATCGCGGCGGTGCAACGTGCCTTGTCCGACTATGGCTATGGTCAGATCAAGCCGTCGGGCGTGCTCGACGAGCCGACCAGCAATGCCATCGAAAAATTCGAACGCGAGCACAAGCTGCCGGTCAGCGGAGAGGTTTCCGATCGCCTCGTCGGCGAACTCGCAGCCATGACCGGTCATCCGCTGCAATAGCGACTAGTGGTTCGATTCAAACATTCGCATCCCATTTCCGGAGGCACTCGCGCGAATGTTCGAATCAAAGAACCACTAGCAAATATAAGTGGCTAGTAGAGCTTTGGATTTGACATTCGCTTCACGAGTTTGCGGCTAGGTGGGTAGCGAATGTCAAATCCGCTCCACCAGGCTTGTTTGCGGCTTTACGCGGATCGAGTCATATCTGCTCGACTGACATGAGCCGGGACGATGCGCCTGAAAACCGCATTATGGGTCGCCGCTTATTTGCGCCGTTGTCAGGTCGAGGGCGCCTTCGCAGTCGTGCGCCGGCGCGGCGCGGAAGAGGCCGGCGCCGTTTTCGTGCGCATCAGCAGGCTCGACGGGACGTCCGACCTCTACGGTCCGGCGCCGCAGAGCGCGTTCGATACTAGCCGCGGCGCCGATCGGAGCTTCGCGCCCAGCCTTGCCAAGCAGCCCGCGCCGGACGCAGCGGTGGAAGCTTATCTGGCGCGGGAAATGAAATTCGATCCGGATGTCTGGATCGTCGAGGTCGAGGATCCGGCCGGCCGAAATTTTCTCGATCTCATTGCCGGATAATGAGGCGCGACCCCGAGGAGTGGCTGCCGATTTTGTGAAAACTCGCGCTCCGGCAAAATTTCAGGATGCGTCGCGGCGTTGGCCCGGCCGGTGCGCGGCCGGCGCGCGCCGTGCCGTCGCCGCCGCGGTGCGGGCGCTGACGCGCGCTTCGTCGTTCCACAACAGCGGCCGATGCCGCGCTACGGCGCGCTGAGTGCGTTGCATTGCCTGCCAGATCGCGACCATGTGCTCTGCCGCGCGCGTCGTCATTTCGTCGTACAGCGCGGCCAGCGCGTGAACGCGCTCGACCGAATGGCCGACGGTCGTGTTGACGAACAACAAGATGCGATAAACGACATCGCGGGGCAGATTGAGCGCTTTGACGGCCGTCACAATCGGCTCGCCGAGTTCATCGCCGGCGACGCGCAGGGCCTGGGCGCGCGAAATTTGCAGCGAATGCGCTAGATGTTGCGCGAATTCCTCGCGGTCGCGCCCCAGCGCCGCAGTTTCCAGCCGCTGGCCGACTCCGCCATCGCGTATAAGCCTAACGCGGTCCATCGGCAGCGGGACGGCGACTTCGAGATTGAGGAGAATGAGACGCCGTTCGTCGGCAGTCGCGGCGAAAAACAGTTCGTTCAGTTCGCTCGCAACGTCGGCGCCGAGCACGTCGGGGGCTTGCCGCGTTCCATCGTCATCCTCGTCAGCCTTGCCGCGTTCGAGGATGTCGGCGTCGCGGACATCGGGATCGCGGGCTTGCGCTTCACGAACCTTCGCGGCCGGCACGATTGGCGGTGCCGGCGGTTCCGCGGAATGGCCACGCTGCAGCACCGGATGGCCGCGGACCGGCATTGCGACGTCGGGCAAGTCGCCGGCAAGATGCTCGATGACCCGCAGCGGCGGCGACAAATGTCGCGCCAGCCGAGCGGCCACCGCCGCGCGCGTGGCCACATCCACGGCATCAAGCAGCCGCAATGCCAGTTCGGTGTATTGCTGCTCCTCATCGGGTGTGTGCGTGAGCTTCTGGACGTAGAGGTCGGTGAGCACCCGCAACAGCGTCGGTCGCACATCGAACCCGCTGCGCAGGCCCAGACGGGTGAAATTATCGAGACGCGAGAGGCTTGAACTTTCCATAACAGGGCTCGATCGCAATAGCCGCCAAAATGGCGATCTGACCCGCAGCTTAAGTTGGGCGCGTTAGCGGAGCGTTAACCTTGCATGCCGCTTAATCATGGCGATGCCGATTTCCGGGCATCGGGGCAGGACGCCCCCGTGCCGGCGGCAGAGGAAAAGCGGCTGGTGGGCACCGTTATCAAATTCCCGGACGAGGGGCGCATCGTGCGCTTCGGCCGTGACGCCGCGGATGAATCGGCGACGATCATCATCCTGCCGGTGATCCGGATCGAGCGCTACGCCGATCCGCGCGCCGAGGAGGCCGAGCCACACAGGCACCCGCCGGCGGACAACGGCGGGCGTCGACGGCTGAGGCGCCGCTGATCCGGCCGCCGCGATGTCGCCGCGCGCCCGCTACCGACGCGATCTCACCTCGCCGCCGGTACTCTTGCCCGTCCTTGCTCTTCTCATACTGTCCGGCTGTTCCAGCACCGGAGACCTCGGCAGGCTGCACCCCAGCCTCGACAGCGACGACATCCATGCCTGGGTCGGCCGCGATGCCGCGCGCGGCGCCGGCGCGCCGGTTTCGACTTACAATCTGACCGACGACGAGCGTACGCTCCGCGATCTCGCCTTTGCATTGATCGAGCCGCCTTACGACCGGCAACGCTGGGATGCCGTGCTCTACGAATATGGCATCAATCGAATATTCCACCGCGACCAACAGATCGATAATCCGGCAAATTATTACGCGCGCTTGCAGGAGACCCATCACCGCTCGAGCGCCGGGCGTTACAATCAATTGATCGACGACGTCCGCAACGACATTGTGCGAATCGAGCCGTTTTTCATGACCGCGCGCCGCGTCGTCGACCTCGACCAGCGGCGCGAGGCAAGCATGGCGCAAATCGCCGATCTTACGCCCGCCGACCGCCTCAATGCCGAGGCGCGTATCGGCGAGAACAGCCTGACCATCGCTTGGGTGAGCAATTCGCTGCAACAGCGGTGCGCCGGCTATCGCTTCGCACTCGAACATCTCGCAGTTGCCGAACCGCAGCCTGCCGCGGCCGAAGCGGATCGCCTGCTGATGCAATTGCAGCAGCAGATCGAGGCCGACCGGGTGGTGGTCGCGGCGCCGCATTTCGCCGTCGTGCCGGTGGCAGTGGCGGCGCGCCAGGCGGCCTCGTCAAAGTAACCTATTGCACCGGCTGAATTCTGCACCTGGCGTCGGCCAGCGCCAGGCGCGCCATCGGCATCAAACCGGGCTCCGGCGCCAACGCCCGCAACACGATCAATCCCATCGTGCTCGGCGACTCGATGATGAGACGGTCGGCGGCGGTCACGTCTTCCTCTTCGGGTACTTGGGCGTGCTGCTCGGGGGTCATCAGATCGAGTTCGATGGTGCGCCGTCCGGCGGCGCGATCGTTGATGGCGTAATAGGCGATGCTCTTGCGCGTATAGAAGGTGACCGAGGTATAGGCCTGGCTGACCGGCGCAATGAGCTTGAGCGAACCGCCGGTCAGGTCGTAGCGGCAGACCGCCTCGGCAAAGGCCGGATCCATGAACGGCATGATGGCGGATTTGGCGGTCGGCGCGGCGAGCGGCACCATGGTATTGACCGGCGTCAGCGGTAGCAGCCGCGAATAGGCATCCTGTTTGGCCGCCTGCGGCAGGGCGAGCACGGTCGACAGGTGCACGATACCGCCGAGCAGGACGGCGCCGAGTATCCACAACAGCGCGCGCATCATGAGCAATCCTTTCTGGCGATCGCCGGCATCGGACCTTCCTTGGCGGTGCGCGTGGCGACGCCGATCGGCGTGTCGTAGAGCCGCCACACCAGCACGAACTGTTCGATGCCGCCGGTGGGCAGCCAATTGCCGGGCCGCGCCAGCGGCGCCACGGTGATGGCGAACCGGCCATCGCTCATGCGGACAATTTCCTCGCTGGTGAAGCCGTGGCGATCGATCGTATTGGCGACCAGCCGGCCATCCGGATCGTACAGCGTCACTGTCCAATAACGCGCTGGCGGCGTCATGCCGGTGATGGCGAAAGTGCAGCGGCCGTCGAAATTCTTGCCGGCATCGTCGGTACGGGCATAGAACGCGACGCCGTCGCCCATTCCGGTCGGCAATTCGCCGCGGCGCGCAATAATGGCGCGCGCATAGGGATCGATATCGACCGATCCGCTTTTCGGCCATGCGGTCCAGGCGCCGATGGTCAGGGCGCCGAAGGCGACGCCGCGCGTCAGCGTGAACCACGTCGCGCCGAGACCGAGCACGGCGGCGATCAACAGCGTGAGACATGAACCGAACAACAGGCGCATGGTCGATCCAGCTCGAAGATTCTCCAGCGAACGACTTGGCGGCTTTGCTGCTAATCGCCGCGCGGCGCCGCAGCATCGCGGTCGGCGGCGGTCGCCAACGTATTCGCCCGCGTGCCGTCGCCGGTCCTGCCGCCGTCGAGCGCGCCTAGCGATCCGGCTGGCGCGCCCTGGGCGGAAAGCGCATGCTCGGCGTCATCCAACATATGCTCGACCTGAATGAGTGCGTCGGTGCCCTTGCGCGTCAGCAACACCGCGTGCGGCACGTCGTTGCCCTTGAACGAGGCATCGGCGACCGTCGGCGCATGTTGCGGCGGCGGCAGGCCTGGCAGCGGCCGCAATTCGACCCCCTGGTGCGCATACGCCATGATGTTGTGCCACGTCATTGCCGGCAGCGTACCGCCGGTCATGCGTTTCGTCGGCGAATAGTCGTCGTTGCCCATCCACACCGCGCCGACGAAATTTCCCGTGTAGCCGACGAACCAGGCGTCGCGCCAGTCATTGGTGGTGCCGGTCTTGCCGCAGGTGGCAACCCCGTCGAGCTGAGCGCGCTTGCCGGTGCCGTTTTCCACGACCGAGTTCATCATCTTGATCATGTTCACGGCGACTTCCGGCGTGATTACTTGCCGCGGTTTGACGCCGTCGCGATCGAAGCGCCATACCAATTGCCCGGAGTCGGTGCGCACTTCGAGCGCGGCGTGGGGCACCACGGCGCGGCCGAGATTGGGGAAGGTGGCGTAGGCGATGGCATGCTCGACCACGTAAACTTCATCGGCGCCGATCGGCAGCGACGGCGTGTCCGGCAACGGCGAGTGCAGGCCGAAATTGCGGGCGGTCTGCACGATCATGGCGCGACCGAGCTTGGGATTGCCCTTGCCGAGCATGATCGAGAGCTTGACCGGGATGACGTTGATCGAACGGGTGATGGCCTCGATCAGCGTCACCGATCCGGAATAGCCTCCGGAATAATTGTGCGGGCACCAGTTGCCGATGCAGACCGGCGAATCGACGACGACCGATGACGGCGTGAAACCGTTCATCAGCGCCGTGGTGTAGACATAAGGCTTGAACGACGAGCCGGGTTGGCGAAGCGCGTCGGTGGCGCGGTTGAATTGGCTGGCGCCGTAGTCGCGGCCGCCGATCATCGCGCGCACGCCGCCGTCGAGATCGGCGAATACCGCGGCGACCTGGCTGGCGCCGTAATCGCGGCCGTATTGGCGCAATTCGGATTCGACCTCGTGCTCGGCGTAATGCTGGAGATTGCCGTCCAGCGCCGTGCGCACCACGAAGGAGCGGGCGGTCATCGATTTTGGAAACGTTTCAACGAGCTTTCGCATCTCGTCGAAGGCCCAGTCCAGGTAGTAGTTCGGCGCATCCTCGGCAGTCCGATCGATCGGCGTCGCCGGATGACGCCGCGCGCCGTAGACCTGACCTTCGGTCATGAAGCCGTTCTCGACCAGGTTGTCGAGCACGACATTGGCGCGGGCGCGGGCCGCGGGCAGGTTGGCCAACGGAGAAAATTTAGACGGCGCTTTGAACAGGCCGGCGAGCATCGCGGCTTCGGCCAGCGTCACGTCGCGGACCGACTTGCCGAAATAATACTGCGCCGCGGCGTCGACGCCGAACGCGCCGCCGCCGAGATAGGCGCGGTCGAGATACAGTTTCAGTATCTCGTTCTTGCTCAAGTGCGTTTCCAGCCAGATGGCCAGGAACGCTTCGTTGATCTTGCGTTGATAGGTCCGCTCGTTCGACAGGAACAGGTTTTTGGCGAGCTGCTGGGTGATGGTGGAGCCGCCCTGCACCACGCCGCCGGCCTGGGTATTGGTGAGAAAGGCGCGAAACAATCCCTGCGGATCGATGCCGTAATGGTCGTAGAACCGGCGATCCTCGGTGGCCAGCACCGCCTTGATCAGGTGATCGGGCATTTCGTCGAGCGGCACCGACTCGGTGTGCTTGATGCCGCGGCTGCCGACCTCGTTGCCGTAGCGGTCGAGGAAAGTGACGGCGAGGTCGGATTTTTTCAACCAGTCTTCGTCGGACGTCTGGCGAAAGGCGGGAATGGCGAGCGCCAGCATCAGGAATAGGCCGCCGGTCCCGAGCGTTGCCATTTCCGACAGCGGCTCGACCACGAGCCAGCGCCGCCAACCGGCAACATGGGCGCGGTCCATGAACGCGGTGAAGCGCTCATAGATTTCGCGGGTCCATTTCCCGCTCTCAAACACTGCGGAATCGATCCGCGCGTCGAGGTCGAGCAGCAGCCGCTTGAGTTTCGGCCGCCAGTCGTCGCCCGGATCGGGAAACATGTCAGTCACGACTGCACGCTCCAGGAACCGGCCGCAACCGCCAGAATCGGACCAGCAAGAGTTTGACCTAGAACCATACCCACGGGACTTGTCCTTTTAGCCGACCAGGCTGTTGCCGGCCAACCGTTTGTTGGCCTCAGCCTTAGTTAACGTCGTCGGGGCGGCCAATGCGCCGGCGCGCATAAGGTGAATGGAAATTGGGGGTAAATTTGGCATAGGCTCTCAGTCGCGGAGAACAGCATGGCAACCAATGACGACGGCGTCGAAGAAGTTCCGTTTTGGCGGCGCAAGTCATTGGCGGAAATGACTGATTCGGAGTGGGAAAGCCTCTGCGACGGCTGCGGCAAATGCTGCCTCAACAAGCTCGAGGAAGAGGGCACGGATCGTACCTTCTACACCAGCGTCGGCTGCCGGCTGCTCGACGGGCAGAGCTGCCGCTGCCGCAACTACGAGCGTCGGCTCGAACTGGTCGACGACTGCGTGCGGTTAACGCCGGAAAGTCTCAAAACCATTACCTGGCTGCCGCCGTCTTGTGCCTATGTGCTGCTGGCCGAAGGCAAGGATTTGTACTGGTGGCATCCGCTGGTTTCCGGCGACCCGGAAACTGTCCACGCCGCCGGCGTTTCGGTGCGCGGCCG
>Ga0187771_10003458_pt1 | contig 11021 bp, 7 predicted proteins | sample 0116_SJ02_MP15_1_FD_133139 | JGI IMG/M metagenome (GOLD analysis project Ga0187771, IMG submission 133139) | Tropical peat soil microbial communities from peatlands in Department of Meta, Colombia - 0116_SJ02_MP15_10_MG | ecosystem: Environmental > Terrestrial > Soil > Wetlands > Peat | place... | reverse complement strand
GTCGCCACTTCCTTGACAAGCTGTGCTCCCATATTTTCGAACTTATCTTCCAGTTCGATTTCCTTTGCTACGGTAACACCGTCTCTTGTAATAGTCGGAGCGCCGAACTTTTTATCGATAACTACGTTCCGTCCGCGCGGTCCTAAAGTCGCGCCCACTGTGGCTGCCAGTTTCTCGACACCACTTAGAATCTTCTGATGGGCATCGCTTGAAAATAATAAGTCTTTTGCCATATTTACTCTCCTTTATTTAATAAATTTTTAGTTTATAATATAATAAACAAACTCAAAATCGTCAAGAATATAAGGGGAATTTTGTCGGTGCAGATATTTTCATGCCAAATTCATATCAATTTTTTAATTTCAGCGAGAAATGCAATTGCTTCAAGGGGGGTGATCCTATTGATATCGATATTCATGATTTTATCAATTATATTCTGATAAGAAGTGTCCGTGAAAAGGCTGATCTCCTGGGACTCTTTACGATCTTCCGGCTTCCTGTATTTTTTGTCAAATATTTTTTCGATCCTCTCTCCTGCCATGTCGCCTTCTGCCTCAAGAGTTTCGAGAATGATTTTCGCCCTTTCGACAATTTCCTGGGGAATGCCGGCCAGCTTCGCAACGTAAATACCATAGCTCCTGTCTGAAGGTCCCTCTACAACGCTGCGGAGAAATATCAGCTCTTCACCGTATTCTCTGACGGCTATGTTGTAATTCCTGATCCCCTTTTTACTGCCGAGCCTTGTGAGTTCGTGATAATGCGTTGCAAAAAGTACCCTTCCCGTTTTTAGTTTTTGTTCATGAAGATGTTCAATAACCGACCAGGCTATCGAGAGACCGTCATAGGTCGAAGTACCTCGCCCTAGTTCATCCATAATAATAAGGCTTTTAGGTGTAGATCCCCTTATTATATTGGCAGCTTCCTGCATTTCTACAAGGAATGTAGACCTGCCCATTGAGAGGTTGTCTGAAGCTCCTATTCTGGTGAATATTTTATCCACCATCCCGATCCGTGCCTCGGATGCCGGGACATAGCATCCTATCTGGGCCATTAGAGCGATAAGTGCATTCTGGCGGAGATAGGTGGATTTTCCCGCCATATTCGGCCCGGTCAAGATAATTATCCTGTTGTCCTCATCATCCAGCAGTGCATCATTGGGGACGAAAAGGTTTTTACCGATATACTTTTCAACAACAGGATGCCTTCCCTCCCTTATAAAAAATTCGGTGCCAGAGCTTATGGCCGGTTTCGTATAACTGTTCTCCCCTGCAATGAGGGCAAAATTGGAATATATATCTATCAAGGCTATCGTATGAGCAAGTATCTGCAGCTGTTTCGAGCTTTCGGAGATCTTTTCCACAACCCGGGCAAAAATCTCCTCTTCAAGTTTTAAGACCCGTTCGGATGCACTGTTAATCATGGCTTCATGTTCGGAAAGCTCCGGGATAGTATACCGTTCAGCATTTACAAGGCTCTGCTTTCTGATATAGTGCACCGGGACGCTTTCTATATTTGCCTTGCTGATCTCGATAAAGTATCCGAAAATGTTATTGAATTTTATTTTCAGAGAAGAGATACCTGTTTTTATCCTCTCGCTTCCCTGGAGTTTGAGGATAAAATCCCTTCCCTCCCGCATTATATTGCGGATTGAATCCAGCTCTTTATTGAAGCCGTTTTTTATTACATCTCCCCCGAATGTCGAGGACGGTTCCTCTTTGATGGATGAGTCAATGAGGGAAGATATAGTTCCAAGGTCATCCAGATTTTCACTGAGTTGCTTCAGGACTGCCAGGCCGGATAGTCCTGTCTTTAAAAGCTTGGCCTGTTTTAAAGAATAAGAAAGGGAAATCAGCTCCTTCGGAATGACCCTTTTCAGGGATATTCTGGATGTCAGCCTCTCGATGTCGCTGATTTTTTCAAGGATACCCCTTATATTTGATACCAGTATTCCATTATCGAAAAATGCCTCAACACAGTTCTGCCTTTCATAAATTTCCCCGGCATCAAACAGTGGCATTAGAATCCACTGTCTCAGAAGCCTTCCTCCCATCGGTGTCATTGTTCTGTCGAGAACATCAAGGAGCGAATATTGTTTACCCCCGTCCTGCATGTTTTTAACAAGTTCCAGGTTCCTGATCGTAAAGTCGTCAAGTTCTACTATTTTATTGCTTCCCAGGATGTGAATATTATCGAGGGAAAGCTGAAGATTTTTAAAAAAGATTTCTCTGTCTCTTAAGGTGCTTTCTCCCCTCGTTTCAAAAATGTAATGAAAAGACCCGAGGATGCTCTTTTTTAATACGGGATCGGAAAGTAAGCCGTCAGGGAAAACGAGAGATTCTTTTGAAGAGGAAAAATCCCCGAAATACCATTCGGGAAATGCCTCATGAAGGACGCCCGAAGAATCAAGCTCGTGAAAAAAGGCCTCTTCAGTCTTTGCCCTTTCATTGTAAATGATCTCCGAAGGCGAAAACCTCTCTATCTCATCCTTAAGAAGGCGACCTGATTCAATTTTACGTGAAAATAGGTCTCCAGTGGAAACATCGAAAAAGGTCAGACCAGTATTACCGGAAAAGCTGAATATTGATAATAAATAATTGTTCTGTTTTTTCCCGAGGAAATTTTCATCGATCACAGTACCTGGAGTAACGATGTTGACAATGTCCCGCTTTACTAGGCCCTTTGCTTTTGAAGGATCTTCAAGCTGTTCGCAAACGGCAACTTTTTTACCGGCAGAGATTAGCCTGTGAATGTACTGCAAAGAGGCGTGGTGGGGAAATCCGGCCATGGGCATATCGTTGCGTGATGTTAGTGCGATATTTAGAATGGCTGCAGCATCCCTCGCATCGTCAAAAAACATTTCATAAAAATCGCCGACCCGGAACAGCAGTATTTTGTCACGATGGCGCGACTTTATGTTGTTATATTGTCTGACCATCGGGGTCAACTGGGTAATATTTTCCTCCGGCATCGCCGGCCCCCTATCCTCGATCAGACCCGTATCTCGGCTTTCGAATCCAGGAATTCTTTGTTTTCCTTCAAGATAGGATCTATATATTCAATTATGAATTCTTCCACCTGTTTGGCCGCTCTTCCTGTGTAAACACTGTAATCTGAAGCGGTTTTCCATTCATCTTCTGTCAGTTTAAAAATGCCGCTTTTTTTCATCTCTCCGAGCATATCATACTGCATACCCTTCCTGGCGGACTCAACGGCTTTCATGGCATAGGAACGAACCTTTTCATGGAGTTCCTGCCTGTTGCCTCCTGCCTTGACTGCCTTCATAATAATATTTTCAGTGGCGAAAAAAGGGAGATTGTTTCTGAGATGTGTTTCGATGACTTCAGGATAAATGTTAAGCCCTGCTATCAGCTTTTGATATATGATCAGGATTGAATCAGCAGTCAGGAAACCTTCTGCCATCGAAATACGGCGATTGGCCGAATCATCGAGAGTCCTTTCGAGAAACTGGTTTGCAAAGGTATATACGGCATTCATAACATCATTGATAAGATAACGTGCAAGGGAGGTCATCCTCTCCGCAAGAATAGGATTGCGTTTATAGGGCATAGCCGAAGAACCGACCTGTTTTTTATCAAACGGTTCTTCAATCTGGGAACTGTGCTGGAGTATTCTTATATCATTGGCCGCCCTGTGCGCAGACTGAGCTATTCCTGAAAGAGTTTCAAGTATTCTTACATCGTGTTTTCTGGTCAGGGTTTGCCCGCATACTGGTGCGCTCTTATCAAAGCCAAGTTCCTTAACCACTAGTCTATCAAGCTGCCTGACCTTTTCCTCATCGTTATTGAAAAGCTCCATAAAACTTGCCTGTGTGCCTGTTGTTCCCTTTACTCCAAGAGTAACAAGCCCGGATATGATTCCGTTAAGATCGTTTAAGTCGAGAACAAGATCGTAAAGCCATAGGCTTAACCTTTTTCCAAGAGTTGTTGGCTGTGCCGGCTGGAGGTGGGTATATCCGAGAACAGGCATAGTCCTGTATTCCATGCATTTCCTTTTTAATATGTCGATAAGAGTGACCAGCCGCTTTTTTATTAGGACAAGAGCTTTCCTGAAAATAATCATATCAGTATTATCTGTAACAAAGGCCGATGTGGCGCCAAGATGTATGATACTGCAGGCGATAGGTGCGACCTCTCCATATGCGCGTATATGACTCATCACGTCATGATGGATTTCCCTTTCAATCTCCACTGCTCTCTTAAGGTTAAGATTATCCCTGTTATTTCTGAGATCGTCAAGCTGTTCGGTAGTGATATTAAGTCCAAGTTTTTTTTCGATCAACGCCAGGGCTATCCAGCAATCCCGCCACGTAAGAAATTTTGTTTCATCCGAAAACAATTTGAGCATTTCCTTAGACGCGTATCTTGTTTCAAGCGGATTATTATAAACACCCATCATTGTACCCCTTCATCCGCGGCTTTTGATATTAAGTTCTCTTTGATCTCTATCTGCCGGCGAATTTGATTGATCTTGCGTTCAATCTGTGAAATATCACTATATACTATTTTTCCTTCGGAAGAGATGCTGAAATCCCTGTCATTCCTGCTGATATCATTCCAGACCGACCATCCTGCTTCATTGAGCAAACCGGTGTATTTCAAAAGGTCTTCGGCTCCAAAATCGAATGTGTATGGTCTTTTCCCTCCTGTATTAGCCCTGTTCTTGAGAAGCTGTGTGTATAATGCATCATATATTTTTATTTCAGGATTTGAGATAAGCATATTGATCATCTGACGGTAAATAATCCAGATTCTGTCGGATAGGAGCTCTATAATTTTTGTGGCAATCATAGGATAGTTATCTACAACGAAATTGAAATTCTCTTTTGTTATCAGCATTAATTTAAGTCCTGCATCGGCAAAAGCATTGGCGTTCCTAGGTTTATTATCGAGAATTGCCATCTCTCCGAAAATATCACCTTTTTTAAGTACGCTGAGGAGGATCTCCTGGTTGTCGTGATATCTATTGATTTTGACCTCACCCTCCTGTATAACATAAAGGGCTTGACCGGTTTCACCCTGAAGAAAAATTATCTGCTGATCATCATATATGAATATATTACCGTCTTTTTTCGGTGCGGTCTTGACTGATGCGCTGTCTATATTACTGAGCCTATCCCTGGCCATTTCGCTATTCCGGCTGGATGGCATTTCACTCAGGAATTTAAGATAGGCATATCCTGCATAAGGATAGTTTCCCTTCTTTGTATAGAAGTATTCCCCCAGCTCAAACAATTTCTCCGGGCTGTCCTCTTCCATTCCCACGTAAGAGATACGGGATGCCATCCCTGATAAGAAGGAATCGTAATATCTGAGCATACGGCTGAAATAACGAATGATTTTCAAGGCTATTGATGGGTTGTTTTCGATCAGCAGACCGAATTTTTCACAGGGTACTGCTACAGCCAGGGTATCTTCCTCGGCCGAAACTGTTTCTAGATTGGGCCGCTTTGCCATGCATGAAATAACGCCGAAAAAATCTCCTGCTCCAAGGAGGGAGGAACCGTCTTTTAATTGTTTTTCCGAAAAACTGATAGAACTGCTTACCCTGACTGATCCCTTTTTTATTATATAAAAATCACTGTTCTCTGCCTGGCCCTCCATGAGTATATAGGCATCCTTCCTGAAACGTACGAGATTGAAATTACCTCCTGGCATTTCCACCTCTCTAAACTTTTATTAAATAAAACAATATTATAAAAGATCCATGGATTTTGTCAAAGTGTAAGGTGATAAGGATGGGCAGTTTTGACCATTGATAAAATAATATTATTCCACTATAATATTCATTCAATTCATCTTGAAAGTTTTTCCCTGACTTTTAATAAAATTCAGAAATATTTTTGGGAGATAGATATATGATGGAAGCAATTATGATGTCCCCTGGGAAGATATCTTTCAGAGAAGTTAAGGTCCCAAAACCATCAGACAATGAAATTATCATAAAGATCAAGCGTATCGGCATATGCGGCTCCGATATTCATGTCTATCATGGAAAGCATCCCTATACTCATTACCCTGTCATACAGGGACATGAATTTTCAGGAGAGATCAGCGAGATCGGTTCAGGGGCCAATAAATTCAAAATGGGCGACAAGGTTGTTATGCAGCCTCAGGTTGTCTGTGGTAAATGTTATCCATGCCGGACTGGAAATTATAATATATGCGATAATCTGAAAGTAATGGGTTTTCAAACCGAAGGCTGTGCAAGGGAGTATTTCAAGGTGGATATGGCTAAGGTATTAAAAATTCCCTCCTCCATGAGTTTTGATGAGGGCGCCCTTGTTGAGCCTGAAGCAGTTGCCTGTCACTGCCTTGGAAGAAGCGGTCTGAAAATCGAAGGGAAGAATATTCTTATCCTTGGCGCCGGCCCGATAGGAAATCTTGTTGCACAAACGGCTAAGGCAAGAGGAGCGGGGAAGGTAATGATCACGGATATCAGTGATTTCAGACTTCAAAAAGCTCTTGAATGCGGTATAGATTTTGCTGTTAATACATCGAAATCCATCCTTGCAGAGGAAATAAACAAAGCCTTCGGGGCTGATAAAGCGGATCTCATTCTTGAATGTGCCGGAGTTCAGGAGGTATTGTCGCAGGCGGTAGCTAATGCCCGGAAAGGCACCGATATTATTGCAGTTGCGGTTTATCCTGAAGAAGTAAAAGTGAACCTGGGTTTTATCCAGGACAGGGAACTGAGAATCATAGGCACATTGATGTACCAGACTAATGATTATCTCGATGCCATAGATTTGATCAGTAAGAAAAAAATCTTTGCAGACAAGCTGATTACAGATTATTACAGTTTCGGGGATTATGACAAGGCTTATCAATATATAGATAAAGTAAAGGATAAAGTAATGAAAGTCATGATCAGAATGCCGGAATAAACTTTCATGATGATAATTAAATATGTCATATATTTATCTAAAATATTGACCATTTTGATTTTCAAAGTAAAATATATATTGGAAAATTAATAATATACCCAAATTATTGTTAAAAAAATTAGGAGGATACAAATGGCTGAAGTGTTGTTTAAACACGTCACAAAAATTTATGAAGGAGGTGTTGTTGCCGTTAAAGATGTCAACCTTGAGATCAAAGACCGCGAATTCGTTATTCTGGTTGGACCATCCGGATGCGGAAAGTCTACGACCCTGAGGATGCTTGCCGGGCTTGAAGAGATATCTGAAGGAGAGATTTATATCGACAATGTGCTTGTCAATAACAAACAGCCTAAAGACAGGGATATAGCTATGGTTTTCCAGAATTATGCGCTTTATCCCCACATGACGGTTGAGGAAAATATGGCATTCGGACTCAGATTGCGAAATTATCCCAGGGAAGAGATAAAAAGGAGGGTAAAAGAAGCGGCGGAAACCCTTAACATAACTGATTATTTGAAGAGGAAACCGAAAGCACTCTCTGGCGGTCAGAAACAGAGGGTCGCGATCGGCAGGGTAATAACGAGAAGGCCGAAGGTGTTTTTATTCGATGAACCTCTTTCGAACCTCGATGCTAAACTCAGGGTCCAGATGAGAGCTGAGCTTATCAAGCTTCATGCAAAACTCAAAGTTACATCTATTTATGTCACACATGACCAGCTTGAAGCTATGACTATGGGAACTAAGATCGTAGTTATGAACAATCAGCTCATTCAGCAGATTGGTTCTCCGATGGATGTGTATTCAAATCCAGTAAACAAATTTGTTGCGGGATTTATTGGAACGCCTCCTATGAACTTTTTCAATGTTGTGCTGACGGAAAAGCAGGGTTCTTTATGGGCTGATTTCAGCGACTTCCAAATGAAGCTTCCAGCTCAATTTCACGAAAAGGCGGCTAAATATGTCGGGAAGGAAGTTACCTTCGGTATAAGACCCGAGGATATATATGATAAGTCTACCTACCACACCCAGCTGGACAGCAATGTAGGTGTTGGAAATGTTGAAATTGTTGAACATCTCGGTTCTGAACAGCATATATTTTTCTCTACATCATCCACAACATTTACAGCCAAATATGACCCGTCAATTGTGCTTAATATCGGTGACACGGATGTTAATTTCATATTTGAACTGAAGAACGCCCATTTGTTCGACAATGAGACCGAAATGTGCATAATCTAAACATTATAAACTAAGTTGAGGATAGGCCCCGTCCTTTAAAAAGACGGGGCTTTTTTATTAGTTCAGAACCTTTAAGCGTTTTCCGACAATATGGTGTCTCTTAATAAGGATAGGGGGCTATTTTTCAAACTATGCTTGTTATTTGCCGTTTGAGTCTGCTTAATATCTTTCTATTCACATTTTGCCAGTTTTTTTCACTTGAATATAAGGTAAAAAGCGGGGATACACTTTGGAGCATTTCAAAAAAATTTAACATACCCTCTAATGTCATATCTTCAATGAACCAATTGCAGGCCGTTATGATTTCACGGGGGCAGCTCCTTTACATACCGGAGGGATTGACCCGGTATACTGTCAAAAAAGGTGATAATCTCTCAAAAATAGCCCGTTATTATAATGTAAAAGTTGACACTGTAAGGATAATCAACAAGCTTGAAAATGAAAATGTCAGGGAAGGGCAGGTTCTGATTCTCCCGACAGGCGTAAAGTCTCACGAATCCCTGCAGGTTGAAAATCCACAGGATTATATGAAAGATAAAAAATTTATTATGCCGGCTGAGATGGGGGATGTCAAACAGGTAAAGAACAAGGGGAGAGGAGTGATTGTATTTTTAAATGAAAATTCAAAAATTAAAAGCATAGGGAATGGCATAGTCAAATTTTCAGGCAGAATAAACGGCTATAATAATGTAATCGTTATTTATTATGGCGGAGATCTTTTTGCAGTTTACGGTTATCTGGGTGAAAGATTGGTAAAAGAGGGTGAGACTGTATCTCTAAACCAGGTAATCGGCAGTGCAGGGAATGTGGAAAAGACCGGAAGTCCAGGTGTATATTTCGAAGTCAGGAACGGCAGAAAAAATCTTAATGTTCTGGAACTTTATCCTGCATTAAGCGAGAAAGAAATAGCTTTTGACAATATTCAGGATAACCAGTGCATTTAGGTAAAGACTTGACAAAAGGCCTTTTAAGTATCAATATATATTATGGTTAAAGCAGGCTGGGGAAACGCTCTCCCGGTTTCGGGAGGGAGGAAAGTCCGGGCATTTTATAGCAGGAGGCCGGTTAACAGCCGGACCCCGGTCAAAAAGAGCGGGGATGGATAGCGCCACAGAAAAGATACCGCCGGGTTTCTTTATAAGATACCGGGTAAGGGTGAAAAGGCGGTTTAAGAGACCACCGCGGGCTGCATAAGTAGCCCGGCATGGCAAGCCCCCTCTGATGCAAGGTTAAATAGGCATTCTGACTACGCGGCTTTGCGGCTTCCCACTCAGTGGGAAGGGAATGCGGGTAAACCGCTAGAATTTATTCGTAAGAATAAATCAAGATAGATGTTTCCCCTTCGGGAACTTTGGGTTTCCGCTGACAGGACCCGGCTTAAAAGCCTGCTTTCAAATAATAAAAGGGGCGATATTCGGAGAGGCGCCAATGAGCGTTTTACCTATTGACCTGCAGGTCCTTTTTTCAAAGGTACCTGATCATTCGGAAAATATTGCACGTGCTACAAATGCTGCTCAAAGCGGCCAGCTGATGAGCTTTGAAAAGACCCGTCAGCAATCCATTGAAACAAATGCAACTGTCAAATATCTGGAGCAATATTCGGGTGAATTTAATAAAATAAACCCGGATTCAGGCAAGAACAAAGAGGGCGGCGGGGGAATTCCGAAAGGAAAAGGGAAAAAAAGCAGACCTGTGAATGATACTTATAAACCGGCGAAAAAGGAAGAGGGTAAAGGAAACTTTATCGATATTATAGACTGACCTGACCGGCGGATGTCTTACATATTAGGAGTTAAAATTGGCACTTCAGGAAATGAGAAAAGGTTCCATGATGAGGGGAAAAGTGAGATCTGATGGAACCCCGGTCGACAGGCGTTTTATTGAAAAGGCCTTCAGGAAAGGCTCCGCTGCAGCGGATGATTTTCGAGCTATTATTGAGAAATATAAAATAAGGGAAAAATTTCCATCGAGGGTACTTCGCGAATCGGAAGTAATCCCGGAAAGAATAGATATACATGATATTCTTAATCGCCTGGATCTCAGGCGGGAATTAGTCTTCACGATTGACGGTGAGGACGCTAAGGATCTTGATGACGCGGTCTCTATCGAAAAATTATCAGACGGCTGGAAACTGGGTGTTCATATCGCTGATGTTTCGTATTATGTAAAAAAAGATTCTCTTCTGGACAGGGAAGCCCGGAGACGTGCCAACAGTTTCTATTTTATCACAAGGGTTGTGCCGATGTTCCCCGAAAAGCTTTCAAACGGAATTTGCAGTCTTAACCCTGATGTGGACAGGCTGACGCTGTCTATTATCATGGAGATAGACAGGATGGGGACAGTAATAAAATATTCCCTGCATGAATCTATAATACACACAAGCTACAGGCTGACCTATGAAAAAGTTCAGGATTACATAGATGGAAAAGAGGCATATCCCTCGCCGGAACTAAAAAAAAGCTTGACTCAGATGAACGAACTGTACCAGATCCTCTATAAAAAGAGGATCAGGGAAGGCGCCCTGGACCTGGATTTCAGGGAGCAAAAATGTGTTCTTGATGAAAGGGGAGAACCGGTTAAATTCTGGCTTAAGGATCGCCTCGCTTCAGAAAGGATAATCGAGGAGTTTATGCTTGTTGCAAACCGGATAACAGCGAAATTCCTCGGTGAAAAGGGTATATCGATTTACAGGATACACAGCGAACCTACAGCGGAGAAAATCCAGGATTTTGTCAGGCTCGCACTGAAACTGGGTCATAAAATTTACGGTGTTCCGGTCCCGTCACCTGTTGAACTCCAGAGGGTACTGGACGAATCAAGGAATATGCCTCACAGGGAGCTCGTAAGCCAGCTTCTACTCCGTTCAATGCAGCAGGCG
>Ga0187771_10003456_pt1 | contig 11022 bp, 12 predicted proteins | sample 0116_SJ02_MP15_1_FD_133139 | JGI IMG/M metagenome (GOLD analysis project Ga0187771, IMG submission 133139) | Tropical peat soil microbial communities from peatlands in Department of Meta, Colombia - 0116_SJ02_MP15_10_MG | ecosystem: Environmental > Terrestrial > Soil > Wetlands > Peat | place... | reverse complement strand
ACGGCGACGCCTTGCAGATCGATATCGGCCTTGCGCGGATCGAATGGGACGCCCGAGTATCCGGCTGCGGCGATGATGCGTCCCCAATTGGGGTCGGAACCAGCGATGGCCGTTTTCACCAGCGGTGAGTTGGCGATGGATCGTGCGATGCGCACGGCGTCGGCTTCATTACGCGCGCCTTCCACGTCGATGGTGACAAGTTTTTTCGCGCCTTCGCCATCGCGCGCGATCTGCATCGCGAGCGATTCCAGCACGCCGGTCAGCGCGGCTTCAAACGCCTTAGCCGAGGGCTTGATTCCAGAGGCGCCGTTGGCCAGCACGGCGACGGTATCGTTGGTCGAGGTGTCTCCATCGACGGAAATGCGATGGTAGCTGCGGTCGATACCCTTTTTGAGTGCCTCGCGTAATACGGGCAGCGTCACCACTGCGTCGGTGATCACGAATCCCAGCGTGGTCGCCATATTCGGCTGGATCATGCCGGAGCCTTTGGTCATCCCGGCCATGCGCGCGCCTTTGACGCCGGCATAAGCGGTCTTGGGGACCAGATCCGTCGTCATGATCGCCGCGGCCACCGCATCGAAATTCCAGGCGTCGAGCGAGGCGACGAGTTGCGGCAGCGCGGCGACGATCTTGCCGCCATCCATTTCGACGCCGATCACGCCGGTGGAAGCGGGGAGGACGTGCTCGGGCTTCACCCCGAGCGTTTTCGCCGCCGCCCGGACGGTTTGCAGCGCGACTTTCTCGCCGGTGCGCGTGGCGCAATTTGCGTTGCCCGCATTGACCAGAATCGCTCGCGCGACACCGCGCGAAGCCTTCAAGTTGCGCCGGGCGACTTCGACCGGCGCGGCCGCGACGAGATTCTTCGTAAAGACGGCCGCGGCGAGGGCGGGCCGGTCGGAGACGATCAGCGCGACGTCGTCTTTTTCCACCTTACGGATGCCCGCGTAAGTCGAGGCAAAGCGAAAACCGATGGGCAGGCTCATCGCAGCACCTCGGGCCCGTTGAACATTTCGTCAGGGGCGAGCGGGAATCCGTTGAGGAACGCCGCGGCCGTCATTCGTTTCTTCCCTTCCATTTGAACCTCTCTCAATTCGAGGGATTCCCCCTCCCCGCATCCAGCATAAAGTTTCTTGCGGATGCTTCGCAGCGCCCCGGCCGCGAGCTTCACGTCGCCGGTCGCGGCCTTCCAGATCTGAAACTTCTGGCCGCGCAAACTGGTGTAAGCGCCCGGCCAGGGGTCGAAGCCGCGCATGCGATTCAGAATCTCGCGCGCCGGCCGCCGCCAATCGATGCGCCCGTCTTCTTTTTTGAGAATGGGTGCAAAGGTCGCTTGGGAATCGTCCTGCGGCTGGGGCTGGATGCGGTCGAGTTCCACCATCGTTCGTACCGCCAGATCCGCGCCGGCCTGAGCGAGGCGGGCGCTGAGCTCGGGAGCCGTCTCCTCCGGCCCGATCTCGGTTTCCCATTTCAGCAGCATGTCGCCGGTGTCGAGGCCTTCGTTGATACGCATGGTAGTGATTCCGGTGCGCGTTTCGCCGCGCGCGATAGCCCATTGGATCGGCGCGGCCCCGCGGTATTTCGGGAGCAACGAGGCGTGGACGTTAATGATCCCCTTCGGCGGAATATCCAGAATTGACTTCGGGATGATCTGCCCGTAGCCGACCACGACGATGGATTCGGGCGCGAGCGTGCGAATTTGTTCCACCACCTCGGGACGCCTGACGCGCTCGGGTTGATGGACGGCGAGCCCGAGGCGCAGCGCGGTCTCCTTCACAGGCGACATGGCATCGCGCTGGCCGCGGCCCTTGGGGCGGTCGGGCTGCGTGAACACGCCAACGATCCGGTGCCCGCTTTCGACCAGCCGTTCCAGCGTGGGAACGGCGAAAGCGGGCGTGCCCATGAAGATCAATTTCATTGGTCGCGAACGCGGCGCGGGGCTAATCCCACTCGCCGGCTTTTTGCAGCTTCCGTACCTTGCGGCGGATCAAGTCGCGCTTCAAGGCGCTGACGTGGCTGATGTAGAGCTTGCCGTTGAGATGATCGGTTTCGTGCAGGAACGCGCGGGCGAGGAGATCCTCGCCCGTCATTTCAAACGTTGCGCCTTTTTCGTCCCGCGCTTTCACGGTGACCACGCGCGGCCGCGTCACCTGCTCGCGAAACGTGGGCAGGCTGAGGCAGCCTTCTTCGCTTCTCTGCGATCCCTCCATTTTCACGATGACGGGGTTGATCAGCACGATCTTCTGCACGGGATCCTCGCCGCTGCTGATGTCGATCACGGCGAGCCGTTTGCCGATGCCGATTTGCGGCGCGGCCAAGCCCACGCCCTTGGCGGCATACATGGATTCGAACATGTCCTCAATGAGTTTATGGAGTTCCTCGGAATCGAAGTTGTCGATGTCCGCTCCTTTTTGTTCGAGCACAGGCTGCCCGTATTTGACGATGGGATAAATCATCAGAAATTCTTCACCTGGTCGAGATAACCCGCGTAATTGCGTTTCGCTTCGCGGAGCGAATCGCCGCCGAACTTTTCGATCATCGCCGACGCCAGCACCAGCGCGACCATCGCTTCGCCGATCACGCCCGCGGCGGGAATGACGGCGACGTCGCTACGCTCGTAGGCCGCCTGCACCGGCTCGCGCGTCTGGAGATCCACGCTTTCCAGAGGACGGCGCAGAGTGGAGATCGGCTTCAGCATCCCGCGCACCAGGATATCCTGCCCGTTGGTGATCCCTCCTTCCAGGCCACCTGCGCGATTGGCGCCGCGCGTGAAGGCGTGGCGTTCGCGGTCGTAATGGATGGTGTCCTGGACCTTCGATCCGAAGGCGGCCGCGCCTTCGGCCGCGAAACCGACCTCGACCCCTTTCACGGCCTGCATCGAAACGATGGCCTGCGCGAGCTTCCCGTCGAGACGCGTGTCCCAGGCAATGTGCGACCCCAGACCCGGGGGCACGCCGCGCGCGACCACTTCAAAGACGCCGCCGACCGTGTCGCCGGTCTTGTAGGCCTGATCGACCACGGCTTTCATGCGCTGCTCGGCCTCGCGATCCACGCAATTGAGGAGAACTTCGTCGCGCTTGGACAATTCCACAATCTCTTCCCAAGCTGCCTGGCGCCCGAGCTGCTCCCCGCCGACGGCGATGACGTGGCTCAGAATAGTAATGCCGAACTCGGCGAGATACGCCTTGGCGAGCGCGCCGACCGCCACGCGCGCGGTGGTTTCGCGGGCGCTGGCGCGTTCCAAAATGTAGCGCGCATCGTGGAAATCGTATTTGATGCAGCCGGCCAGATCGGCGTGGCCGGGCCGCGGGCGCGTCACCGGCTTCTTCTTTGCCCCGCCGCCTGCGATGTCTTCCACCGGCAGCGCTTCCGTCCAATTTTTCCAGTCCTTGTTTTCCAGCAGAACGGCGATGGGCGAGCCGATGGTGATGGAGTGGCGGACGCCGCTGACAATGTGCGCCTTATCGGTCTCGATCTTCATCCGGCCGCCGCGGCCGTAGCCCTGCTGGCGGCGCCATAATTCGCGATCGATGGCGGCAATCGATACGGGGACGCCCGCCGGCAAGCCGGTCAATGTTGCGACAAGGCACTCCCCGTGCGATTCTCCCGCTGTTTCAAACCGGAGCATGAAGGGAAACTTCTATGTTAGCAACAACGGCTGAGCCAACCGCGGCTCGGGCGCGGCCTGACGGGCGGCCGCGATACACTGGAAATCGCATGCCCAAACAATATAACGCTCCGCCCGCGATGACTATCGATCCAAACAAGAAGTACACAGCGACTTTCACCACCTCACGCGGCGAAATCGTTTGCGAGCTATTCGCCAAGGAAGCTCCCAAGACCGTAAACAATTTCGTCTTCCTGGCGCGTGAGAAGTTCTACGATGGAACCACTTTCCACCGCGTCATCAGCGATTTCATGATTCAAGGCGGCGATCCGACCGGTACGGGCCGCGGCGGCCCCGGCTACCGGTTCGAGGACGAGTTCAAGGGCAATCCCCACCGGCATCAGGTGGGGTCGCTTTCGATGGCCAATGCCGGGCCGAATACGAACGGCAGCCAGTTTTTCATCACCCACGTCGTAACGGATTGGCTGGACGGCAAGCATACGGTTTTTGGAAAGGTCCTGAAAGGCCAGGACGTGGTCAATGCGACCAAGCAGGGCGATTCGTTGACCAGCGTTGTGATCGCCGAAGAGTAGCTAGGCTCGGCGGCCCATCGCCAGAGTGAGCGCTTCGGGATTGACGACGTGGATGGGCTCGCCGCGCTCATAGGCGAGGATCTGATCGTAGATTTTGTTAAACATGCGGTCCAGATCTTCGCGCGCCACGTAGCCCAGGTGCGGCGTGCAGACGACGTTGTCCATCTTGAACAGCGGATGCCGGCCATCGGTGATCGGTTCTTCTTCGTAGACGTCGACGGCGGCCATCCCCGGCCGGCCGGCGCGTAGCGCGGCTTCGAGCGCTCCAGGCTCGATCAATCCGGCGCGGCTGGTGTTGACCAGCAGGGCATCCGGCTTCATTAAAGCAAGATCGGCGGCGGTGACCATGCCGCGTGTTTCCGCGACCAGACGCACATGCAGCGAAACGACATCGCAGGTGGCAAATAGTTCCTGCTTGCTGGGCGCGGTGGCGTATCCATCGGCACGGGCTTTCGCCAGAGTCGATTCGCGGCCCCACACGAGCACGTTCATCCCGAAGGCGCGTCCGTATGAGGAGACGAGCTTTCCGAGGCGTCCGTAGCCATAAATCCCGAGCGTTTTTCCATACAGCCCGAGACCGACCGGGTATGTCTGCCAGCCTCCGGCCTTGAGCGCAGCCATCTCCTGCGGAATCTTTCGAAACGCAGCAATCACCAGGCCCCAGGTCAGCTCGGCCGTGGCGTAGGAAACGTGCGAGGACGTATCCGAGCAAACCAGGATGCCGCGGCGCGTGCATGCGTCCACATCGATGTGCGGGTAGGCGCTGACCTGGCTGATGATGCGAAGCTTATCCAACTGGTTGATGAGCTCGGCGCGGATCGGCGTACGCTCCCGCAGCAGGCATAGCGCCTCGGTATCGCGCAGCCGCTCGGCGAGAAACTTCAGGTCTTTCGTGTGCGTGCGCCAGACGGTGACATTGTGGTGCGCGATTTTCTGAAAACTGGGTAACGTGCGGAGCGTGTCCTGATAATCGTCGAGAAGCGTGATGTTCATGGCGGCAGGCGAGGCGACCGGATCGGTCTACACGCCGGAAAGGATCTCTGGCGTCCTTTGTCCAGGAAAACATACGGACGGCCTTCATACAAGCCGCGCGCCGCCGGGAGCGAACAAGCGAGGGACGTTCTTAGCTCAGAAAATTGAACAGCGTCGTTCGCGGGATCTGCGCCTCGGATTCGAGCGCCGCTTCCTGCTGGGTCTGCGCCTGGGTCATTTCCATAATGGATTGGGTGAGATCGGCGTCCTGAAGGTTGGCGACCTCGGTCTGCTGCTGGGTTTGCAGCGTTTGCGCGTCGTTGGTCGCAGACTGCAAACGGTCCTGCACGTTTCCATAGAAAGCAAGCTGGGTGTTCAAATACTGCGCCACCTGCGGCAGCCCGTTGACGATGTTCTGAATGGCGGCGGTGTTGTTGCTGGCGAGCGCGGCGCTGAGGTTTTCCATCGATGTGAACACATTCGTGGCGGGATTGGAGGAATCAAAAATCTGCTGCGCCGTCAACGCCACCGGGAACGTGTTGCCGGTCGCGTCGGCGATCTGGCGCGTCGACGCCGAGCCTCCATAGGCGCTCACGGGCGGATTCTGACTCGCGTTGTAAGTGTAAGGAATCTGTTGGTCCTCGTCGCCTGCAAACAGATAGCGGTTATCGTTCTGGGTATTCGCCAAACCGACCATTTCTTGCAGGAGCGTGTTCACCTGTTGCGAGAGCGAAGCGTTTCCGGCGGCGGTCTGCGTGGAGGTCGCGCCTTCGGCGGCCAGCGTCTGCACCTGATCGAACAGCGAAACGGCATTCTGCAAGGCCTGCTCGCCGGCGTTGACCTCGTTGGTGACCAGATTCAAATTGCTGATCGTCTGCTGGGTGGAAGCGAGATTGGCGTGGGCCTGGAGCAGCAACGAAATGGAATCGGGCGCGTCGGAAACCTGGGTGACTTTCAGGCCCGTGGTCACTTGTTCCTGCGCTGTGGTCATGTCTGTGCTGATCTGATTCAGGTTATCCAGGAACTGCTGCGCGGCCGGATTGAGGCTGGGGATCATCGAAGCTCCTTGTGCGTGTTCAAATCGTGGCGCAGGGTTGAGATCCCGCTACGTGCCTTGGACCATATCGATCACGGTTTGCGTGAGGTTGTTCAAGGTGGCGACCAACTGCCCGACAGCCTGGTAGGACTGCTGGAACTGGATCAGCTCGGCGGCTTCGGTGTTCAACGAGACGCCAGTGGCCGAGGCGCGGGTCTGCTGGGCCTGGTCGACCAGGCTCTGCTGCGCCGTCTGTTCCTGCTGCGCCGTGGCGATGTCCTGGCCGACCTGCGCACCGAGGTTGCCATAGGCCTGAGTAATCGTCGCGCCGTTCAAAACCGGCTGGTTGGCGATCGCGGCCACCGCGAGCGCGTTTCCGTTGCCTCCGGGAGCTCCGGCGGAGGCCGCAGCGATCTGCGCGGGCGTGATATTGGTGACGCTTAACGTGAAAGCCGCCCCCTGCGCTGCGTTGTACTGGAACAGATTGACGGTGGGAGGGTTGCCGGTGCTGTCGAGCCCCTCGGAAAGCTGTTGGTTGACGGTATCGGCAAAGGTTTGAGCGACAGTGTTGAGCGTAGATAAGTATCCGGGCAGCGTGACGTTCTTGGTCTGGAGCTCCGAACCGAGTGATCCGCCGTTGTTCTGCAGTTCCGAGGTGATGTCTTTGCCGTTGGAATCCGTCACCACGGTTTGCGCGCCCGACGTATTGACGGAAATGGCGAAGGCCTGCTGGTCGAGCACGAGCGGCGTCTGTCCGCCGGCGTAGATGTTATAGGTCCCGTTGGAATTCTTGATCGACGTGTAATTCACGTACTGGGAGAGCTGGTCGAGCGCGGAGTTCAATTGCGCATCCAGGCCCGCATTTTGCGAAGCGTCAGGCGTGGTGCCGATCTGCTGGTTGATGCTGGCAATCTGCGTGGCGAGCGAGTTGATCGTGTTCACCGTATAGGTGGTCTCGGTGTCGACGTTGCTGGCCGTCTGTTCAATGCCGGCGGCGTTTTGATTGAACTGCTGCGCGACGTTTTGCGCCGCGGTGATCACGTTCTGCCGGCTCGGCTGGTCGTTGGGACTGACGCTCAATTGTGAAAAGGCGTCAAAAAAGGATGTGAGCGCGCCCGGCACGCCGTTCTGGCCGCTGGTATCGAATAAAGGCTGGACCTGCGAGAGATCGGACGCCTGCTGCTGGGCGCTGCCCAACTGCTCGGTTTGGTTGCGCACGGCCTGGTCGAGATAGGGAGAGCGCGCGCTTTGGAGCGGCCCGGCGGAGACGCCTTCGTAGATACCTGCGGCCGGATCGAACTCGCCGGCGACCAGCGTTTGGTCCTGGCGCACGTAGCCCGGCGTATTCGCGTTGGTCACGTTGTTTTCGATCACGTTGAACACCTGATCGTAGACCTGGAGCGCACTCGCGGAGTTGAGAAGAACTGTGTTCAAGCCGCCCATGCAATCACCCTTCTATGCGGATGGTCGAGACGGGACCAAGCGGAGCCGGTTTGCCGGATGCGCTATAGCCCCCGGCAGCCGCCGCCAGCGCCATGGCGCGTCCCTGGCAGAGATCCCGGCCGCGGTCGGCCAGCCGCTGGGCAAGCTGGGTCTCCCGCGCGAGAGCCAACAGAGCAAGCGTAAGGCCCGCTTCCGGCGCTTCCCCGCTCCCGAGCCGCGCTTCCAGTTCGCGCAGGGAGACCATCGCCTGCTCGAGCTCCGGCACGGCTTGTTCCATTTCCCGCAGGGATGCCGACGTCAGCGCGACGCGCAGACGGCCGAGATGCCGGCGGGCGCTTTCCACGCTGCCGCCCATCGTTTATCCCTTGACGGATCCGGCCGTGGCATCGTTGATGATGGCGTTCGCCGTACCATGCGCGTCCACCGTATAGGCGCCGTTGGCGTAAGACCGCGCAAGCTGCTCGATCTTGGATTGCCGCTCCGGCGAATCCGCCGCGAGCGAACGCAGGCTGCGCACCAGCTCGGAAAGATGAACGTCGTCGGCCGATGAGGAAGACGAGGCCGGGGCAGAGGCCGCCGCCGCGCTTGCCAGCGCCGGGCGTTGCGTTGGTTGGGCTCCCACGGTACCGGCGGAGCCCAGCGAGGAAAGGTTCGGATCGTTTACCTTCATGACGTGCTCAGGGGGCTACAGGCGCCCCTGGTCTCAGTATCGGCCCACACACCGGCGTTTTTAGCTTTTTTCTTCATTTTAGCGGCTAGGTTATGCCTGAGGGCGGGATTACTCCTACGGCCATTTCCGACGCCGACCAAGGCGTGTGGCAGCAGGGCGGCCACCTCACGCGGCCATTGTATACTGAAGCTCGGATGAGCACTTCCGCTCGGCGGCGCTGGGCCGGCGATTATCTTTATTTATTCCAAAACCTGCTGCTCAAGGACTTTCGCGTCCGTTACCGGGCGATGTCCCTCGGAGTGCTCTGGTCGCTGATCAATCCGCTGGTCATGATGGCCGTGCTAACGTTCGTTTTCGGACGCGTGTTTGGAGGCGACCGGCCTCCGTTGTTTCCGGTTTTCGTGTTGTGCGGCTTGGTCCCCTACAATTTTTTCACGCTCGCGTTTCTCTCCGGGACACTGTCGATCGTCGAGAATGCGCCGCTGGTGAAGCGCGTGCCGCTGCCGAGGGAAATCGTTCCGGTGGTCGCGGTGCTTTCGCACGTGGTTCATTTGTTGATCCAGATCGCGCTGCTGATCGCGTTCGTTCTCGCCTTCGGATTGCGGCCGTCGGCGGCGTGGATGTGGCTGCCGGTGGTGTGGGTGTTCTATATCGTCTTCATTTGCGGCCTCTCGCTCGGGGCGAGCGCGTTGAACGTTTATATCCGCGACACGCGCTACCTGGTGGAATCCTTCAACATGATCCTGTTTTACCTGGTGCCGATTTTCTATTCGTTTTCGATCATTCCGGCGCGGTACGCGAGGGTCTATCAATTCAATCCGGTGGCCGCGATGGTGCTGGCAACGCGCAACATCCTGCTCGACGGCAAGGCGCCGCCGATGTCGCTTGTATCGAATCTGATGGTAGCGGCGGCATTCACCACCGGCCTGGGGCTGCTGATTTTCGCGCAGCTCAAGGCCCGCTTTTACGAGCACATTTGATGGCTGGACCAACCCGATGAGCATTTTTCCCAACGGCGCCATCCGTTTCCACGGCGTGAGCAAGAGCTTCGCGCAAATCAGCGGCCCGCGCCTTCTGCGTGAGCGCTTGGGCGAACTGGTCGCTCCACGCGGGCGTCGCATCCAGGTTTTGAAAGACGTCACCTTTGCGCTGGAGCCGGGCGAAAGCCTCGGTCTGGTGGGGCCGAACGGAGCAGGCAAGAGCACGCTGTTGAATCTGGCGACCGGGCTGACGCAAGCTGACGCAGGAACGATCGAAATCGGAGGCCGCGTGGGCGCGCTGCTCGAGTTAGGCGCGGGGTTTCACGGTGAACTGACCGGAGCGGAAAACCTGCGTATCCAGGCTGCACTGATGGGCATGACGCGGCGCGACATGGAACGCAAATTCGATGAGATTGTCGATTTTTCGGGCGTGGGCGAGTTCATCCATCAGCCCCTGCGCACCTATTCGCAGGGCATGACGCTGAGGCTGGCATTTTCGGTCGCCGTCTGCGCGTCGCCCGACGCGCTGCTGATTGATGAAATGATCGGCGTGGGTGATCAGGCGTTCAAAGAGGCCGCGCATAAAAAGATTCAGGAGATGCGGCGCGCCGGACATACGATTCTGCTCGCTTCGCACTCCGAGGAGTTGCTGACGTCGCTTTGCGACCGTGCGATATGGCTGGAGCGGGGACGCGTGATGATGCTCGGCGAAGCGACCGACGTTCTGACGGCCTACCGGGCCGCCGCAAGCGAACGGGAAAATGCCGCGGCGCCGCGCCAGGAATCGCTCTTCTAGCGAGTCAGGAGACGGCGTCGGCCGCGTGATAGGAACTGCGCACCAGAGGTCCGCTTTCGACGTGCTTGAAACCCAGCTCGTATCCCAGGCGTTTCAGTTCGGCGAACTCGCCGGGGGTGACGTGGCGGATCACCGGCAAATGCTTCAGGGACGGCCGCAGATACTGGCCGAGCGTGAGGATATCGACGCGGGCGGCCCGCAGATCGCGCATCACCTGATGCACTTCCTCGATGGTTTCACCGAGTCCAAGCATCACGCCGGATTTGGTGGGGATTTCCGGATTGCGCTGCTTTACATGCGCGAGCATATCGAGCGAACGTTCGTAGCGCGCGCCCAGACGCACCATCCGATACAGCCGCGGCACAGTTTCCGTGTTGTGATTCAGCACATCGGGGCGAGCCGCGAGAACGAGGTCCATGGCCTCATGGGATCCCTGAAAATCCGGAACCAGGACTTCGATGCCGCATTCGGGAAGACGCTCGCGGATGGCGCGAATCGTCAGCGCGAATAATTCGGCGCCGCCATCCTTGCGATCGTCGCGATTCACGCTGGTGATCACCGCGAACTTCAATCCCAACTTTTCCACTGCTTCCGCCACACGGCGGGGTTCGTCGTAGTCGACCGGCAGCGGTCCGCCTTTTTGCACCGCGCAGAATCCACAGCGGCGAGTGCACACGTTGCCGAGAATCATGAACGTCGCCGTGCGCCGGTTCCAACATTCGCCAATGTTGGGGCAGGCCGCGCTTTCGCAAACCGTGTGCAGGTCGAGTCCGCGAACCAGTTTTTTCAGGCTGTCGTAGTTTTCGCCGACCGGAGCGGGCGCACGGAGCCAGGAAGGCCGAGGGGAAGGTTTGGGTTCGATGCTAACGAGCACGTTAGCTTAATTTTATCAATACCTGTATCGACCGACGACGTTGAACTTGGTCGT
>Ga0187771_10003455_pt1 | contig 11023 bp, 6 predicted proteins | sample 0116_SJ02_MP15_1_FD_133139 | JGI IMG/M metagenome (GOLD analysis project Ga0187771, IMG submission 133139) | Tropical peat soil microbial communities from peatlands in Department of Meta, Colombia - 0116_SJ02_MP15_10_MG | ecosystem: Environmental > Terrestrial > Soil > Wetlands > Peat | place... | reverse complement strand
GGTATGGGCGACGGAAACCGTCCACTGTTCGTCCCACCAATGCGGTTGCGGAAGCACCCCGCGATTCACCATGCCAAACCAGTAGTGTCGCCACAGGTCGACGTCAATGGTGATCCAGTCGCGATAATTGCGCACTTCCTGGGAGTAAAGCATGAGCGCGCCGTTCGCGCCGGCGCCGACGGCGTAGGCGCACAGCCCGGTTTTTCGGATGGTCTGCTGGTGGCCTTCGAGGAGCCGGCGGTTCAACCGGGTGACGTGATCGTAGGCGCCCGGCGTGAGCACTTCGCGAATGACTGCCAGCCCCGCGGCCATGGCCAGAGGATTGGTGTTGTAAGTGCCCGCGTGGAAGACCTTGAACTGCGTAATCGCGTCCATCAACTCGCGACTGGCGGCAAACGCCGCTAGGGGAAACCCGCCCCCGATGGATTTGGCAAGGCAGACGATGTCCGGCCGAACTTGAAAATACTCGCAGGCCCCACCGCGCGCCAGTTTGGCCCCCGTCTTGACCTCGTCGAATATCAAATAGGCGCCGTGCCGCGTGCAGGCCTCGCGCAGGCCTTGAAGGAAGCCCGGCTCCGGCATGCAGATGCCGACGTTCATCATGATCGGCTCTACGATGACCGCCGCAATTTCATTCGGATATTTCCGAAAAAGGCGCTCGACGGAATCTAGGTCGTTGAACACCGCGACCAGGGTCTGCTCGACCGTCGCCTTCGGGATGCCCGCGCTAGCCGGGACTTGGTGCGGCGCGGCCGAGTCTCCGAACTGCTCAGCCTTCGGCTTCACGCTGACCATCGCGGAGTCGTGCACGCCGTGGTAGCCGCCCTCCATCTTGATGACGCGGTCGCGGCCACTCGCCCCGCGCGCGAGGCGCATAGCGTGCATCGTTACTTCGGTTCCGCTGTTGCCGAATCGGACCATCTCAACCGGGAAGCGGGCGCAAATTTCGTCGGCCAGCGCGAATTCCAGCTCGTGCGGCATGCCGAACATCGTGCCCAGCCGCAGCCGCTCCTCAACCGCGCGGACGACCGCCGGATGGCAGTGGCCCGCCATCAGCGCCCCGAAGCACAGGTTGTGGTCGATATACTCGTTTCCGTCCAGGTCATGGATCCTGCCGCCCTGCCCGTCGCGGACGAAAATCGGGTGGGGCTCATAAGTCCGGAAGTTGCTCCCCACTCCGAGCGGCAGGCGCGGCGCAGCTTTCCTGAGGGCGGCGCCGGAGCGCGGCGTACGCGCCTCATAGGCCTGGATTTCCTTGCTGAGCTGCTCGCACATTCGGATGCCTTTGGTTTAGAAGATGAATTTGAGCGCCAACTGCACCAGTCGCGGGTCTCGCGCGCGGACGACCTCGCCAAAGGTGCCGGATGCAAAATCGCCGGAGGCCCCCGGATACGTGATGGGGTTAAGGAACTGCGCATGGTTGACAAGGTTGAAGAATTCGGCCCGGAATTGCGCGCGCATCGGCTCTTTCAACTTCGTCTCCTTAAGCAGCGCCACATCGAAATTGTTGATTCCCGGACCGCAGCAAAGCGTGCGGGGGGAGTTTCCGATCACCCCCAGGTTGGCGGGTGTAGCAAAGCTCGAGGTATCGAACGCCAGGTGACCCGGTCCGCGCGGATTTAGCGTTTTGAAGGGGGCCACAAGGTCGGGCTCGCCGGGCAGCAGAAAGTCATAGCTATTTTGGAGCTCGTTGTCCGCTGAGGAAAAGATGCGAATGGGGAATCCGCTTTGCAGGGTGGTTATCCCGGAGAGAGCCCAGCCATCCGCGAGCACGCCCGCGAATCCCCGAACCTGGGGAATCGGCAGTTGCCAGTAATAGCTCAAGACTAAACGGTGCCGAGCGTCAAACTGCGATAGCGAATAGCTCCTGCGAAAGTCGAGGGGATTGAGGATGTCCTCGAAACTCGATCCGTAATCGAAAGATTTGGACCAAGTATAAGCGAGCTGCAACTGCAATCCGTGCGAAAAACGTTTTTCCAAACTCGCCTGGAGCGAATGGTAATTCGAGTTCCCGATCGTATCCTGCGCGAAGACACTGCTGAACACGGGCACGCCGTCAGGAGGGCAACCCGCCCCCGTCGTCGGCTGGCACAGCGGTGACGAGTATGGGCGGAGACCAACCATGGTGAGGGCAGGGCTATTCGCTCCCCCCGTGACGGTGGGCACAGAGCCGTACGGCAGATGGAAGGTCATGCCACTGGGGATGGCGCCCGCCGGAACATAGAACTCGGTATCCTCGGAGAAGGGGCCGCAACTCACCGGACTCCCTCCCGGCCCCGTCAGCACGTTATTAGGGTTCAGATTGGTGAGCGAGATTAGATCCAGGCAGGTCTGCGCATTGCTGTAATTCAGGTCGTGCGTTACCAGCAGCCGGTGACCTTGCGAGCCCACGTAACCCGCTTGCAGTGCGATATCATTGCCGAGCTGCCGCTGAATGGTCAGATTGTACTGCTCGGCGTATTGAGATCGCATGTGAGGCAGGAATTGCCCGTAAAGAAGAATCGGCCGGAACGTCGACCAATCCACGGGCTGCCCCGGAGGCGGGATCAAGATGCCGTGAAATGGGTTGGGCGAGGTCAAACCGCTTTGGCTTTCAAAGGGCAAATTGAAAAGGGTCGCTGTTAGAGACGTGCTGCCTCCAAAGGGCGGCTCGGCGCTGAACTGCTCGAGCACCAATTGCTCGATGGGGTTGTAGAAGAGCCCGAATCCGGCCCGCACGCTGGTCTTTCCCGAGCCGCCCGGAGTCCAGGCCAGACCGATGCGGGGCGCAAAGGATTTGTAGTACGTCTGGGTCAGGCCGGGCGGAATGCCTTTGTCTCCCGGGACGACTAGGCCCAGCGGAAACACGGAGCCGGCGGCGCTATCCGGGCTGCAGTCGGTCGGCCCGGTGCCGTAACCCAGCGCCTGGGCGCTCGGGGCGGAGAGCTGGCAGGGGTACACTGCCGTCGCTTGGCCGGGGCGAAACGTTTGAACGCGGTTGAAGCGGTCGTGGAGGGGCGTATTCAGCTCCCAGCGCAGACCGTAATTCATAGTCAGATTGGATCGGATTTTCCAGCTATCCTGAGCGTAGAGGTATAAGGAGCTGCTGCGCACCGCCTCGAGCTGCGCAGAGCCTTGGCTATAAATATCCGGGAGACCGAGCAGATAATTGGGAATCAGGTCAGTAAACCCGACGTCGTTGGAACCCCCGCCGTAGAACGAGTAATCGCCGTTCACGTTGAAGTACAAAAGCTGATTGAACTGCTGTCGCCGGACGTCTGCGCCGAACTTCAAGGTGTGTTTGCCAACGACCTTGCTAAGATTGTCCGACCACTGGAAGGTGTTCCCGTATTGCGGCAACTGGCCCTCGAAGTTGTTGCCGATGACAAACCCTCCCGACAGAGTGATGAAAGGCACGCCCTCATACTTCGAACCCAGATACGGAGTAATACCTAGGGCGGGATCGTTGGGCGTGGAAAAACACTGTGCCGCCGGCACAGTGGCGCAAGAGTTCTGCACCGGGTTCGTGCGGGCCGGCGCATCCAGTTTCCCTTGTCCTTCACGGAAGAAAGAGGTCCGAAATTCGTTGACCGTGCTGTTGTTGATGAGCCAGGTATGTGTCAGGTTCAGCTGCTGGTCGCGCTCCGAGTAATTCGCGCCGAAGCCCGGAACATCCGCGCCGGCGGCCTGGAAGAATGAAAAGGGCTGGAAGTTCGACAGGTTAGTGAAATAGTAGTAGCCGGTGAATTGCTGACGCTCGTTGATCTTATGATCGATGCGCAGCGTGGATTGGTCTTGGCTGAGAGGCGAGGTGAGCACAGTCTGAAACTGGTTGCTGCCAACGTTCGGCTGGGGGACAAACTGGTGGAGCAGGTCGAGAGCCGTGGGGTCCATGCAAGCTTGGGGAATCTGGTTGTTGGGAAAGATGCTGGCATAGGCCACGCCGGACGCCGGGGTGGTCCCGCCGGCGGCCGCAATCGCCGCTGGGCACCCGGGCCGGGGGTTATTGGGGTCCATGTTATTCAGGATGTTGGCAACATTCGCGTCGGACAGGGTTCCCGCGAAGGCCGGCCCCGCGGAGAAGTCGCCGCCACGCTCCGCCAAGGTGGGAACCGTGACCACGTCCGACGAGGTTCCCTGCCGGATGCGCCGGCCCTCGTAGGAGGCGAAGAAAAACGTGCGGTCCTTGCGAATGGGGCCGCCCAGTGTCCCCCCGAACTGGTTCTGTTTGAAATCGGGTTTGATAGTGTCAAAAAAGCCGCGTGCATTGAGCACTTTGTTGCGGAAGAATTCGTAGAAGTCGCCATGCCAAGCGTTGGTGCCTGATTTCGTCACCACATCCACGACCGACCCCGAGTTGCGCCCAAACTCGGCGTCGAAGGTGTTCGTCACCACGCGGAATTCCTGAATTGTATCCGGGGAAGGTTGGATGGCCGGCAAATTGGCAAACTGGTCGTTGGCGTCGCCGCCGTTCACCATGAAATTGTTGGAGCGCCCGCGCCCGCCGTTGACCGAGACGGACCCGGTGTTATCACTGCCGTAAAACAGCCCGGTGCCGGTCTGGGATTGGACGCCCGGTTGCAACTGCAGCAACTGATAGGTGTCGCGCGCGTTCAGGGGCAGGTTTACAACCGCGATATCGTTCACCACCGCGCCGAGCTGCGTATTGGTGGTCTCGATCAATGGCGCGACGGCCTCCGTGTTGACGACCTCGGACACGGTGCCCAGCTCTAACTGCGCATTGACCACCGCGACATGGCCAAGGGTGACCTCGATGTCGCGAGTCACGAATTCCTTGAACCCGCTGGCGTCCATGACGACGGTGTAGTGGCCGACGGGCAACTCGGGAAAGATGTAGTCGCCGCCCGAGTCGGTGTTGGTGGTCCGGGCGACGTAGGTGCCCCCCTGCACTGCTCCTACGCGCGCTCCCGGCACGACCGCGCCGGATGGATCAGTGATGGTGCCGCGAATGGTGCCCGTCGTTTGAGCCCAACCTGTCAGGGCGAAGACGAGCGCACCCAGGATAACCAGAGTCACACTCGTGACCGGCTTAGCCTTCATAACCACTCCTGGCGCCACTCCCGCGCTCTTCCATGGAGCAGCAGTTTTTCGTGGATTCCCCGTGCCTTCGGCTTCGACTTTACTATGATTCCGCTACGTTAGGACAACCCCTCAGGAATTGTCAAGAACAATCAAGGCAGTTTGGCGGGGCCCCAGCGAGGAATGCCTCTTCTGGCCTCTCTTCTTTGATTTATGCTTGGCCCGCTGAAATTCGGGCTGGAGGTCGATCGTGATCAAGCTCCACGGTTCTATCCCGATTGGTCTCGCTTGCCTCATGGACCGTTCGTTCGAGGGCGCCATTGAGGCACAGCAGTTTCCCTCGAGCGCCTATCAGGAAATGCGCCGCGCTGGCCGGACCTCTCGGTAGGCGACGGCATTTACAAATCGACTGACGGCGGCAAGACCTGGGCACATCTCGGTCTGCGGGACAGCCAACAGATCCCCGCCCTCGCCATCGACCCACGCGATCTAAACCGCCTGTTTGCCGCGGTATTAGGCCATCCCTACGGCCCCAACGAAGAGCGCGGCCCCCGTGAAATCAGGGTGCCTTTCCGCACCTTCAACTATTGACCCTCGACTTCTCTACTCCGTCTGCCCGCTGACCACCCGATAGGCTTTTTCAATATTGGGAATGACGTCCTTGGGAAACGTGGGCGGGAACTTGCCCGAATATTTCTGCTCGAGCGCTGGGGCGATGGATTGTCGCGCCTCGGCAAGCGTCGCCCCTTGCGCGTAGGCGTCCGCGGCCTCCGCCATGAGGTCTCGGAAGTATGCTTTCCACAGCTCGAAAGTGCCCTTGCCGCGCATTACGTCGCCATGCCCGCCGAGGGCGTACTCGAAGTCAAGCTTTTCGGCGTTGTCGAGGGTCTGAATCCAGTCGTAGGGATATCCGTCGTTCATAAAGGGCGTCCAGCCGTGGAGCATGTCGCCCGTCGCGATGAACTTTTCTTTGGGAAGATACACCACCACGTCGCCATCGGTGTGCGCCTTGCCGAGCCACAGAACCTGCACTGTCCGCGACTTGCTGTGGATGATCAGGCTGCGATCGAAGGTGATCGTGGGCAAAGTCACCTGCATGGTTTTGAGCTCGCTCAGGTAGTCCTGCGCTTGGCGAAGGTTGGCTTCAATTTCGGCTTTCTTTTTATCGTCGTCCGTTTTGGTAAGGTCGTCCTGCAGTTGGTCAATCTCCTTCGGGACGGTAAGAATTTCATGTTTCACCCGCGGGATGCCGCGTTTCTCGATACTCTCCCGCGTCGCCTCTGAGGAAATGATCTCCACGCCGGCCGGCCACCCACCGAGGTACGCCTGGTTGCCCTGGTAGTGGTCCCAGTGGAAGTGCGTATTCACGACGTATTTGACCGGCTTGTCGGTGAGAGTTTTGATCTGCGCGATCAAGGCGTGCGCGGCCGACGGCTTCGAGTGCGTGTCCACGACGAGCACGCCGTTGTCGAGCAGGATGATCGCCGCGTTGCAGTTTACCTTGTACTGCTCCTTCGCGATCGCGGCATAGACGCCTTGCACGACGGGCTTGATGTCGAACAGTTGATCGGCCCCGAGACAATTGGAAGCCAATAAAAGAGCAATCACGAGCCAACGCACGTACCTCATAACCTCTCCTCCTATGAGGCAGTTTAAGCCCCCGGACGAGGCGGGATTGTAACTCAAAAGCAGGTCCTGAGGGCTGGGTGCTTGGTGCTGGGTAACGCGATCCGCTTTCTAGTACCCAGCGCCCAATACCCAGCACCCGCCCTAGCGCAATTGTTCGGCGAGCACGGAAAGCCGCTCGCCCACGGCGCGCACCGCCAGAGGGTCTTGGGGGTTCGGATAGAAGGAGTCGAGCGCGCTGTCCGTCAGCTTGCGCCGGGCGAACTCCCGCCGCAGCAGGGCGACCTGAGCGGCGAATCGCCCCGCGTATTCGCTGCGAGTATCGGCGGTCACCCGGGCCAAGCCCCGGGTGTAGGCGTCCCAATCTTTCGGGTCCGGAGAGGGCATCTGCTTCTGTCGCTCATCCGCGAAGCTGATCAGTTGCGCAGACAAGGAAGCCGCATCCGCGCGCAACGCCCGCGCGCTGAGATAGCTTGCCACGCCACGCATTAGAAAGAAGAAGAAACATGCGCCGAGCATGATCTCGACGACCCACCAGCCGAGCCGTGGCAACGAAACCTTGGGAACGTCCCATTTCGATTTGATCAGCTCTGCGGCCTTGTAAAGCAGGGCCAGGAGCAGCAGCGCCGGAACGATATACGAGACCCAAACGCTGGCCACATAAAAGCTAAACATGCCAGTGAAGATAGTCGTTTGTGGCGGTTGAAACAAGCGGGGACGGTTCGACACCACCTTGATAGGGAAACTGGCGCCACATTGCCGCGACTTGGGCTCCAAAGAGGCTGGCAAGGATTGCCTACCCCTTCATTAGAAATTTCCAATTCAAGTTTATTTTGGTTCGGACGATAGGGAGTGTGAAGGCTGAGTTCCTGACACGGGGCGAGGGTGTCCCTGTCGAGGCTAATGCCCTCGCCTCCGTGTCGGTGAATTCATCTTTTGTGGAGTTTTATTGATGCAGGGCGAATCCTCTCCATTGCAACCGAACCCCATTGCCTCCGGGCGTCCACAGCGCAGAATCCGTACTCTGGTTGTGGAAGACGAGTGGCTCCTCCGCCACGCCATGTCGATGCTCCTCAAGCACGAGCCGGACATTCAGGTGGTGGGCACTGCCCAAGACGGAGCGGCTGCCCTGGACAAGATCTATGCCCTGCAGCCCGATATGGTAGTCACGGATATCGCCATGCCCGATATGGGCGGGCTCGAGCTGGCATTTCTTTTACGCCGACGTTTCCCCTCCATGGGCATCGTGGTGGTTGGAACCGTCCATGAACCGGAAATCAGAGATCTCTGTGGCCTCTGTGGCGCGGACATCCTGATGAACAAAGCCCTCCTCTCCGCGAAGCTTCCTGCTGTAATCCGCACAGTCCATGCTGTCCGCAGGTCGGTCGAAGAGCGCAAAGGCAGCGCGGCCGCCGCCGATGCTAAGGAGCTTCGCGAAGAGGTCGCCTACAGCGTGAACCGGGACCAACCGCTCACGGCTCCATAGGGTTAATCCAAACACCTCATCCTAAATCCAACTTGTTCGTTGGGTCGGGCGGAGCCCCTGCAAATCGCTCTTCGGCTGGGGGCGAAGGGCTGGCTGCTGGCCCAGAGACCGGTGGTCGCGGGCTCACGCGCGGCCTCTCTCGATGCTACAATCATGGAGGTTGCCGCCGATGGCTCACCGCTCGGACCTCTATGCACGCTGGGCGCTCGAAATGCGGCGCCAGGGCTTCTTCCATCCTGGCGAGCGCGTGGGGGTAGCGGTCTCCGGCGGTCCCGATTCCGTCCTGCTTCTGGATTTCCTGCAAGACCTGGCGCGCGGCGCGGGGCTCAAGCTGGCCGTGGTGCATTTCGATCACCACTTGCGTGGTGCCGAATCGGATGCCGACGCCCAATTCGTGCGCAAGCTGGCGGAGGCTTCCGATCTTGAGTTCCTTTATGGGGAGGCTCAGGTGGCTGAGGCGGCCCGGCAGGCGCGCCGGAATCTGGAGGCCACGGCGCGCGAGTTCCGCTACCGATTCTTCTTTGCGCTTGTCAATCAAGGAAAGCTCGACAAGGTCGCGACCGCGCACTCCGCCAGCGATCAAGCGGAGACGGTCCTCCTCAATCTCATGCGCGGGACGGGAACGCGGGGGTTGGGAGGGATTCACCCCCTTCTGGAGGGCAAGATCGTCCGTCCTTTTCTCCAGCTTACGCGGTCCGAGATCCTGGCCGAGCTCGACAAGCGCAGGCTGACCTACCGGTTGGATTCCACCAACCTCGATGCCGGGCTCAGGCGGAACAAGGTGCGGAGCCAATTGCTGCCTCTGCTGGCGAAGGAGTTCAATCCCGAGATTATTCCGCTCCTCAAGGCGCTGGCCGACCGCGCCCGGGACGACGAGGCCTTTCTGGAACAGCAAGCGCGCGACCGCGCCCACCCCTGGCGGGTCCGTCAGGGGGAGGAGGAAAGGATTCCGGCTAGGCCCTTGGCGGAGTTCCCAGCAGCCATCGCGCGCCGGGTCTTGCGCCAGATGCTCCTGGCGGCACGGGGGACCTTGCGCGGCGTCTCCCATGCCCATCTCGAAAACCTCCGGCAATTTGCCGCAGAAGCGCCTAGTGGGCGCAGTCTTGCTCTGCCGGGGGGGCTGGCTGCCCGCAAGGAATTTGGCTGGCTGGTGGTGGGGCCAATGCTGTCCTGCGGGAGGCAGTTGGGATTCTCATTGGCAGTCTCCGTTCCAGGAGAGTTGACCGTCCCGCAATTGCACCGGACCTTCCGATTTAAAATTATTGGACGAGAAGGTTGGTCTAAGGCGTATAATCAAGGACAGAGGATGGGCCTTGACCCGCGAAAACTGCGTGGGGATTTGGTGCTGCGCAACTGGCGGGCGGGGGATGCGTATCGGCCGGCGGGGAGCCACAAGGTTCGCAAGCTGAAGGAGCTTTTTCAGCAGCGGAAGGTTCCTCGGGATCAGCGCGGTCTTTGGCCTGTGCTTGAGTCGGGCGGCGAGATCGTGTGGGTCCGAGGTTTTCCGCCGGCAAGCGAGGTGGCGGCGTCGGAGGAGTCTCCAGAAGTTCTGATGCTGGAGGAGGAACCCGGCGCGCCGAGTTAGCCGGACGAGGGAGCGGACGATATGAAAAAAGCTTCTCGACCGAAGGCCCGGAAGCGCCCTTCCAAGGCGCGTCCCGCCGCCCTGCCGGAGGGCAATCTGCGGGTGATTTATTCGGCGGGACAGCTTCAGAAGCGGGTGCGCGAGCTGGCGGCGCAGGTGAATCGGGACTACCAGGGCAAGACCTTGCACGTCGTGGGCATCTTGGAAAACTGCTTCCTGTTTATGGCGGACCTGGTCCGGAATCTGAAGATGCCGGTGATTTGTCATTTCATCAAGGCCGAGGTTCACGACTCTTCCGCCGGGACGCTCGCCGTGCGCGAGATCATGTACACCCCTAAGGTCGATGCCAGCGGGCGCGACATACTCCTGGTGGACGGGATTTTGCAATCGGGTGTTACGCTCGACCATCTTGTTCGCTATATCCTCGGACAAAAGCCGAGCTCCGTCCGCGTGGCGGCGCTGATCGAGAAAGCCGAGGAGAAGAAAGTAGATGTGAGGACGGAATATCTGGGCTTCCGGACAACGGCCAAGTTTCTGGTGGGCTACGGCCTCGGGTTGCAGGAGAAGTACCGGAACCTGCCCTACGTCGCGCAGATCATCCCGCGACAAGAGGCGCGCGCCGCGGCGTAGTCAGATGCATCTAAAGAATTAGGGACTCTCGGCCGGGGCTTGACTCCCAGGCTGGAGGAGGAAGTTAAGTGAACTCGGCGGTCAAGAACATCATCTTTTGGGTGATCATGGCGGTCATGGCCCTGCTCATTTGGGCCCTGGTGCGCGCAAGCACCGGCGAGCGGGCCCGCGACCTGACCTTCACGGAATTCATGGACCAGGTCAACGGCGACAATGTCCGCGAAGTGACCATCGTCGGCACTGACGCCTCAGGAGCGTTGAAGAAGGATGGCGCCAAGTTCAAGACCAACGTTCCCACCAATTACCCCGACCTGATCAAATCCCTCGAGGAAAAGAAGGTCAACGTCACCTTCAAGGACAGCAGCGGGGGAAACTGGCTGACCTGGGTGGCCAACGGCCTTCCCATGATTCTCCTGTTGGGGCTCTGGATTTTCTTCATGCGCCAGATGCAGAGCGGGGGCAACAAAGCCCTCTCCTTCGGAAAGAGCCGCGCCCGCTTGCTGTCCAGCCAGCAAAAGAAAGTCACCTTTAAAGACGTGGCGGGTGTGGAGGAGGCCAAGGAGGAACTGCAGGAGATTATCGAGTTCCTGCGGGAGCCGCAGAAGTTCCAAAAGCTCGGCGGGCGCATTCCCAAGGGCGTGCTATTGGTTGGGCCGCCGGGAACCGGCAAGACCTTG
>Ga0187771_10003454_pt1 | contig 11023 bp, 11 predicted proteins | sample 0116_SJ02_MP15_1_FD_133139 | JGI IMG/M metagenome (GOLD analysis project Ga0187771, IMG submission 133139) | Tropical peat soil microbial communities from peatlands in Department of Meta, Colombia - 0116_SJ02_MP15_10_MG | ecosystem: Environmental > Terrestrial > Soil > Wetlands > Peat | place... | reverse complement strand
TCCTTGAGTTCCTTATAATACGCAGCTGCCGCTTTGCCCATGCTCCTGCCGGCTTCCTCACTGAAAACCGAAGCAAGAACACTCTTGATCAAGGCCGGAACTTGCGTCGAAACCGCACCGAGAATCTCCTTAACCTCCTCAGCCTCTGCCTTCGGACTTTTCTCTTTTTTTTCGCTCATAGTTTTTCACCTCGCCTTTCAATCTTTTTATCCAAGCGTCAAACGTAAAGGAATCACAGTCACCTTTGCCTTGGCTTGCTCCACGCTCATCTCCTCGCGCATCGCTTTAATCGTTTCGCAGATTCTTTCCATACCTATTCACCTCAAAACAATAAAGCACTGGTCACAAGAGTTAGGCATTCTGGGCAAAAATGACCATCTTGCTGGTCAGCCTTTTTCCTTCTCCACTGCGCGCTAGTCTGGCATAAGGCTAGAGAAAGCGGATGTCTCCAGTGGTTTTGTACTGGTCACTGCGGAGGCGCATTGCGATTTCCACAAACTCTCTCAACGTGTAATTGGCGAATTCCCTCGTAGGCATGCCGTATGCGAGACCGTCGCAGCTAGAGTCTGCGTACACGAAGGTTCTGTTCTCTCCGTATTTGTACGTCGCGTCGTTTGCGTATCCATATTTTGGTCTCTCAAGAACCCTGAACGGCCAGAGTTTGCAAGCGATAGGCTTCATACGTTGCAGACTGCAGAGATGCACGCCCGAGAAGTTGTACAAGAAAGAGCATGAGCCGTCACTTTTCCTTCTTAGGTAGAATTTGTTCAAGCCAGAAACTGTTTGTCCGACACCATAGTTTCTGATGATCGTGAGCCACTCTCGAAAATCTAGAACAACGTCATAACTGCAGCATTTGCCGCATCCGATGCACCTCCAATAGGCAATGTATCGCCACGGAACGAACTGCATCTTCTCTGCCCACTTATTCTAGGCTCTGAAGATCAAGAATTGATTTCTCTTATAAAATCTATTCGAGGCAATGCTTCAGCTTTACAAGTATCTCCTCTGGAATTTGCTCGGCCTGAACACGCGCGTTATTTTGACATAATTTGTGTGTCCGTGGAGTGGGACTTGGACCCGTTTGGGTATGGAACTCGGCGCACTCGTGTGAACCTATGGTTCAATTTGTTGCTACTTCGAGGTTCGCTCCACATTCAGGGCAACTTACGCTTCCCATAGGTATCAAGCTTCTACAGTATTTGCATGGGATGGTTACGACTTCTCGCGTGATCTTCTCGACTTCTTTAATAGGCTCCGATCGTTCGAAGCCTCGTATGTTAAATATGCCTTCAGAGATGCTAAACACTATGTCTGTGGTTCCGCGGATTAATGCGAGGCGTTTCTCCATCTCGGTCTCGGACAGGCCCAGTTTGTTTGAAAGCTCTGCAAGGCTAATTCTCCTATAGGATTTTAGCACGCGCGTGCACACAAACTGAAAAACAACAATGCTATAATAAGGTTTGAAGCAACTCCCCCCAACTTTCCTTCCCTTCTGTACCTAGTTTAGGCTTTGTGAGAGATAAGACTCTTGGAGCGCGCGTCTCTTCATCTTTGCGCCCCTCAATGATATTCTTATAGACCATATATAAGAAAAGAATCATCACCGCGCTATGGATGTGATGTGATGAAATGAAAGAGAATTTCAAGAATGTCGGTAAATGGATTGCAAAAATGCCAAAAGTGGAGCTTCACAGGCATTTGCAAGGCTCAATTAGAACGACCACGATCATCGATATTGCACAAAGACATAAAATCGATCTTCCTGGATCTACCGCATCCCGCCTTGACAGATTCATCAAACATAGACACCCTGCAAAGGACCTGCTCGAATTCTTAAAACCATGGACTATATTTAGCAGAATAATCGTCAATCCTGAAATCGCATCAAGGATTACTTACGAAGCCATTGAGGACGCAGCAAGCGATAACGTAGAATATTTGGAATTGCGTTTTGCGCCGTATACAATGAGTAATAACATGAAAATCGGCACAAGAGAGTTGCTCGATGCAATTATTGCAGCCATTAAAGATGCAGAAAAACATTTTCCAATAGTTGTGAAGCTTGTTCTGGGAATTGTTCGAATGGATCCTATAAAGTATCATAACTATAACCTTGAAGTTCTAAATGTTGCCCAAGATTATCCTGATTTTGTCGTTGGCTTCGATCTTGCAGGGGACGAAGCCAATTTTCCGACGAGCTTGTATGGGAGTTTTTTTAAACACGTACGAGAGTGCGGTTTCAAAATTACCGTTCATGCAGGTGAAGCCGCTGGGTCCGAGAGTGTGAGAGAAGCAGTTGAGCTCCTCTGCGCGGATAGGATTGGTCACGGTATAAGTGCTGCAAAAGATCCTTCAGTCATGCGGCTTCTCGGTCATCCACCACTTCGAAAGCGGTCAATTGCAGTCGAAATTTGCCCCACCTCAAGTTTCTTGACCAAAACTCTTTCTCGCGGCGAGATAATACCGACCATACTTCAGTTCCTTGATTATGGCGTGCCAGTTACAATAGGTTCTGATAGCCCTCAAGTCTGCAACACGAAATTAACAGACGAGTTCCAATGGCTTTTTGGCTCTAGGTCGCTAACAACAGGACAAATCATCTCGCTATTTGAAAATGCGATAGAGTACTCCTTTACGTCTAGACAGATGAAGAACCAATTACGTGAGTTGCTAAAAAATTCAATCAAGAAATTAGAAAGCATAACTTCTAGCCAAGGTCTATCGGATCCTTTTGAGCGTTAGAGGGAGAGTTTTTTAGCATCCCTCCTTGAGATAATGAGCTTAGGGCTTCCAAGGGTCCCGATAGAAAGAAACCCATTTGGATGATGTCACGTGCGAAAAATCAGTACTCTTATTTTTGATGTAAGTGGAGTTTTGATTGACGACATCTGCACTGTTTGGAAAGCTAATAATGATGCTTATAGCGCGCGCTCTCTCTCCAGGCAGTTTCCTCTTCGGTTTCGTTTGGTTCGATGTTGCCTTTAACGAAGTCCCAGTGGCCTGCTTCATAGTGTAGCAGAACGTACTTGATCTCCGCGTTTCTTGTGAATACTACGGCTCCGCACGACGTTTCTAATTGCATTGCTGTTTCCCGCCTATTCAATAATAGTGTATGCTCGCGATATTTATTGCGTGCACGTTCATGTCAGATGCCTTCTGAACCTCGGATTAGCGCGCGTTTGCTTTTGCTACTATGTTTAGACTTGTGAGTGGGCTCAGCGGCTGTAATGTTGAGAGACTCCCGTAGAATGCGGCGGTTTCCCATCCTGCGTTTCTAAGAAGCGAAGCAAGCTCGTACGGACTGTAAACGTGGTGATTAAAGTCTATGCGATCTATGAATCTTAAATCCTGCCCGTGTTTTTCGTAGAACGCCCAAGAAGTACTCATTTGTGAAGTCGTTGGGTCATACTTTCGATTCTCCAGCATGACGATGTCGCTTAACTCCGTGTAACCGGTAGGGGTGAACTTTACGGAAAGGAACTCGCTATGCATGGTCTCAACTACGAATAGGATGGCGCCTTCTCTCGAAAGCTCTCGTGCTTGCTTGAAAATGCGAAAATCATCTTCTTGCGAATAATACCCGACTGAAGTCCAAGCGTTAACAACAGCATCAAAAGGCTCTTGAATGTCTCCGACGACTTTCTTCAGCTTCCTGACATCTCCTTCTAGAAAAGTGGCCGAGTCAGAAACTCTGTGCTCTTTCGCTTTTTTCTTTGCATCCTCGAGGAAGGCTTTTGAAATGTCAACCCCTACGACTTTGAATCCTTTCTTCGCCATATGGACCGAAATGCGCCCATTCCCGCAGCATAAGTCAAGCAGATTTCCCGAGGCAATCCCAAAGCCCTTGAGCAGTTTTATCATCCCGTTGACCGATTCTTCTGTTCGAGACCAACGTTCATCCAAAAGCCTCAGGAACAAGTCGGAATGCTCAACGAACAACTTCTTAATCCAATCGTTCATGCTTCTAGATACTGCCCCCTTTTTAAATATGGTTTTAGCCGGCCGTGCACACTTTTATAGATAAATAAGGATAATGCTTCTAATATTCTGGTTATTTCAGCTAGTATAAAACTTCACCCGCCAACATAACCGAATTTGTTGAGTAGCAAGATTTTAAAGATGCAAAGCTGGTTCTCAAGATAGAGGATTTTCAATGCGAGAGGGCCACAGGCTGGCAAGACATGATGAAGAGAGATGCGAAGCATTAACTGCGAGTGATAGTAGATGCCATCTGGTGATTTCGGATAGGTGCATGATGTGTGGCTTGAAGGTTTGCTATAAACACATCAGGCAATGTCTATGTTGTAGTCTGAAGCTCTGTATACATTGTGCGGCTATCGCATTCAAGAAGAATCACGGCAAATGCCCAAACGCGTCCTGTTCCTTTGTGGCTGATAATTGGAATAATTACTTTAGATGGGAATGTCCAAGAAGGCTAGAATCTATTCAAGTCCTCGATCGCAAAAGAAAAGGTCAACTTTCACTTCCAGAATCTTGCCGTCTGATTTCATTCTGAATGATTGCTGGGATTTCTGTGAGACTATGAACGATATAATTGGCTCCGAAGTCAGATTTTTCGGTCATGGTTTCCTTTGTATTATATAGAAACTCAGCGGGAAGGGCCATGTAAGGGTCTGTGGAATTCGATTGTTCAAGTCTTCTTACCAGCATACATGCCCCATTCGCTCTCTTTGCCGCTAACACGTCCAGAACCAAGTCGCCGACCATAACGAAACCGTTAACGCCTAATCGCTTTAACGCGAGCAGAATGCCTTCAGGGTCAGGCTTCAGCCTTCTAGCATTCTCTCTGGTTATGACGACCCTGAAGTAGCCGTTTAGTGTATGTTGTCGAAAAAACGACCTTTTCAGCCTCAGCTGACGTGTTAGTTACGAGTGCCATTTTTGCTCCGAATCTTTTGAGTTCAGTTAGCGTCGGAATCATGTCTGCAAAAGGCTTAGATCTTCTTGCAGAACCTATCTCGTACCAGCTGAGAAACTCATTCACCTCTAGCTTGAACCTCTCTGTCTCCGTCTTTCCAAAGTTCTGTTCAACGTATTCGAAGGCTTTGTTACGCATCAAGGTCGATCGTTCAATTCCTTCAAGAACTGGCTCTGGGATTCCAAGTTCTATCAGTTTTCGTTTCGTTTTGAGCGCGCAGCAGATGCTTCTTATTGCGCGTTATTGTTTTGAGAGTGCTTCGGTTTCGTCAATCTGATCAGCGTATACTTTTTTGTCTTCTTTGCTCATCTTAGTCTTGTCCAGAGCTTCACGAGCTTTCTTAATGTAGTCCGTCGCAGATCGTTCTTCCCTAGCAACGGCATAGGCTCTAGCCATACCTTCATATGCTGAAGGCAAGTTTTCCGAAAGGTTGTTCTTCTGAGTAATTTCTAGAGCTGATTTGGCGAAATGAAGGGCGAGACGAGGCTCATCAAGTGCAGCATAGACTCGAGAAAGCTGCCAGTCTCCAACCGCAAAGTTTCTAGCATTGCCAACGAAACTCCAATGATAACGTGACGCGTGGGCTAGATGCAGCATCTGTTGCTCGTCATCACCGGTTCTGTTTTTCTTATCGAGATAATCCCAAGCTCCATTGAAACATTTTGCAGCGGTTTTCTTATGGAACTCACTCTCATTCTGTGACATAACGATCAGTGACCCTTCAAGTTGCTCGATTATTTATGCATTCTCTTGACGCGCGGTGCTTGCACTAGCACAATCACGAGTCCAACGAAAACCGTTTGTCTGTTTGTTCTTGTTTGCAAGCGAGCGAGCGGTTGCGAGCGAGTAGTGCGCCTGGAGTAATGCGTGCGAGGCAGTCTTTTCCGGCATCTGCTATTAGCGCCGATTCTGAAGTGTATGGCCTCTCGTAAGCGTCTAGTCTAGTCAACTTCTTAAGAGTCTGCCTTCTAGAAGAATTAAAGGCAGAACGGAAAGCTGGTGGAAGGGTTGATTGATAGAATTGAGAATATCACCGTTAGAGTGACCGATCTAAAGAGAGCTGTAAGCTTCTACGAAAAAATAGGTCTCAAGAAGAAGGATGAGTGGTCAAACTATGCTACGTTTGGCGTGGGTGACGTGATTCTAGGGCTTGATCCAGAGTCCAAAGGCGGAGTCGACATCTTCGTGCACGTTGCGAACGTTGACGACGAGTACAAGGTTCTCAAAGAGAAAGGCGTCAAGTTCCTTTCAGAGCCAAAAGACCAGTACTGGGGTGGCCGTACAGCAAAACTCGCTGACCCAGACGGAAACGAGTTCATTCTCGTGTCCTACAAAGAGCGAGTCTAACAAGAGCGCTTCTAGATCAACACAGAATTACGAAGCTGAAAGAAGAAAGCCTGGCTCGAGGAGTGATCTGAATGAAGTTCACGTACACTGGCATTAGAGTCAGGGATTTGGAAGCGCGCTAACATGATAGCGGATAATGGATTCAAGATTTTCAAGATAGCAGAACCTAAGCCTGGAGAGGAAGTCCAAAGAGGCGATCTAATGCATTATAATAGAAGTCGAGAGTACCATACTTCACAGTCTATCTAGCACAGAAGCAATTATGAATGAAGAGAACGCGCCAGTACCTAGTTAAACGAGCTTCTTTAGGGCAGTCAACATAACAGCGACTGAGAGTGCAGAATCGAAGCATTCGCCGCTTAGAACTCTCTGAAGTAGTGCTTTGAAATCAATGAATTCCACACTGATTGTTTCATTCTTGTCGAATTCTCCTTTCTTTCGGAAGTTGCGCGTGAAAAACAAGTGCACAATCACGTTTGAATTCGGGCTAGGACTGAAGTCGCCCAGCCACTGCAGCTGCTCAGCCGTGAAGCCTGTTTCCTCCTCGAATTCTCTCTGCGCCGCTCCCTGAACGTCTTCCCCTTCTTCGACACCTCCACCTGGGAGATTCAAGATAATTTCATGCAACGGATGTCGATACTGCCTTGTTAAGACTACCTTGTTATCGCTCGTGCAGGCCAACACGCAAACAGCGCCTCCATTCTTGAAATAGACGTACTCATGATTTGACTTGTCAGCAAATTCAACTATGTCTGCAACGAGGCGTCTATTGGGCCCACTGTAAACGATTCTTGATTTCAATGTCTTTACGCTATCGAACTTGTTCATAACATCTCCCGCGAAACCTGGGATTACTTTGATGGATGCTAACATTTGTTCAGGCATATATTTTCTACTCGACGACGATGACGCCAACGTGACTATAAAGTTTGTCTGAACTGAAAAATCACGAGCTAATTATAGGAGTAATGAGCAAGTTGAAGTGACTAGTTTGGGCACTATCCCTTAGCGCGCGCTAAAGACCTCGTGTATGTAGCAGAATCACTCGCGCGCATCGAGGCGGTAGAGTTCTTTTCCCACATTGTCAAGCTTCGGTATGTCCATGACGAAGCGCGCTCCTCTGCCGGGTTCGCCTATCTCCCGTATTGTCCACCCGTAGATTTCCATCATTTTTTGAATCAGGAATAGGCCGTATCCGGACCCTTTCCCGCTGGTATAGCCTTTCTGAAAGAGCATTGGCTTCTTGTCAAATGGTATGCCAACACCGTTGTCCTCATAGATTAGCTTTAAACGATCGTTGTCCGCTCTTTCATAGTACACTCTTATCTGAGTAAGATTCTGCGCATACTTCAGAGAATCATCGATCAGGTTGTAGAAAGCCTGCCGCAGTAGAGAATCTGCAAGGACAGCCACACCATGACAGTTATTCACTACCTTCACGCGCTTAAGAGCGGGAAACAACGCCACAGCCTCGTTTACAGCTTTCTCCACACCTACGTATGTCGGCTTCTCAACGCCAAGCATCTCATAAGTCTTCGCGAAATCAAAGATGCCTACGACATCGTTGACCGCCGCCTCAATCTTTTCCAAATAACTCTTAGCTTCGTCATTTCCTGCCAAGCACTCTTTCGCTAAGTAAGCGTTCGTCGTCACCAGACTAAGCCTATTTCTAGCATCATGTCTCGTCAGACCACTAATGACATACAATTTCTCGTTCATGCTAGCCAGATCTTCTTCTGCCTTTTTTCGAAGGGAAATGTCTTTGAAAACCGCAACATAGCCGGTGAGTAGACCATTCATAACGATTGGAGCAACGGACAGCGAAACAAGTATCTGTATTCCATTTTTCGTTTTCCTCATTGTATCATGGTACACGTGTCCTTCAATCGCTCTCTTGCCCAGTTCTTCTGCTTCGTCTACCTTATCGGAGGGAACTATCAAATTGTCGAGGTTCCTGCCCTCTGCTTCTTGTCCAGTATAACCGAAAAGCTGTGTAAAGCGGTGATTAATTTTCAATATTTCGAATTTAAGGTTCACATGAGCCATGGCTTCAGGGCTTCCCTCGAATAAACTCTTGAATTTCTCTTCCGATTCTCTTCGCGCCATTTCGGCTTTTTTGCGCTCGGTTACGTCACGTGCAATGCCCAGAACCAAGTTTTTGTGGTCGATCTTTACCGGAAACGTTCTTATTTCTACATGAATTTGGGTGTCATCCTTTCGATTCAATACGAATTCGTCTGGTCCGGTGGGTTTGCCTAAAAGGTTTCTCGACAGGAGTTTGAGTGCCCTCTGAACTTCACTACGAGGTAGGAGTTTCAACGTTAGGAAAGACTTTCCAATAAGCTCACTTCGGTTGTACCCAGTAATCTGTTCCGCAGCTCTGTTCCCATCAACGAAATTGCCCTTCAGGTCACTCAGATAATAGGCATCAGGGGCGTATTCAAAAATTATGCGTAGTCGCTCTTGCGAGCTCCTAACCAGCTCCTCAGCTTTTTTGCGTTCGGTGACATCTCTCAGGATAGTTTGCGCGCCAATAATCTTATCTCCTTCCCACAGAGGGTTGCTCCTGTATTCCACCGATATCTTTCCCATCGGTGTAATTATTTCGATTTCGCCTTCAGTATGATTTCCTCGAGCCATGTCCGAAAGTTCCTTGATTAACCTCGACCGGTATTTCTTGGGAATAAACTTGAAAATGTTCTTTCCAATGAGTTGATCTTGCCGGAAACCATAATCTTCGGCCCGTCTATTTACAGAAGAAAGTGTCCCCTTCAGGTCATACATTAATATTGTATCCCGAGCGTTTTCGAAAAGATTCCTGTATTTATCTTCTGATTGCCTAAGTGTTTCTTCTATTTTTCTGCATTGCGACATATCTTGGATTGTCGTTTGGAGAAGAATGACCCCTCTGGTATGAACCTGTGACACGCTCACTAGAGCATCAAATGACGCTTCACCTTTGCGTTTTAATCGCATAGACAAATTAGACAACGTGCCATGTCGTTTTGTTTCCTCAAGAACCAATCTCCTTTGCTCTGGCTTTTGGTATAGATTAGCTACGTTTATCTTCTTTAACTCCTCGCTTGAGTATCCAAGAATAGCTTGCATGGTTTTATTGGAATCGATTATGCTTCCATCGAGCGTCGATAGGCCGATGCCAATAGGTGACTGCTCAAAAAGCCTTCTGTACCTTTCTTCACTCTCCTGAAGTGTTGTGTCTATCTTCTCGGTTTCGACATTGCCCTCTGGGTGGCCGTTTGCTAATAACTCAGCGGTAGATTTGGTCATGAACAGTCCCTGAATATTCTTTGCAATCGCACTAAAGCAAAACAAGTAACATCCTTCGTTTGATTAAACACTTGTGAATTTGGCGTCAAAATCGAATATACAGGATATTGAAAGGACACAATCCTTGATGAAGCTCTTGGCGATAACGCCGTAGCTTAGTTAAATGCTGATTGTGTATTCAGCACGCGCTGAAAGCCTTTTTGACGTTAGTTAACTGTGGGAACTAATACTTACTTGGGCTTCATAAATATCTTATACCGTCCTCTTCCATCAATTCTTTGTTTAAAATAGCGTGAGTAGGATGGTCTGGGATCTGGACCAATTTGGCGCTCTCTTACTGAAGGCAATTGATGAGGTGTTTACTGAGATGGTTGAAGAGATAGACACGCAGATTATCTATGATTATCTTGGAAAAAACCGTGTCCGATTTCTGAAATTTGCCAGAAGCCAAAGGTGTTCTCGATGGAGTTGAGAATGCTGATGGGTGTTGGGTGGAGACAAATGCTCATTTCTGGAGTCCTGGAAAAAACGGTGTTCAGAGTGTGGTGTTCCAGGATAAGCACAGCGTGCAACCTCAAACGAAACGGTTTTGCGGACTGTGTCAAAGAGCTAAGAGAGACTTGCAGACAAGGAGAACAAGCGTCTTCATTCAAAATCGAGACGGAGGTGAGAAATTCGTGAGTCAAGTGCCTAACATACTAATAGTCGATGACGACGTCAACATTTGTGAGGCTTTAACTCTGATTCTGAGAAAGAGAGGATGGAGTGCCGAGGTCGCGAATACAGGAAAAGAGGCGATCAAAAAAGCAGAGATAACAGCCTTTAATGTGGCCTTACTCGATATCAGACTTCCAGACATCGAAGGTACAAAGTTGCTGAAGATGTTGCCAAAAACCACGCCTAAAATGATAAAGATAATGGTCACAGGATATCCGGAGCTCAGGAGTGCTATCGAAGCGCTAAACAGCGGCGCTGATGCTTATCTGATGAAACCAGTACGACCAGAATACCTTCTCCAAACCATCAGAACGAAACTTGAAGAGCAACGACAAGGCGAGAGAGTGGCCGAAGCGCATGAGGGAGTCAAACAACTTCTCGAAAGCGTTAAAGAGGAATAACCATAAACGCGCTCTGCGAAGAACTGATGCGGTACAAGAAAAAAGAACAAAACGCGCGCGCTGAAAGAAATTGAGCCCTATCACTTGGGCAGATTAAGAACGTTTTGGCGACTAGTGGCAGTTTATTTTGTCTAGCCAGGGGCTCTTACGTTTTTGATCTTAGCGCGCATGCTTGTTCCGAAATTGGTCAAAAATGGTTTTAAGTCTGCATCAACATAAGCCGTTCCGTGGATCCGATTGACGAGGCCGTCTTAACTGAACTTCAAGACGGTAGACCTAGAGTCTTCGCCCAACTGTTGGGAGGAACAGGAGTTAGTCATAACACTCT
>Ga0187771_10003453_pt1 | contig 11024 bp, 9 predicted proteins | sample 0116_SJ02_MP15_1_FD_133139 | JGI IMG/M metagenome (GOLD analysis project Ga0187771, IMG submission 133139) | Tropical peat soil microbial communities from peatlands in Department of Meta, Colombia - 0116_SJ02_MP15_10_MG | ecosystem: Environmental > Terrestrial > Soil > Wetlands > Peat | place... | reverse complement strand
GTCAACGGGTCCGACCTGAACGAACCCTACGGCATCGCCTTCGATTCTTCGGGCAACCTGTGGGTGGCTGACTCCCAAGACAACCGGGTGCTTGAGTACAGGGCACCCCTGACCAGCGGCGAAGCCGCATCCCTCGTCATCGGTCAGGCCAGCCTGACGTCGACCTCTAATTCCAATGCGAATTCAAACATGTCCGACCCCCAGGATATCGCCTTCGACCCATCCGGGAACCTGTGGGTGGCCGACACGCAGAACAGCAGGGTGCTGGAGTTCAAGGCGCCCTTTTCGAACGGCGAGGACGCAAGCCTGGTCTTAGGGGAACCGAACCTCACTTCCTACGGCGGGAACGACACCCAATCGGCCCTGAGTCTGCCGGAGGCGATTGCCTTCGATCATGAGGGCGACCTCTGGGTGGCCGACAGCGGCAACAGCCGCGTCCTGGAATTCGCTCCTCCCTTTTCGACTGGAATGAATGCAAGTCGCCTGATCGGCCAGGACTCCTACTTCGCAGGTGGGCCGAATGCGACTCAGACGACTTTGGGCTACCCGGAAGGCCTGACGTTCGACGCCTCGGGGAACCTCTGGGTCTCAGACCCGGGGTACGCTAGGGTGCTCGAGTTCAATGACCCCCTGAGCTACACGTCTTTGGCTACGACGACAAGCACCACATCTGTTACTGCCGAGACAACTACCGCCACCACCACGTCCAGCTCCACAAGCACCGCGACCTCTTCACCGAGCGTTACAAGCAGCTCCACCCTCAGCTCGTCGAGCAACTCAAGCAGTACAGGAGAGATTCCTGAGTTTCCGTTCCAGTTCGCCGCTGTGGTGGTGGTCACAGCAGTCGTGGCGGGCTTGTACCTGGCGATGCGGCGACGCCGGTAGAGCGCCTCCATCTCGTGCTAAACAGAGATGGTTGCATCTGGGCACGAAGCTAACCGTAAGATAATGTGATACTCGCCGCACACGATTTTGATTGTGCGGTAGAGCCGACTTCGTCCTTCTTTCGCCTGTCTTCTTTGCTCACGAGCGGCCGACACCTTTGACTGTGACGCCGTGACTATTGAGGTCCCGCTCAACAATTCGAGAACCACGTGGGCTTCGCTAGGGCGATTCTCTGTTCCTATGCTGCTTCGAACATCTTCTTGGCCTTGGCTAGGAACGACTGATACCTGGGATCCTCTCTCGCCTTGGCGAAAAGAGGACTGTACATCACATAGGCGTACCGTAGAGTGTGCTGGTCAGTGGCTCTGTTAACGTAGGCAAAATATGAATCAAGGTCCCCCATGGCATAATAGACGAAGGCGATGTCGTTGAGGTTGGTGGCGCCGAGCCACTTTGCTTCGATCTCTCTGATGGCCGCGAGTGCGCCGTTTCTGTCTCCTGTTCGGGCCGCTATGAATCCCTTCATCCATAAGACCCAACGGTTGGTGGGTTCCAGGTTCGCCGCTTTTGCATAGTATTCTTTGGCCCTATCTATGTCCCCCTTGTGGAGGTAGTACTCGGTCATATTCCTGTAGGTGTCAGCGGGAGCCAGCTGGGCGGTCTTCTCCCAATGCAGGAGTGCTTCGCTCTCTCTTCCGGCATTGAAATAGATCCGTCCTAGCCTTCCTACAATTCGTGGAACTGCCGGATCTAGTCGATAGGCGGCCTCGATTGCTTTGACCGCCTCGTCTGTGTGCCCCTTTAGCATGGCCGTGTCACTCAGGACGTCATGGGCCTCCGGGAGACTCGGATTCAATTCGACGGCCCGGCGAGCCTCGGCCTCGCTGCCGGCAATGTTGTCTTCGAGGAAGTCAACATTTGCGAGGGTCGCATGAGCTTCCGCCAGCTCCGGGTTCAGACTTAGCGCCTTCTTCGCCGAGAGTTCGGCCCTGGGGGCGGCCCGTTCATAGGCCTCGTAACCGTCACTCACCAGATACACGTAACATTCGGCAATACCAGCGTGAGCCTTGGCGAAGGAAGGGTCAAGGTCTATGGCCTTCTCTAGGACTTCGAGAGCCTGCCTGTAGGCCGGCTCCGTTCTCTCGCCGAGCAGCCTCTTCCCGCGGAGATAGAGTGTGTAGGCCTCCGTGTTCCCGGTGGGCCTCTGCTCGATCACCCGTTTCTCCTCTTCGACGAGCCTCACCTTCAGCTCCCCTGCCACCTTCTCCGCGATCTCTGATTGAATCGCAAAGATATCTTCCAGTTGCCTGTCGTAGTTCTGGGCCCAGAGGTGCCCCTCAGACCACACATCAATGAGCTGGGCAGTTATCCTCACCCTGTTCCCCGCCTTCCTGACGCTGCCTTCGAGAATCGTCCCCACCTCCAGTTCCTTTCCGATTTCCTTGGCCTTCTTCGTCGTGCCCTTGTAGCCCATGACCGAGGTTCTCGCGATCACGGTAAGCTGCCTCACGCCAGAGATGGAAGTTATCAGCTCCTCTGTCACGCCGTCGGCGAAATATCCCTCCTCGGGGTCGGAGCTGAGGTTTGTGAACGGCAGGACGGCGATCCGCTTCTTGTCCAAGACCACCCCCGTGACTTCCTGTCTCTCCCAGGGGAACACCACCCTGAAAACTTCGATGGGTTCTCCGACGTTCTTGAGCTCCTTGTATCCCAAGCTCGTGAGCCGGAAGTCCGTCTTGTTCTTGATGTGATCGTGTACCTGAGAAGAAATGCAGACTCCCCCCGGAGGCGCCAGTGGTTCGATCCTAGAGGCGATGTTTACCGCGTCTCCGTAGACGTCGTTCTGGCTGTGAATGACGTCCCCAAGGTGCACCCCGACGCGGAGCATCATCCTCCTTTCGATTTCCTTCCCTGAGTTCTGTTCGTGCAGGGACTGCTGGATGTCGAAGGCGCACCTCACCGCTTCAAGGGCGCTCTCGAACTCTACCAGAAAGGCGTCCCCTATGGTCTTAACTTCCCTGCCGCCGTGCCTGGGGAGGAGGGACCTGACCAGCGCTCGCTGTTCCTCCAGGAGTTCCATCGCCAGCGCTTCGTTTCTTTGAGTCAGGGTTGTGTAACCGACGACGTCGGTGAACATCACTGCGGCGAGTCTCCGCTGCCCTTCTGACAATCTGTTGCGTGTGCCCATCCGGCGGTGGCGATAAATCTGTTGTTGGAAAGTGAGGAGTGGAAGTGGCTGTGGAGGGGGAGGCGAAGCTGAGGAAGGAGACCCAACCGCCATGACCGCAGGCTTCCACTAATCTTGCCTGTTCAACGACTGTGGCATTACAGAGGGCTTGGACGCTTTCGACCATGTCTTCCCTTCGAACGAGACCGCTCAGTCTCTCGAATTTACCCTTGGCGAACGTTAATATCCAGGTTGACCCCGCGCAGATGTTACTTGCAGCGAGAATCCCTCGGGCAAGGAATCAGCAGGATACTGTCGGCCGTGATAATCGTAGTTATCATTTTGGTGGCGGCAGGTGCCATCTACTTCGCAACGGCACCTCCGGCTCCGACGTCGACCTCGACTTCGACACCGACGACATTTTCGACGTCCACGAGCTCGACCTCAAGTTCTGTCAGCACAAGTTCCATCAGTTCTACAACGTCGTCGACTCCTGCCGCATCGCAGACGTTCGTTTACGAGACTGCAGAAACCCCGACGTATCTCGACCCGAGCGTTGCATTCTCAGAATACGACTTGAACATCCTGCAGAATGTCTACGAGAACCTGGTCTGGTTCAACGGTAGCTGTGGCACCTGTGTGATTCCTTGGCTTGCACAAAGCTATACAACTTCGCCCGACCTGAAAGAGTATAACTTCACACTCAGGTCCGGAATAACGTTCGCCGACGGGGAGCCTTTGAATTCAACCGCGGTTTATTTCTCCTTCAATCGCGTCTTGCTCGAAGATAGCAGCACTCCCGTAAGCCATGGCACTCAAGCTTCCTGGCTCCTCCAACAGCTCCTGAACACGAGCCTAAGCAGCGTGCTTTGTTGCTCTCAGACGTACAATCAGGATTATGTGAACGCCGTGCTTGCCCAGAATTTCGTCCAGGTGACTGGACCACTGACCTTAACCATCCACACAATCAATCCGAGCGCGGCTTTCGGTTACATTATTGCCGGTGTGTGGGGAGGCATAATGGCTCCCCAGTATACGATGCAGCACGACCTGGCGCTTTGGGGGGCTTCTAACTCAGGATACAACCTCCCCTATCCATCGCCAAGTGGAAGTACCATGAATCAGTTCAAGGAGTATTTTGACGATGAAGTTGCCACTTGCAACACTGGAATTACCCCTGGTGGGTGTGGTACCACCTACCTGGATGGGTCCTACCAAGGGTCGCTGGCTGGCACCGGACCCTACGATATCCAGAGCTTCTCCGCCTCCACGGGTGACGTGGTGCTTCAGGCCAATCCTAGTTACTGGGGAGGACCCTTCCAGTCTTCTGGCGAGCAGAAGATAGTACCGCACTTTACAACTGTGGAGTTCAAGTTTGTCCCGGATCAGACCACCAGGGAAATCGACCTCAGGAACGCGGCCAGTTCGCCTGGCGCGGCGATGGCCATCGACGTTGCCAACACTAACCTGTACGATGTTGCTGATAGGACGTCATGGATCGCTCAAGGGAAACTCGTCTCGTCCATACCGGGTGTGTCCATCTACGGCCTCTACACTTTCTTTGGCACGCTCTTCGATCCTTTTGACACCAATGTCACCAACTCGTTCACAGGTGCCTTTTACTCCTTCCAGCCCTTTGCAGACCAGAGGCTCAGACTTGCATTCGCCGATTCAGTGAATATGACCGATGTGGACGTGGCCGTTAACAACAACCTCGCTCCGGTAGCGTTGAACGTGGTGCCTGAAGGGATACCGCCTCCCAACTCGTTCAACGCGAGTGTGAGGCCGATTTACAGCTACGAACCTGACAAGGTTCAGAGTCTACTCCTCGACGCGATGCAACACCCAATCACCCAGTTCCACTTCACAAACGGCACAATGGCCCCTGCGGGCCTCTTCAACAACACCTTCGGCTGCACCGTCCTGAATGCGAACAACCAGTGCTCCAGCCCGGTTGCGCAGTCAATGTCGCTGTATTACCCCACCGGGGACGTGGTTGACCAGTTCATCTTGGGCCAGATTGCCGGGGTCATCAATAACGTGAGTTCCACCTATAACATGGGGCTGAGCGTTTCGATTGTTCCGTTGCCCCTGGGGGAGCTCACCGCTGAGGCCTTCTCCACGCCATCCCACTTCTACATGTACTCCCTTGGATACGAAATGGATTACCCATGGGTGCTGGACTTCCTAGGACCCATGCTGGCACCGGGACAGGCTTACACCGGGCCGGACGGCTGGAACGTGACAAGTCTCGCGACCCTGTTCTCGCAGGCTGTTGCCGCAAATTCGCGCGGTGACATCACAGGCCTGATCAACATAAGCAGCCAGATGAACGAAATCGCAAACCAGGAAGTGATGTACCTCTGGACCTTCGACACGACCAACTTCATCACCATGACCTCCAACGTCCAGGGGTTCTACTATAATCCTTCCATCAATCCTGCCGGACCGGGCGGCGTCGGACCCGAGTATTTCGCGACGCTTTATTGAAATCGCAAAGGCTATTCATCTGCCTCCAAGCGATAAGACCCCAATGCGGGTACGCCTCAAAAGACGGGTGCCTGTTTGAACCTGTATGAGTACGCAATAAGACGCATTATTCTGATGACGTTCGTCCTGTTGCTGCTCAGCGTCTTCATATTCTATCTCACGCGAGGCCTGCTTCCGCCAACAACGGCCCTCGCGCCGTACATCACCCCGAGGATGGGAGACTCGGCCAAGCTTGACCTGGCCCAGAGCCTAGGAATCGCTACTTCGTCCTGCCCTTCGTTCTCGGCCTTCTCCGCCGGACAGTCGGGATGCGTGGTACCACTTTGGGGACAGTACTACGGGTGGCTCAAGAACGTCTTGTCCGGAAACTGGGGATACACCCTGCTTCCCGGAATCTCAGGGACGGAAACGACTTGGAGCGTCTTTACCAGCAGATTCCCATTCACGGCTGAACTCGCACTGGCAGGAGGGGTCCTGACCATCCTGATTGCCTTCCCGCTTGGCATAATCTCGGCGACGCGCAACAACAAGCTGCCAGACCATGTCTCCAGGATTATTTCGCTGGGTGGCTATTCGGTCCCGCAGTTCTGGTTTGGTGCGATGCTCCAGATTCTGTTTGTCTTGTACATTCGAGTGGGGGGCCAGGGGCTCCTCCCGACGGCCGGAACGCTAGCGACAACATGCTTCCTATGCAGTCCGAACCCCGGCCATGCCATCGCATTCACCGGTATGCCCGTCGTCGACGGACTTCTGTCGGGCAATTTGCAGTATGCCTGGGATGCGCTCGTGGCGCTGGTGCTACCTTCGATAACCCTGGCAATCACTTCAATTGGCGCTCTCACGAGAATTATTCGCTCGAGCATGATGGAAGCACTATCTCAGGATTATATCCTGCTGGCGAGGTCGAAGGGTTTGAGGGAAAGGGTCGTCATCTACAGGCATGCCCTAAGGAACGCTCTGCTTCCAGCAATCACGATTTCAGGCTTGCTGACGGCCTCTCTCCTGGGGGGTGTGGTGGTCGTGGAAATTGTCTTCTCCTGGCCAGGTGTCGGGAATGCGTCTCTGGTCGCTGCCGACGTCCTCGACATCAACTTCCTCGAACTCTACGTTTTGGTTACAGCCGTCATCATCATAATGACAAATCTCGTCGTGGACATTCTCTACGCCAAACTCGACCCTCGGATTAGGTACTGAGGTGATGGCATGAGCGAGACAGGCGGCGAACAGGAGGGACCTCGGAAGGCAGCGGGAGTTGCGGCTGATGTCAAGTTCGCCTTGCATCTGATGAGACAGAACCCGCTGGTGATAGCAGGGCTCGTCATCTCCGTGGCCTCGATTCTCATCGCGCTCTTCGCTGGCTTCATTGTGAACCCGAATACTTGGCAGCACACTGATCTGAGCCTAAGGCTGTGTTGGAACAACCCCATCACTAACTGGGGGATACAGAATGTTTACAATTGCGGAGGGCCAGTCTATCCTCTAGGGACGGATTCCTACGGGAGGGACGTCCTGCAGATGATCATACTGGCCATCCCTCTCGACCTTCAAATCGCTCTGGAGGTTGTGGCCTTTTCTGTCCTCGTGGGTGTGGCGCTGGGGGGAATCGCGGCCTACGGGGGCGGGATAATTGACGAAGTGATACTCAGGGCCACGGACATCTTCCTCGCCGTCCCTGCAATCATCCTCGCGATAGTTCTCCTCGTTGTACTCGGAAGATCATTCAACATACTGACCATTGCCGTCGCAATAACCTGGTGGCCGACATACGTGAGGCTGGTCCGCTCACAGGTGCTTGGGGAGAAGGAGAAGCCGTACGTTGAGAGCTTGCGAGCAATGGGAGCAGGAAGGACTAGAATCCTGTTCCGCCACATCGTGCCTAACTCGATCTATCCTGTCTTGGTTGAGGCGACTCTGGACATAGGGAACGTGATTCTTACGGTCTCGGCCCTCACATTCATCGGGTTCGCGCCCAACCCTGCAATCCCTGAGCTAGGCAACCTCGCCAATGACGGGATCAAGTACATCTTCACAGCCCCCTGGCTCATCACATTCTCCGGACTAACCATTCTGATAATTTCGCTGGGATTCAATCTGCTCGGAGACGGGATTAGAGATGTCTTCGACCCACGCCTTAGGCGGTGACGACATGGAAGAACAAACCCCCGTGCACGCTAAGCAGGAGCTGCTCAGGATAAGTGGCCTGAAGGTGACCTTTCACACCTACGCAGGTGACGTGAAGGCTCTCGATGGTGTGGAGCTCTCCTTGAAGAGAGGAGAGATATTGGGTCTCGTCGGCGAGTCTGGAAGCGGCAAATCGGTGACCATACTCTCCGTGGCAGGGCTCCTGCCTCCTAACGCGGAAGTGACGAGCGGCGAAGTCCTACTGGAGGGGAACGACCTGACCAAAACGCCGAAGGCGAAGATGAGAGAAGTGCGTCTCCAAGACGTCGCGACCGTTTTTCAGGATCCCACGACTTACATCAATCCTGTACTCTCGATAGGCTCCCAGATCACGGAGACGATTGTCGGGGATGCGCAGATATTCGCCAGCGAACTGATTTCGAGCAGACTGCAGGAGATAGAGCAACTGGCAGCAAAGAAGACTCTTTCGGAACCCCTTCGCAGAGAAAGAGAAAGACTCCAAGCGCTGAGAAGGGGAGGGAAATTGGGCTCCAGGGAAGCCAGTCGTCTGGCGAAAATATACGCAATGAAGATTCTGAAGCTGGTCAGGCTCCCCGAGCCCGAGAGGGTCTTCGGGACCTACCCTTTCGAGCTTTCCGGCGGGATGAAACAGAGAGCCATGATAGCCATGGCCCTAGTGAGGCGTCCCAAGGTCCTTCTTGCAGACGAGATAACTACCGGACTGGACGTCACGGTTCAAGCCCAGATTCTTCAACTCTTGAAGGAGCTCAGGAACCAGATTGAAAGCTCCATTATTCTTGTAACCCATGACCTTTCTGTGGTGGCGGCTGTCTGCGACAGGGTTGCAGTGATGTACGCGGGCAACGTAGTCGAAATGGCGGAAGTTGGCGAGCTCTTCCTTAATCCGCTGCATCCCTACACGCGTGGTCTTCTCGCCTGTATCCCTAGGCCCGATTCGGTCATGAAGGAGATGAAGTCGATTAAGGGATCAGTCCCGGACCTGATCTATCCTCCTTCGGGCTGCCGATTTCACCCTAGATGTTCCGAGGCCTTCGGAAGGTGCCCGAGAGAGAAGCCTAGCTTGCTCGAAGTCGCCCCCGGGCATTTTGTGGAATGCCTGCTCTACGAGGGAGACAGCACATGAATGACGAATATCTCGTCAGGGCAGAGAAGCTGTACAAGTGGTTCCCAATCAGGGGAGGCATACTGGGCAGAACGATAGGAAATGTCAGGGCGGTAGACGGCGTCTCATTCGGAGTCAGAAGGGGAGAGACATTCGGTGTGGTGGGAGAATCTGGCTGCGGCAAGACGACACTGGGACGGACGCTGATGAGGCTTCTCGAGCCAACGGGGGGCAAGATAATCTTCGATGGAAATGAAATATCGAAGCTCAAGGGTAGTAACCTCAAACACTTTAGGAAAAGAATGCAGATTGTGTTCCAGGATCCCTATGCGTCCCTGGACCCACGGCAGTCGGTCAGGTCAGCGCTTCTTGAACCAATCAAACTCCATAGCATCGCTCGCACGAAGCACGAAGCCAACCAGTATGTTGAATCTCTGATAGCTCGAGTAGGGCTCAGTCCTGACCATTTGGCACGCTTCCCACATGAATTTTCGGGAGGCCAGAGGCAAAGGATAGCCGTCGCCAAGGCACTGGCCGTTCAACCCGAGTTCATCGTCCTCGACGAACCAACATCGTCGCTCGATGTATCGGTCCAATCCCAAATCCTCAACCTCCTTCGGGAACTTCAGACGGAACTGAAGCTGACCTACTTGTTCGTATCACACAACCTTGCAGTTGTCAGGCAGATCTGCCATAGAACTGCCGTGATGTATCTAGGTAGGATAGTCGAAGTTGCTCCGACGGAGATGCTCTTCGAGGAGCCGATGCATCCCTACACCAAGGCCCTGCTTTCTTCGGTACCGTTGCCTGATCCTTCTAAACGAAAGGACCTGGCTGTACTATCGGGAGATGTCCCGAGTCCCGTGAACATACCTAGCGGATGCAGGTTCAAGGGAAGGTGCTCCTATTCGACAGAGGAGTGTGGGAAGCGAGCACCCGAACTGATGGAGGTCAAAGAAGGCCACTGGATTGAGTGCCTGTACGACATAAATTTCGAAACAGGATTCAAGAAGGAGCACCTAGCCATCTAGGCCAAAGCGCACCATGAGGAACAGAACGCCAAACAAGGAGACGCCCCTGGCTCCGCTAGATGTTGTACGCCGTTGATTCTGAAGCCAGAAGGGCCGATGTAAGCCGTTATTCATTGTGATTTGTTCTTGCTGAGTTGGGTAAGCTGATCCAACCTGGTCTTGGTTGTGCTGTACAGCCTCATCCTGAGGGGCTCGTCCTGCAGTCTGGCGCCCCTTACCCCTGCCAGCTTTTTTGATAGATCGTCGTCACCGAGCATTGAGACCCAGCCCTCGAAATCCTTTCTGTCAGAATGGAAGGCGAGAGAAACAGGCTCGACGGTCGATACTCGCTGCAGGAACTCCTTGAGGCTACTGGCGGAGACGTTCAACGGACTGTCAACTGCTCTGTAGAAATAGAACGCCTTCTCGGGAGGGACTTCGCGCAGGATGGTGGACGCTCGTTCCGAACTCACTCTGGAGGCTCCAGGCATAATTGGGAATCTAGCCAGGAGATAATTAACCGATGCCTCATGGGAGTCATGACTCCCATGAGGACACATGACACAATATAGACATCGTTCTCAGCCGGAGGGCTACCCACTAATCATCCAGATGCCAGCGCCTCCTTAGCTGAGATTCTATCATGGATTCGGGCATGATCCTCTTGAGGAAGACATACCTCTTCTCTTTTCCTACGATGTAGTGAATCCTAGGTGAGGGATTATGCACAATTTTCAGAATCGTCTCCGCGACTTCCTTGGGGTCGCCGCCACGGTCGAAGTATTCGTTCAGAGCTCCGTGGGCCCTGTCGCGCAGGCCGTCGTACTCGAATTCCGGTTCGAATTTGCCGGGAACCGCATGAGTTCTTTGTCCTCCCAACCTCTAAATACCCAAGATGCTGAAATCCTCAGGACATGGCACAATCGAAGCACGCCACCGGAGCTGAAAAGTCAATCGTAGCTGACTTCCTGGAAGCCCTGTCGGACAAGCACTCGCAAGTCGACATCAACCTGCAAGGAATGAACGTCAGGTTCCCGAGCACGGGGATGAGCGTCGAGTTCAACGGCCTCGTAACGGTGACCAGCCACATACGAGACATAACCGAAGACGAGAAGAAGGCTTCAGCCAGCAAGAACGTGGCTATGATGACGAGAAGCTAGACGAAGGCCGAGGTCTACCTTAGAGCCTTCAGCAGCTTCCTAGCCTT
>Ga0187771_10003452_pt1 | contig 11026 bp, 6 predicted proteins | sample 0116_SJ02_MP15_1_FD_133139 | JGI IMG/M metagenome (GOLD analysis project Ga0187771, IMG submission 133139) | Tropical peat soil microbial communities from peatlands in Department of Meta, Colombia - 0116_SJ02_MP15_10_MG | ecosystem: Environmental > Terrestrial > Soil > Wetlands > Peat | place... | reverse complement strand
GTAGCGGCATTTCCGGGGAGTGAAAAATTACCTTTGCCAAAACGAAAGTCGAAGGTCTTTCGTGCCTGCTCGGAGTATTCGTCGCCGGATGGATTTTGCGGAGACTGCGCGTATGCGGCTAGCCGAAAGATTCCGATCAGCACTACAGTAAAGGCCGCCACAACGGCAATGAATCGAGCGATAGGAAACTTCATTGCGCTTATCTCCCCGCTTCGTTTCGAGAAGCGCCGGGACCCCTGACCATACAACTTCCACGGAACCTGCACCCGTGTCCCGTTTCCAGAACTGGCACATTCTGGGAGCAAAAAAGGTGCCTTTCTATATAGCAAATCCGAAGCTTCCTGTAAATGCCCGGCCGTCTTGTAGCGGCGGGGTTTATCCCGCCGGGCAGCGGCATAAAGCTGCTGCTACTGCCGAGCCTTCTCCAGTCCCTCGGCCTTTTGCCGCTCGGCTTCGGCCTCTGCCTTCTTGCCTTGGCGGTCCAGGGCCTTGGCCAATCCTCGATGGGCCTCAGCATAATCGGGATCCTCGCTCAGCGCTTGGTGGTAACGCTCAATGGCGTCAGCAACCTGCCCCTTCTGCAGCAGTGAGTTGCCCGAATTTGTGGACACGGTCGCCCGCTGGCGCTTCATGACCACGCGCTCCAAATCCGCACCCTTCTTGCGTTCGGCCGCAGCCTCAGCGGCGTCACCTTGCTCCGCCAGCACCGTGGCCAGCGTTAGGTGTGGGTCCGGTTGGTCGGGCATTTGCCGAATCGCTTCCCGAAGAGCGTCGGCAGCTTCCGACAATTTATTCATCTTCCTGTATAGACTTCCCAGCGTGGCCCAGCCCTCGGCGTTCGAGGGATGCAGCTTCATGGCCAACGAGAGTTCGCGCGCCGCATCGTCATAGCGCCCGTCCTGCATGTAAAGAATGCCGAGGGTGTAATGCGGTTCGTGTGCCGAAGGATCCAGCTTCGCTGCAGCTTCCAGCTCAGGAATGGCAGCCGCATTGTCATCCTTCAACTTTAGAGCGAGTCCCAGATTGTAGTGCAGTTGAAAGTTATCAGGGTTGTTTTTGAGTCCGGAGCTAAGAACGTGGATGGCCTCATCCACTTCGTTCATCTGCAGGTATGCCGCCGCGAGATTCTCGTGTGCTACGGGGTCGCGGGGCCTTTGTTTGAGGGTGCGCTCCAGATACGGAATGGCATCCTTTGCATTGTCGGTAACAAGGAGCGCTAATCCCAGGCTCGCCACGGCCTCTGCATTTCTTGGATCGGCTTGCACGACTTGGCGAAGCAGGCGAACAGCGTCCGAATCGTGGCCCGCTTGCTGCACTGCTCGGGCCAATTGGAGTTTTGCGTCGGTGTACGCGGGTTCCAGCTTGATCGCTCTCTGGAATTCCTCGATGGCTTTGTCGTTTTCCTGATTCGCCACATAGGCCTTTCCCAGTTCCGTGATGGTTGCCGCGCTGAGGGGAACCAACTCGTTGGCCACGGTCAGCTCGTGGATGGCGGCCTGCGCCTGTCCCTCGGCAACCAGCGCTGCTCCCAGGTGCATGTGAGCGGAGGCAAGTTGTGGACTGAGCCGAATCGCCTCCTGGAATTCGCCCACCGCCGCGGGCCAGTTGCGCTGCTGTGCGTACAGCGAGCCCAACGCGTCATGCAGATCTGCGTTCTGTGGCGATTCGGCTACCGCCGTCTTCATCTTGCCGATCGCCGCGGAAACTTGGCCGGTGGCAGCAAGCGACCGGGCATAGGCCAGCAGTACCGACGGAGACAGCACATGCGCAGGATCCGATGCGGGTCTCGCTGCAGCCTCCGCGTCCATTTTTTCAAAAAGAGCGATGGCCTTTTGATGCGCCCCTGTTTGCTGGTAGGCCCAGGCGAGATTGCTTTGCACGGGCACATCGCCAGGCCTCAGCGTTAGCGCCCGCTCCAGTTCTTGGATTGCCTCGTGAAATTTGCCGAGACGTATCAGCACGAAACCTAAGGCGCCATGCCCTTCCGGCATTTGCGGCGCTAACTGCACGACCTTCTCGAACTGCGCCTCCGCGGTTTTGTAGTCATTGTTCGCGACCGCTGCGGCCCCTGCTTGATAAGCGGCCCGGCTCTCTTTGTTGATGTCGGCCTGCGCTGCAACCGCTTGTGCTAGGGAGCCGGGCTTACTTGCGAACCCTGGTACCGAAGTGGCCAGAAGGAGAACGGCAACTGCTGTGGCGCGCGATGCGCGAAAGATGCTCTCGTTCTGCGTGCGGCCCAGTTGCCGGCAGTTCGACTTGGAGCACTCGATGCGGTCGCTAGCTCTTTGCATGAGTGACAGAGATTCTAAGGCCCAACAGCAGTTCAGTGATATTGGTTTTTCGGCTCCGAGCGCGTAACTCACAGTTAACCTATGTGAGGACGAAAGCCCTTCAAACGACGAGAGACACAAAGAGCAAAAGCCTATACAATCAGTAAGTTAATCTCTGTGCGGGAGTGGCGGAACTGGCAGACGCGCAAGACTTAGGATCTTGTGGGGTAACACCCGTGGAGGTTCAAGTCCTCTCTCCCGCACCAAACTCCTGACTAATCCCAGACTTTGAGACGCGGCCAGAGTTCCGGCAGAGGCTGCTTGGTGTTTTCACAAAGCAAAATGTTGTAGTGCTCCCAGCCCATTGTGTAAGGGAATTCGATCCTCGGGCCAACCTGCACCGTGCTGCACACCTTTTGCGCGTTTTCGAGTCTCCACCCCAGCAGAATGACGCTTTCGCCGGTGTACTGGCGCGGACCCCAATAGTAATAATTTTGATGGGCGCTGATGGACTTGGGCAGGCCGTAGCGCGCACCGAAAAAATCGATCGCGCCGGCTTCGCCGTAATTACCCCCGAGAATGGCGGTCTTGGCGCGCTGCTCCGGGGGCAGGGAATTGTAAACACTTGCGACCGTGGCGACCATCTCCTGCCAGCCGAACTCATCGGCAAAATGTTGCGGCAGTTCGCTGACCATACCGTTTTCCGTGCGCGTCATCTTGATTCCGAGAGCCTCCATGTAGCGCGGAATCTTCTCCGGCGGCAGGATCGGCAGGGCCAGTGGCGCGGAAATCGCGCCGCCAGCCAGCACCACTACCGGCAGCGCCACGCGAACCCAGCGAAGCGCACGGATCGCCTCCGTCCGCCTTTCCCACAGCACGCCTCCGGCGGCGAACAGCATGGGGTAAATCGGCGCGAGGTAATAATCTTTGCCTTTGAGATACATCATGATCGCGAGAAAAATTAGATAAGTGAAACCAATGAAGCGGAAGCGCTTCGCATCACGATAAAACAACGTAAAACTCAGACCGGCGACCCACACGAATGCGGTAAACGGATTCATCATCATGAGCTGCTGCAGCAAGAAGGCCAGCGGAGGCAGTTCCACATTTTTGTGCGTGCGCTTGACGTTCGAGAGGTCTTCCAGCGTCGGGAAATGATGCACAACCTGCCAAATCACGTTCGGCAGCGCGATCACGAATGCAATTCCCGCCGCCAGCCAGAACCATTTTGTGGCCAGAATGCGCCGCTGCGGGGAGAGCAACAGCCCAATTACCAGCGCACCGATGAAGAAAACCGTGGAGTGCTTATTCTCCAGGCCGAAACCGAGCAGCACGCCGCACCAAAGGAGAAGTTGCGGCCGCTCGCGGTTGATGGCCAGCAACAGAACATAGACGCAGCCCATCCAGAACAGCGGCTCCAGTGCGTTCATCGCCAGCCGCGTGCCGTTGCCGAGAATAGTTGGGGCCACAAAGACGCCGAGACATCCCAGGAAAATTGCCCAACTCTTTCCGCCCAGCTCGCGCACGATATAGCCGGTCAGCACCACTTCCAGCGCGTTCGCCAGTATGGGAAGGAAGCGGATGGCGTGCAGCGAATCGCCGAGGATGAGACCGCTGACGCGGGCCAACCAGGCGATCAGCGGGGCAAGATCGACATAGCCAAAGGCGAGATGATTGCTGCAGGCGATGTAATAGAGTTCATCGCGGAAATAGCCGTAGCGGCCACAAAGGGAAAACTGCATCACGAAACACAAGGCGCCGAGAATCCACGCGACACGCATGCTTTCTGGACGTGGCGCGGCACCCGGAAGAGTGGTAGCGGTCATATTTTGATGCGACTATAGCACGGGCCTCGCAGTCGGCCAGATAAAGTCAGCGGTTTCGCTTGCTTCCCGATCGCTGATCGCCTGTTCAACTCACAGGGATCCGAAGCGCCTAACCGAGGTCTGCGAGCAGGCCTTCCATTTCCGAGCGCGCGTGCTGATTGCCTGCGCGAATCGCGGCCTGGATGCCTTGCGTCAGAACGCTTTTGGCGTCTTCCGGGCGGTCGTTTTGCGCCAACGTCTGCGCGTACATCTGGTAGCCCGGCACATAGTCGGGGTTGGCCTGAATGAGGGCCTGAAAGTGAGTTTCAGCCGCGGGCAGGTCGCCTTCTTTCACGCACTCGAGAGCTATGCCATAGCGCGTGAAGGTGTCGTTGGGATTCTTAGCCAGGAAGTCCTCGAGTTTCTGGCGGCGCGTTTTGTTTTGTTCGGTCATGGCGATGTTTCGTATTATACGTGGAGGACAAACGGCGTGTAGTGGCCGATCTTTAGCCTGCCCTGACGAAGGAAGGGATCGGCAAGAATAAACCAGGAGACGAAGATGGCACGCTTACGTAGAGAGAATGGCACGCGATTCAAAGAGGAGCCCATGAAAGGGAAGCCAGTAAGCGTTTCGGCGTCGGAAATGGCGGAAGTGGTGTTGCCGGCGCAGACCAACGCGCTGGGAAAATTGCTCGGCGGTCACGTGATGCACATGGTGGACATCGTGGCGGCGATGGCGGCGTGCCGTCATGCGAACAGCTACATGGTGACCGCATCGGTGGACTACATTGATTTCAAGAACCCAGTCAGTCTAGGAGAAATTGTCATCCTGAAGTCACACGTGAACCGCGTGTTTCGTACTTCGTTGGAGGTTGGCGTGGAAGTGTTCTCCGAGAATATCCTGACCGGCGAGAGAAAGCAGACGACAACCGCGTATGTAACGTTCGTAGCCATCGACGAAGTGACGCGCCAGCCGAAGGCTGTCCCGCCGCTCATCGTGAAGACCGCCGAAGAGAAGCGGCGCTGGGAAGCAGCCGCCAAGCGGCGGGAGATTCGCCTGGCCCACCGCGCCATCGGAAAAGGCTGAGCCCCAGGTAGTCGCGGGTCTTCAGACCCGTGCTTTGCGCCTTGGGTCGTGTAGTGGCGGGTCTTCAGACCCGTGATTTGTGCCGACAAGTTGTCGACGTAAAGCCAAGCCTGCGCAATGAGTTCGGCGTTTATCAGGAACCGGTTGGGACACGTATCGCCATTCCGACAGACGACAGACGACAACGTTTCGCTTGACGCGATTGCGCCGCAGGACTAGGCTCGCCTGAATTCGTCGAGGTGGTCATGCCCTATTCCCGCCATTGCGCCCGGGACCCAGGCCAAGCACGCCTCAGGGAGGGTATCGCCAGGTTGATTGCGCAAGCGTTTCTCTCCGCACTGCCGTGTTTGGTGTTGGCCCTTCCGCTTGCCGCCCAAGACGTGGGAAGCCAAGAAAAGGAGTTTCTCGGCGGCGGCTCGGTAATTACGGTCAAGGTGCACGATTCCTCAGGAGAGTCCTTCTCCTCCTCGGCAGTTGTAAAGCTGCTTCGGGGAATATATCCAAGCGGGCAGCGAGATACGTCGCGTGGGGTCGCCGAGTTTGTGGTGACCAGCTTGGGAGAGTATACCGTGGTGGTAACCGCGCCAGGATACGCCGAGGCACAGAAGGACGTCTCGGTGGGCATCAACGGGAGGACGCAGGTGGATGTCTACCTGCGTCCCACTTCGCCTGCGGGTAGCGTGACGACAGTTCCCGGCAGGCCGGTACTCGCGCCGAAAGCGAAGCAAGCGCTTGATAAGGGTCTGCGCGCGTTGAAAGAGAACAAACTCGGCGAGGCCGAGAAGTACCTGGGTGAGGCTCTGCGGCTGGCGCCAGGGAATCCTGATGTGCTGTACCTGCAAGGAGTGCTTAGCCTGAAGCAGCGCGACTGGGCGCAGGCGCAAACGGTCCTCGAAAAGGCCACACAGATGGATCCCAGTTCTGCGCGGACCTTTGCGGCGCTCGGGATGGCCTTTTGCGACGCAGGAAATTATGACGCGGCCATCGCACCGCTCGAGAAGTCGCTGCAATTGGACGCAGCCGGCACGTGGGAAGCGCGCTGGGCGCTCGCCAAAGCGTATTACCATCACGAACGGTATGACGAGGCACTGAAGATGTCGCAGGAGGCGCTGGCGCAATCCAATGGAAACGCGCCGCAGGTTGCGCTGCTTCTGGCGCAGTCGTTGACGGCGGTAGGGCGATACGAAGACGCCGCGCATGCACTCCGAGAGTTTTTGCGGGATAACGGCGGCCGCCCCGAGGCCGCCACCGCACGGCGCTGGCTCGAGCAGCTCACCACCAGCGGAAAAATCCGCCCAAGCTAATCGCAAGCAAAAGGGACGCGGACGGCGCCGCGCAACGGTATTCGCCCTTGCGCTGGAAATAGCAAGCGGCCGGTAGCACCCACGAGGAACTCTGGTATTCAGTCACAGCGGCGCTGACCAGGGCATGGTTATAATTTGCGCTTATGTTTTCGGGGCTTCGGCGCGCACACATCCTGGCCTTGGTGCTGGTGTTGGCGGCACCAGCGTTCGCAGCGACAAATTGGACGGGTGTCGTTCGTGAGGCGGGAGGCACGCCGGTTGGTGGCGCCGTCGTCCGTCTGACGGCCGGCAAGGCGCAGGTGGAAGCGACGGCCTCGGCGACGGGCGAGTTTCGGTTCACGGCGCTTCCAGCGGCGAGTTATCGAGTGAGCGTGCGGGCCAAGGGAAAAGAGTGGAAAGCGGTGGAACCGTTCGTGGTGCAGGACGGGCCGGCGTTGAATGCCGACCTGGAGCTCTCCTCCGGCTATCCCGCGTTAAAGGTGATTGCGGCGATCGCGGTTGCCTCGGCGAAAGGGAGCGGCGGGTCAACGCTCTCCAGCACGGAAGTGTCGAATTTGCCGCTGAATTCGCGGGATTTCAGCAAGCTGCTGCTGTTGGCCGCGGGGACGATGACGGACGCGAACGGGTCGGCCAATTTCACGCAGCAGTTCACGGTGAACGGACAGCGCGGGACGGCGTCAGTGTTTGCGATGGATGGCGCGGACACGAGCGATCCGGAGATGGGCGGGGCGACGTTTTCCAATTTCAACGTGGATGCGATTCAGGAAGTGCAGTCAAGCGCGGGAGTGATGCCGGCGGAGATTGGGCGGGGCGCGGCGGGCTTCACGAATGTGCTGACCAAGCCGGGGACGAATGAAGTTCATGGAAGCGCCTTCGAGTTTGTCCGGAATGCTGCGTTTGACGCGCGGAATTTCTTCGATCATGTGAACCCGGAGGACCCGCGACGCATTCCACCCTTTGTGCGGAATGAATTTGGGGTGACAAATGGCGGCCCGGCGGTGTTGCCGGGAATTTACGACGGGCGGGATCGAACGTACTACTTTGCGGAGTATCAGGGCTTCCGGCAGGTACTGGGGACGACGCAAGTGTTCGCGGTGCCGACAGCGGAGGAGCGCCAGGGAATCGACACGGCGACGTACAAAGGCGACACGTTGTACGTGCCGGTCAGTTCGGAGATCGCGCCGCTGCTGAACCGTTATCCGCTGCCGAATGACCCGACGGGAGCGTTCGGGGTGAGGACGTACGCGACGTCGTCGAAGGTGGTGACCAATACGGACCAGTTTTCAGTGCGAATCGACCACAAATTGACAGACAGCGCCCAACTGTTTGGGAGATTCAGCCTCAATCAGGTGGATGGACCAACCACGAATCCGGATCAAACGGCGATTGATCCGAGGTTCGGGGTGAAATTCTTCGATCACCAGCGCAGCGCGGCGGTGCGGTGGGTGCAGAAGGTGACGCCGGCATGGAGTTTCACGACGGAGTTCGGCTATATCCGCAGCACGCCGTTTTTTCCGACGACCAATCCTGTGGATCCGGCACTCGCCTATGGCGATGGGCTGTATGACGGATTCAATACCGCGGATGGCTCGATTTTCGGGTCGTTCGGAAACGTGTACCAGATGAGAGCGGATGTGACGTACCTGCACGGAACGCACTCGATCCGCATCGGAGGCGAGGTGCGGCTGAACAAGGACACAACGGTCTTCGGGATGAACCCGAACGGCATCTACACATTTGGCGGAGGAACGGCGTATTCGCCGGTGCAGATTCTGTCGGCGAGTGGGCAGCACAATATCAATGTGGGCGATCCGCTGCCGGATGCGCTGACCGGGTTGCTGACCGCGACGCCGTATTCGTATTCGGTGACCGCCTTAGCCAGTGTGACGCCGAAGGGCGACAGGTTTGACGAGGCTGCCGTGCGGCGCGAGGCCTACAACTTCTACGTGCAAGATTCGTGGAAGCTTTCGCCGCGCTGGATGGTGAACTACGGAGTGCGGTACGAGGTGAACTCGCGGATCAAAGAGGCGAAGCACCGGACCTCGATCGGCAGGCCGGTGGCGGCAGGCGATCCGGACGCGTCGTTTACCACGCCGGGGGCGAGCGTGATTTACCTGTACAACCCGCAGCCAGCGTATCCCATGGACTGGAGCGGGCTAGGACCGCGGGTCGCCGTGGATTTTTCAGCGACAAAGCGAACGGTGTTTCACGCCGGCGGAGCGATCACCACACTGCTGCCGAATCTATGGTTCGACAATTACGTCACTGGCGGAATTCCACTCGACTTCCAACCAATTATTACCGCCACGCAGAACACTCCGGTGCCGTTTTCGAACACCGTGGTGCCGCTGCAGTTACCGGAAGTGTATGCCATGAACGGCCAACCGCTGTTCCCAAATGGAGATAGTTCAGCAGTGGCAGCGAACACCCAAATCGACTTGCAGCGCTTCCAGAACGACTTGAAGAACCTGACCGGGCAAGTGCAACTCTTGACGGCGACGACCATCTCGCGCGGGTTCAAGAACGGTTACATCGGAACGTACACGCTGGGGGTGGATCACGATTTTGGGCCGATGAAGGCGAGCGCAGCATATGTCGGGACCTCGGGGATTCACTTGCCGAGCGTGTTTTCGCCGAACGGGTTTAACGGGGCGTCTCCCGAATTTGCGCCGTTCACGCAGTTTGACACTACCGGACACGCGATTGGCGGATTTGGCCCCGAAATGGTGATGAACAGCGGGTCGCACTCGAGCTACAACGCCCTGCAGACGAGCTTAAGCCAGAACTATTCGTCGTACGGACTGAGTTTCCAGGCGAGCTACACGTACTCGAAGTCCATCGACGACGCCAGCGCGTTGCTGGGAGGAGTGTCCACGAACGCGGGCGTGATTTTGCAGACGCTGCCGCAGGACCCGCTAAATACGCGGGAGGAGAAAGCGGCTTCGGTGTTTGATGTGACGCACGTGTTTTCGCTGAGCCTGATGCAGGATCTGCCGCTGAATAAAGTGGGATTGCTGGAGCCGCTGGGGAAGTACGTGACGCAAGGCTGGCAATTTTTGAATATCACGACAGTGACGAGCGGGCCGCCATTCACGGTGTATTCGGGGATTCAGCAAACGGGGATGGGGGCGGGCGGAACGGACCGGCCGGACCTCGTCTCGATGCCTGACTTTTCGACGGGGCGCACGATTCGCGAAGATTACTTCGGGCGGGGCGCGGACAATGCGTCGTTCTTCTCCATCCCGATTGGAGTGCCGGGCGGGACGGGGCCGAATCAAGGGCGATTTGGGACGCTGGGGCGGAATACGTTTCGCGGGCCGGGCTTTCATCAGTTTGATATCGCATTGATCAAAAACACTCCGCTTGGAAGGCGCGGCCGCGGAGAGTGGGGAATCCTGCAATTCCGTGCGGAATTCTTCAATATTTTCAATATTGTGAATTTTGGATTGCCGTCGAATACAGTTCTGGGGAGCGGGTTCGGGACGATTAGCCGCACCGCGGGGTCCTCGCGGCAAATCCAGTTCTCGCTCAAGCTAGAGTACTGAGTCTATGGCGATCGTGTAAGGCCGTGTGGATACGACCGGGTTGTGGATCCCGTTGACTGTGGATCTTCAGTATCGTGTGGGACTTCTCACAAGCGAACTGGCGCAGGATGAATATTCGATGGATCTCCTGTGACTCGCCACGTGTGTATGGACTCTCCAAGTATGGTAACCTCGTGCGTCTGTCGAGGCTGTGGGGGCTCGCGATGACCTTCTCAAAGAACGCCTTCTTAATTGGGTGTCCCTCCTTAACAAAGTGCTTCCCCGCCGCAGTTATCGATCTATGGGAACAATTGGGGGCCAAGGAAACGGCTGGATGAAAATAGTAAACCGGACATCGTTTATCGCGATGCTGCTATGCCTCGTGTGCCCCGCGCTATCCTCTGGCCAGGACGGAGGGGGCCAGCCTCCGGATCGAATTCTGCAGCAATCTCAACCGACCGATTTCAACAGAGACATCTACTACAAGAACAAGCTTGAATTCTCTTTGGAAACCGGATGGCTTCCCATCGACATCCCGTTCATCTTCGACTGCTTTGTGGGCGACCAATATAATATGACTCCACTTAAGTACACGCTGGTACCTACGCTTGCTTCGTTGCGATGGCACCTGGGCAAGCCGCGAGGCCCTTTGATTTTGCGCGGCAATTTTGATGTCACGTTCAGCGCAGCAATCACCGCGATTCCGAGGGGACCGGAAACACACTATATAGCCTATGACATGGGTATCCGACGCAACTTTGTCCCGAGGAACTCGAGAGTTGCGCCCTACTATGACATACGCTTGGGCGTGGGCCGAATTGACGCTAAGGAGCCCTTAGGTGTGCTGTACGCGCAGGGACAGGACTTGACGTTTACCTTCATGATGGGCAGCGGAATACGGTACAACTTCAATTCTCGCTACGCGATTTCGGCCGGATTGAATTACATGCATGTCTCGAATATGTATTTGTCCGAGCCGAGGTATACAAACTACGGGATCAACGTTTACGGCCCGATGTTCGGGTTCAATGTACGG
>Ga0187771_10003450_pt1 | contig 11027 bp, 12 predicted proteins | sample 0116_SJ02_MP15_1_FD_133139 | JGI IMG/M metagenome (GOLD analysis project Ga0187771, IMG submission 133139) | Tropical peat soil microbial communities from peatlands in Department of Meta, Colombia - 0116_SJ02_MP15_10_MG | ecosystem: Environmental > Terrestrial > Soil > Wetlands > Peat | place... | reverse complement strand
TCTTATGGGCATTTCATAGTCTGAAACGATTACATCGTACCTTTCTTTTCTTAGCTTCTTGAAGGCTTCTTCAACAGAAGATGCTGAGTCAACCTGAACAGGTGCGTGGAGTTCAAGGCACTGTTTAGCAATCTTCAGGAAGCTTGATTCGTCGTCCACGTGCAGCACGTGGATTTTCTCATTCAATTCAACGACTGCTTCTGCTGATGACTCCACGACAATCTTGCTCATCTGAACACCGTTTATGTGTGCCCGCTAGATTGAAACGCCAAACAGTCATATGGAAAACCGTGCCCCGTATAAGATGGTTATGAAAGCGCAATCGATATTCGAAATAGTAAGAAATGCACATGGCGCGAATGTTCAGACCGAAGTCAGTTTGCCGAGTGTTTTATGCTTGCTGCCTTGCCCTGTTTGCGGAGGACCCCGCGCTACTTTTCGATTATTCTGAACGTAAGTTCATCTTTAAACATTGTTTGACTTAGCATCCCGCCGCCCTGGCTAATCTTCTTCAACAGGCTCTCGTAATTGGTCACTTCAACGCCTGCAAGCATGTTGGCTCCGTAGTCAAACAGGACATCGCACATAGGGGTGCTTGGTCCAAGAACAACCACGTACGCATTTCCACTTTTGCAGAGTTTCAAGAGCCGCTCCATCGACTTATTCACTATCGCAGAACCCGTTATCGCTACGATATCACTATTGGGCAACAAATACTCGGCTGCCGTGGCAGGCAAGATGCCCCTTGCAGGATCCAGAAGCGATTGGTCCAATTCCAGAATCACTACTTCTTTTGCTTTTTCTCTCACTTTCTCAATATGTGGAAATTTGCCCACAAATGTGATCTTCTTGTTTTTTCCTCTTTCAGCAATTATGTCCAGAGCATTGATGCCGGTTTTCCCTTTTGAAGGTATCATAGAGTTTATCGCGGCTAAACCAATACTTGCTTCTATCAAATTCCACGATCTCAAGTATCCAGCCAATTCAAAAGTGTTCTTTTCCGCGAGACTTCCCATGTTCCTTGTATATGCGTCCCGAGCAATTGAGTTTGCATATGTTTTTGCCAATCCGCAATATTTCCCAATCACCGCAGTCCATGAGATGCCAACACGAACATCTCTTGCCAGAACGTTCTTCTCATGTACGACTGAAATCAAATCATCAATAAGTTCTGATCTGTACATTCTTGATCCATTCAAGTTGGGTTAGGGCTCGTTGTGTTACAGCATTTCAACGTTGAACCTTATAATAGCCTTATCATGAACCGCCTGTCTCTTGATTCTCTGAGGCGTGTATTATCTAGATGGAATATTTTTGGAAGATATTATCAACATTCTTCTTCGGAGTTTTTCCCTGTTAACACTTTTCCAAAGGTTTGAAGGTGGCGGGCTGCTTCTCCGAGCGTGAGAATTCGATAATTACGTTCATCATCCAAACTGACTAGGAAGCTTTCCAATTCATCGGCTTCAACGTGGGGAAGACTCCTGATTGCTTTCAAGCCTTCTATGTAATCTGCGTAGTCTTTGTACAGGTTGATCAGCATCCTGCCTTTCTGAAGGCCTATTCCATTCACAACTATCAGAGAGGCAAAAGGAGTCTTCCTCTCCAGTTCCAACACGCCCTTCCTCAACTGCTCACTCTCTTCTGTCTTCTCCGCTTCTTGCTTTCCGAGGAACGTGACAGCCATTATTTGGTAGCCAAGTCGCCTAAAATCCGGGATCATAGTGTACTCCTTGATTATCCCTTGCTTCTCCAATTTCGCAATTAACCTACTCACGGTAGGCTGAGAGACGCCCACGGCCTTGGCAAGTTCTCTATCACTTCTGCGGCTGTTCCTCATCAGTTCAGAAATCAATCTGACTTCGACATCCTTCACTTTCATTCTCTCCTTTTTCATTCGATGCCTGTTCGCCCAAGGTTACACTTGTAAAATCCGTCGATATATATGCTTGTGTGAGCCTAACGCTTCAGTCTGCCACACTGTGATTCTTGCTTTTCGTCAGGAGTATTAGGTTATCTTCTCGAATGACGTAGTCAAGCTCGAGTTCCAGCAGAGTCTAGAGGCAATTGTGTTGAAAACTACGATAATCGCGCATCCTATACAGGGACTAATAAAATACCATGGACTGAGAAAGCCTAGAGAAAGAATTCCGTACCATGACAGTATATCTGTGTGCGTTGAAGCGCTGACTACTACGACAACTGTTGAAACTATTGACAGACGGAGGGAAGACGAATTCGTCGTCAATGGAACCAAAGTTACCGGACAGGACAGGGAACGCATGGAAACGGTGTTACGAAAGCTGAAGAGCCTTGCAGATTTTCGCGGAGGATTTAGGGTGGCTTCTGAAAATAGCCTCAGAGTTGGAAAGGGCTTGGGGTTCTCCGCTTCTGGTTTTGCGGCCCTAGGCTTAGCGGCCTCAGGATCGCTCGGGTTGGATCTGGATGAAACACGCCTTTCAGAAGTAGTCCGGTTGGGTGCAGGCTCATCAACGAGGAGCTTAGTGGGGGGGTTTGCTATCTGGTACGCGGACAAAAGCGGCAGATCATACGCCGAACAACTCAGCTGGCCCGAACGTATGGACTTCTACATGGTTATAGTGCCCATTCATTCTGAGCTGAAGACCGACGAGGCTCACGTAGAAGTGCTCAGTTCACCGCTTTTCAAGGCTAGGTGCAGGAATATCCGTAAGATGCTAGGAGACATGAAACAAGCCATAATCAAAGGTGACACCGCCACTGTCGGAAGGTTAGCTGAAGAAGACACGCTTAACCTTCATGCAATAACCATGACGGGCAAGTCACACATGCTGCTCTGGGAGCCAGACACAATCCGCGTGATAAGAGAGCTAGCCACAGAAAAAAAGAAAGGAGTTCAAGCGTGGTACTCCATAGACACGGGGCCATCAGTATTCATAAACACGTTCAAAGAAAACTCGAAAGCCATAGCTGAGCGTCTCGAAGGAATCGGTTTCAAAGATGTAATCATCAGTGGGATAGGCGGAAACCCATTTTCCACAGGCAATCACTTGTTCTAAGCTAGAGGCGCCAAGATTCCGAGAGGAACGATGGCTCTAGTGCCCAAAACCTTCTGATTTCTCCGAGGTCAAAGTTCTCGTCGACCGATAATTTGAAATCTAGGAAATTATGATGGTTTATTTCCATTTGGTGAGAATTTCTTCCCGCTGGAACGTCGCTTTACTCGTATAGAAAAGCAGGATGTCAACGATGGTTAAGGCTATTGACACGCCAAAGGCAAGATAATTTGAAGCTGCGGCACTCGCTGAAGCGAAGATTACAAGAAAAATCAGCGGTAGCACAACTAAACCCCCCAGCTGTTGAGCCGCTCTGATATCATTCACTCTTGAAGAGATGATAACGTTAGCTTCTACGCTCATGACGCAGGCCAATGGTGAAATGACACCCATCACAAGAGCCCAGTAAGGGTTAGGTAGCAAGAAGACTCCTAAGTTGGCGTAGGACCAGGAATCCATGATAATCGCGAATATGGCAGATCCGAAGTAGGTTACTGCCATGCATGGAATAAAAGCAGCCAAGCTCTTGCCTAGAAGAAGCTCACCGTCTGTTGTGGGCGTAGCCAAGAGCGGCTCAAGGCTTTTCTCAATTTTCTCGCCTACAAAACTGTACGAAGCGATTATCGAGGGCAAGACTGAGGGTATAAGAACGAAATAAATCGTGCCCATATTAACGATCTGCTGGGCTCCCGCCACGAGCTGTGCGTGCGATAGTTGGGTCGATTGGGTTCCCAAGGCTAATATGAAAATCACTGGCAGGACCACGCCGATGAATATCGGCATGGCTATTATCGAGTAGAGGATGTACCTGTTTTTTCTGAACATGCTGAGGTCTTTTCGAGTTACGATCCATGACTTCCAGAGTCTCATTTTGTGGACGGCGCCTCCCGTATCAGTTTTAGGTAAACGTCTTCAAGCGTCGACTTGAGTTCGGTGACGTATTGGATGTCGCCTTGTGCTTCCACGATTGTCCTGACGAGTTCGGGATTTTGTTTTTCGGGATCATCCATGTCCAAGATGAGTTTGTTTTCGCTGACTCGGATATTCTTCACTGAGTTCAAGTTTTTGACGGCTGTCAGGACAGCATCGGTTATTTTTTCCATGTGAACGATTGTCGTGCGGTTGTACAAGCTTCGTTCCAAGTTTCTTGGCGAGTCGACGGCTATTAGCTTCGTTTTCAGTATGCCGATGCGGTCGCAGAGTCTTTCTGCCTCGTCCAAGTTGTGCGTGTTTAGAAAGATAGTTCGCCTTTCCTTTTTCAACTCAAGAATGAAATCGCGCACCGTCTTAGCGGCTTCTGGATCCAAGTTTGCAGTGGGTTCGTCCAAGAATAGCAATTGTGGATCGTGGATTAGTGCGCGGGAGATGGCGATTTTTTGTTTTGTGCCTTTTGAGAATGTACCGACGGCGTCGTCGCGGCGTTCCCAGATGTCGAGCAACTTGAGCATGTGCTCTATGTTTTCTCTTCGTTTTTGCTCTGGGACTTCGTAGAGTCTGCCGTAGAATTCGAGGTTTCGATAGGCGCTGAGGCTATCATATAAGCCTACGTTTTCTGGTAAGAGACCAACCATCTTTCGTATGGCAAGGCAGTCCTGCTCGCTATCAACCGTGTGATCGCCTATCCTCGCGGTTCCACTGGTCTTGGAGATGAGACAGCAGAGCATCCGCACGGTGGTGGTTTTGCCTGCGCCGTTAGGTCCGAGGAACCCGAAGACCTCGCCTTCGTCCACGTGCAGCGTGAGGCTGTCAACGGCTGTTAGGTTTCCGAATTTTCGAGTCAGGTTTTCTGTCTCAATCATGTCCAAGACTGTCCAAAAGAATAGACGATTAGGAGCGTTCGTATTTGGATTCTTCGATGCGGCGTTTCTCGCGTTCTTCCTCGGTTTCTTCAGTTTGGATTTTAGCTTCAGGCTTCGTTTCTTGTGGAGGATATGTGATCGGGTCATTAACAGAAGAGTAAACGTTGAACCAGCTGCTTTTTCCGCAGGCGGGGCATCTGAAGTGGTGGTATGGCCCGACGTGCGGAGCTAGGACTGCACTGCCGAGTCCTTTCTCGAAGACGCTTCCACACTTCTTGCATTTGAGCTTCGCCATACGAAGTCATCGAGTTTCTTCCTTATGCTGGCTTAAAAACCTACTACTGCAGGATTCACGATCACGGATCTGCGTTAGAAAAATCCGTATCACCAATGCTCCAAGAAGAGCTGAAACCAAACAATCGATTTCAAGTGAGGACTAAACGATTGAAACGTCCCTCATCGCCCAACCAAGGATCATCTCTAGTTTTCTTCACTGTCAGGCGTTCACCTGACTAAAGTCAAGATGTTCACCGCGTCATCTGCAGAAAACAAGACGCCTTTTTCCCTTCAACTACCTAATCATAAGGGGCTTGCAGTAAAACTGAGTATAGGCGGCAAGCATCGAAGAGCCTCTTCTAAGACCAGTATAGCATTGTTCTTCTACAGTGAGATCGTCAATTATGCGATGCTTCTTGTAGCTTTCTTGATTCGTCCATTCCATGAACCCTACGAATTCGGCGGAATTGTAATAGTTGTAAAAAGTCCGACAGGCAACGAGTCCTTCGATGGATCCTAAATCTCTGAATACTTTCTGGGTAGTTCTCTTCCACATCTCCAGTTCCTTACTTGCTACGAGCCCATGGGCCACAACTATCATGTCAGCTTTATCCTTTCGACGACCATAACAAGCCTCTTCGATTTCCTTGCAGAAGATCTCGAAATACAGACCCGGCTCAAAGTAGGCTGAGCCTATTCTGTCGTCCTTTCTAGTTTTCATAATGCTCTGAGCTGCCTCATTATGGGCCTTCTCACTGGTCCACTTTGTGTTGCTCCAAATAATATGCGGTTGTTGAATACACTGGTAGAAATCTCTCTCTAACACGCCGATTTCTCTGGTGAACTTCTTCTCAGAATCACGGAAACCGCTGAGCGTATTTTTGAGCTCTCCCTCAGCTATGATTGCTGTACAAATTGTGAACATTGGCACTTCCAATTCTCTCCGGAAACGCCAACGGTGACCGCATATTTTAGTGTTACTTCCTCGACTAATGACCTACGGCTTTCGGAAGCTTGATGCTAAGATAGTTATACCTGCCTCGATTATTTTCAGCCTAGCTTAACAAAGGCCTTAAGGAAATATGGGCAAACAGTGGGCAAAAGCGAGTTCCTTAGTCATGGAGTCGAGCCGGAACGCTGATGCTCTACGATCTAAAAGAAGATAGGGCACTTGTCGCATCGATAAGTAGTTTAAACATTTTCAATTGAAGGGATAGTGGGCTGCCTATGTTTGGTGCGTCCCTACTCAATATCCTTTCAACAGCAAACTTGCTTTTTTCAACAGTGTCAACCGAAGAAAGCATTAAGGGTTTCAAGAAACCAAATATTCATAGATCTGCGAGGAGGATGACAGTTTTGCGGTTCCCTTCTCCTCTCAAACTTCATCCTCCTCCTCGGGAAATCATGTTCAGAGGATAATGCTCGGATTCCGTCCCTCAGACAAGTTTTTTTCTTTTGCATATGCTCTTTTCAGCTTGGTCAGTCTTCTCTCCATTTGAACACTCTGGCTGCAGCCATGAATATGATAATCGTGATTACCGTGACGACGATGAGGTCTGTGGCCACTTGTGCATAGTTGCTGTATATCATGACTGCGTTCAGTCCTTCGATTACGTAGTACAGCGGCAAGATGTGAGCAATGGTTCGTAGGTACATGGGCATGAGGCTGATGGGAAAGAATGTTCCGGAGAGAAACATCATCGGAAAAGTTATGACGTTTCCGATCACGCTCGCCGTGTCACTGCTCTTGGCCAGTGTTCCTACGAGCATGCCTAGCGAAGCAAAGAGCATCGGCCCCAGAATCAGAAATGGTATGAGCCACACGGTTAGCACTATGTGGGCTCCGAACGCCAGGACTCCCACGGCTACCATCAAGGCGAATGAGGCTGCTGACAAGATAATGTACCACAACACTTTAGCGGCCAACCACTCCATCTTTGTAATGGGAGTCAGAGACAACTCCTTGAACAGTTTCGTCTTCTTGTATTCTGAGGAAACATTAACGAGAGAAAACATCGGGCTCACGAGTATCGAAAAACCGATGAGTCCAGGAATCAGAAAGTCAATATACTTCGTGGCTTGGTTGTTGACCGAGGTCGGGTCTACGCCGATGATCGGGATGCCCTTGTAGTGTTCCAGGTTTAGCAGGTTTATCACTTCAGTCACAGTTCCGCTTAAAATGGAGCTGGAACTCTGGGAGGGGTTTCCGTACACGGTGACGTTAACAGGTATGCTGGCGTTATACTTTGAAGAGAAGTCTTGTGGGATAACTATTCCGTCGGATGCCGAGTGAGCCGAAAGGTACTGTGAAAAGTTTTCGGAGCTATCTACTAACACGACGCTCACTGTCTGCGTCTTGTTAATCGCTCCTATGAATGCGTTTGACAATGGACCGTTGTCTCGGTTCTGAACGTAGACTGTTATTGTTCCGGAAAAACCGTTGGCAAATATGGCGCCGAAAATGAGTATAAGAATTACTGGAAATATCAACCCGAAGAATAGCCCAACCGTGTTTCTCAGGTAGCCACGACCGTAGAAGCGAAGGTCAGCCATGATCCTCTTCGCACTGACCATCTCAGTGTCTCCCATCATTATTGGAGTTATCGCTGTCGTTTTCCGTTTTGATTTCGCCATGCACGTCCATTTTTCCACGAACCAACTTGACGAACACGTCGTCTAAACTGTCACGACGTGAATGAAGCTCGCCCCAATTCAGCCCAGACTTTTCGACGGCCTCCAAGGCTTCGAAAGCATCATGCTTTTCGTTTATCGCTATGCTGATCAAACCCTTGCTATCATAATTGACATTCAGGCGTGTGTTGGCTTTAACATAATCAGCTAAGTCTTCGGATCCGTGGATCTCAAGTCTGTCTCCTGAACCATGCTCTTTGATGATCTCATCGGGGGTTCCCATGGCCACTATTCGACCCTGATTCATGATTGCAACTCTGTCAGAAAGCTGCTCAGCCTCATCCAGGTAATGAGTTGTCAGGATCACTGTTTTGCCCTGACCCTTTAACCCTCTGATCACGTCCCAAATAGTCCTCCTCGCCGTCGGATCAAGCCCCGTTGTCGGTTCATCGAGAAAAAGAAGCTCAGGAGAATTGACGAGCGAAAGCGCGAGACCCAGCTTCTGCCTCTGCCCTCCGGAGAGATTCTCGTAAAGCACTTTGGCTGAATCCTCCAGCAAGACTTCCTCTAGAATCTTATCAGCGTCCACGCTCACGCCGAAGAGTTGAGCATAATACTTCAACGCTTCCCTCGGATTCTGCTTTTCAAAGAAAGTGAAGTTCTGAGGTATCACGCCGATTCTCTTGTGAAGTGAGTAACCACCTGCCCACGGGTCAAGGCCGAGCACTTTCACGTCACCTTCATCTCTCTTTCGCAAACCCTCAAGAATCTCTATAGTCGTGGTCTTGCCCGCGCCATTTGGGCCTAGAAGGGCGAACACCTCGCCTTGGCTGACCGAGAATGAAACGCCGTCAACAGCCTTCAAAGCGCCGTATGATTTTCTAATTGAATTGACTTCGACTGGAATCATTTTAGTGCACGGCACCACTCAGCGATCTGAAAAGCAAAATCGGTGCAAGGTTATCCCCTAATATGCCTTTCGGTTAGGATTGCCCAGTCAAATCCCACTTAGATCCTAGGCTTCGCAGCCCTGTTTGTTGCAAAGGCTTTTATGCAAGTTCCTAAATTGCTTTTTCACAAGAAAAAAACTGGCATATGGGAAAACCAGTGTCAATTCCTCCTGCGATCGCCTGGATCGTTCCTGTTGTTCTGCCGTTTATCATAGGCCTGCTCATCGGCATACTCGTAAAGAAAGGTCTGAAACTGCTGATAGTCCTTGCCGCGCTGATCATAATCCTGATCGTAACTGGGATTCTGAGCGTATCGTTCAGCGACCTTTTCAACCAGGCCATGAAAATTCTCCCCCAGCTCTACAATTCAGGACAGGGATGGCTCAACGTGCTGCCTTACTCTTCAATCACATTTATCATCGGTCTCGTTTTGGGATTCGTGTTCGGATAAGCCTGTGCTGAGAACGAAGATGAGTCGAAAAAGAAGACTTGGCGCAATTTACCTGCAAAGTCCAACTATCTAGGGCAGGCATGCTAATCAGGATGCGGGAACCGATATGCGTACACAGCTTTTCAATAACCGTTCTCATCATAGTCCATCTGAGGGTGGCTTTCAATCCTCCAATTTCGCACTATGGTCACGCTAGTCTCGGTGCTGTTGTTCAATGACAATGGAGAACTTGCTTGGAGACACATCTACGGAGACGAGCCAAGTGAGAAACAAGAACAAAAAAAGAAGGGGCGTTTTAGCTGTTGGGTTGTATGTTGAACGGCAGCACCGCGTATGCATGTGTGCCTGTTACGTTGATTGCTTCGTAGCCCAGCATAGTGTTGATGCTGAAGCTTGTGTTTTTCGCCAGCGTGCTTTCTAACACGTAAAGCGTCACAGTCTGGCCCTGACTAGCAAAAGTGCCGTCGAATAAGCTAGTCCTATTGACGACACTGCCTCCGACTGTCCACTCCTGAGGCAGCGAAACGCGGATCTGGCCAGAACTGATGTCCAAGACTAGCATCCCTTTGGCCTCTGCGACTACGGTCCCTGTGATCGTTGAGTTCGTAGCATTCTCTAGCAATCTGGCGTTCCATCCGAAATTGTTTCGTCCCATCCGAGGCAGGTGCCCCATTGGACACGGCATAGTGAGGTTGTTCAGCGATGTCGCGTTGCCCGAATAGAAGAAACCACGTGGGCTCCACTTTTCTATCTGTGCCTCACTAGCATTGGCCGGCGTCACGTTCTGCGAGCACGCGTATACCAGAGCCATGACACCCAGTGCCAGCATTGCAACGGCAGCTACAGCAGCTATCTTCAAGGTTTTCCTCATGCTCTTAGGTCACCATTCGAACAACGACTCATGCGCTTATTAAACGGTTTTTCAGAATTGGACCCAACTCCATACCTAATTCTGACATACTCATCCGAGCTTACACATCGCTAGAGTGAGAGTTCGAACAGTATCAGGGCATTGTTTCAGAATCTCAGGTTATTCGATTCTTGCTGCTTCTGCTAAGAGTGCCGTAACAGGTTCTTTGGTCACACGGGACTGATGTTTAAGGCATCTAACGCGCACGTTAGCGTGTTCCTAGCTTCGTTCGTTCGAGGAGTGGCTTGTGTTGCTCATTCTGTTCTTCAGGCATATTTGGATCAAATGTTATACCCGGAGGGTAGGCTGTACGCACACAAACCTCGGAACCGAGCATTCAAGCAACATCAAAGATGGCTGTTCCACGACGTCGATACCAAAATGGAATTTGGGAACAGGCAAGCGCGCTATCGTCCACACAGAACGAGTTTTCGAACGGGAACGCGTGAACCGCCTTCTAGTATTTGACACTTAGGTACAGGAGCACGGCCAGCGCGACCAACGTAAACAAGTCCGACAGCATGGCAAAGGGTCCTAGGCCAAACGGTCTGAAACCGAAAGCCAAAATGATGAAGGGGTTGGAGGCAATGGCGTTCAGGAGAAAAATCCCTGAAAACAGCGCCAGTCCGATGGTGAACTCTGACTTGGTCTTCTCGTATATGTTGAGATACGTGGCTAGAAGGAATATTGAAAGCGCCACGTTGACCGTTGAAACGATCGCTTGTATCGAATAGAAGAGATTTATGTCCAGACTGCTGATGGTTTGTTCAGGTCGACGTCCAAACGGAGGTTCCGGAAGCCATACCATCGACGTGGCCCAGAGCGTGGCCAACACGGCTACCGCTATCAACGTAATTAGTATTAACCAATTTCTCACGTTTTTATTCATACGAGTGTTCATTTGTTTAACCTCTTTTTCTACTTTTTCCAGATTTTATTCACAATCTCCTCGAACATAGCATAGTTCTCCTCCAT
>Ga0187771_10003449_pt1 | contig 11028 bp, 12 predicted proteins | sample 0116_SJ02_MP15_1_FD_133139 | JGI IMG/M metagenome (GOLD analysis project Ga0187771, IMG submission 133139) | Tropical peat soil microbial communities from peatlands in Department of Meta, Colombia - 0116_SJ02_MP15_10_MG | ecosystem: Environmental > Terrestrial > Soil > Wetlands > Peat | place... | reverse complement strand
CATGTCGAAGACGTTCTGAAGCACGCCGAAGTCCCCTTCGAGCGGCAGCCGAAGTCGGTTGATGGCCAACCGGACATCGTAATCCCGAGCGCACGTTGAACTAGAGAGGAAGTTGGCTCGATACCGCAACTCAAACAGAGCGCCTTTCGCCACCGCGCGAAAGCGCTTCCTCTAAAGCCCCGCAATAAGGCCCTGCAAACGCTAGCGTCGCGGCGTCTATCGCTAACGCGGGGGAATGGCCCGTGAGCGCCGAAACACCTCCGAAATCTGCTGGTGCTCTAAATGAGTGTCGATCAACACGCAATTATAGCGTTGCGGCGGCGGAGTCGGCCAGTTCGAGATCGGCGCGCGTGGTGATTTTGAAATTGCGCGCGGTGCCCTCGACGACCTCGACTCGTCCGCCAATCCGCTCGACCAGGTCCGCATCGTCGGTGGCAGTAACGTGCTCGGCAAGCGCGCGTTCGTGAGCCTCGATCAGCAGCGCGCGGCGAAACGCCTGCGGCGTCTGCGCCTGCCACAGGTCGGCGCGCGGAACGGTCGCCGTTATCGCGCCTTCCGCGACTCGTTTCAGCGTATCGGAGACCGCAATCGCGGCGATTGCGCCGCCCGACCGCGCCGCCGCGGCGAGGCACGCATCGAAGAGCGCCGGCGGCGCGAACGGCCGGGCCGCATCGTGAACGATCACCAGCTCGCTCTCGACGCTTGTCAGCGCAAGCGCAATTCGCACCGAGTCCTGGCGCTCCGCTCCGCCGGGCGTCATCTTGACCGGAATCTTGAGCGCCGCCCGCGTCACCTCGGAGCGCGCCTCGGATTCCATCCCGCGCGGCACGGCTATCACCAGCTCGACGATCGCGGGCACGCGCGCGATTGCGCGCAGCGAATAGAAGACCATCGCGCTCCCGCCCACCGGCACGAACGCCTTGGCCCGGTTTATGCCCAGGCGCGTTCCGCTTCCCGCGGCGACGATTATCGCCGATGCTCTCATCGCGACTGCCGGCGGCGGCGCCATCGGAATTCCATAGCGAAAAAAAGGGCCGGGGAACACCCGGCCCGGTTGCGATCGGCGGCGTGAGCGCGGCTAGTTCGAAAAAATCGTCCGCAGCTCTTCCATGATTTTCTCTTCCGGATGAGCCTTGGCGATCGACAGTTCCTTCACGAGCAGGCTGCGCGCGGTGTCGAGCATCTTGCGCTCGCCGAACGACAACTCCTTGTCGCTCTTGAGGACGAGCAGGTCGCGCAGCACCTTGGCGATCTCCAGCGGCGAGCCGGTTTTGATCTTCTCGGTGTACTCGCGGTAACGGCGGTTCCAGGTTTGCGTGTCGACCTCGACCTTGCGCTGTCGCAGGATGCGATAAATCTTATCGACCATGTCCTTGCCGATTACCCGCCTGAGTCCAACCTGGTCGACGTTTTCGGTCGGAATCATGATAGTCATCTTCTCGGTGCCGAGGATGCGCAGCATGTAGAATCTGCGCTCCGTCCCCGAGATGTTCTTCATCTGGATGTCGTCGATGACGGCGACTCCATGTGCGGGGTAAACTACTTTTTCACCCTTTTTGAATGTCAAACTCATTTCTGCCTTGGCGACGGCCACAGAATTTCGGTGCGCAGACGTCGGATTTCAGAACTGGTTCGCGACCAACGGTTCACGACCGTCTGATATGGCCTTGGATCCAACCGATAGTATGGCACATTTTGACGCGATTTGTAACCCCGCGCCATGAAGCGAGCCAAAGTATCGGGAAGGCTCAAAACGTCGTTATTTCGGGCCTGTATGGCTCAGCCGAGCCGCAACTCCATCACGATGGCGTCCTCGCCGGGGCCGTAATAATTTCGGCGCAAACGTTGTTCGGAAAAATCCAGCTTCCGGTAAAGGCACCGGGCGGCAAGATTCGATCGCCGCACCTCCAACGTGACGAGCTTGGCGCCCTTTGTCTTTGCTTCGCTAAGCGTAGCGCGCATTAGCTCCAAGCCAACCCCCGTCCGCCGGAAATCGGGATGGACCGCGACGTTGAGCACATGGCACTCATCGGCGAGCAGCCATCGGCAGAGGAATCCCATCGCCGACGCGTTCACGTCCACCGCCGGAACTGCCACCATCAATCTGGAAAAGGGAAGGCCAAGCTCGCGCCGAAACGAGTTGAGGCTCCACGGAGTCGAAAACGAAAGCTGCTCGATCTCGACGATTCTTGGCAGGTCGCGAGTGGTCGCATCGCGTATATGGACCGCGTCGGGATGCATTTTGCGCCGCGACCCGCCTGCGGCTCGGCCGGCGAAGCCCGGTCTTCAGGCCGCCCGCCTGACCTCTGCGGCCGCGCCTTTGAGCACGATAATCTCGAGGATTTTGGCGCGCATCCGATGCTTGAACGTTGCAACCGGCCGGTCGAAGTCGATTCGGGTCATGAAGTCCGCGGGGAATGCGGGCGATACGTACGATAATTTGCGCAGCGTCTCGCCGCGAACGCTCGCGCTGATCGTCAGGATGCCGTCGGCGAGCGCGATGTCGTAATCGTAGTCAGGCATCTCGTCGGGAAGATTCCACAGGCGCTTGAGCGAGGATGCGGGAATTTTTCGTGGCATTTCGAGCCGCACCAGGTACGCGTTGGCATACTCCATGACCGTGTAAACGGTACCGTATCGGCGGTCGCGCTCGGTTTTTTCCTCGTGCAAATCGCTGCTGTAGCCCTCGAAGGCGACCCTACGCTCGCGGCGCCTGAGCGGCGCTCCGCCCGCCAGCATCTGACCGAGCGGCGCCAGCGCAAACCCATACCAGCAAGCGCGGCAGGTCAGTTCAGAGACCGGCCTCCCGTGGAGAATCCCATCGCGCAGCCGCCAGGCGCCCTCCGCTGCGGCGAGCAGCAGTCCGAGCAGAATCCATCCGTTGGTTCGGAGCGAAAAGAGCGAGTCGCCAAGCACCATCACGGAAAACGCCGTGAGAAGACTCGGATAGAGAAGAAAGTTCAGAATGATATTGAAGATCGTCGCGCGCGCGCGCGAAAACCCCGCTCCCCTTCCGACCGCCTCCTCGAGATGCGCTTTGACCGAATCCGGCATCGCGCCGAGAATCGGCTCGGCGAGCTTGAGTGCGGCTTGCAGCCGGGGCGGTGCGGTGACCGGCGGCGATGTGTCGAGCTTCGCCAGGACGGACTCGAAATCCTCTTCGAGTTCGCCCGGAAAATGCTTTTCGCCGAGCGGTCCCGGCAGCGCGCCCGCATCCTTGGGCGCCAGCGCCATCGCGAACGCCGGCGCCGCCGGTGCTGCGGGCTTCGCGGCTGGCGGCGCGGGCTTACCTGGAGGCGGCGTTCCCCCTGATTGGGGCGTCGCTCCTGATGGTGGCGCGGCGGGTTTCGCAGGCGGCGGAGTCGCGGGAGCGGCCGGCTTGGGCGGCGCTTGCGCGGGAGCGGTCGCCTTTGGTGCCGGTTCCGATGATGGCGTCGCGGCGGGCTTTTCCGCGGTCGCCGCTGGTGCGGCGGGTTTCGCGGACGCCTGCGGCGCTTGCGGCGGAGCGGATGCCGACGGCGCGCGCGCTTCGGGCGCGGCCGCGGGCTTCGGCGCTTCGGGCGCTTGCGGCGCGGATGCGGACTTCGCAGGTGCCGGTGCGACTGCGTTCGCCTGCGCGGCCGCCTTTATCGCAGCGAGCGCGCCGCCGGGCTGCGACGGCGCCGCTCCTTCCTGCTTGCGAAATCGCGACGGCGCATCATCGCCGATGGTCTCCTCGGGATGCAGCGCGCGGGCCCGCGCGAGCAGCGGCTCATGAGTCTCGACGTTATTGGGGTCGGGGATGCAGCAATCCACCGGGCATACTGCCGCGCACGCCTCGTGATCGAAAAATCCGACGCACTCGGTGCACTTCTGCGGCGAGATGTAGTAGATGTCCTCGGCCAGCGCGGGATGCGACTCGCCATTGAGTTCCCATGGCGCCCCGCTCGCATAAATCGCGGTGTTGGGGCATTCGGGCTCGCACGCCCCGCAGTTGATGCACTCGCTCGTGATGATCGTCGCCATCGGATGACCGAATTAGATGCTCAGCAGGAGTCCTCGCCGAAACGGGACAGGCGCGGCAGAGCGGCTCGACAAATGGAACCATAACCGCAGCAAGTTTTGCGTGTCAATCGAGCGCCTCCCATCGCTCGGAATGTCGGAGACGGGTTTTCTTGCGCTAACCCGATGCGTGCTCGCGCCGAGGCGATCCATTTTCCGATTGGGACCGGCCTCGCAAGCGCGCTGGAGCGCCGCAATCGGCGGGGGCACGTCCTTGCGTTGCGCAGATCGATTTGCGACTATTTCCACGTCGGCTCGTCTGGCTAGGGGGGCATTCGCAATCGTAGTCAAATGCGGCCGGGAACGGGTGGTTCGATCGGATCCAGCAGGAGGTGAGTTCGGATGAAGACGGTGGCAAGCTTGCTCGGGGTCCTGGCGATGGCGGCCTTCATGAGCGCCTGCGGCCCGGACATGGCTGCAATCAATGCGTCCAGCGACAAGGCGGAAGCATCGGCGACGCGCGCTGAGGCGGCCGCGAACTCGGCTGAGGCCTCGGCCAATCAGGCCGATGCCGCGGCGAAGCACGCCGAGGAGGCCGCATCGGGCGCCGAGGATTCGGTTCGCAGGGCCAACGACGCGGTGTCGCGGCTCGAAGCGGCATTCGCGACCTCGGTCACGAAGTAAGGATCGTAACTGCGTCGTCAAAGTGGCGGAAGGAAGGTCTTCCCTCCGCCACTTCTCTTTGCGCTGTCTGATCTCGGGCCCTTATCTCGCCTGCGGAGAGGGCGTCGGCTCGGCAGTTTCGCGAAGCGCTTTGCGCACCCGCTCGCGAAGCGCGTCGTCGTGTTCGATGCGGGACTCCAGCTTTCGAAATGCGGCGACGGTGAGGCTTTGCTGAGCCGCGGCCTGGTCGATGCTCAGGCTGTGGTTGCGCTGCATGGTCTTGTAGACCGCGATGTAGCGTTCGACGTCGGCAGGCGCGACCTCGGCTTCCTCGTCGGATTGGTCGGACTGTGCGCTCTCGATCGGGCGGGCCACCGAGTATCGGGCGCCGCTCATCGGCACCAGGGCGGAGGGACCGGTGATGACCGCGGCGGCAAGTATCGTGCACGCAGGCAGCACAGCCAGCACCGTTGCACCACCGCCGCGCGAAAATGTCTTGCGATTCCCTTGCACGATTGACAACGCTATCCGGCGATCATCTTGGCACGAGCGGCGAGGATCATAAAGGGCGGGGACTTGAAATGGCGGCTTGGGTGTTTAATTTTGGGAGCGGCCGGGACGCCGCGGCCTGAGCGGCGTGGGCCGGTCGCGCGGAAATTCAGACTCAACTGATCGATGATGGAGCATTGATCGATGCCAGCGAAAGTAATCGAGATGCACGAAAAAGCGCGCGCGGGAATCGTTGCCGGCGTGACGCTCGTCGCCGAAGCCGCCCGGGTCACGCTCGGGCCCAGGGGCCGCAACGTGATGATCCAGAAGAGCTTCGGCCCTCCCGCGGTCACCAAGGATGGCGTGACGGTGGTTAAGGAGATCGATCTCGAAGACCGATTCGAGAACATCGGCGCCAAGCTCATCCGCGAGGTCGCGCAAAAAACGTCCGATATCGCCGGCGATGGCACCACCACCGCCACCGTGCTTGCGCGAGCGATGGTCCGCGAGGGAATCCGCCTGCTCGCCGGCGGGTTCGCGCCGATGGATCTGAAACGCGGGATGGAGGCGGCGCTGGAAAAGGCGCTCGCCGCCATCAAGCAGATGGCCAAGCCGGTCAAGGGCCGCGAGAGCATGCAGCAGGTCGCGACCATCTCGGCCAATGGCGATGAGACGATCGGCAAGATGGTCGCCGACGCGATGGAAAAGGTCGGCAAGGAGGGCGTCATCACGGTCGAGGAAGCGCGCGGACTGGAGACCGTGCTCGACCTGGTCGAGGGGATGCGCTTCGACCACGGCTACCTTTCCCCATACTTCGTGACCAATACCGAGCGCCTCACCTGTGAGCTTGCCGAATCACTCATCCTGGTGCACGAAAAGAAAATCTCCAACCTCCGCGATCTCGTGCCGCTGCTCGAGGCGGTCGTGCAGAGCGCGCGTCCGCTGCTGATCATCGCTGAGGAGGTCGAGGGCGAGGCGCTCGCAGCCCTGGTGGTCAACAAGCTGCGTGGAACGCTCAAGGTCGCGGCGGTCAAGGCGCCGGGCTTCGGCGACCGCCGACGAGAGATGCTCCAGGATATCGCTATCCTGACCGGCGGGACGCTGATTTCGGAGGATCTCGGATTCAGCCTCGAGAAGGTGGAAATGAAGCAGCTCGGCCGATGCCAGCGCGTGGTCATCGACAAGGACAACACGACCATCGTCGGCGGCGCGGGCAAGAAGGCCGATATCCAGGGACGCATCGAGCAGATCCGCCGTCAGATCGAAGACACGACTTCCGACTACGATCGCGAAAAACTCCAGGAACGCCTCGCCAAGCTGACCGGCGGCGTCGCCGTGATCAAGGTCGGTGCGGCGACCGAAGTGGAAATGAAAGAAAAGAAGGCGCGCGTCGATGACGCGGTTCACGCGCTGCGCGCTGCGATCGAGGAGGGCATCGTGCCGGGTGGCGGCGTCGCGCTGGTGCGGGCGACCGCGGCCGTCGATGCGCTCAGGCTCCCCGAGGAGCGCAAGGCAGGCGCTAAGCTCGTCGCGACCGCGATGGGGGAGCCGCTCAAGCAGATCGTGCAGAACGCGGGCTTTCCGCAGCATGTGGTTTTCAACCGGGTGAAGGAAGGCAGCGGCGCGTTCGGATTCAATGCGCGCACCGAGAAGTATGAAGACCTCGAAGAGGCCGGCGTGATCGATCCCGCCAAGGTCGTCCGCGCGGCGCTCGAAAACGCGGTCAGCGCGGCGGCGATGCTAATCACCACCGAGGCGGCCGTCGCGGAGAAGCCGAGCAAGCCGTTCCAGGCCGGGGCGATGCCACCGCCGGGCCCGGGCATGGAAGCCATGGGCGGAATGGGTATGGGTGGAATGGGTGGTATGGGCGGGATGGGTGGAATGGGCGATTTCGGCGACGATTTCTAGCAGGATGTTGAGAGGAGTGAGATCCTCGCAGTTCGGCTGTCCTGCGGTCTCAACATCCTGCGTAAAAGACGGCTTCTTTCCTCTATCTTCTCCCCCGGTCTTTCCCGGGGGAGATAAGAGAGGGGGAGCAGGCTGTGATTTATCACCAGCCTGCTGGTGCCAGGTCCGAGCGGCTCCTGAGGAGACTCCCCGCCAGGGATCGCGCTCGCGCATCCACGCGAGCGCGATCAGCGGACGATCACGTCGCGGGAACGAAGCGACCCGTGAGGCAGGTGCGGCCGCACGATCGCGCGCCTCTTTTCGCTCACGCCATCCCACGCGCGCGCCCGCTTCTCACTGACGCCATCCCAGGCGCGCGACGCTTTTTCTCCGGTCATTCCACGCCTGCCTCGCGTGGGATCTCGGTTCCTCTCTCTCCCTTGGCCCGACGGAACTTCCCGTTCAAATCGAAACTTTACCGGCGCGCGTTCGTCTTGGAAGATTGATCCTTCAGCGGTAAGAAGATCCAGAGAGATGGCAAGGGAACCTGACTGCGTCCCGGCTGAGAGGTAGAACGCCGATGTGTAAAGGCAGGCGTCGCGAAGGGAACCCGATTGCATGGCTCGCCATTCTGGCGAGCCTCATCGTATGGGGCTGCAGCGAGCCCGCGCAGCTCGCCGCTGCGAAGGAGGATATGGATCGCGCGCAGGCGGAATACGCCCGATGTGTGGCGCTCAAGGGCGAGGGTAGTGCTGCCTGCGAGTCCGCCAGGCAAAGCTCGGAGTCGAATGAGCAACTCTACAATCAAACCTCGCGGGACGTTCGCTTCGGACCGCCGATAGTCGGACGGCCCGCCGACTAGAGTTGGATGCGCTGATCGACCGGAACGTGTAAGCGCCGACCGCTCTCTTGTCCGTCATTCCCGCGCGTCTGAGTTGTCTGGCGCGCGAGGAATCCCGTACTTTTTCAACGAGGCAGACCGGTGGATTCCAGGTCCGAGAAAGGCGAGACCGTATGCCTACTGCCCGAATGCTGGCTCTGAAGAGCCGCTTCGACGTCTCTTCCCGGACGGACGGCTTCGCCTGCGCGATGGCGAGCGCGGGACCAAATCAATTTTGAGGTTCGCATCAAGCGCACGCGCTGTCCTGGCGAGCGTCTTGAGGGTCAGGTTGTTGAGCTTGCCTGATTCGATCTGTGCGATCATCGGCTGGCTCACGCCCGAACGCCGCGCGAGAGCCGCCTGAGTCAGGCCGCGGCGTTTGCGCAAATTGGCGATCTTGTGTTCGATCAGAATCTGAGCCAATTCATCTTTGACTTCACGCCGAAGTCCAAGCTCATCGACCTTTCTTTCGAGCAGTTCCAGGCCTGGATTCCTGGTACTCATCTTCGGCCTCCTTCAATCTCGCACGCATCAGCCCGAGCACGTTGGCAGGCGTATCAGTGCGTTTTTTGACATACCCGCCGAGCAGCAACGCTCGACGCGCGGGCAAGAACCCATAATAAATCCGCACCCTGGTTCCGCGCAGTTCGAACAGCCCGCCGCCCAGCGATTTCGAACGCGGCTCACGTAACTGATTACCCAACGCGCGGAGCGCCCCAACCAGGACCGCGGCGTCCTTAATGTCCTTTGCGTCAGCAAGACCGGCGACAAACTCAGCGAAGTGCGACTGGCCCCCGATGGTCTTGTGCTCTTCGAGCGCCCACTCCATCGGCCCGTTATAATAAGCTATACCTTATGAACCTGCAACCGCCGGCGCAGCTCGCTGCTGCGAAGGAGGATATGGATCGCGCGCAGGCGGAATACGCCCGATGTGTGGCGCTCAAGGGCGAGGGTAGTGCTGCCTGCGAGTCCGCCAGGCAAAGCTCGGAGTCAAATGAGCAACTCTACAATCAAACCTCGCGGGACGTTCGCTTCGGACCGCCGATAGTCGGACGGCCCGCCGACTAGAGTTGGATGCGCGGATCGACCCGAACCTTTAGGCTGCGCCAACTTTGTTGATTCCGCATGCCGCTCTCTGTCCGTCATTCCCGCGCACCCGCACTGCCTGCTCCATCTCCACACCTCCGCTCCTCCATCTTCCACCTTTGCCCAGCCAATGCGATCCCTGCCTCGAAAAATTCACAAACTCGTAGAATGACAGGGAAAAGACGTGCGCGCGGCAGCCACGCGCGGGAATGACAGCAAGGAACAGGACCGGCGCGATATGACGACGGTTCGTGCTTACGGCTCGAGGCGTTCCATCATGCGCGGGAACGGGATGCATTCGCGGATGTGATGCGTCCCGGTGAGCCACGCGACCATGCGCTCGATGCCCATCCCGAATCCCGCATGCGGCACCGAACCGTAGCGCCGCAAGTCGAGATACCATTCGAGCGGCTGGGTCGGCAGCCCGTGCGAGACGATCTTTTGCCTCAGCGTCTCGTAGTCGTCCTCGCGCTGGCCGCCTCCGATGATCTCGCCGTATCCGTCCGGCGCGAGCATATCGACGCATAGCGCGACTTCGGGCCGCGCCGGGTCCTGCTTCATGTAGAAAGCCTTGCACTGGGCCGGGTAGCGATGGACCATCACGGGGCGATCGAACTCGCTGGATAGCGCCGTCTCCTCATCGCCGCCGAAGTCATCGCCCCAGTTAATCGCGACGCCCTTGTTCTTGAGCCGTTCGATCGCCTCGTCGTACGTGATGCGCGGGTACGGCCGTTGCGCCGCGGCCTCGAGCCGCGCGACGTCGCGTTCGAGCGCCTTCAATTCATCCGCCCGCCGATCCAGTACGCGCCGCACGATGTACGATACGAATTCCTCGGCAAGATTCATGTCGTCATCGAGATCGAAGTACGCGACCTCCGGCTCGACCATCCAGAACTCGGTCAGATGGCGGCGGGTCTTGGATTTCTCGGCGCGGAAGGTGGGGCCGAAGCAATAGACCTTTCCGAATGCGAGCGCGCCCGCCTCGGCATAGAGCTGGCCGCTCTGCGTGAGATAGGCCTTGCGCTCGCCGAAGTAGTCGAGCTCGAACAGATTGGTGGTGCCCTCGCAGGAGGTGGGGGTGAGAATCGGCGCATCGAAATGCACGAAGCCGCGCTCGTGAAAGAAATCGCGGCAGGCCTGCTCGACTTCGCTGCGCACGCGCAGGATTGCGTGCTGGCGCGACGAGCGCACCCACAGATGGCGCAGATCGAGCAGAAACGCGATGCCGTGCTCCTTCGGCGTGATGGGATAATCGATCGCGGGTGCGATGACTTTCATCCCTTTGAGCGTGAGTTCGATTCCGCCCGGCGCGCGCTTGTCGGCGCGCACCACGCCGGTCGCCTCGAGCGAAGTCTCCTGGCCCATGTGATCGGCCGCGGCGAAGGCATCGGCGCCAAGGTCGGCAAGCGACGCGATGCACTGGCATACCCCGGTCCCATCGCGCAGGAGCAGGAAGTGGACCTTGCCGCTGGAACGCTTGTTGTAGAGCCAGCCCTTGAGCGTCACCTCCTCGCCGACGTGACGCCCGAGATCTTCAATGTAGATCCAGTCCATATCTCCCATTTAAGCACATCGTAGGATGTTCGCGACCCGCCCGGGCGCATCGCGCGCGCTCGCCCCTTGGGGTAGCCTCTATCGGTATCGATGAACGCATTCGACTACGTCGTGCTCGCGCTCATGGCGGCTGGCGCGCTCTACGGGCTGCGGCAAGGGATGCTGCGGATGGTCACGTCGGTGGTGTCGGTCGCGGCCGGGATTTCGATCGCGTCCATCTATTACGCGCGAGCGGGCGCGATCGCCGAGAGCCAATTCGGCTCCGCTCCGACCGCCGCCGCGGTGATCGGCTGGGTCGCGATATTCGCGCTGATTTTTGCCACGGTCGAGATCATCGGGACGACCGCGATCGGGCTGCTGCACGTGGTTCATCTGAGCTGGGCCGACCGGCTGGCGGGAAGCGTGCTGGGCGCGGGGCTGATTGGCGTAATCGCGGGGCTGGCGGTGATGCTGCTCGCGGCGATGCTCCCGGCCGATTCCGCGCTGCT
>Ga0187771_10003448_pt1 | contig 11029 bp, 8 predicted proteins | sample 0116_SJ02_MP15_1_FD_133139 | JGI IMG/M metagenome (GOLD analysis project Ga0187771, IMG submission 133139) | Tropical peat soil microbial communities from peatlands in Department of Meta, Colombia - 0116_SJ02_MP15_10_MG | ecosystem: Environmental > Terrestrial > Soil > Wetlands > Peat | place... | reverse complement strand
CGTCGGCCATCTCAACGGCCCATTTCACTGGCATAGTATGACATCCTCTCCATATGGTGTCAAGCCCATGTATGAAATCGGGGACACGATCCAATTGCACAGTAGAGAGGCAAAGCCTCTCATGGCCAGAAAACTCCCACAGCGAAGCCACAGTCAAGCGCGACACCGAGAGCCGCGCCAGCGGGCCTGCCCCTTGACACCGTCTACCTTCGCGTCAGCCTGGTGGCTGGCATACCACTCAATGCAAGCACTCCAGTTACTAATGGGGAACTCGTACCATTGCAACGGTTTAGTTCGTAAGCGAGATTTGGAAGAAGACAATTGTACCTCACCGGCGAATATCTGGCCGTGTTTAAGACGATGCTCAGCAAGTATGAGGCGCTAGAGCCACACGGGGACGCAGCGAAATGATGAACGGGCGGGGATGAGCACCAATGACGTGCAAGGAAGGAATGGTCGCTATGAAACATGTACTAGAACTCGCGGCTGTCTTGTTTCTTACAGCCTCGGCATTCGGACAGACGCAACCAGTCAAGGAGTCAGTGAAACCTGCGCGGAGAGCCGTGCAAAAGAAGCTCAGCGACGATTACGCAAAATCTGCGCTGCTTGCGCTTAAAGCAATTCAACGGGACGCCAGCACGCCTGACGTGTCAGGCGACACCATTCTTGTCAATCGTCACACGCAAGAGGCAATTGATGCGGCGGACGTATCAGGCACGACGGATGATGAGAAGGCGATGACTGCGGCCCTAAATGCCGTCTATGTACAAAGGCTGATGTATAACCAGAACCTCGAATTGGAGACAACGCTTCATGAAATGGATAGCGACCTGGTGAAATATTCCGGCGACTTGGCTGCGTTTGCCCACCAGCAGGCCGCACAGCGGGCCACTCAAGAACCGAAGATACAAGCTCTTAGCAAGAGATTGGACGCATGTTTCGCGGATTTCGACGCTACGCTGCGTGCACGATCAACTGCGTTGCCTTCAGCCTGCGTTTTTGATCTGAATAAGAAGTAATTGAGTGTTCGACTGTGAAGACATGTAAATGTGGAAGGCAAGTTGCTAACAATGTACAGTTCTGCCCAAATTGCGGAAATCGTTTTACAAGCCGGCCCGTTAAGTTGCTGGCATGGTTGTTGGGTGTTGTAGCTGCGTGTGGGGTTATAGGTGCGATACTGTCCAACACTTCTCCCCCGTCCACGCCCCCCGCAGCTCCCCTGACAAGCACGCAGACCGTAGCTTTGGCCAAAGCAAGAAGCGACGCGGAAGCGAAAACGGTGTGGCTTGCCACGGAACTGTCACTATTGAAAAACAACATGAAGAATCCTGCGGCGTTCACTCCAACGTCCGTATTCCTCACATCCGAAGGACATGCTTGTGTGAATTATAAGTCGACGAACAGCTACGGTGCAACGTTGCAGGGCTGGGCAATTTTTGAAAAGTCTGGGACGATTTCGTCAGACGAAGGAGCTGAATCCAGGTGGAATCGAGAATGTGCGAACAAGCGGGGGACGGACCAATGGACCGAAATGTTCGGAGGCCGTTTGGTTGAAGTTGTCCCGACTTCGGCAAGTCCGACCCAAGCCTCGTCCACAACTACAATCGCAACAGCGCAAGGCGACGAGGCGGCAAAGCTCATTACTCAGTGCGGCAAGCCCGATAAGGATTTCATTCGGAACGAGGGCGGGCAGCCAATTCGGCACGTAATCTACAAGAAGCAGAGTGTCGAACTTATGTATTCCCGCGAAGGTGCGCGCGCTTGGGTGTTAGTCGGCATTTTTGAGGCAAGCAGCGACGACAACATGGATACACCAGAGGCAAATCGCCGATTGACGTGTGCGGCAGGCAGTATCCACACCGTTCTCGATAACCCCAGAGTCTCGAAATGAGCATAAGCTGCAGGGTTGCCGCGATGAACTTCGTGGTAATTGACGTGGAAACGGCGAACCCTGACCTCTCCAGCATCTGTCAAGTCGGAATTGCGCCCTTTCGCGACGGCGTCCTCCGTGATTCCTGGGAATCGCTCGTAAATCCTCGGGATGATTTCGATCCTGTTAACGTCTCAATTCACGGTATTGATGAAGAGGAAGTTCGGTTTGCTCCAGACTGGCCCGCGACCTATCCGAAGGTAAAATCCCTCTTGCAAGGTAACGTAGTCGTTAGTCACACACCTTTTGACCGCCTTGCCTTGCTTCGAGCGTGTGAAAAAAACAACCTCGCGTTTTCTGACTGCCGTTGGCTCGATTCTGCCAAGGTGGTAAGGCGTGCCTGGCCAAAGTTTTCGAGGTCGGGCTACGGGCTTAGCAATGTGGCAGCGGAGTTTGGCATCGCTTACAGGCAACATGATGCGCTGGAGGACGCTCGCTGCGCAGGCGAGATCTTATTGCGGGCAATCAACCAAACTGGCTTTAGTGTGGACCAGTGGCTTGAGCGCGTGAGGCAGCCACTCGATCCAGCCGCCGCACTGATCGCCCGTAATGGAAATCCAGACGGGCCGCTTTACGGCGAAGTCTTGGTCTTTACAGGCACACTGTCCCTTTTGCGTCATCAGGCAGCTGATGCAGCTTCTGTCGCAGGCTGTCAAGTGGATGCAAATGTCACAAGACATACCACAATCTTGGTCGTAGGCGATCAAGACATACGTAAGCTAGCTGGTCATGAAAAGAGCACGAAACATCGTAGAGCCGAAGAGTTGATCGCTAAGGGCCAGAGCATTCGCATCCTTGGCGAACGCGATTTCATGCGGATCGTGGGGCAAGGCTAAAGCAACGTTGAGCTTCCCAAGAACCTGTCGGACGCTCACAGAACGGGACTCCACCGTCGCTTGCGAGGTGTTGCGGTCATTTCCATCCGACAAAGATATCCTTGGAAACCTTACAATCTTTCTCGATTGGCAAGGGAGTGGAAGTCTAGCCTCGGGTCAGGTTGAAGTTTGATGACGTAGTATGGTCGAATTTGGCGACAGGGATCGGCGTTTTTGGTCAAGGTCTAAGTAGCTCGCCATGTCTGAGCGTCGTCTCAATTATTTCTTCCCTTACAGCGGTGATGTCGGCCACTTTGAGACGTCGCTGACCCGTGCCTTCTTAGCGCTGCTAAACCTGAGTCCTCTCGTGCATGCATATTTTGTTAGCTTAGTCAGGGAGAAGAATCCCGCATTGCCTACTTTCATGGAGTTGCAACCACAGTTCTTCCGCTTAGCGCTGGAAGTGTCCAGCATGATTTCTCAAGGCGGCGACGCAGTCTTAGTACATTTGACCGGCACTCCATCGTCCAGTCCAGCCACTATCACCGTAACAGAGGAAGGTCGCCGATATGATGCGATTCTCAACTACGACTGCGGATGGACCGTCTTGATCGAAGCAAAAATTGGAATGGCAGACAAAAAGGATGCGAGTGCTAACGCTGCTCAGAACATTCATGGATGCATCGCGGAGATAAGCTGGAACAGCTTGATCGAAACTATTTGGCGCCTGATTGAATGCGAATTGTTGATCGGCACGGAGGAAAAGTTAGCTCGTCAGTTCCTCGAATACGTAGAAACGAAGTTTGAAAGCCTGTGCCCTTACTCCACGTTGGCTCGATGTGGTGGCAACGCCGCCCGAATCCGCGCCCGCTGTACTCAGATCCTGCGCGGGATTGGGCCCACGGACGGAGACAGACTGGACCTTGGAGCGGGAAACATTGCGCGGTTCGCTCTGCTCGTTCACGACAAGGCAGATCAGTCCTTGGCCCTGTGCCTGTATCCAGCCGACACAATTGGTCAAGCCCGGAAATTCTATGCCCGACGCTACATTGAGGATACGCTTCGCCTCCGCGAACGGGGATGGAGCGTCTATCCGAACTTGCATTTAGCTTTTATGCAAAGAAACTACGTTTGGACTCAGGTGGATGCGGAGATAGAAGACTACCTTTCGCTTTGGCTGGAGCGGATGCCGCAACATGGCCAGACTACGGCGGGCGATGAGTCGAAACTTGGATTCCTGACTGCCTTCAACGATCTAGTGCAGAATCGCCTTGCGTCGGAGTCCGACCGGCCAGAGTTCACCAAGGAATTCATGGATACCGCCAGAAGAGAGATGAATATCTGTCCGGGATTACGAGTTACATATCATTGGTCGTTGAATGAAGCAGATAACCTTGACAGTCACGGACTATTCACTGAGCACGTTCGAAATCGACTCCGCGAAGCTCTCGCCGCATGGGGACAAACGGTACACAAGGGACCGTAGAATCGCTTCTCTCTGTTGCCTGTCGCTGTTGCACGCGCCTTCTGCTAGCAGAAGGTATCCGCGAGACCTTCATCGGCACATCGCTGGTTCGAGAAAATAGCTTGTTTCCTTACCATCGGTGCGAGAATCTCGCTGCGACACACAAGACAACGTGCCCGCATTTTGGGCATTCGTAAGCATCTATCATCGGTCGCTAATCACCGGGCAGAAGAAGCCGGTGTCGCCTTCGTGGGAACGGCGTGCCACGTCCGCGTGCCTTCGTCCAAACGAAAAGCGGCAATTATTTCACCTGCAACTGGCTGGTGCCACTCACACTCGGAGCAGTCGAAAAAAGCCGTGGGGCCATCCGATGGCCGACAGTAGAGAAGGAAACGACTGTCGCAGTCGCAGGTGAATTCAAAGGCTTCGGAGGACAAAAACCCTTGCAAGTCATTGTATCGCGCTGCGCCTTTATACCGCTCAAACCGAGCCAAGAGTATGCGCTTCGCAAGGGGCACGTCCGGGCCAATTACGCCGCGAATCCATTTCGGTGTGCATCTCTCTGTCCCTTCAAGATAGCTTTGCATCGACCGAAAAATCCGTCGCTCATTCGCTTCTTCAACCGAGGGTACTCGAATCATCCCACACCTCTGAGAAAATGCTTGTCAGTTCAGTTATTCTACACCCCTCGTCGACTAACGGAGAGGCTTTCGAGCTTGCCGGGGCCATATCGCAGAATATTTGGTCCGCTTGAGGCAAATGCCGAAATTGAATTTGTTGGAGACCGGGTCCGGCGGAAACCGGAGCGGTTTAAGATTGTCACGGGCGAGCCGCTCGGACGATTTACCTCTGGGGACTCGGAGAACACCTTGTCCTCGATGCCTCTCATGGCCAGATGATCCCGCCGCAAAGCCGCAGTCAAGGGCGACCATAGGGAGCCGCACTAGCGGGCTTGTCCCTTGATGGCGGCAAGAGCAAAAGGAATCCTAATCGGCGAGGGAGTATGATACTTTTTGCATCCCCCCTGTCCCTCAGCCGGCAGGAAGCGAAGCCGACCTTTTGGGCGGCTTCAGTGCTTTAACCCTGCCTCGAACGTCGGTAAATTTCTTTCTCGCAGAGCCCACGCTATGGTTTAATCGAGCAATGCCCACCTTTGCATCGGCGGGCAGCCAGCGGTGGCTGCAAGTGGCGGTGAATCGGAGGCCGCAACTTCTTCTGAGTGCGCTCCGGCGGAGCGGGGCGATCGGGCCACGGGTTTCGGTGACATGGTGTTCGCCGCTCGAAGAAGAGAACTTTCAAGAATATAGGGACGGAAAGGCATTAGAAAAGGCAGGAATTACCAAGCTCAATAAGCCACTGGATAAGTTCTGGCCTGCGCGCGGGCCGGTGTGGGACGCACTGGGAATTACATCAGAAGAACACCCACTGTTCTTAGAAGCTAAGGCTCACATTCCTGAAACTGCTACGCCTGCAACTAGAGCGTCGCCAGCATCGCGGGACTTGATCGAGCAAAGCCTCAAAGAAGCGAGGCGATTCTACGCCCCACGAGCAACTGCGGACTGGAGCAGGCTTTTCTATCAATACGCGAATCGGCTTGCCCACCAGTATTTCCTGAGGAAAGCCAACGATGTTCTGAGCATCCTCGTGTTCCTGTACTTCGTGAACGCGGATGACATGCTCGGCCCCATGTCCGAAGAGGAGTGGAATGGGGCTGTGCGGCTTATTCACGCCGTTCTCGGCCTGCCCAAGGACTTGACGAGTTATGGAGTGTTCGACGCGTTTCTCGACACGAGACTACTCCAAGACGCAGTCGATTCAAACTGACCCACAACCTAACGTCCCATACTCAGTCCGTGCTCTACTAATTGTTCTCCGGCTTGGCTCGGAGCGGTGTGTCCCATCTTTGGCTCGGTGCTTGATTGCGGCGTGCGACCCGGAGTTGACTCAATTGCGGATCGGTGCGACACATCGCGCGAGAGTCCTTCGGTGAGTTGGGATTTGTCGTTCGTATAGATTTGGGCGTCGTAACGAGCACGCGAAACCGCCACATAAGCGAGTCGCTGGTTGACGAGTTTCTCTCCGGCTTGTTCCGTGTCCACATGCAAGAGTACCCGGTCGGCAGTCTGCCCCTGGCTGCTGTGGCTCGTTACCGCGTATCCGTAGTCAAGATGGGGATTCTGCCGGACGTTAAATTCAATCGCTCGGCCTGAATCGAGGCACAGCTTCATGTTGCCTGCCGCGTCGATTTTCTCGATAGTTGCTAACTCGCGATTGGCGATGTGCCGCCCCCGATCTGGTGCACTAAACTGCACGCGGTCGCCTTCGCTGAACGCTCGCTGCGTTTCGCGGTAGATGGTAACTCCGTGCAACCGGCGCGGGTCATAGGTTACCTGCTCTCCAGTTTCGCGTTTCACCGTGATTTGATTGTCTTTTTCGTTGACGTGTTCGACGCGGGCATATTCTCCGGTTTTGATGCCATGCGCCTTGCTGCCGCGCGTGTACCGCACGACATTGCCGGGTTCGTATTGCGCGGCCCACTGTCGGTCTGCACCCGTGATCTCCTGCCGGGCAACCAACACGGTCATCTCGTGCTCGCGATACGGCATTTTCCCTTCATCCTGCATGGCGTAATGAATCGCTTGGTTGATTTGTGTTCGTGAGCGGTTGTCAGGCGATACCACGAGCGACCCTTCGGGCTGCTTCACATATTCGTGTGCGATGGCCGCTAGCCGCTCGTCGTGGTCGGAAATTTCATGCACGCGACCTTGGGCGTCGAGCTTTTCCATCGCCTCTCTGACTTGGCCGCGCGAGAGTTTTTCGACTACCTCTCTGAGTGCCGGGTCCTTCTGCCGCACAATCTCGTCCAATCGGGCTGTCTGGATTCCAGCTTCCTGTAGTTGGTGATAGGGCCTTCCTGCTTCGACCGCTTCGTGCTGCCGCGTGTCTCCAACTAGCAACACGCGGTCTTGCCCGTGCAAGCGATGGAGAAGCTGGTTCATTTGCTTCGTGCTCGCGAGGCTCGATTCGTCGAGTACATAAAGGCATTTCTGCCCATCGTGCGGTTCTTGGTTGCGCGCGAGGTGTCGCTGCAAAGTGCTCGATTCGATTCCTGCCTCGGCAAGTTTGTGGGCAGCGCGGGAAGTCGGCGCGAAGCCGCGCACTTGGTAGCCTTCCCGTTCGGCGGCTTCCCGGATCGCCGCTAAAGAAGTGGTCTTGCCCGCACCGGCGACGCCTTCGAGCGCCGTTACTTGATCACGGCTAGACAGGATCTGTTCGACTGCTTGCCGCTGGCTTTCGCTTAGGTGCGAGTGCTTCTGCTGTGTCTCCCGCTGCGTCTTGAAGCTAGCGATGGGAGCATGCCGCTTTTGGCCCGCACGCATAACGTTGACCATGTCTTGCTCGTACCCGATCATCTCGCTCGTGGTGAACGCGCGTCCTGGCTTCCCGGCTTTCCTGTCCACTTCGATCAACTCGCCTGCCTCGATTCGTTTTGCGAATTCGGTTTTCGCTTCGCCAAAGGTCGCTTCACCCATCGAACGCTTTAGCGCATCTCGCAACAAGGCCCGCTCGTCGGCTACTGCTTCACGCTCGAAATTTCTTTCTTTTGAAAAAGCCATCGCCGACTGCGATGTTTGGTTGCTCGTTCCTGCTTCGATCTGGCGAGGCCCAGCCCTGGCTGCTTCGATTACGTGTTGCGGCTGGTTGCCGAACTGCGCGGCCATATCCCTGTGCCGCTGCTGCATCTCTTCGTGTGAGAGTTCGAGTTTCGCTTCACGGGTTCTGTGGGCGGCGATCTGGGCCGCTCCCGCGCCGCGCTGGTTCTCCTCGGCCAGATGTTCCTCGATCTGTCTGCGGCGCGGACTGGAAGCTTCCAGGTATTCCTTGCTGTAGCCTTTGACTTCCGGCTGGCCGCTTTCGCCACGCTCGATCTCGTAGCCGAGTTCTCTTAGCCTGTGCGCTAGCTCGGAGCGGTAAACTGCCGTGGCATACTGTTGCGTTCTGTAGAGTTCCCGTGGCTGCAAGGCATGGGCTTCACCATCTTCACCTTCCGTAACATTGAACACGACAACATGCGTGTGCAATTGGGGCGCGGCGTAACCGTTCACGGGCCGCGCACTGTCGTGCTCAAACTTCGCTGCGACCCATTCGCCGGTTGTTTCCGCCGGAAGGTTTCCGCCAAGCCGCGCCTGCGTGTACCGCTCCAACTCGTCAAGCGCAACGGCTACGCTTTCCCGGTGTGCTTCGCGCACCCGGTCGTCCCCGCCCACAAGCGCGGTCAGCGAGACACTCTTGGGCGCTGAGAAGGTTGCATCCCATCCGGCGCGGTGCTCCATCGCTTTCACGGTTTCGCCCTGGTCATTTGCGTACTCGCGGGCGGACTGATGGCGAACGAGCTGCTTACCTGTGGTCGGGTGTTGGCCTTCGCTGAGCCTGTAGAACTGGTCCTCGCGAACCTCGCCGCGCAATCCCCACTCCTCGGCTAGTCTGCCGTGCCACTCGCCGCGTATCCGCTCACCCTCGCTGTAGTAATTCTCCTGTGCGTTACTGAATTCCTCGTGATGATAGGCGCGGGCCTGCCCTGAACTGAGCGGCTTTGAGATGGTAAGCATGGAGGTCTACTCAAAAAGTCGTCTCTTCCGGGGAGTTACGGCGTGTTCCAGTATCTGTGCCTGGCTCGGGTCTTGCGCCGCTCCAGTGGGTCCTTGCCGCGTTCCCTTGGGCTTTGGGGAGCCGTCCGCTCCTGCCGCGGCTCCTGCTGCCATAGGTGGCTCCGGGGGCAATGCTTCTGTCACCCGTTCGATGATGGCGGGTTGTCTCTTCGGGACTTCGAGGTAAGGGAAACTCAACTGCACGACGGCATTGCCCATCTTGACGTAGCCGCACCGGTCCTCAAGTCCCATGATCTGCGAGGGCAAAACCAACGGCTCGATGCGCCGCTCCATTTGGTCACTCCGCGACTGGCGATAGCGCGGGGAGTGCTCACGTGAGCGGCTCTCCCGCATCTGCTCAATCTCCACTTCTCCGATGGTCTCGCTAATCCATTTCGCGCTATCCGACTCGCTCGTCCGCAGAAAAACCTTTGTGCCCGGCTGCGAGAACATGACCTCGGCGTCGAGGCCGTAGTGCTTTTGCAGTTGGCTGCGCCCTTGAAACCCCAGGACGACCGGATTGTTCGTCTTGCGGTTCCGGGTGATGGCGTCATGCAGTTTTGGCAGTTTTTGCAGAGCGGCTACCTCGTCGAGAATGAACCACACGCGAGGTAATTTCTGCTCTTCGTTTTCGGCGCTCTCGTCCTGCGTGCGCATCACCAGCAAGTCGAACCACAGACTCAAAAGGGGCATAAGCCGGTCGCGGGTCATATTTGTGCTCGGAAAGAACAGCCATCCGTTACGCGCCTTTGACCATTGCACGGTGTTCCAGCTTCCCTGTGCTTCGTTCTCGTCTGGCAGCAAGCTCAACGCGTCAGCTACACGGTTAAGCGAACCAAGCACCCCGTTTCGCTGATCGGGCGACTCTGGATTGATCATGGCGGCGTAGGGCGTGCCTTCAACCAGTCGGTCAATCTCTTTTGTGTGGGACATCCAGTGGGTCAACTGCTTGGCCGTCGGCTTGTAGGTCAGCAAGTGTGCAAAGATTTTGCGCGACGTTTCGGCAAAGAAAGGCTCTTGGTTGGGCCGGTCGGGGAAGAGCGACATGGCCAGCGCAGAGGCCTCAGCGGGGCTGCGCACTTCGTCGCCAATGCTCCAGAAGGGCATTCGCTGATCGCACGGGTACAGGACCACATCACCCCGCTCGGACCGATAGAAGCGCGGCGTGTATTCCCTCTCCGGGTCGTGCACAATTGCGATTTCGTTCCGGTCTGCGATTTGCTGAAGTTGCTGAATGATGAGTTGGGTCTTGCCACTTGCGGTGTCCCCGGTGATCTCGAAATGCCGGTTCTCTTTGATTCGGGGGACATACAATTTCTTGTTCCAACCGAGCAACCGCTGGAACGCGCTGCGGTCCTCGTTCGCAAAGCCGACGCCTTTGGAACGAGGATGTAGCCAGTAGCGTTGCGTCCAGTTAAACTTCGCCACGCTCATCAAGTCCGGTCCCCGAAGCTTCCTGCCATACCGGAGCTCCTTGATGCGCTTCTGCTCTAGCCAAATTACTGGCCAGAGACCCACACCGAGCACGGTCAGCATGGCCCAAAGCGCGGGCCTTGCTAGGTCGAAGAGCGTTTGGTCCTGATAAATCCAGTAGCTCAGGAAGGCGTGCAGCTTCTTGTTGTCGTAGAGCGCACGCCGCCATTCAAGGCGCAACGCTCCCTGCTTCACGGCCTCATTGGTGAGGGCGAAGGTTTTCTCCCCGTTGTCCGTCATGACTGGTACAACTTCGCTGTCGAGCGCCAGGCGATTCGCTTTCCGCGTCACCAATTCCAGCAGCGTATACCAACCATTCTGGCGAATGGCCCCCGCGATCTGCGTGCCCGCATAAGTGGAGAGATAGTGCCTTTGGAGCGGTGTCCAAACCCAAAGATAACGAGCGCATCCGAATCCCGTACCTGCCAGGACTGAGCAAATCAACAACGCGATGGTGTATACCGGCCTGCTGCTCGGCCAATCCGCCCGTTCGTCTCTTCCCCATATTGTCCGCATTGCTTCTGCTCTGTTCGCGATGGTTTCAGCCTGCCTGTGGTTCTGTAATGGTTCTCGCTAGCAGCTCTAGCGCCTTTGCCAACTTGTGCTCGTCAGCGCGGCTGATGATGTCCTGCATGTCTTCGCTGCTGAGCGCCTCGTGGTTCGCGATGCTGAACAGCGCGTTCAGCAAGATCATTCG
>Ga0187771_10003447_pt1 | contig 11032 bp, 7 predicted proteins | sample 0116_SJ02_MP15_1_FD_133139 | JGI IMG/M metagenome (GOLD analysis project Ga0187771, IMG submission 133139) | Tropical peat soil microbial communities from peatlands in Department of Meta, Colombia - 0116_SJ02_MP15_10_MG | ecosystem: Environmental > Terrestrial > Soil > Wetlands > Peat | place... | reverse complement strand
CCTCCCGCCATCGTCTCCGTCAAACCGTAGCCACCGATCACCTTTGCTTGGGGCATGATACCGCGAAGCCTGCTCATAAGCGCAACCGCGACGGGGGCCGCTCCGCACAAGACCATTCGAAGACTACTGAGGTCATATTGACCGACCTCAGGCCACTCCAGTATGGCCGTCATCAGGGTCGCCGTCGTTATCCATGCCGTACATCCGTACTGGGAGATCGCTTTGGCGACCGTCTCAGGGGAAACCCTGGATAGAATGACCACTTGACCTCCTGATATCAACCCCCCCGACAGACAGATGGCCATTCCGTAGGAATGAAAAAAAGGTGCTGCACCGAGATGAACATCTCCTGGAGTGTAACGGAACCACAGTACCGCATTAAAAACACTTTGACCCAAAGCCTGATGCGTTATGATGGCTCCTTTAGGAAGTCCGGTCGTTCCTCCTGTGTACTGCAATACAGCGATATCTTTCTCCGGGTCTGAGACTTCAATTCCGGGTCGCGACGGAGATTTCCTCAAAACTTCCGAGAAATCCATCGTCTCAGAGAAACTCAGCTTGGGTTGCTTCATCTCTGCCGTCAGCGGAAGGGTAGGATTTTGGGGGAGGTAGTCCTTAAAGGAAGTTAGAAGGATATTGTTCAACTTTTTCCGGTTTCCAATCTTCTGTATTTCCGGAAAGAGGAAGTCCAAGGCAACCAGCGTCTCTGCCCCGGAATCATTCAATTCATATTCCAGTTCAGCGTGCTTGAACATTGGGTTGAGCGATACAGCAATCCCGCCGGCTTGGAGGATCCCAAAATAACTAATTACAAACTGAGGGCAGCTTTCCATATATAGGGCTACGCGGTCTCCTTTCTTGACTCCTAAACTCTTGAGTCCGCCGGCAAACTTATCAACAGCCTTCCCCAGTTCATGATAAGTCGTATCATGGCCATAGAAACTCAGGGCCACTTTATCAGGCGTAGCGATTATTCGATCCTTCAAATACTGTGGTAGGGATTTCTCAGGTTCGAAAAACTTAGGAATATCACTTTCCCAAATTGAATACCATCTCTTTCCCATATCTGCCCCTATCCTCACCTTTAACCGGGGTTTCCCGTGACTCTCTTTTTGGATTTCAGATTTGCGTCCGCCATCTAAATTATCATATTGTAGAAATGATTTCCACGGGTTGGAAAGAGCGGTATCATAAATCGATTTCATTGTCAAGAGAGAGAAATTTTGAGAGAGAAATTTAGGGTGGCTGCCATATTCCGATTTAGAGAATGAAATCCTTTTTCTATTGTGTCATTGCCAAGAGGAAATTGGGAGCTTTAACCAGACCCTTGCCAAGTTTTGGCAGTTAATAGAAGTGGAATGCGAAGAGAATGCAGAAGTCATGTTTAGTCTGTACCAGATGTTAAGAAGAGCAAGAAATTGGGATGATAAAACGTTGTGCAAGAAACTTAAGATTAGTGAGAAAGCCATAGAGGATGTTTAAGGCCCGTCGTAAACCAAGGTCCAAGGCAGCGGGTCCTTAGAATGCTGTATGAGCTATTCCCGCAAATGGCTGTATAAATAGCCTAGGATCTCGGAGCGACTCAGCCTACTGTGGCAATCGTATTTGCTCAATTAAAGAAGGACGGGCTGGTAATTTGCAAGGGGGGAGTGGGATCATTTGTTGTTTAACGGAAAATATCCTCAGATTTACGTTTAGTTGATTCCAGCAATGATTCGGCGGTTGAAAGACGGAAATAACGAGAAGTGGGGATATTCACGGATTAGAGGTAAGGTTTCAGGATAACTTCCTGAACTCATCATTTTCTAAAATCTCGCCTCAATGCAACATTCCAAATGGTAATCAATTGGACGAAACCTGGGCTTTAGTTTGTTTTTCATATTAAAACCTTTTACGGGGGCACCATCTTGGCAAGATATTGAGCCCTACCCACTATTTCAGAGGTGCCCTCCGAAACGATTTACCCCGATGATTCGGAGTCTCGGATTTTATCCCCTGATTCCTTCTATGCTCACCCGGATTACCCAATGGATTCCTATCTGAGATGATCGGTTAGTGGATAAGGGGGGTTGGTTTGTCTGTAGGAATAGGTAAGAAACCTCTCTTTATCGGTTGGTGAGGATGGATACCCTGCCCTTGGTCACTCTAATCCCACTTCGAAAGCTCTTTGTCCCGGTCCTCCCAGGATGTCTTGAAAAAGCCCCCCATATCTTGTGATTTTTTCGGGTCTGTCCCGAATTTGTTGCTGAGATGGGTTTAAATAGGCGATTTAAAGTAGTGCGTAATTTGGAAGAGCTTAAGGTGATTAAGGCGGCCCTCGGTTGTTTTGAATCCCCTTCCAACAGCTTCTATCTGTCTCCAGACATTGATGAGGGTTTCGGAGTGTCCCCTTAGCTTCATCAACAAATTTGGGACAGAGTGAAGAAATTCAGTACTTTCAATCCCATGAGCTTAAATTTAGCAACAAATTCAGGACAGACCCATTTTTTCTTCTTGACATACAACTCCCTTTTTTGTACATTAACCCATCCCAACACAAGCAAGTGAAATTCTAAGTACGCTACTTCAACTGACTAAGTCTGTAAGGGCGAAGCATAAATGATTGCAGAACGCGTTTTGAGATGGAAAAACATTTGTGTGGCTGAATAGAGCAGTTGTTAAGCTTGATGCAGTAGTGAGGCCTTTGAGTAAAGGACTTCACAGCATAGGTGTGACGATGCTTGCCTTGATGATGTTCCTCACGGCAAGCGACGTGATGCTACGTTACTTCATAAATAGCCCCATACAGGGTGCTTATGACTTGGCTGAGTATATGATGGCTGTTCTAGTCGTCTTCTCGATGGTTTACTGTTGCGCTAATAAGGGCAATATTAGGGTGGATACTTTCATAAAGATGTTACCGAAACGAACACAGGCAATTGTTATGACCATTACATGCCTTGTTAATGTCTGTGTTTTTGCTGCAATGGCTTGGCAGATTTATGTGAAGATGATTGAATGTTATCAGACACAAGTAGCGTCAACAGTGCTGCTAATTCCACGCTATCCCTTTGTTGGTTTAATAGCATTCAGTGCCACCTGTATTGTTATAGTCTTTCTAAGAGATTTCCTTGAATCGTTGTCTAATCTAGTGGGACGCTAATGGAACTATCATCAGTTACGATAGGTTTGCTTGGTTTCATTGTGCTTCTTGTCTTACTGCTTTCTGGCATGTATATCGGGATCGTCCTAGCTTTTATTGGCTTTCTTGGTTTTGCCAGTTTGGCTTCGCTCGACGGCGGTATAGGTCTGTTCCGCAGCATACCTTATTCTACCTTCGCTAACTATGACCTAAGCTGTATACCACTGTTCATACTCATGGGAACGTTTACTTTCTATGGTGGTATCAGCGGAGATCTTTATGATATGGCATATAAATGGTTGGGGCGTCTGCCAGGAGGTCTTGCCATGGCTACTATCGGTGCCTGTGCTGTTTTCTCAGCTGTCAGCGGCTCAAGCCTGGCCTGTGCTGCCACCTTTACAAGGGTGAGTTTACCCGAGATGAGGAGGCATCAATACGATCCGGCATTTGCCACAGGGAGCATTGCCGCTGGTGGTACCCTTGATATTATGATACCGCCCAGTGTAATGATGATCATCTATGCATTAATCACGGAACAGTCAATAGGCAAACTTTTCCTTGCCGGCTTTATTCCAGGTGCACTTGAGGCTCTGTTTTATTTCGCAACGATATTTATTCTGTGCAAACGCAATCCCAACATCGGGCCCCGGGGACCATCGACTACCTTGAAGGAAAAATTTGCCTCACTTAAGGGAGTCTGGATGGCAATGGCTCTATTTATAGCAGTCATTGGCGGCCTTTATCTTGGGGTTTTTAGCCCGACAGAAGCAGGTGGCATAGGTGCTTTTGGCGCTTTCGTTTTTGGGGTAATCCGGCGGAAGCTTAAGTGGCAGGGCATCAAGGAAGCCCTCTTTGAGACAGGACAGACAGTTGGAATGATATTTTTCGTTCTTGTGGGGTGTATGATGTTTAATTCTTTCTTGGCAATAAGTAGGCTCCCATTTGAAGTAGCTAACTATGTAGGTGGTCTTGCCGTAAATCGCTATCTTATTCTTGCTGCGATTCTGTTCCTCTATGTAATTCTGGGAGCCCTCATGGATGAACTGCCCATGGTGTTACTTACTGTACCGGTTTTCTATCCACTCCTGATGAAACTGGGTTTTGATCCAATATGGTTCGGCATAATAATAATTATGATGTGTGTGCTTGGTATGATAGCTCCGCCAGTTGGCATAATTGTATTTATCATTGCTGGAATGGCCCCGGATATTCCCATGGCAACCATTTACCGTGGTGCTTTCCCCTTCTTTTTGGCTGCCTTACTCTTGGTAATAGTGTTGGTGGCTTTTCCTCAAATCGTCTTGTTTCTGCCAAACTTGATGAAGTAATTCTCGTATAGTGTAAAAGAGTATTCCCACTTTAGGTGAGTGATGATCTTACGGCAATCTAGTTGTCACTAGGCCCTCCACCTCTGGCGGAGGACCTGGATAAGTTCTACCGACCGGGGGAGAAGAAAGGATAGGCTCTCCCCCCGGAAAGGTCCATAGAAGGACGAGGAGGAACTATAGTTATCGATAGAAATTTGTAGAGAAAGTCTCTCTTGACATGAGGAAGAGGGGTTATCCTATGAAAACGGAACGACCGGCGGTTGAGCAGAGTCGGAACGTCGAATTTGTCGGATTTCACGATCTCGACGGCAGGCCTGGTTTCAAGCTTGCAGGCCAGTGCGTGGATAATCGATGGTACCTTTATGTCGCAAACTTGTGGCACCCGGGATGGTCTATCCTGGATGTGACAGACCCCAAGAATCCCCAGTTGCTGAAGTTCATCCCCGGGCCGGGGAACACCTGGACCATACAGATTCAAGTGGCCGAAGGCAAGATGATCACCGCGCTTCAAGCCCTGGGCGCGGGACTTCCTCCGGAACGTTCCAAGCTATGGGGGTATGATCCAACCAAGCCCTTTGGGGAAGGGATCTTGATCTGGGATGTGACCTCTCCGGCGGACCCTGAGTTACTCGGTCATTTTCATACCAACGGCAATGGGACACACCGGAACTACTACTCGGGCGGGAGGTATGTCCATCTCGCTGCGAACATGAAAGGGTACGTGGGGAACATCTATGTCGTCGTCGATATCCTTGATCCCAGGAACCCAGTTGAGGCCGGACGATGGTGGTACCCAGGGCAATGGCTGGAGGGGGGAGAAGTACAAGAGGAGGTGCCTGGCGTGCCGCGTCTGGGGATGCACGGTCCCGCTACGGTCGTAGATAACCTGGCATATATTTCATACGGTCTCTCGGGTTGTGTTATCCTCGATATATCAGACCTCACGGACCCGAAAATGATAGGCCATCTTTCAATTGGAAGCTTTGGAAGTTTCGTGGGGAATCATACTTTTCTGCCCATCCCGGAGCGGAAGATAGCCATAGCTACGACCGAGCCAGCGCTCGAGCATGGTCAAGATCCTGCCCACTTTGTCGCGACCGTAGATATCAGCGATCCCCGAAAACCTCGGCTCATGGCGTTGTTTGCCACCCCTCTGCCGGAGAAAGGCTTGGCCTTCAGCAACTATACCCACAAAGACGGGTGTTTCGGACCGCATAATCTGCATCACCCGAACTTCAATCCCTTCCACGCACCGATCACTCACATTCTTCATCAGTGCTATTTCAACGCCGGTCTCCGGATCTGGGATATTTCGGATCCCCATGCCCCCCTTGAAGCCGGATATTTTGTGCCCGAGAATCCCAAGGTCCGTCGGGGGAGAATGCCGATAACGCTCGCTACTCAGTTTGACGATGTACTTGTGGACAACCGTGGCTATGCCTTCGTCACTGATAAGAACTACGGGCTCTTCGTACTGCGCTATACGGGTTAATGGGTGCGAGGAGCAAAGATCGATGGACCTAATTCGAACAGGTAAACCCACGGCTTTGTCGGGTGACTCCGCGATGTTTGACTGACGTCTATGCAAATGGTCGGCGCAGGCGTGCTGCCCCGAGCGGGCAAAATTGTGGGGCCATAATCCTGATAAACCCGGAAGGGATGCTGATCGGGGATGTCCGCTCACCCGCGGATCAGAAGCTGCTGGGCCGCCTTTCTGTGGATGGCAGCAAAACGCGCCGGGACAATTACGTGGGTGGAAGGTACGTCCACCTTGCGGCGAGCATCATGCATTGTCCTGCGATCAGCGGATTTGATCATGTTCCCTAATCTTTTTCGATTGAGGAGGAGTTATGTCTACCATGAAGGACTGGCATGAATTGATCTCCCAGCCAGAATACGGCATCGTGCTTAAGGAGGATGTGTGGGTGACCATGCGGGACGGAGTGCAGGTATGCGTGGACATATACCGACCCGACGCCAAAGGAAAGTTCCCCGGTCTTCTCTCGATTTCGAACTATGGTAAAACCTCCCAGAAGTTGCCGACTAATCCTGTTTTCCAGCCCTCCGACTATGTTCGGGGAACGGGCGGCCACGAGTGTGGCGAACAGAACTACTTTGTCCCCAGAGGCTACGTTCAGGTTATCCCTGACGTGAGGGGTTTGGGCAAGTCGGAGGGGGAATTCGCAGGCGATTGGTATAAGGACGGCTACGACATCATCGAATGGATGGCAACGCAGGATTGGTGTAATGGGAATATTGGCATGCTGGGCATGTCCCAGTTCGCGACAAGTCAATTCATGGTCGCTGCCGAAAAACCTCCTCATCTTAAGGCAATCAGCCCATTCGAAGGACTAACGGACTGGTACCGGCACCACTACTACCATGGAGGCATATTCAACTATTATTTCGCCAATTCGTACCGTCGACTGTTGCCCGTACGGAGGCTCGGGCAAGCGGCGAGTCTTCGAGAATTTAATGAAGAGCAGCTCAGGAAAAGGATTGAAGAACTGCAAAGAAACCCTGACATAAGATGTATTCCCTATCTCCTTCTCGCGGCGGAATGCCCTGAGATGAATCCATTGATCTTTGATCTCTTGCTAAACCCTTATGATGGTGAATTCTATAAAAAGGTTTCTCCCTACACTAGGTTTGACCGGGTAGATATACCGGCGTTTCTCGGGTCCCGATGGAACGGTGGGGTTCTCCACCTGCCGGGCGCCTTTGACGCATTCGAAAAGCTGGCTACACCGCAAGAACAGAAAAAACTGGTGATCGTGCCTACTAACAACTATGGAGGTATGGATCGGCCATTCCACGAAGTACAGGACCTCGTGTTGAGATTCTACGATCACTTTCTCAAAGGCGTAGACACCGGCATGATGGACGAGCCACCAATCACGATTTTCGTTCAGGGCGTGAACAGGTGGAGATACGAGGTTGAATTCCCGCTCTCCGTTACACAGTGGCGAAAGTATTATTTGCGGGAGGGAGGCACACTTTCCCTTGAACCTCCTGAACTTAATTCCGAACCTCGAATTTTCGTCACTGATCCGTGGGCTGACCCCACACAGGGGTTCGCTCGAGCCGACGTACTTGCTGAAGCCGATCCAGTGCCGAAGGTTGTTTATGAGACGGGTCCATTGGTCCAGAACCTTGAAGTGACGGGCCCCCTCGCGTTGTACTGGCATGCATCGATCGAGAGCACGGGGATACCTGCGAGAGTGCCCAGCGCGACGGACTTGATAATTCTCGAGCCACTAAGTAATGACACAGATTGGTACCTGAAGCTGTTTGATGTCGACTCTGACGGTTCGGATAGGTGTGTCGCAGAGGGATGGCTTAAGGCCTCTCATTACGAGGTTGATACGCTGAAATCAAAGCCTTACGCACCCTTTCACCCCCATACGCGAAGCCTGCCCATAAAGCCGGGGGAAGTAATCCTTTACGCTTGTGATATGAGAATGATGTCAAACGTGTTCCTGACGGGCCATCGGATCCGACTGGAGATATCCGGCCAAGACCAAGTGCAGGCACTGTGGTATCACGTGCCTCACATGGCGCGGGTGACTCACCGGATCTTCAGCACGAAGGAAAAACCCTCTTATCTGCTTTTGCCTGTTATACCGAAAGACTACCAAGGGGCAGGTCAACCTATTTATCCGCCCGCCGGCCCTTTTAGAATCCCCAAATACCGAAGACCGAGATGAGCCCGGCTGGGTTAATTACCTAAGGGGTTACTTTTGAGTGAAATGTTTTTGTCTATAGGTGATTTCGAAATCGTCCAATGAGATCTAGTCACAGAAAGAGGAGCCTTTGGCTTGAAGGGAGACCAAAAAAAACAACAAGGAGGATTAAAATGAAAAAGCATCTATTTTTTGTTCTAGTGGCTTTTCTGGCAACTTCGCTAGTTGGCGGGGGCTCGTCCTTTGCACAAGGAAAAGAGAAAACATGGACGCTGAGATGGTCCACCGACCAGCCGGAAAAAGATCCCGTAATGATAGACGGGCACTTGGCTTATGCGAAGGCTATTGAGGAGGCTACTAAAGGCCGGGTTAAGGTAACAGTATACCCTCTCCAGACTTTAGCAAAGGCCGCCGATGCTTGGGACGCCGTGAAGACAGGTGTTGCGGATATGGTTTTTCTATTCACCGGTCTATTCCCTAACCAGTTTGACATGCTTGACTCTATAGCACTTCCCTTTATAGCTCCCAATGCCCAGATCGCCAGCAAAACTGCGTGGAAGCTTTACGAGAAGTATCCGGAGATTCAGGCTCAAAGCAAGGATGTAAAGGTGCTATTCGTTCTGACAACTGATCCCTACTTTTTCGTCACTACCAAGAAACAAATAAAGACCATTGAAGACTTCAAGGGAATTAAGATAAGGATGACGGGGGGGCCCCCAACCGAAATGATGAAGCTGCTCGGCGGAACACCTCTGACAGTTCCCATGGCTGATGCATACCTCAACCTGCAAAAAGGGGTAATGGATGGCATGGGTGTGCAGGCCAATGCAATTAAAGCTTTTAGAATTTATGAGGTGGTTAAGTACTATACAATTGTACCGGCGAGCTGTGTAATTTTTATGGTAATGATGAACAAGAAGGTATGGGAAAGCATGCCGCCTGATATTCAGCAGGCAATAATAAGTGTGAGCGGCGAAAAAAGGGCAAGCATATATGGCAGTATCTTCGATGCACAGATGGCAGGATTGCCAAGTTTCGTAAAGCAAGCAGGTTATGAAATGGTGTCCTATACGCCTCCGAAGAAGGAAATTGACAGATGGATTAATATTGCAGGTAAACCGGTCTGGGATAAGTGGATTAAAACAATGGAAGCCAAGGGATATAAGAATGCGCCACAAATACTTAACGAAACTCTTGAAATGGTTAAGGTAAAATGACATACGAAAAACATTAGCCTCATACATTCATGTAGTTGGCAGTATTTGTTACGACGATTAGAGTCGTTAGATGGGAGGTATGCCCGTAATGGTAAAGGAATCACAAACAGAACAAGAAAAATGGCCGGTGCTTTCGACAAAAGAAAGGGACCGGCGCTGGAAACGAGTCAGAGAGCTAATGAGGACTCAAGGTGTGGAATGCCTGGTGGTCTTTGGTTTGAAAGACAGCAATCAATACGATGGCTACTTGACCAATGACCGAACCGGCGGTGTCACCATATTTCCACTAAAGGGACAATTAGTGCAACTGTACTGGCACCCCCAGTACATGGTAGGACATTTAGAGAGCACTTTGAGGGGAGAGGAGTCCTGGGTGCAGGATGTCAGACTGGGCACAAGCGGGGCCGGCGTCGTCGAAGTACTCAAGGAAATGGGCTTTGAGCAGGCTGATATCGGAGTCGTCGGGGTGAGTATCTTTGGCGTAGGACAGGTTGAAGGGTTTGTTCCTTTCGGTACCTGGTCCAACATAACAAAGAACTTACCTAAAGCTAAGTTCCATGAAATGTCTCAAGAGTTTGCTCAACTGATGTCAATCAAAAGCGATGAAGAGATACAACTGGTACGACGGTCGGCTGATATCGGGGAACTTGCCTCCGGGGTATTGATGAAAGTGGCTCGCCCGGGTAAAACTGAAAACGAAATCTATTCGGAGATAATGCACGAAATATTTCTTAACGGGGCAAACGGCTCTCGAGTTCCTTATGCCACGCCTTTGATTTTGCATTCCGGTAAGGACAATCCAAGCTGGGGTTCGCCTATCTGGCTCGTGAGGGCGCAGAAGCCCAGAATGGTACAAAGGGGAGACCTCGTCCAGGCGGAGATATTCACTATATATGGGGGAATGGAGGGACAGGTCCAGATGTCCGTGGCCCTTCAGCCTGTGGATCAAATGAACAAGGAATGTGCAGAGATAGCCCGTCAGTCCTATTTAGCCGGAGCCAGGACCCTGCGCCCGGGGAATACTTTTGGTCAGGTGGTAGAAGCTATGGAGGAACCAATCAAACAAGCCGGAGCGTGGCACCTGACACCGCTGGTACACAGCTTAAATCCTCTGGTTGTGTGCAGTAGAATGGGGGTGGGAATTGAAAAGCTGCCAGGTATCAAAAAGTATAAATTTGAGGGTTCGATAAAAGACTCCTTCCCTGAAACAGTAATCCAGGCAAACACCGTCTGGGAACTTGAGCCTAATGCCTGTCTAGGCAAGTATCGAGTCAATATCGGAGGCACGGTGCTTGCGACCCAGAGAGGATGTGAAGGTCTCAACAAGTTGGCAACAGTGATGCGTGTCATAGATTGAATATTGTCAAAAAGATTCTCAGGCATTCTTTCGACTACGCTCAAGACAGGCTTGGACTCTGAGAGGGGAAGGCCGGGCCTCCGCCCAAGGTGAAGGCGCCCTCCGAAACGATTTACCTCTCCGAGTCTGATCAAAAGATAACGACTTGCGGAAAGAGATAACCGAAGGGGACTTGGCAGAACTCCATTTTGCAAAGGTTCAATGGCTGCTATAACTTCACTATTTTCACCACCTCAAAAAAGTGAAGATTTGATTTCTGTATGTTCACCTGGGATACGTGACTTCTACCGAGACTGTCGAAAAACCCTTCAGTATAGTTAATGCCT
>Ga0187771_10003446_pt1 | contig 11032 bp, 8 predicted proteins | sample 0116_SJ02_MP15_1_FD_133139 | JGI IMG/M metagenome (GOLD analysis project Ga0187771, IMG submission 133139) | Tropical peat soil microbial communities from peatlands in Department of Meta, Colombia - 0116_SJ02_MP15_10_MG | ecosystem: Environmental > Terrestrial > Soil > Wetlands > Peat | place... | reverse complement strand
TCAGCCGCAGCCCTTTGTCGCGCGCTTCACGAAACAGATCGCCGAACAGCGCGGCGGGACCCCGCGCCTCGTCGCCTCCCAGCCCGATCGCCACCACGCCTTCCTCCACGCGTTCGGCGGCCAGATGGAACACTTGTTTGGCCGGCTCCGGTCCGAACTGCCGGATCGCATCAAAGATCCAGCGCACCGCGATCGGGCTGCGCGCGGCCTCTCTTTGCAGCGCGTCGAACACGGGCGCGAACTCCTGCTGCTTCCACAGCACGACGCCCACGGAAAGCGTGACTTCCGCATACGTGACGCCTTCGGCAGCCAGCCGCTCGAACAGACGGCGCGCCACGCGCGCGTAATCGGAGGGCCGCTGGAGGAACCGATTCACCCACACGAAAGCCTTCAGAAATCCGAGGAAATCGGTGTAGGCCGTGGCCGCGTCGATCTCCTCGCGCGTCAGTGACGGCTCGATTTCGACGAGCGTCTCCGGCTCGACGGAACCCTCCAGGTGGACGTGCAATTCGGCTAGCGGACCGGGGACGCCCGCCAGCGCCGGCGAAACACTCATTCTTGCCATAATAGCGGTGTGCAGGCCGTCGATTCTCCTCCATTCCTGACTCCCTACGAGCTGTATCTTCACGGCGAAGGGACCCATTATCAGAGCTACCGTTCGCTCGGCGCGCACCAGGTGCAGGCTGAAGGCGCCGAGGGCGTGCGCTTCGCTGTCTGGGCGCCCAACGCCGAACAGGTTACTCTGATCGGCGATTTCAACGGATGGAATCGCACAAGCCATCCTATGTCGGAGCGCATCGGCGGCGTTTGGGAAACGCTCATCCCCGGCCTGACGCAAGGCGCGCATTATAAATACTTCGTTCGAGGCCGCGACGGCTTCGAGCAGGAAAAGTGCGATCCTTACGGGTTCTTCGCCGAGGTGCCTCCGCGGACGGCGTCGATCGTGTGGAGCCTGAGCAATTACGCGTGGAGCGACGCGGGGTGGATGGAGGAGCGCTCCCGCCGCAACCTGCTGCGTGAGCCGGTATCGATCTACGAAGTGCATCTGGAATCGTGGCTGCGCGGCCCCAATAATGAGTGGCTCAGCTACCGCGATCTGGCCGAGAAACTCTCTGAATACGTGCTGCGCCTCGGCTATACGCATATCGAGCTGATGCCGCTTGCGGAGCATCCTTTTTCCGGCTCCTGGGGCTATCAGATCACGGGCTATTACGCGCCGACGTCGCGCTTCGGGACACCCGACGATTTCCGTTTCTTCGTCGATCACTTTCATCAGAAAGGCATCGGCGTGATCCTGGATTGGGTTCCCGGGCATTTTCCGCGCGACGCCCACGGTTTGTGGCGCTTCGACGGCACGGCGCTGTACGAGCACGAAGATCCGCGCAAGGGCGAGCATCGCGAATGGGGCACGCTCATCTTCAACTACGGGCGCAACGAGGTCCGCAATTTTCTACTTTCGAACGCGCTGTATTGGCTGCGCGAGTTTCACATCGACGGCCTGCGCGTGGATGCCGTCGCCTCCATGCTGTACCTCGATTATGCGCGCCAGGAAGGCGAATGGGTTCCGAATCAGTACGGCGGCCGCGAAAACCTGGAAGCCATCGATTTCCTGAAGCGCTTCAACGAGCTGGCGCATCAGGAGCCCGGCGCGGTGACCATCGCGGAGGAATCCACGGCCTGGGCCGGGGTTTCGCGTCCGGTCTATGCGGGCGGCCTGGGTTTCACCATGAAGTGGAACATGGGCTGGATGCACGACATGTTCGAGTATTTCTCGAAGGAGCCGGTGCATCGCAAGTATCACCAGCAATTGGTGACCTTCAGCATGCTGTACGCGTTCACCGAAAATTTCCTGCTGCCGGTTTCCCACGATGAAGTGGTGCACGGCAAGAGCTCGCTGGTTTCGAAGATGCCCGGCGATGAGTGGCAGCGCTTCGCCAACGCGCGCGCGTTTCTGGCCTACATGTTCGCCCATCCCGGCAAAAAGCTCATGTTCATGGGCACCGAGTTCGGCCAGACGTTCGAATGGAATCACACGACGGATCTGCCGTGGTGGCTGCTTCAGTACCCGGTGCATTCCACACTGCAGACGCTGGTAAAAGAATTGAACGAGCTGTACCGGCGCGAGCCGGCGCTGTACGAAGTGGACTACGAATACGCCGGGTTCGAATGGATCGATATTCACGACGCCGAATCGTCCGTAATTTCCTTCGCCCGTTTCGCGCGCAACCGCGATGACATGATCGTCTTCGCGTGCAACTTCACGCCGGTGCCGCGCATGGGCTACCGCTTGGGCGTGCCGAAGCCCGGGCTGTACCGCGAGATCCTCAACACGGACGCCGAGATGTTCGGCGGCTCGAACATGGGCAATGCCGGAGCCGCCATGGCCGAGGAGATCCCTCACCACGGACGTCCCGCCAGCCTGCTCATCACGCTTCCGCCGCTGGCGGTGGTGGCGTTCAAACTATAGTCTCTTTTCCTCGCCTGCCTTGACCGGGTGTCTACCTGCATTCGTCAAAGGCAAAAGCCGCAAAAATGACATTTCAACCCGTATCTAAGACCATTCAGCTCCAGTATGCAACCCACTTTCCGTTTTCTTGTATGCGTACAGAATCTATTGGTTTTATAATCCATGGACATGATAGTGAGTTGCATACAATTAAATCTGCCGTGTTCTTTCCGGGCCGGCATATTTCTTGACCTGGCCGCAAGGCTTCTCGAAGGACCGGTCCGCGCGATGAACAGAAAACGACTGGCTATACACAGGTCCACGAACGGCCAGCTCATCCATCGAATCCTACGGCGGATGCCGGGCGCGCTCGCACTTCCACTGCTGTGCGCGTCTTTGAGCGCACAAACATCGGCGTGCCCGCGCCCGCAGGCAGCAACCATGGCGGTTAACCCGCCCGAGCTGCGTAGTAGCTCAGGGACGCTCACCGTCGACCTGGTGTACGACACGGACACTGACGCCGACGGGCGGACACTGTACTGCTTCACTACGCCCGATGGAACCGAGTCGCCCACATTGCGCGTGCATCCCGGCGACCGGCTGACTGTGCGCGTGAAGAACAATCTGCCCGCCGCGGCGCCCGCAAGCGTGATGCAGATGAGCTCGGACGCAAGCCTGGTGTGTGGCGCCGCGATGATGGACGCCTCGTCGGTCAATCTGCACTGGCACGGGACCAACGTGTCGCCGGCGTGCCACTCGGATGAAGTGATCCACACCTTGATCAACTCCGGCGAAACCTTTACTTACCACGTCGCCTTCTCCGCCGACGAGCCGCCGGGCTTGTACTGGTATCATCCTCATGTGCACGGCATCGCCGAGGCGGCGGTGCAGGGTGGCGCCTCGGGCGCGCTCATTGTCGAAGGCATCGAAAACGTGCAGCCCGCCGTTGCCGGACTGCCGGAGCGAATCCTGATCATCCGCGACCAGATTGTGGCTGGCCAGCCTGACCCCGCCGGCGACGTTCCCTCCTGGGATCTGACGCTGAACTACGTTCCCATCGCCTATCCGGCGCTGACGCCCGCGGTAATCGGCGCCAAGTATGAAGAACCGCAGTTCTGGCGCGTCTTGAACGCGTCGGCCGATACGATTTTGGACCTGAAAGTCCTCTACGACGGCGCGCCGCAAACGTTGATGCTGGTGGCATTGGATGGAGTTCCGGTGGATTCGCAGGATGGCAGGCGCCTAGGAACGCTCATTCCTGTCACAAATATGCGGCTGCCGCCGGCCGCGCGGGCGGAATTTATTCTGCGGGGACCTTCGCAGAGGGTCAAGAGCGCGCAATTCCTCACGGAAAGCATCGATACAGGCCCTGACGGCGATAACGATACACACCGGGTGCTCGCGACGATCCTCGGAGGCGCGACGGATATCGGAACCGGCACAGCGCCCATCGTCAGCGGTCCGCCCTGGCAACCTCGTTTCTCCGAGCTGGCGAGCCAGCGCATCACAGCCACGCGGCGTCTGTATTTCTCTGAGAACGACGATCAGACGCAATTTTTCATCACCGTCGATGGGCAAGCTCCCGCACCGTTTTCGGCGGATCGTCCCCCGGCGGTGGAGACCACGCAAGGCTCCGTCGAGGACTGGATCATCGAAAACCGTTCCCTGGAAAACCACGAGTTTCACTTCCACCAAATCCATTTCCTGGTCCTCTCGCAGGACAACTTCGAAGTCAACGGAAGCCGTCCTGTGGGTGCCCTCGACGGGCAAATGATGGATATGATCGAGGTCCCTTATTGGGACGGGAATCCAGCGCACCCCTTCCCGCGGGTTAAGCTGCGCATGGACTTTCGCGGCCCAGATGTGGGCGACTTCGTGTATCACTGCCACATCCTCAACCACGAGGATCAGGGCATGATGGCCATCATCCGGGTGCTTCCCGCCACAGGCGGCGGCAGGTTTCGATAACGGGCGCTCAGGATTTCCACATCGCGCGCTCCAGGGCTTCGCAGAAGAAATACTCGCCCCAGATCACCGATTCGTCGACGCCCAGTCCTTCGCGGATGTGATACACGCCGCCTTTGAGCACGCCTTCCCACTTAGGATCGGACTTGGCCAGATGCTTCTCGCACAGCGAGCGTAGAATGCGCACCGCGGCGGACCAATACAGGTGCCCCTTCATCGTATCCGGAACCATGCGGCACAAGCGCAGCAAGCCAGCCGCGAAGATGGCCGCGGCCGACGTATCGAGCAGCATGCGGTTTTCCGCGGGCGCGTTGAAATCCCACGGCGGTACGCCATCGGAGGGCGAGTGGATCAAATAATAATCCGCGCAAGCCTGCGCCGTATCGATGAATTGGGGGTCGCGGCTGTATTCGTAGCAAGTGGTGAAACCGTACATCGCCCACGCCAGGCCGCGCGACCAGCAGGAATCGCCGCGATAGCCCTGATGCGTGGTCTGCCGGAGGAACTCGCCGGTGTCGGTGTCGAACAGGCCTTCATGCGCGGTCGATCCGTCGCCGCGCACCAGCACGCGCCGCGTGGTGAGCGCATGGCGCAGCGCGATGTCGCGCAGCTTGCGGTCGCCGGTTTCGCGCGCGGCGTAGAACACGATGCCGACGTTCATGATCGTGTCGATGAACAGAGAATTCTCGGCGACGAACGAGCGCAGGTAGCTGCCTTTTTCCTGAAAGCGCGCTGCGAGTGTGCGGCCCGCTTCGATCAGCACATCGCGCAGCGCGGGCTCATGCGTCAAGCGGTGCCAGCGATGATAGGTCGAAAGAAACAAAAAGCCCAGGTCATGCGAATCCTGATCGCGCTTGCGCGGCTCGATTTCCTTGGAATATTTGACCGCGTGCTCGAACCAGAACTTCGCGTCGGCGGATTCCGGTACGGCATGCTTGTAAAAAATCCACATGATTCCCGGCAGAAACCCGTCGGCCCAATGCGTCCAGACCTGGCCCTCGTGCGCCCAGCGGCCGTCCTTGGTGTGGAGGGGAAACAGCATGGGGTGTTTCTCGATCAGTTTGCGCACCTGTTTTTGTGCGAATTGATAAGACTGCTCGAATAGTTCCCCTGTATCGGTAGAAAGATGAATCACAATTCCTTTAATTATAGAGACAGAGGCCGGATTGCGGCGACCGGCACTAAGAACTTGCTGAAAAACGCTGGGACAGCCCGCTCTGTCCACTCGCCGAGATCGCTAGGTGCTGGAAACGTCGTTTTGGTTGGCTCGGTCTGTCCCTGTTTCCCGACTCTGCTAGGATCATAGGAATGTCAGCAAAAATCACCGTCAACAGCAATGGCCCACTGCGGATTGAGGGCGAGTTTACCATTCAGGACCCCGACGGAAAAGCGTTCGGCCTGGGAGGACGCACGGTCATCAGCCTGTGCCGTTGCGCGCATTCCGAGAACAAGCCCTTCTGCGACGGCGCCCATAGGAAGATGGGTTTCCAATCCACCTGCCCCGCGCGCGATCTGCCTCCTCCCGCGCCGAAATAAGCGCGCGCCATCCGGCTTTTGAACGCATGCACTGGGGATAGAAACGCCAAGCCCCCGGAGCGGGGACGGGTCCCCTGGAGTCAAGGAAGAGAACCGCCCCCGCCCGTCCGCGTCAGTACGTAGGATTCCCAAGCACGGTATCCAGGATGGTTCGATGACGGACTTCGTCAACGAGCACGTTCGCACCGAAACCCAGAACGGCCTTCGTCAGAATGTTCGACGCCAAGGTACCGTAGGCGAGCACGGCGCCATGTTCACGCTCTCGCGCCAACTTGAGGATGTCTGCCTGATTTTTCAAGCGGCCGAAGTTGTAGCTCTTTTCGGGCCCACTCGGCTCCACCCCCAACGATTTCAAAACGCCGCTGATACCATCGCGATGATATTTGTGATCGCTCTGGAAGGCGACGGCCACGCCCAGCACCTCCGGCGTGAGCAGCTTGCTCTCCGCGCCCGCCTGATAGGCGGCCACGGCTTCGTGCTCCAAATACAACGCCGCGGTCAAAATGGCGAGGTCGCCTTCCTTGGATTGCGCGTAGAGCCGCTTGGCGTCGCCCGTCAGGAGAAAGATCGCGGCTCCCGCGCCCGCTGTTCCGGCCAGGCGCAGCCACTCCCGCCGCAGGGACGTTTCGGCTTCCCTGCGATTCAAAGCATCCAATCTCGGTTTTTCTGGTTGCATGAAAGCCTCCGCTCAATATTTCATCCGTGTCGTTACGTCCATCTTCAGCAGCTGGCGGAAAACGATGTTATGGCGGACCTCGTCCTCCAGAATGGGAACCGCCGCGTTCAAAATCTCGCGGTTCACGAGATTTCCGGCGTTGGTCAGATATGCGATTTCCGCGCCTTCCTCGAGCGATTGCGCCAGCTTCACGATGTCTCCCGCGGAGGTAATGGCGCCGAAATCGTAACTGCTCTTCGGCTCCACTGCCGTGCCGCCGAAACGATGAATGAATTTGGTAAGCGCATCCCGATGCCGCTTGTGATCGTTTTGAAAGCTCACCGCGATCTTGAGCTGATCCGGAGTCAGCAATTTGCTCTTCGCGCCGGCGTCGTAGGCGGCAATGGCCTGATGTTCCAGCCCCAACGCCACGTTCAGAATCGCGATATCGCCGGTGAACTGCTCGCGCGCGGCGAGCGCCGTCCCGGCCGTCAAGGCTCCTCCGCTGACGAGAAAAACACGCCGCCGGGCCGCACGGAAATCTGGTCTGTTGTCCTTGGACATGATTTCATCTCCCGCGATCAAGGCCCCTCCGCCGGCCGGCGCGTCACACACTCCCTGCGCCGGCCGGCATCCAAGGCCGATTTGGTCTACCAATGCAGCCCCTGCTTGAAGGCGAATGACGTGAAGCTGGCGTTTGTGCCTTCCACTTGATTGCGGCGGACGTCCAGTCCGATCGAATACTTCGGGCTCACCCGAACTTCGAATCCGGCGCCGTATTGACCGCCGAACATCAGGTTGCCTTGTCCTTCCGGCACGCCGCGAGCGACCGCCTGCGGCGCAGCCGGCGCCAATCCGCCGATCTGGTTGCCCTGCAGGATAGAATTCAGCACAGCCCCAAGCGTAGAGCTGCCGACCGGCACATTGGCCAGCGACCCAAGCGCCGTCACCGCGTTGAACGACGACGTATTGTTGTCGTTGCCGATCCACACATACATGCCCAAGCCGGCAACCACGTACGGGCGGAAGCGGCCCATCCCCGTCCAGGTGTATTTCAGCTCCATCGGCGCCACGGTCAACACTTTGGAGTTTTCCTGCACAGTCGAAGTGATCGGCAGCGGCCCGGTCAAGAAGCTTGTCGGGCTGGTCGAGCTCGCTGCCGTGTTGCCCAAATAGGAATTCAGGACCGCGTTCGTCAGAATGTTCACACCCGAGGTCGAGGTCTGCGTGGTCTGGGCGGTTTGCAGGCCGACCATGATTTCATAGGAAAGCTTGCCGCTGCGAAAATTCTTGAATGGCAGGTCGATGTAGCCGCCCGTAGCAAATCCGGCATCGTCCTTGTAAGGATTCATGGAGCCTCCCAGGAACAGGCCGACCTCAGCGCCGATCTGGCCGATATCCGGCAGCAACTCGCGCGGCGCGCGGTAGCTCGCTTCAAGCTTGACTGTGCCACCCGTGCTGCCCGCTCCGCCAGCTCCTCCACCGCTTCCTGTCTGCGAGCGCTCCCACGTCACCGGCGGCACCACGGGATTCGTTGGCGTGGCCGGAGGAAGCACCGGTTGGGTCGACGCCACAGGCTGCGACATCCCGGCGATTGTGGCCTGAAGCTTCGTCACCATTGCTTTGAGTTCATCGATTTCGCGTTGTTGCGCGTCCATCCGGGCCTGCAGTGCGCTCGGCGCGTTTACATCGGCGGCGGTTTTGGGCGCATCCAATGGCGGAAGGTTGGCAGCGATTTGCATGTCTTGTGCAGACTGCGCGAAGACGCTTGCGGAGCTAAGCATGAATGCCGTCGCAAAGACGGCACTCGTGAACATGAGTCCTGAGCATTTGGTATGAGACATGATGATTCCTGTTCCTGGCAAAGATTCTCGTGCGGCCAAATCCACCTTTTTACTTACCCTAAAGCGGCCGCCACGGTTGGGTCCTTGTGGCAATTTGCCCTCAAGATTGCTAACCACGCCGTTGCAATAAGTTGGCGACAACGGACCAAAGCGCCCCGTGAGGGATTTCACCCGAAACCGCCCGAAAGAACGCATTTGCCTGCGTGAAAATGCGCTGTTTTGCATTATAGGGAGAAATTTTCTTGTTTAACTATACCTTCGCCCTCGCACCCCCGCGCGCAGATGATTCGTCGGCATATGACCGCCGCGTCGGTGTTAAGGTATGGCGGAGGAGACGTGGAAATCAAAATCACTTCCGTGAAAGCTATGAGAGAAAAAATCGGTGTTCTCGTCGTCGCGGATCCGGGGCCCGGGATCCTGCATCAGCTTACCGGCGTCATCGCACAGCACGGCGCCGATATCACCTCGGTCGACATCATCGAACCGCGCCAGACTTATTTCGAAATGGATGTAACCGACGGCCCGGCGATCCTGGAGGATTTGGCGAAGCTGCCTATCGTGCACGACGTCAGCCAGGTGAAAACCTTCCAAACCGTTTTCGGCAAGCGCATTATCATCATCGGAGGCGGAGCGCAGGTGGGGCAGGTAGCCACGGGCGCTATCTCCGAAGCCGACCGCCACAATATTCGCGGCGAGCACATCTCCGTCGATACGATTCCGCTAGTCGGTGAGCAGCCGCTCGCCGATGCCGTTCGCGCCTGTGCACGCCTGCCGCGCCTGAAGGCGCTTGTACTGGCGGGCTCGCTCATGGGCGGCGATATTGAGCGCGCGGTTCGCGAGGTTCGGGCTCAGGGTCTGCTGGTGGTGAGCTTAAACATGGCCGGAAGCGTTCCGGCCGCAGCCGACCTAGTGGTGAGCGATCCCGTGCAGGCCGGCGTCATGACCGTCATGGCGGTGGCGGAGACCGCAAAGTTCAGTTTGGCCCGCTTGAAGCGGCGGGTTTTCTGACAGGGCGGCAAAGCTCCTTGTGGCCGCGAGGCGGCTGGAAAGCGTGCCCTTGCAAAGCGCCACGCGCATGCTGCGGCTCTGCCTTCCGGGAAGGGAGCTTGCCGCTGGGCATAGTGCGAATCAGCTGTTACCGGACTTTCGGACTTCACGGCCGTGGCGGCATGCGCGAGTCTGCAAGGCGTTCGAGCGCATTCTCAATCAAACGGTTGCCCTGACACTCCTGGCTCGACGAGCGCTTGGGGAAGCAGTTCTTCCGCCCGCTGGCATGGGGCCGCTCGCCCGGCGCGGGTGCAACGTCTCGCGGCTTGGTTGAGTCCGATCGGCACGACCCTCCGTGCGATGAGACCCGGTCCTTGGCAACATCATCGCGACGCATTCCTGGGCGAACAGGTAGATCTGCCGGGAGCTTTGACGGAAGAATTTCTTGACTTCAGGCCGGTCGAAGACGTTTTCCTTGAGAGCCAAACTCACCTGAACCAGCAACTGGGCGATGTCCGCCATTTCCTGTATCGCCCGGGCCCTCTTTTTCTTCCAAAAGCGCGAGGCGATCGCTGAAACCAGCAAGAACATACCCGCCAGGATTTCGACTTTGGCCTCGGTTTTACCGCGCTGTTGACGCCTAGCTTTCGCGATCCCTTGCTTCAACCGCGGATCTCGACTCAACTCGCTCAAAAGCTTTGTATATTTGTGGAATTCTTCATCTGGCTGGCGCATAGCTCGTCAATGCCTCGATTCGGCTGGTGAAGCCCTTAGGGGGATCGTGATAGATCCTGCGGCCGTGAGTAAATGCCTGCTGCTGAAACTCCCGCCGCCGATGATCGATGATCCCGAACAGGTCCTTCAGGATGCGATGGCCGCCGTAAGAGAGCGGGTCGGCGGCCAGCATCGCACGGAGAACGGCTAGGTCATGATCTTCTCCGAGAAGGGTCGCGAGTTCGTGAGTCTGATCGATCAGTTTCTTCTCCGGGTCCGGCAGCGAGGTCTCGAGAAGCTGGAGTTGATGCCAAAGATACTTGGATTGCTTGCGCCACTCGTGAAGATTCTCCACGGTTGGGCTTTCCGTGGCTAAGGCGAGCGCGCGATGACCCGCCCGGTAAACCCGCCTGAGGCCGGTTTCCAGTGCTGGCCAGCCGTTGTGCGTCAGCTTCCAAGCCGGAAGTCTCGCCAGCGCGTGAGCGGCGGCATCTTTCACCGTGGCGAACGCCTTTTTTTCCTCCAATACACGGTGGGTCACTTCTGCCAGATTGGCGAGCAGAGCCTCGCGAATCTTCGCGAAGGCCTCCGGCGGGATCGCTTCCGGCGCCTGCTGGCGGAGCTTATCCAACGTATCGACGAGAATGCGCGCATCGCGGACCTCCGTGAGAGGACGGGCGGCGTCGCGGAACCAGAGGTTCTCTTCGTGATACAGATTGTCGCCGAGATCGTCCCGAACCAGGCGGAGAGCGGCTCGCACTCTCTTGAAGCACTTGCGGACCTCGAAGACGGCGTCATCCCCATCGTGGGAGCGCTTCGAGCGGGCGTCCAAATATTCCAGCGCCTTTTCGAGCTGGCGCCTCACATTGCGCGTCACTCCTTCGT
>Ga0187771_10003445_pt1 | contig 11037 bp, 8 predicted proteins | sample 0116_SJ02_MP15_1_FD_133139 | JGI IMG/M metagenome (GOLD analysis project Ga0187771, IMG submission 133139) | Tropical peat soil microbial communities from peatlands in Department of Meta, Colombia - 0116_SJ02_MP15_10_MG | ecosystem: Environmental > Terrestrial > Soil > Wetlands > Peat | place... | reverse complement strand
GTAAGGGGGCCTATTAAATTAAAAAATATTTTCGCTAATATAATACCAAAAACTGGCGAATATAATAACTGGCGTGATGTAAAGAATGAAGTCCGGATTACACTGAGTATAATCCCATACTAACCAGCACCATCTTTGATGTCTTACAGCTTGTTCAGGTGAACATTGAACATATCGTAATCATAAGACTGAGTGCTCAAATGAACTTTTGGCCCCTTTCCCCGATCACTGGCAAATTTTTCATTCGACTTATAGCAAAGAACAGATTAAACGCCGACTATCTTCATTTACCTGTTCTTCCCGATGAGACATCCGAAGCACCGGACATTTTAGTGTTGAACATCTTCATCAGTACTGCGGCCAGAGCGTCAACCGATGAGCCACCGCCTGTGACGAGAATCTCCGGCACAACCCGCTTTTCACCTTTCATGAGCGCATCGGCCACATTGACAAACATGGTGCCCTGCTCGCCGAGGGCTTCCTTGAGCTTTTCTGCCGCCTCGGCGCGTGCTAGGCCGATCGATCTTATTTCGGCGCCGGCAGCCTCGCCGGTAGCGCGTCGATAATGAGCCTCGCCGTCTCCTTCAGCTGTTCGCCTGAATTTTGCAGCGTCCGCCTGCACCCGCACCTGCTCGGCCTTATTCCTCTCGATGTCAACGCCGACCGCTTCCTTTGCAAGAGCTGCCTGCATGTCGGCTGTTCCTTTTGACTTCTCCGTCTGGATGCGCTGCTCCTGAGCCTCTTGTTGCTTTTTAAAAGTCGCTATTTCCTGATTCGCGATTTCACGTTCGGTGAGGACTTTGACGAGCTGCTCCGGTAGAATGACGTCCTGAATGTAAACACCCTTCGTTTCAACATTGTAACTCGCAAGTTTATCCGTGATATACGTCGTCGCTGTCTCTTGAATTACACGCCTCTTCTCGATAAATTCAACCGCCTTCATGGCTTGCAATGTGTCGCGGAAATGATTGCCGACAGCTGCCTGAAGGACTTCATTGACAAGATTACTAACCGTCCCTACCATGCTGATGACACGTGGTGCATGTGTATCGGGTATGTGGATCTGAACTTGAAGGTCAATTGAAAAAATAAAACCCTCGCAGGATTTCGCATTAATCGGCTCAAGCTTGCGGTCAAGATTGTGCGCTTCGGATGTTGCCTTCGCCCAGTTCAGGTTCAGGATGCTAGTAGGAACGATTTCCGAATTATAGCAATGCGGGTTAAGAGGATATTTGCCGGTACGTAGCGCCTCAACCCAGATTCCCCGGTGTCCAGGCCTTACAATCGAACCGAATTTAAAGGTTGAACCTGATGTATCCTCTGTCGGCAAACCCACATACGACTTAATGACCGCAACCTGTCCCTGCTCCACTACCAGCATAGGCGCAATCTCGACAGAGACAAGAAAAGGGTTCAGGTTGTATGCGCCATAAAGCAACGGATCGTGCTGAAGGCCAATGCGTCCGCCGCGATCCAGAAATTTCTGGAAGTCCTGATAATTGTTGTGTTCTCGGTTCTTACTGCCGAGTATCATCTCCATAAGCTCAGCATCTGGAGCACATTGATCCTTCAATTTTTTTATATCTTCAAAACCGCCGATCCTACTGGCGATATCGCCCGCGGCGAGCGGTTCACCTTCAAACGTTGTGACAATGCCGACTATATCCATCATTTTATCTTTTTCTACTCTCGGTTCAATGCGAACAACATCCAGTTGATTCGGATTGAGGCCGAAATCTTCACAAGCGAGCGTCTGACCTTTCACAGCTCGGGAAGCGAACTCCGGCGATATTGGCACGCCGTACACGCGGCTTTTTGTTATGACAAGGAAACCTACCGGATGAATAGGTAGCGATGTGCCAGGTGAGAACACCGGGCGCTGTACACCTTTCTGACCTCCGTTGTTTGTGAAGGTTTCAAGATTTGAAAAGTTAGCGAACTCTTCTTTATAGACCGCGCTCTTCGCGCCTATCGGTAACGGCTTGCCTACCTGGGCAATCACAACACCGATCTCTCCCGCCGGAACCTGAATCCATGGGTGTTTGTGAACTGCGTAGATAGGCCATAGTTTGAAACGCAGTCCCGGCATCAGCAGGTCGGCCTGGTATCCCGCTTCACCGTTGAACGCAATCGGATTATCTTCTGTCAGCTTTTTCCAACCGAAACGCTTGTTGACGAGTCCAACTTCCGTAGGTCCTATGTTCCTGAGCGAAAGGGCAATACAGATAACGACAAACGCAAATAGAACTATCAGGGCAATTATAACGAAAAACATGGTTCATCCTCCTTCTGTTTTCATTTGGATGCATACGCATAACATTCACAATATCTCATATCCTTACCATTATGAAAAATAAATGCGAATAAATTACCATGCTATTTATAGAATAACGCAATAATGTCTATATGTACTTTTGCCATTATATCGAGAGAGATTCTCCCGGCGTTTCAATGTGTTCTATCTCCAATATTGTCTACTTCGCATATGGACTGTGGGAAGAATAATTAATACGAAAAATTTAGCCGCAGCAATCTTTCTATGATAATAGATCCTTGAAGAACCTGCAGGTTCATATTCGTGAGGTTACGGCGATCATTTCGCGCCTTACTTGCCACCGCTTTAAAAATTCGACATAAGGCATAGCTACTTCAGCCCCATATGCTGGGTCGGCTACAATCATTTTCCTCTCTTTGTCATCGTATCCTATCACTACTGCCACATGACCGCCTAGTCCCCAACCTACTACATAGTGCAGCCACAGAACAGGGATATTATTGTCAATATAATCTTTTATTGCTTCGATAGTGCCGTGATAGCGGTACTCAGTATCGAGCTTAAGCGCTTTCAGCTGTTCAAAATACTTCATAATCCCTTCAATGGTTGTACCCCGTTCCAGGGGAATGCCGGCTTCTATCGACACCTGCATTGGATCTATGTGGTAGCCGTAATACTGGGCGACCATAGCTATACTGGTAAGTGCACACCAGTTACGATCTTGTTTTATTAGGGGGAAATTTTTTATCTTATGAAGAGTTTCATGTCCCCCTGCCGGAAGTTTTGCCGCCGTTTTTGATTCTTTCGGTACTATGGGTTCCCTGGTGGAAACATCGCTCTTTGAATCAGGTTCTTGCACCTTTACTGATTGTGGGTTATCTATGTCCTCTGGCTGTATATCTGAGTAATGTACTACTCCCTCACTATCAACCCACCTGTACATTTCGGCGGCGTGTAAAGGTATTGACAGCGCTACAATGCTGAGAGTTATCATTATATATTTTAAGCAGGTTGAATTAGTTGCCTTATTCATACGATATATTCAAAAGGTGAATGTTATCGAACTCTGCCGTAAAACCGCCTGCACTATACTATTTATTATTATAATTCAGCAAGTGCATACGAAGTTATTTATCGGCAGATCTTTTAAAATATTTAGGAAAATTGAATACAAAGATAAATTCATTTATTGATCACTTCTTATTGTAGGATTTGGAATAAGTTGCTGTAATCATCTGTCCACAATCTGAGGTCAGGCCTTGGCTCGACCTTTCTGCCGGCTTTTCTTATTTCCGGTGTATTTAAAACAGCAGGATTCGAAGCCATCAAAACCCATTCAGCCTGAAAAATCTTTTTCTTTTCATCTTCTTGATTTACGATTACGATGGTATTCTTACCGAGCGCTCTACCTGCCTTATCGATAACCTGAGGAATATCAAGATATAGATTAGAAACATGAAAGGCCAAAATGCCATCAGGCTTGAGATGGCGAAAATAAAGCTTCATTGCCTCCAGGGTCAGCAAATGAATAGGGATGGAGTCCCCGGAGAAAGCGTCAACAGCGAGTAGATCAAATTGCTGATTTGGTTCCTGCTCGAGTAAAAGCCTCCCGTCACCGATTTTTATTTCAACCATACCCGGACTGTCAGTCAGGAATCTGAATTCTTTTCTGGCGAGATCCTCTACTTGCGGGTTGATCTCATAGTACTTGTATTGATCACCCTGGCGCGCATATGTTGCCATTGTTCCGGCTCCGAGTCCGACAATGCCCACATGCCGCGGTCCCGCAGGGAGTTGCTTCATCGCAATGCCCATTCCGGATGCAGCAGCAAAGTAGGCGGTCGGCAAGAGACGTTTTTCAGGCGACATGAATTGTATACCGTGAGTTATCGTACCATGGATCAGTGTGCGGTATTCATTATCTGTGCCCACGTCATGTTCAATTACCCGCTGGTGGCCGTAAAAATTTCTTACTAAAGTACGAATGCCTTCCGGATTACTGTAAAATTGCATATAGACGAAGGAAATGATAAGGAGGCGGACGATCAATGCAGCACCGGCTACATCGGTGACCCACCATTTTCTGAAGTTTATTGCAAACAGCAGAGAAGCGCATAGAATCAGCCCCATCGGCAATTCAAAATAAAACCTAAATATATTAGGGGCTATAAGGACGACAAAAATACTGCCTAAAGCTCCGCCGATAGATATTAACAAGTAAAAAGAAGTAAGATAGCGAGGATCGGGCTTTCTCCGCGCCAGTTCTCCGTGACATAACATGCAGCAGAAGAAAAGACCGACGCAATAGGCAAGGATAACTTTTCTTATATCACTGCCAACGCCCCACTTCCCCAAGCCGTACGACATTCCGATAAGAGTAATAAAAACTATCCAGAAGTACCATTTGGGATTGTACCAGCCGGCCCGATCGAAACACAGTGTGAAACTCAAAAGATATAAACTAAGCGGCAGAATCCAGAGCAGAGGTATGGCGGCGATGTTCTGAGAAAGGTGATCTGTTGTTGAAAGCAGAAGTATGGATGAACAGGCTGACAATAACGGCCACAGAACCTTGTCTTTTATCCCCGGTGGGGATGACTGTCCCGAATTGGTGTTTATAGTGGCTGTGGCGGATATGATCCCGGATGCATGAAGACGTTTATCTTGCCAGCTGAAGAAACATATTGTCGTGCACAGAAGCGCAAATGCTCCGTACGCGACTGACCATACAGTAGACTGCCAGTGCAGGGTAAGATTTGTTTCTATCAGAAAGGGATAGGAAAGCAGACCTAGAAGCGATGCCAGATTTGAAAGGGCAAAGAACCTGTAAGGAATCTCCATGCTGTATTTGCGGGCATACCACGCCTGCAACAGAGGACTCGTGGTTGAGAGTAAGAAATACGGCAGGCCAACAGTAGCAACCAATAATCCGATGATATACAAACTCGGGTTGATGCTGCCCGTGAGTTTCCAGTTTGACGAAGGGACAACTGGCAGGAATAACACGCTGACTATCAATAAAGATGAGTGTATCAATATCTGCCATACGGCGGATAATCTGCCATTTATATAGTGGGCATATAGATATCCCCCCAAAAGGGCCAGTTGAAAGAAAAGAACGCAGGTGATCCAAACGGTTGATGTCCCTCCAAACCATGGAAGGATTATTTTTGCGATCATAGGCTGAATAAGAAACAAAAGGAATGAACTCAAGAATATTGTGCAGGCGAAAAATGCTTTAATCATGCTGTTGGATTGTATCATGGCAATTCCGGTAAAAACCGTATTCTGTACTGGTGGAATTCAGTAAGATATCCACGATGTAATATCGGCAGAATTTTAAAATAATTAAGGGAAATTGAATAGATATTATTTTATATCAAGGTAATTTAGCTATAGGTACGGTATAGATATACTTTTTTCCATGGTAAAATTACTAGATTTTTAGCCAAGGCTTTTTTGTTCAACTGTGTTTGTATCTTGACATTACTGCCCATTCACCTATACGATTAAAAATAGGAGGAAAAATATGGCCAACTTTAAAATAACCCCGCCTAGGTTGCAAAACATCAAAGGATTGATTCTTTTCATTGTCATCATAGGTATACTTGCTGTTTCTCTTCAGTTTGTTGTACTGATCACAGACTGGTTCTGGTTTCAGGAAGTCGGTTATCAGAACATTTTCTACACAACCCTTTTAACAAAAATAAAAACGGCTGCACTCTTTGGAATCGGCTTTTTCATCATTTTATACCTGAATCTTTTTTTGGCTGTGCGGCTTTCTTCCCGAATATTCGTCGTCGATAGGGACAATACCGTCCAGGCGCCATGGGAAATAGAAAGCAAGAGACTGCAAGTACTGGTTTTGATCGCCAGCATTGTCTTTGCGTTCTTTGCAGCTTCACACGGAACCAGCCAGTGGGAAAACCTCCTGCTTTTTATTAATGCCACCGCTTTCGGTATCCCCGATCCTCTTTTTAATAAAGATATCGGTTTTTATATCTTCCGGTTGCCTTTTCTAACACACTTGTATGGCTGGCTGATGTTTACCATCGTCTTAACCATTATTGCGACAGGGTTAGTGTATCTTGCCCGCCGCTCCTTCTACTTTATCCCTCCCAGGATCTGGAAGATTAGCCCGCAAGCCCGGACACACCTATCCATTTTGGTTGCCATGTTATTTTTCTCGGGTACGTTCGGAGTCTGGCTGGAGTTAAACGAGATCCTCTTTACGAAACGTGGGGTGGTCTTCGGTCCCGGTTATACCGATGTCACCACGCAGTTGTGGGTACTCAAAGCCATGACTGTGGTTTGCATCTTGTGTGGTCTGTCTGTTATTTATTATGCGTTTCGACCGGACTGGCGAATTCCTGCACTGGCCATATCTGTATTTTTGTTATTTGTTATTGTCGGCCGCGGCGTCTATCCCACACTCATTCAGAAATTTAAGGTGATTCCCAACGAAATTGTTCTGGAGACGCCATATATTGAAAAGAACATAAAATATACACGCATGGCTTATCAGCTTCAGGATATTGAGGATCGTGAATTTCCGTTGGAGGAAAACCTGACGCGTGAAGACCTGAGGAAAAATGACCTTACCATTAAAAATATCCGTCTGTGGGATCACTCCCCGCTTCTCCAGACGTACAGCCAGCTCCAGGAAATGCGCACGTATTATAAATTTGTGAGTGTGGATAATGACCGTTATATAGTGAACGGTGAGTACCGCCAGGTGATGCTTTCCCCCAGGGAGCTTTCTTACCAGGCACTGCCTTCAAAGACATGGGTTAATGAGCACCTTACCTACACCCATGGGTATGGAGTCGTCCTCGGTCCGGTGAATCGTATTTCGAATGAAGGCCTCCCGGAGTTTTTTATTAAGGATATCCCGCCCGTCTTTACAACAGCCGTTAAGATTACCCGACCCGAGATATATTACGGTGAAACCTCCAACGAATATGTATTTGTGCGAACGAAACGCCAGGAATTTGACTATCCTGTTGGCGACAAAAATGTCTACAGCACCTACGAGGGTAATGGAGGTGTTCCCCTTTCGTTCTGGAAAAAACTGCTTTTCGCAGCGCGTTTTGGCTCCTTCACAATCCTCCTTTCCGATGACATTACCGCCGACAGCCGTGTCATGTATTACAGGAAAGTTACAGAACGGGTGTCCCATATTGTCCCGTTTATTGAATTGGATGGAGATCCGTACATGGTCATCACCCCTGAGGGACGCCTAGTCTGGATACTGGACGGATATACTGTAACGAATCGTTTTCCCTACTCGGAACCGACTGCCAACATGGGCAATTATATTCGCAACTCTCTCAAGGCAACTGTTGATGCCTATGACGGATCGGTAAAGCTCTATATAAGTGATGCGAAGGACCCCATGATTCAGACCTATGCGCGGATCTTTCCCGGTGTCTTCAAGTCAATGGATGAGATGTCTGTGGATCTGAAAAGCCACATCCGGTATCCGCCGAGTATGATGGCAATCCAGGCTCACATGTACGCCGCGTATCACATGCAGGATCCTCAGGTCTTTTACAACAAAGAAGACCTATGGGCGATTCCGGGGAAACATGTAACAGGTCAGGAACGGGAGATGGATCCATATTACACGATCATGAGACTGCCGGGTGACAGAAAAGAAGAATTCATACTCCTGCTGCCCTTTACTCCCAGCAGAAAGGACAACATGTCCGCCTGGATGGCGGTACGGTGCGATGCTCCGAATTACGGAAAGATGACGGTTTACAAATTTCCCAAGCAGAAACTGGTTTACGGACCTAGCCAGATAGAAGCCCGCATAGACCAGGATACGGAAATCTCCAAACAGCTTTCACTCTGGAACCAGAGAGGCTCCCAGGTCATCCGGGGAAGACTCCTGGCAATCCCCATCGAAAAGTCAATCATCTATTTCGAATCTCTCTACCTGGCTGCTGAAAAGGGGCAGCTCCCCGAATTGAAAAGGGTTATAGTCGCCTACGGAAACTCTATTGCCATGGAGGAAAATCTGGAAACTTCCCTTCAGCAGATCTTCGGCGGAAAGCTGATGAGGGAAAAAGTATATACAGCGGTGGAGAGGGCGACAGGTCCTGTGAGAGAAAAGACAGACAGGGAATTGGCGTTAGAGGCCCTTTCTCATTACAGAAGGGCACAGGAATTCCTGAAGGTCGGCAACTGGGGCAGTTACGGAGAAGAGCTCGGGAAGATGGATGAAACTCTCAGAAAGATAGAAAAAAAGAAATAAAAAATATATTTCGGAAAAGGAGGAAGGACGATGAAAAGATTTTTTTTGATCGCCTTTTGTATCATAAGTGTTTTGATACTTCTGTCATCCGCAGCGTGCGCGAGTTCACTTTTTAAGAATTATGGAAGGATAGAGCCCAATGGAGTAGTGACAAGTGCTTTTGAAAAATACCAGGTAAACCCGAAGTACAGTTATTTTATCAGCGGCTCAGAAGTCTATCCCAATGCGATCATAGGATTGGACAAAGCCTATGCGCTTGAACCCGATCTATGGAAGCCTGTCGAGATGACACCCAAGAAACTTCGTGAGCTTGTCCAATACATGCATGACAAGGTGACTGCATTAGGTTTCGGACTAACTCTCCATGGATTTGTCATGCTCGATGATAAGGGCAAACAGATCGGAGTCTGGTATTCTATCCTTGAAGCGAAAACATCCCTTAAGATGAAAGACGACCACACAGTCGTAATTATTACACCGGATGTCGATACGTATTTGAAACACGAAGATAGTCGCCGTATTCATATCAGATAAAACCGATATAAAAACTGGTGCCGCTGGAAACAGCCTTTCGAAAACTCCTGGAAAAAGCTGCTGCCCCGCCTGGCCAGGAGAATCTATATCATGGTCGATTTCCAAATTTCACGGCAGTTGAACATGTTTGATAGAAAGAAAAACTTCAAATACTAATGGTGATATTCCCACAATCGGCAGATCTATTGAATGCCAACTGGAACGTGCATAGTGGGAGCAAGTCAATATCACTTTGGGGAAAGCATTTCTGTTTCCTTGTAATGTTGATTTTCTAATTCAGACAGACAATCCAACATTTCAACTAAAAATAATTGAAAAGGTGCCTGCCGGACAGGTTACAGCCTGAACCATCTTCAGAAAGATATCAAGTGGCGTTTAGCCCAGTACCAGTCGACGGCTATGTTCAAAATCCTAACTTTCCAGATGTACACCAATTAGTAACTAAAAAGTAACCATCACTAAAGTAGGGATAACCAAAACCGTCAACCATGATCTTTCTTAGTTTCGGATTGGTCGGAGTGGCAGAAATCAGGAGAAAGCCTAAAGAGTAAATTAATTCTTTATTTTCGATTATGAGGGTATAGTTCAAATGCAAATACATGAACACAGAGGTTTCAATATAGAGGTTCGTGAAGCAGGTGAAAGATATTTCTCAGAGATTTATCGGAAGGGGAAACTATTGCACACAGTACGCAACGAAAAGCACCGTGAAGATCAACTACGCAATTCCGCTTTAATTGTCGAAGCTGCAAGGGATTGGATAGACCATACTTACCCTCCTGATAAGATAAAGTACTTTTGAGCTGTGTAATTCAATTATTGAAAATATGGGTCAATCGGCTCGTCAATCGGAAAACAAACTTCGTATTGATTGTAAAATCTGTTGATTAATATAGCTCATGAAAAAGGAGGGATGAGAGGTATGAATCCTTCCAAGTAAAAAGCATAGAAAAATGTTTACAATTTTCAGAAAAACACAAGAGGCCGATCTTATAAAACGTAAGAAGCCGGAAGCCCTCCTGAAGGGTTTGGTAGAATTGTCATCTTTGCCCTTCATATATATCAAAATCAATGATGCTGTTAATAATCCCCAATCTTCCATTAAAGACATCGGTGAAATAATAAGCGGCGACCCTGGACTTACCTCCCGGCTGCTCCGGCTTGTTAACAGCCCGTTCTATGGTTTCCAGTCGAAGATTGACACGGTCAGTCAAGCCCTCCTTATGGTAGGTACACAGCAGATACGCGATCTTGCTTTGGCGACCTCCGTAATAAGTTTGTTCAAGGGGATACCGGGACACCTTGTAAACATGGAATCGCTATGGAAACATAGTGTGGGCTGCGGCCTGGCTGCAAGGATGCTCGCAACAGTCGGACAGTGCAAGGGGAATGTTGAGTTTTTCTTCACGGCCGGTATCATCCATGACATAGGCCGGCTCGTTATATACAAGCAGATCCCGGAGACGGCGCAGAAAATGATTCTTCAATGCAAGGACAGTAAGAAGCCATTATTCCTTGTTGAAAAAGAAGTGCTCGGTTTTGACCATTCTGATTTAGGGCGTGCATTGGCGCAATTATGGAATCTGCCTCCGACCCTGGAGGAGGTATTGGCCTGCCATCATGTCCCATGGGAAACCAAACAATACCCTGTCGAGGCATGCGTGATTCACATAGCTGATTATATAGCCCATGCAATGCAGTTGGGAGACAGCGGAGAACAGTATATCCCGCCTTTGGACGAGAGGGTGTGGGAACTCGGTGGAATACCCGCAAGAGTGCTATCTTTCATGCCGGATCGATTAATGCCAGAGTTTGAAGATGTAGTTCAGTCGCTATGGGAAATATATTGATACAAAAGTGCTTGGCCGCCACACCAGACTAGCAAATACTCACGACATATGGCTTCTACGCCGTTTTGTTGAATACTGGATGCAACGTTGTGTGTCCAGAGAAGGCTGGACTGTTCGGC
>Ga0187771_10003444_pt1 | contig 11039 bp, 20 predicted proteins | sample 0116_SJ02_MP15_1_FD_133139 | JGI IMG/M metagenome (GOLD analysis project Ga0187771, IMG submission 133139) | Tropical peat soil microbial communities from peatlands in Department of Meta, Colombia - 0116_SJ02_MP15_10_MG | ecosystem: Environmental > Terrestrial > Soil > Wetlands > Peat | place... | reverse complement strand
AACGTGGTTAACCTAAAACATGACAAACCCCAAAAGCAAACAACACCAAAACACCACAACCCAAAAAGTCCAAACGCGCGCGCCTCGAAATTTCTCTTTGTCAACAAAGTTAACAAAGTAAACGCGTAGCTCTCAGAAGGATTTCTTCTTAGCGTGTTCTTTTTGCGCGCGCATAAGCTCCATATATTCCTCAACAGAGTCTTTACCGCTTTTAAGAAAGCCATCGCTTTTAGTCATGTTACGTTCTTCGCGTATTTCTTCACGTAACTTTAAGACAGCGTAAACAACGATCTCAGCACCCAAAAGGTATATAGGCACAAGTACGTCATGAAAGACGCTTACGAGAATTGCCGAAAGCACAAGGTCAAACCCGAAGATCAGCATTACTGCGAACAACTTTGCACCCTCTATCAAGTCTCTTAACCACTGCAGCATAGTTGGCATTTCTCCTGTGATGCAGAAAAAGGAGAGGGAAACGAAAGGTTCAGCGTAGAGGTCACTGCATGTTGGCGAATGGCGGCTTGCCGCATCCGAAGATCACGGACAGAAGGGCTAATCCAATTGCGGTGATAGGCAGAGCATACTTGAAGATGAAGCCGCGAACAACAACTTTGTTCAATTTCATTCGCCCTATTTTTTTCCTTTTCCGCAATAAAACCTTATAGTGTTTGCAGAATAAAAAACTTACTAGAACAATTCTCTATGTTGATCGCGCTTAGAGGCCCCTTGCTAGCTTGCGCAAGGAGTCAAAGCGCGGAAACAGAGACCCAAAACCGCGTAAAACACTCAGGTCAGCAGATTCTAAGCGCGGAGAAAACACGATTATGCAGAGAGTGGATACAAACGAGAGGAGATTACCGCACAACCGTGTTCCCTCACCAAGAAAAAGCCAATGCCCCCCTTTAAAGATTATTCCGTGTTTGAGAGCGTGTTAGCTCCGCGAGACCTGTTTTTTCAGGAGGGAGAAAGGAAAGGCAGAGCTAACACGCTTTTCTCCACTACTCTGGAAGATACCAACGCACAAGAAAGTCAAAAACCTTCACGCGCAAATGATACTTTCGCGTTAGATACCACAAGAACCTCGCCCAAAAGATTCTAAACCTTACCGTCTTTTCCGACATCCTTGTTCACCCCCTTTAATTTTTCGCTGAACAGCGCGTTGAAGTGGTTGAACACCCCTGCGCTCTCTCTCAGGAAGTTGAAAGCACAGCGTTTGACATCATCGCCTAGTAGAAACTGTAACTCAGCTAACTCTCTCGCCGTCAAATCTTCCGCAACCGTAAACCAAAAGTGAAAGCCATGCTCCGTGTCCTTCTCCCGATACGCGACAAACGTGTAACCTAAATAGTGAATGATCGCCTTTCGCGTCTTGATAAACTTATGTCTCAAATCATCGTCAAGAATCAGGTCAATGTCCACTTTTGCGACTTTCACTTTTACTCATCTCTCTCTGTCTCACTCTTAAACGCCAATTGAAAAGCCTTCGTTCTTCGGCAGCATCTAAGACTTCCGCACAGGTCATTCATCACGCCTCTCAGGATAACGCACTTCTGGATGCTTTACGCTATTTCGGATTTGGTCATAGAGCGCGCGGAAGTCTCGACTGTTAAGCCTCTTCTGCTTCATAGCGTGGTCTCTCCTTCTTTCGTTCTCGGTTCATCTGTTTTGTGATGTTTCCAAACTAGGACGAAATGCGCTTTACTTATGAGCGCATGCTCGGACACACTAGGCTCTGAGCCATATTCAAAGCCCGAATCCTCTAGCAACTCGTTACGGACATAGTGACCAAAGTTTTCCTCAACAACCTCATCACACGCAACCGCTAGCCTATCCTTCCAACGCTCAACGTCCTTAACCTCATCCGTCACAATCGTTTTTCTAACCTTCCGCATGCCTTCATTCGTAGCCTCAACTACGCGCTCCGTTTTGAACATGCACGTTAAGACCGTCTTTGTCACAGCGTCCAAATACAACGGATGACCCTTACTTGCCTCTGCCTCATCATAGTCAACAACAGCAAAAAACCGTACTTCCATCTCAGTAAGACGCTTGATAAACCGCTTACTTATCGCGTCACGCAAGTAGAGGTAAGGCAACGGAGTGCCTAAAGGAATCGCGTCATGCCTTCTTCGATACTTCCGCACGAAATAGAGCAATTCCTCACCTGTATCAGCGTCAACGAAAACAAGCGCTCCACTAGGTAGCTCTACAACTTCGTTGCGCATTTATCTCTCGCTCTCCCACTGGAGAATCATCAAAATTGCGCAACAAAGTAGCCACCATAAAAACGCAAAAAGCGGAGCGCTCATATCATGAATCTCCTTTTGATGTCGGAAGCTACACAGTAATACTTGTGGTCTCCATTCCAATAGCTCGTTATCCATTGCTTATTAAAGGCTTTTCCAATTGCTAGGTCAACGCTCCGAGTGCTTGTTACACCTAGCCTGATTGCGATTTGTTCGCGAGTCATTGCTCCACAGCGTAATAGCCAATACAACACTGTGTATTCTTGCCAATAGCTTCGCATGGTGTAAGTGTTTTCTCCTAGCTCCCTGTCCATGATGTGTGCTTCAAAAGCTAGCCTCTTAGCGTAGAAGTGCATCAGGCGCTCAAAGTCTTCGGTTTTGCTGAGAAAACTCATTTGATTAGCGATTGCGCGACTGAACCGTTTTGCTCTAGTATCTCCGACTTGCAGAGTTAGCGAAGTCATGAAATCGTCGGGAATTGCATCGTTGACCGCGCGCACTTCAAACTTGAGCGTTTTAGCGATCAGCTTAATGGCTACCGTGTCGTCCACATCTTGCGTTATGCTCATTGGGAGCATATAGTAGCGAATGAATTTCTCTCTCAGGTGCGTAGCGAACACAGGGTTTTGAACCATGAAACTAAGCCAATAAGGTTGAATCCCACTAATGAATCCAACGCGCTCGACCGTAACATCAATTTTCAGCCCTAAATCTTGATATGTGTGCGCGTAGCTCAGAGCCGCTATGATTTCGCCCATTTTCTCAACCATGTAGTCGCTAGAGCCGATCAAAGCGTAATCCTCATTGAGCAAAGTTGCCTTACGCTCCACGTTCAGCCTATCAGTAAGCACTTTCAAGGTCTTAAGACCAATTCGGCTAACTCTCTGGGTCATTTCGCCTCTAAGTTTAAGCCACGCTTCGACCCCCATGATGACGGTTGATTTGCCGCCGCTAGGGGGCGCAACCAACAGAACAGGAACGCCCGCTTTCGCGGAAGCAACACAGAAACACAAGTCAGCAGCCAAAGACCGCGCTTCACCAAATTGCGAAAACAGCAAAGTCTCAACTTCCCAAAGTATGCCTCTCTTTTTCGTTGAAAACAATATTTGCATGATCAGTGTAAACTATCATCATTGCTAAGAAAAGATCAGCAAGCGAAAAAGCACTGCCATCTTTTGAAATCACTTCTGTTACCTGTTCATATAGCGTTATGACATTCTCGACTTTGATTCCCTCGAGCAATTTCGTACACTCTTGCATCGCTTTCACTTTTGTTTTAGAAAGCATCTCTTAATTCGCTCCTTTCTTGATTACGTCATGAAGCGCCTCTGTCAACGTCACGCGCCTTTTTAGTTGAATCTGCATTTTGCTCGCGTGATTGTTCAAGTATTGCCAATCTTCCAGAAGCGCCTTTATATGCTTTGTTTTTTCTTCTGTCAACTCAAACGCCTCTAGTTTTCTCTTCGTTAACCGCGTTAATAAAGTTAACGCCTCAACTGTCGAACACAAATACACGTTCAGCAACCAAAACCGTTAAAGCCACAGCAACCAAAATAGAAGCCATGACCGCTTCAAATAAAGTAAACCCTCTAGGCGTTACAATGGGCGTTAGAGATTTTCCGATGGCTTACTATTGGATTCGCCAAATTGACTTTATTGACAGACTCGAAATCTTCGGCTACTCTCATGAAGTCGCACACGACAGGGCCAAAAAATACTTGTTAGCTCACCCTGAATACACACATCTGCTAATTCTCTGCGAAGATAACATAATCGCGCCTGACTTTGTAAAGCTGCTTATAAAAGACGTTGAAGAAACCGCGCATCCTGTAATCACAGGTTACTCGAACATTCGATTTGACCATGACGGTTTGAATTGGACACAGAAAGACCTAAGCCAAACGCTAGTTATTGGCGAGAGACCTTATAACTTCCCTTCGTTGCTCTGGTATCTAAGCAAAGAAGCGCGCGACTTTCTAGGGTATCCCTTGTTCAAAGTGTTCTTTGTAGGGTTAACCACTGCCATGATCGCGCGCTCAGTTGTTGAGAAAGTGACGTTTAAAGCCTATAAGCAAAAGAGTCTAGCTATTGACCTGCAGTTTTGTATCGAATGCCATAAACTAGGAATTCCCATTTACGTTGATGCTCGGCTCTTTCATATTCACTTCGGCAACACGGTTAAGCTGATTGATTGGAAGAACATGCAACAAAGCGTAACCTTCACTCCAAAGAAGGCTTGAGGTCTCCGAGATGGGCAAGCGAAGAAGGCTACATGCGACAGGATTGACAGAGGACGGACGAATTGAAGCAGCAAAGGAACGAGAGAAGAAAGAACGAGAAGAACAAGCCAAGCTATATGTCGAATACATCAAACAAATGCTTATGTTAAGAAAGAACGTATTTCCTCAAAAGGATGCTTAAACGTGGTTGTTCAGGGAAAAGCGGTTTTTCTCTGTCCGAAAACAGGCAAAGAAGTCTTTTTACACGAGACTTGCATTTTTAACGAAGAAACCAAGCTGCCATGTCCGTATTTTCACGGTTACGGCTATATCGGAGCGAGACCCTACATCACCTGCGACTATGGCACAGCGAAAAGATACGCGCATGATGTCGGAGAAAAAGAAAAAAGGGAAGTTACGGATAAGCTAACTTAACGCCAATAAGGGCAAACGCGCCAAGAATAACGAGCGCCAAGATTCGCCAATGCCAAACTCTGTCCGTCCTCAAATCATCCCTCAGTTCGCAGAGGCACTTGTTCATGTTCGCTAGTTCCGCTTTGATTTCGGTTAGAAGTTGCACCTGTTGTCCATCGTCCTTCATGATGAAGCGCCTAGTTGCCCCCTGAAATCTTGTATCTAACGGTCATTGTTGCTCCGACAGGCACAGTTTGAGGCGTAGTAAAGAGGTCGTGCATCATGCAGAAGAATCTTTGACTGCCTGTTGTGTCATATTGCGAGAAATACCATCCAAACTCGTAAGCTGTGACGCTTGCGCTTCCATTGTTGGTGAATGTCCTTGTTGCTCTGACGCCAGCGTTAGGTGCTACGACTGAAACAGGCTCTTGTGTTTGCGCGTTATAAACGAGTTGTCCCGCGCCTGTCCCATGAGTAATGAGCGTGGTCAATGCTATGTCGCTTATTGTTGTTGGAGTGTTTCCGCTTCCTATAACTATGCCAAAGGCAGTGACTCCGATTGCGCCGCTAAACGTGCCATAGTAGCCTTGATAAGCGGAGCCTTGTATCGGAATGGCTCTGCTAGAGTTGCCTGTGTCGTTTATGTTGATGGCTGATGCTTCAGTGTTTGGCGTGGTTATGCTGAACCAAATGGAGAGCCAAGAGATGAAGTTAGCTACGAAACTTTTGCAGATTCCCTTTTCGTGTGAGAGTAGTTTTCCGTTTTTGTCTCTAACTTCGACTTCGTATTCTGCGATTATCCTTGCCTTGTTTTGTTGCATTTTCCTTCACTTCTCCAAAGTAGCCTATTCTCTGTTGAGATGTAAAACGATTTTGGTCTCCTATTGATGCCCTTCAACCGTAAAGTTAGCGTCCTCACCTGAAAGCGTGTTCCATGAGAAACCGCTATTGTTGCTTGACATTAGAGAACCTCCAGAGTAGCTAGCGCCTGACGTTTGAGCCCAAACTTGTGGACAACACGCGCTCGTATATGTTGGCGCGCTGAAAACAATGGCATACTGAGTATTCGCTGCAAGAAGCGTTGACGGAATTGGTACTTCGACAGGAAAGGTCGGAGAGGGATAAACAGTTACTTGAACGGTTGCTAGAGGTGCGCCTGATGGTACTCCTGCAGTTGTTGCATATAGACTGACCGTAAGTAGCCAAGGCGCTGGACACACGCCCCCATTATTGCCGAGCCACAGATTAAGATAAGTCGCGTGGTATGGCGTTGCGCCTACTGTGAAGGTTTGTGCTAGCCAATTAGCGCCATATACATTGATTGGGTTAGGTGCGGCATAGTAGAATGACGCGATAGTGAAAAGCGCTTCGCCAACGCCTTGTAAGATTGCGGCGACATCGAAACCTGTTCGGACGCTGTAATCGCTAGAGCCGACTAGAGCAACATCGTTTTCCGCGATACCTGTAAAGCCTGTGATTGGAGCGCCTGATAGTTGACCTATGGGTGCTGATTTTTCAGAGGGCGGCGTTATGGTGATTGGCGAAGGCGAGTAACTAAGAGGCGTTATACTAGGCACTAGCGGATATGACCCTGCTGAGGGCAGAGGCACTACAGCATCAACAATCATACCGACAAAGTAGCCAACTAAAGGGCTTGCCGCAATACCGAATATGCCATACATGATGTCCTTTCCGCTTTGAGGTTGAAGTATCCGTTCTGCACCTTTCCACGCCATAGTAATCGTTAGGTCGGCTTGTATCGTTTGGATGATCTTTTTTCTGAACGTGGTGATAAGACCTGTCCACCATGCGTTCACGGTTGTGATGATTCCTGAAAAGAATCCACTTACCGCAGTGACCGCGCCGCCGAAGAAATTGAGCATTCCGTTCCAGATTGACGATATGATTGAGATTGCGGTATTGCCGAACCAAATTAAGCCATTATAGAGCCACATTCCGAAGTTGTATAGTTGAGAGCCTATCCATTGGATGCCTTGAGCGAGATAGTTTAACGCTTGAAATGCCCATGAACCAAGAGCGTTGCCTAATCCAATTAAGCCTTGATAGATGTAGTTGAAAGCATTGTAGAAAAACTGTCCGATGATCGTAGCAAACTTGATAAGTGCGTCCCAGATTGCAGAGGCTAGGTTTGCGAGACCTGTAAAGATTCCTTGTCCCGTGTTAGCGATGCTTGATAGAGTGCCTGAGATATTACCAAACCATGTCGTAAGCGAAGAAGTGACCGCGTTGAGAGCGTTCCATAAGTCGCTAAGTATGAAACTCGTTTAGCGCGCGCTCCTAGAGAAGTTTGATTTTCAGCGTTAGTTTGCCCTCATGTAGCTCAACGAGAACCGACTCCTTAACGCGCGCATCTGCCTTTTCAAGCAACAACGCTTTAAGCTGTTCTGTCGTCAATTCGATAAGCACTTCCTTCTGTGTCAACTGTGGCGAAACTCCCATGCTAGCTAGCGGCGAGCCTTTGAGTATGTTCCCAATTAAGCCCTTATCTAAGCCCTGATCTGACGTTTTTTCACCCCCTACGCTAGCCATATACAGGCGTTGCACACTAGCAACACCACAGCAAGAGGGTTCTCAGAAGTATATGTGATGAATTGTCGTGCGACACTCATGACCCAATGAATAACTGTTTGGGCTATGCTGATTAGTTTTGAAACGATTGAGCCGAGTATGCTTCTCGCTTCTTCATACGCCTGAGATTCTTCGACTTCTGCACCTGTGCCGAGAACCTGAACCATCTTTCACATCTCCTAAGAGTCTATTTGATCTAGTGCTTAATAAAGGCAATACGCCTAGATATTTCTCTTCGTTAACAAAAAAAAAGGATGGAGAGATTTCAACTCTCGGCTTAACTTGTTTTCGTTTGTGTTGTGATGGTGATGCCGAAAGCCTCTTTGATATAGACGATGATGCCCGACATGAGACCTGAGAGCGTATCAGCAACTAGCAACCCGATTGCCGCGCGATCTGTCGGCATACCGACATTGAACCACGTTGTCCACGCTGGAAGCACTGTCGCCAATAAGAGAGCGAAGAACATTAGCCACGCTTGCTGTTGGTCGGTCAATCCGATTTTAGGCATTGTCAAGTCTTACATTCTCCACAGTAGAAGGTAGCAATTGCGCCTTAAAAGTTTGATGGGAAAAGAAAGAGGGAGAGGGTAAGACGCTCTCAAGCGGTTAGAATAAGCCTTTGAACCACGTTGTGACACTTTGGAAGATTCGGCTACCATATCTGAAAACAGCGAAAGCAAGCAACCCTGTTATTACAACGGTTGCGATTATCGAAGCATTTGCAGCGAGAGTGTTGGCGATTTCATCAATGACCGTGATGATTCCGTTGATTATGTCCGACATAACAGAGCCAATGCCTAGAGTCGTGGACATTTTTTCACCTGAAAGGCTTAAGTGCGCTGACCTTAATAAAGGAGCTAGGTGTTCATACGACAAAGCTGCGCTATGATAGTCGCGTTGAGAAGTCTCTAGCGAATCTGAGAGCGATGGGCCTAAGCGCCGAGTTACTCGATGAGGGCGATAATGAAGCTAACATTTTCATAACGCTAGAGAGCCTTATCCGACTGATTGAACGAAGAATACCTTACCCAAACAGAAGGGTTTATTTTGATTCAGGCATGGTAGTTATTAACGTGTGGAGAAATAAACAATGAGTCAACGAAATGAAGATTTAGGCAATATTACGCTTCAAGATGTTCAGAGCGCGATACGAATATTGAACACGTTTATGAGACAAGAACGAGAGGCAAAGAGTATTCTTCGACAATTAGGCGTCAGAGAGGGCGGCGGCTCGTATAATGGCATGAGCATGGAATCCATTATGAAGCTTGCAGAAGATGAAGTGATGAAAAACAGAGCTAACCGCGAGAACAAACAACAAGAAGCCGCAACTTTGGCAAACGAAGAGGACATTAAACGTATGCGCGAGATTGCAGACAAAAACAAGCGCCCTGAATCGCAAAATACGCCTTAGTTAACTTTGTTAACGAAGAGAAATTTCTAGGTTTCTAGTTCTATTAGAAAAATAGAAAAAGGGAAGGGAGAAAGGAGTAAGGAGCGCGGTTTCTAGTTACTTTGCTGCTGGCGTTGGCGCTTCGCGTTCTCTGACTTCAACGATGACGTTTACCACCGCTTGTAAAACGCCACCATCGAGACCCATCTTCTGCCATTTGGCTATGATTTCGTCAGTTGTGTTTATGCCTCTACGTTGCACCTTGCTAATTAGCTCGTTAGCAAAAGCCTTATAGAGACCCCAGAACGCACTAGGAACATGGTTCTGAGCTAAAACAGGCTTGATGTCCTGATACGCGTTTTTGTAGATTCCAACTCCCGCAGCGCGCGCGGTTGTCAGAGCTTCAGCGTATTCTTTCGCCATCTCCACGTTTCCGTGAGAGATGCCAATGCCGACGGCGTTAGCCTTCATCTTATAGCGGATGTTGGTCGTTGTGCCTTCTTGTCGTTTTCTTGCCACTTCCGACACCAGATTAACCCTTAAAGGTCAACTTGCTTTTAAAGCCTTTCGTCTATTTCTTCGCCTGTGGTTTCAGGTTCGTCTTCTACGCTAGGTTCGCCTTCGTCAGTTTTGACGACAACAGTCACGCTTCTGCCCTGCATCCACTCGATATGAACATCTTCTTTTGCGAGTTTTCTAAGCAATTCCTCTAGCACTTGTCGGTCTGCCTCTGCACTACACATTATAACGTAAACGCCTTTTTCGACCATTCTGTTCACCGATACGGTATAGGAGACCGTGTGGTCTTAAAGTTTTTCAAGGGTTCTCTTCGTTGAAGTAATCCTCTGCCTCTGTTAACTCTTCGTATTCCTCATTTGTGCATTGCGGAATGCCGTGTTTTTCTCGAAGATCGTCGATGAGCGCCATGTCTATGCCTTTTAATGCTCCGATAACTCCGATGCTCGCGGTTGGCACCGCTTTCGGCAGAGGAATGCAGCTTTCGCTAGCTTCAAACTGATCTGAGCCTGAATAGTAACCGCAAATCGTTTTTCCTGTGATGTCTCCTGTGTATATTCCGTGTCCGTTTGTAACTGTGACGTTAGTTAGGAAAATGCCGTCAACGTAGAGGCTGACCGTTCCATTTACGCCTGAGCTGTTGTATGTTAGGAGAACGTCAACCTTAACCTTCAAATTTGCATCTGCCTAGAGAGGCGTTATGGTTAACCCTACGCCTGTAGCTTTTCGGTAAGTGACGATTCGCACAAGTTCACTAACGTAAATATCGTAAGTATCGTTTGCGATCATTAAGACGTAAACTTTGCAGGCGTTGATTTTTGCCCATGTATTGAGAATGCTTGAGATGTCCATGGGCGCTTCTTTCTGCCATTGGCTCCATGTGGGCGCTTGGCTTCCAAGATTGTGCCATGCCGAGCCGTCATACAAGTAAACCTGATAATAGTTTACTCCGTTGATGTTTGCAATGTAGTCGGTAAATTGAAGTTGAACGCTGTCGATTTCGCCTTCTCCCTCGCTTGTTGGGAAGCTGTAATCGCCTGATTTGCGTCCATTGATGTGCGTGTGAATGTAGCTAGTATCTCCCTGATCTAGCCAAGGGTTAGAGCCTATGGTTAACCATGCTGGTGTTTCTGTGTTAGTTGTGGCGTTAACGTAAACGGTTTCAGTGGTCACGTTTTAGCCTTCGGATTATTGCGGCGTTACGGTTAAGACAAGCGCGGTTACTGCCTTTACTGTGTAGCTGTCAGTTTCGGCGCTGGATGATTCATAATTGCTGTCTCCTGCGAAGGTCACTTTGAAGTCATAGACGTTTGGGACGGAGAGTGATATTGTTTTGGTTGCGTTTCCGTTTGTGTCAGTTGTTCCAGAGCCATCGTCCGTCCAACTTCCTGCGGAATGAAGTTTATGCCAGAATTCTAGGCTCTCGCTTGGCAGTGGCGTTGAGTCGTATGTGAGTGTGCCTTCAAGTTGAACATTTCTGTTGACCATTTCGACACCTGAATGTGTTTAGGCGCTTGAGGCTTTTAAGTTGTTGCTTGTTTACTTTGTTAACTTTGTTGACAAAGAGAAATTTCGAGGCGCGCGCGTTTGGACTTTTTGGGTTGTGGTGTTTTGGTGTTGTTTGCTTTTGGGGTTTGTCATGTTTTAGGTTAACCACGTT
>Ga0187771_10003443_pt1 | contig 11042 bp, 5 predicted proteins | sample 0116_SJ02_MP15_1_FD_133139 | JGI IMG/M metagenome (GOLD analysis project Ga0187771, IMG submission 133139) | Tropical peat soil microbial communities from peatlands in Department of Meta, Colombia - 0116_SJ02_MP15_10_MG | ecosystem: Environmental > Terrestrial > Soil > Wetlands > Peat | place... | reverse complement strand
GTCGGGCCAGGGCAGCTAACCGCTTGGAGGTAGCCAACACCCAGCACGGGATCTGACACCATGTTGATAGCTAGGCTGCGGTCGTAGAAGCGGGCGTAACCGCCTCGGATGACGGTCAGCTTGTTCCCGAAAATTTTCTGCAGCACGCCGCTATCGAAATTCGGGCTCCAGGCGAGCCCCACGCGCGGACTCCAACCGCCGTAAAAAGGTGGATACGGGTACTTGTTCTGCCCGTCGATGTTCACGGTCCTAATCGGGCTAAATCCGACGGCCGGTTTGTACATCAGCCCTTGGTTCGCCGCGTTCATCTTGCTCGCCAAGTAGCCTTCCGCGTTGAAGGGGACATTGTCAGGTGTGACCATAATATCCTGCGTGCCGTTGAGCTCGTAAGGAGGCATCTGGACGCCGTAGTTGAGGCCGTAGGTGAGCGTCAGGTTGGGCTTGATGTGCCACGCATCGGTAAAATATAGGCTGTAGGTGGGAACGGTCACGTAGGAATGGGCAGGCGAGCCAAGAGGGTTGAGTGAGAGGTTCGCTCCGCTCCGGCTAACCACTACCGAGGTGGTGCCGATCGTGCCCAGCATATTGGCATAAAGGCCGTTCCAGGAAGTGAGGTACTGGTTGAGCATGCAGTTGGTGCTGGTTGGGGTGGGGCAAGGCATGGGCTGATAATCGGTCGTCATGACGGGATTGTTCGCGACGCTGGCCATCTGAGAAATCAGAATGGTTAACCCGCCTGTCACGGCATCGTAGCGGTCGAAATGCCACCATTGGTGTATGTAGTCACCGCCGAACTGGAAGAAATGGTTGCCCCTGATCCAACTCAGGGTGTCCCGGAAATCAGAGTTGTGCTCGCCCCAGAGGCGCTGGCGTGAGTTCTGAGTGTTCATGTTGATGGGGGCGAATAGGTTGCCCGTGGAGCCTTGCTCGCCGAATTCCAAACCATCGGGGATGCCCGAGATGTAGGGCAAGCCACCTACTCTGTTCCATTTCCAGTAGTTCCGGGTTTGGCTGAAGTGGAACTCGTTGGTCACAGTAGGAGTGATGTTGCCGGTGACGCCCGCCACGAAGTAACGCGGCGCCTGCACATTGTTGGAGGCCGGAGCAGGCTGTCCCAGCTTGTCGCCAGGCAGCACGCCGCCCCAATCGATTTCGTCCGTGGTGGGATTGTGGTCGTTGAACCAGCGGTAACTCACAAATGCCCGCCACTTCGACCCGAAGTCGTGGTCGATGCGTCCCACCAAGAATTTATCGGACTGGGGGTAGGATTCGTTGGCGAAGTAGCCGAAATAGTTGCCGTTGACCAAGTCGCCGGAATGCGGGTCGTTGGGCAGAGGCATCATCTTGTTCCAGATCTCGCTGACGATCGGGTTAATGCCGATGCCGCGGGGGTCGCACGGTAGCCCGCCCGAAGCGCCGCATGCCTTCGAAGTCTGGAGATTATACTGCACTCGGTTTCCCGAACCGTCCACGAACTGGAGGATCCCCGCCCGCATTTGGGGCGAAGGCACGTCGATTTCCACCGGGGCCGAGCGGGGGTAGCGGTAGCCCTCATAGTTGAAGTAGAAATAGGTCTTGCCGCCTCCCACGACCGGGGTCATGGGCCCGCCAACGGACCCGCCAAAGCGGTTCGAGTGCTGGGAGGACTTTGGAATGGCATGGAAATTGTTGTACCAATCGTTCGAGTTGAGCGCCCCGCCCTGATAGTATTCGTAACCCGAACCGTGCCAGGCGTTGGTGCCGCGCTTGGTGGTCACCAGCACTTCCGCGCCGGAGGCGAGGCTGAAGTCGGCGGTCATGTTGTTGGTGTTGACCTTGAACTCCTCAGTGCTTTCCATGGGCATGGGAACCACACCGTGGCCGCCGTTGATGTAGGCGTTGTCGCCCTCGAAGCCGCTGGAGTTGTTCCCGCCGTCCAGGTAAATAACGTTCTGGTCGCTGGTCGCGCCGGCCACTTGGCCCGACGTGACATTGCCCTCCGCGCCGTGGAAGTTCGGGGCGGTGGTGGGCGTGTAGTAGAGCACCCCCGCCACGTCACGGTCGATGGAAGGTAGCTGAATCAGGCTGCTGGCGGTCACGCTCGTGCTCATGGTGGAGCTCATGGTTTGCAGTTCCGCTCCGGGCGTGGACCTAACTTCTACCGTCTGTGTTGAAGTGCCGACTTCGAGCGTCAGGTCCAATGTGAGTTGGCCGCCGACCACAAGTTCCTGCGAGGTCACGTCCAGCCTTCGAAAGCCCTTCATCGTCACCTGGATGTCGTAAATCCCAGGCTTGATGCTCGTAAAGGTGAAGCGGCCCACTTGACTGGTGGGTTGGACCTGGTAAGTTCCGGTGGACCGATCAGTGAGCCTCACCTCGGCGCCTATGATTACGGCTCCGGACTGATCCGACACCGTACCGATGATCGTGCCGGATCCGGTGACTTGTCCGAAAGCCAGAACCGGCGCCAGCGCTGCCGCTGCTAGCACGAATAAAAAGAGAAGAACACTCCTCGAATTTCGCATTATTTACACCCTCCCTGAGAATTGGCCAAGACAGTGCTTGGCCTGAGGCTGACGAGCCTCGATTCGATGGAAGTTAAGAAAGGGTTCTTGTTGGGTATTTACCACTCTACGTGACGTCCTTCCGTTGCGCGCATGCGCCGCTTTCGCCGCAACGTAGGCCGCCAGACCGTTGCGTCCCAGACTTGCTTATTTCTCCGAAAGACTCAGACCCCCCGGGGCAAAGCGTTCTCTAAGACCCTGGGAAATGCTCTTATTTCACTCATCTCTCTTGCGACTACCGAACTACATAGGCATCCCGCCACGTTCGTCATTGGAGCAAACGAAGTTCCAAAGGGGTGACAGAACCTAAGTCCATGACTCTTTTGACGATATCCTCTCTCCTTTTCGCCTACCTCGAAATGCAATTCCAAAAAGAGGATATTCCTACAAAAAACTATATCACCTTCCGAAACGCAGGGCCTTTTCACGCTACTCTTGATAGGAACCTGCCTCTCCTGACAAGTCGATAGGGGCATGGGTCGCACTCCCCAATGCCCGAAACATCCCTGCTGCTCTGGCCTGTCTCCTGCTGGTTGCGGGAGGCTCTAGGATCGCTACGCCCGGTGCCCGCACGGCTTGCGTACCACTTCAGGTTGCCCTTATTACTCCTTCCCAAATCACCTGTCAAGGGGAAAATTACCCACGCGGGTGGGGAGGACCGCCCAAGACCTCGCGCACCTTGCGCGCCAGCGCCTCCGGGGAAAAAGGCTTTTGCAGGAAGGCCCCGCCTGAATCGAGTCCGCCTTGATACCACACCGCGTTGTCTGCGTAACCCGAGATGTACAGCACCTTGATCTGCGGGAGCAAGGTCGTGAGACGGCGGGCGAGTTCGCGTCCGTTCATCTGCGGCATAACCACGTCGGTCACCAGGAGCTCGATTGGCCCCCCGAACTGTTCCGCCAGTTCAAGAGCCTCCTCGCCGCGGCTGGCCTCCAGGATCCTATAGCCTTTCTCTCGCAAGACATTGCGCACCAGCGCCCGCACGGCGTCCTCATCCTCCACGAGCAAGAGGGTCTCAGTCCCTTCCTGGGCCTTGAGTACGTCTCTCCCGGGACCCGCCTCATCAATCATCTCGGCGGTGCGAGGCAAGTAGATCTTGAAGGTAGTCCCCTTCCCCACTTCGCTGTAGACCCAGATGTATCCCCCGCTCTGCTTGACGATGCCGTAGACCATGGCCAAGCCTAGGCCTGTGCCTTTCCCCATTTCCTTGGTGGTAAAGAACGGGTCGAATATGCGGGCCTGCGTCTCGGCGTCCATGCCAATGCCGGTGTCACTAAACGTTAGCAAAACGTAGCGGCCGGGCGGGAGAGGAAAGAGGGCCTTGGCAGAACTGCTGTCCAACTCCACGTTGGCTGTCTCGATGGTTAGCACGCCGCCGTTGGGCATGGCATCGCGCGAGTTGACGGCCAGATTCAAAAGCACCTGCTCGAGTTGCCCCGGATCGGCCTTGACCGGCCACAAGTTCTCCCCCAGAACTGTAGCCAGCTCAATATCCTCGCCGATTAACCGTTTCAACATCTTCTCGATATTGGCGACTACGGCGTTCAGCGCCAGAACTCGGGGCGCCAACACTTGCTGGCGGCTGAAGGCAAGAAGTTGGCGCGTCAGGGAGGCGGCCCGGGTCGAGGCATTCTTGATCTCGTTAACATAGCCCCGCAGCGGTTCGATGATGCTAGGATGGTCGAGCAGAAGCCCGCCATAACCGCTGATGATGGTGAGCATATTGTTGAAGTCGTGCGCCACTCCCCCCGCCAGCCGCCCCACCGCTTCCATTTTCTGCGCCTGCCGAAGCTGCTGCTCGAGGCGTTTGCGCTCCGTCACCTCCGCCTTGATAGCGATGAAGTGGGTAATCTCCCCGCGCTGGTCCCGCACCGGCGTAATGGTCATCTCCTCCGTGTAGAGACTCCCGTTACTGCGGCGGTTGACGACCTCACCATGCCAGATTTCACCGCCCAGGATGGTGGTCCAAAGCCGCTCGTAAAAAGCTTGGTCTTGCCTTCCGGATTTGAGAATGCGCGGGTTCTTGCCCAGGGCTTCTTCGCGGGAGTAACCCGAAAAGCGACTGAAGGCGGGATTGACGTACTGGATGGTACCCTTGGCATCGGTGATCACGATTCCGTCTGCCGATTGTTCGATAGCTGTCATCAGAAGGGTTCTCTCAGCCTCTGCCAGCTTCTCCCGGGTGGAATCGATGGCCAGCCCGCGGAGTTGGATGGGGCGCCCCTCCGTATCCAAAACTACATGGACGGTATCGTGCAGCCAAACCTCGCGACCATCCGCCGCGAGCATTCGGTATTCCAGACTGTGATCACGCCCCTCGGCAATCGCTTGTTGACACGCGGCTACGGCCCGGTCGCGATCGTGGGAATCGAGATGCTGCTCCCAGAAATCGGCTTGGCTAAGCCACTGCCCGACAGGATAGCCCAGGATCTGTTCAGCCCGCTGGCTCACAAAAGTGAATTTGTGGGTTTTGCCCTCAGCTTCCCAAACGATCGCGTCAATGCTCTGCACCAGTTCGCGCAGGCGAAGCGCCGAAGCTTCGGCGGCAGTGCGCAGCCGCTCGCTCTCCGTCAGATCCTCTACGGTCAGCAAAAGGCGACCCATGCCCTGCTCGCTCGAAATTTCAGTCAGAGTGAGCCGGACAGGCCGGACGCCGGCTCCCCCGGGCACGCCAAGATCCACCAGCACATCATGCGGGCCGCTCCCCGGCCCCTTGCCACCCCCGATCCGGCGCGGCGGCCCTTCCGCTTGTATCACTTCGTGCAGAGGCCGCCCGGTGACTTCTTCCAGACGCCGATGGGAAAATTCGAGGAACGTTCGGTTGGCGGAAAGCACGTTCAAGTCGGAAGAGAGGATCAATAAACCCATCGGAACATGGTCCACCATCTGCTGCGCATAGGCCAGAATGGCAAGGACTGCCTGTTGGCGTGCCAGCCTCTCTTCCAGGGCGCGCGCCAACATCTTCCGCCGGTACCCGACCAAAACATAGGCGAACACCAGGACCAGGCAGGCTCCCACCATCCCCTCCAGGCGCGCTCTTTGGTAAAAGTCTTCCAGCGCTTCCTCGCGATCAATCTTGCTCACCAGTATCCAATCGGTCAGCGGGATGCGCCGCTCGGCGCTGAGGACGGGAACGCCACGGTAGTCCAACCTCTCTCCACTTAGGGATTCGCCTTCCTCTTCGGTCTTGGCTGCCACCGCCGAGAGAGGGCGGCGCAAAAAACCTTGGATGAGAGGAGCACCACGAAGCGGGGAAAGGAAAACCACTTCGTCGCCCTCACGTCGCAAAAGCAGCGTCTCACCGCTACGCGTGGCCACCCTCTCCGCCATCAGGATGGGCAACAGGCTCCTTTTGGGGTCGATTTGCAAGGCCAAAACGCCCACAGACGATGGCGCGAGTTTGCCTGCCGCCTCGGGACGATCATGGGCGAAGATCGGGGAAATGAAATAGACAAAACTGTTCGCCTGGGTTTCGCCCAGGGGCCCCACCCAAAAAGTGCTGCCCTGCGATACCCTGCGCGCTCGTTCAATGACTGCGGGCGAGACGCTCGCCGAGTTCGCAGACTGGGCTACCACACGTCCCTCCAGGCTGATAAGGTAAATGCCCGCGTAGCCGCAGGTGAAACCGAACTGGTCCAGAAGCACGGAAAGGGACTCCGGTACGCCAGTCCGAAAGACGCCACTCGCAGCCGATCCCTCCGCCGCATGAAGTAGCTGTTGAACAGAAGGATAAGACGAAAGCAGTTCCGCATTGGCTCGGCGCTCCCCCAGCCAGCTCGAGATCTGGCGCGCCCGGTCGTCCACGATGGTCCACTCTTGGTCCTGCCAGTAGGCCAGGGCGGCCTTCTCTTTCTCCAAGATATGAGACGCTGTGAGGATTGCCACAAGGACCGTTACGGCCAAGAAGGCTAGCAGGTAGTTCCGGAGACGACCGCTTGCCTCCTCCCAAAGTTGGGCCAGGCGAGGTGGGAGCCCCTCTAGCGCGTCACTCACTGCCGGAGCTTGCTTGCTTTGCGAACTCATGCGTCGGTGGAATGATATCACCTTACCGGAGAATTTCTAGGCGTTTTTTCGCGCCTCGGCGGTAGCGCAGAGTCTCGTTCTTCAGAGACTCTGCGGCTTTTGCTTTGGAACCTGGGAAGAGCCGCAGAGTCTCTGAAAAGCGAGACTCTGCGCTACCCGGCTTTTCCATGAGACCAACGAAGAGCCGCAGAGTCGCGCTCGGAGCGCGACTCTGCGCTACCCCGGGTGGTTCGTATCCTTGCGATTGGGCGTATAATTCACCGTCATGTCACGTTTGCTCTGCCTCGCATCGGACGAGAAGAACCGCAGAGTCTCTGAAAAGCGAGACTCTGCGCTACCTGGTTTTGGACGAGAAGAACCGCAGAGTCTCTGAAAAACGAGACTCTGCGCTACCTTATTTTGGAGGGGATGAATCCCATGGATTTGCACCATGTAATTGAAGCACAACAATTCGACGTTCCTACACTTTCGCGTCTCATGGAGACCACTCAAGCCATGGAGCAGGTGGTGGCGAGTGGCGGGACTACCCAGTTCCGCGGGCGAATCATGGCCACCCTCTTCTATGAGCCGTCAACCCGGACCCGCTTCTCCTTTGAAACCGCAATGCATCGGCTCGGTGGGAGCGTGATTTCCACGGAAAACGCGGCGGAGTTCTCCTCCGTCGCCAAGGGCGAGACGCTCGAAGACACGATACGAATCTTGAATGGCTACGCGGATGTTCTCGTGATTCGCCATTACGAGGTCGGGTCGGCCAAACGGGCGTCCTTAGTATCACGCATCCCGGTAATTAACGCTGGAGATGGGGCCGGCCAGCATCCCACCCAAGCCCTGCTTGACCTCTACACTATCCATAAAGAGATTGGCGCCATTGATGGCTTGCACATCGCCATGGTAGGCGACTTGGCACAAGGCCGCACCGTGCGCTCCCTGACTTACCTATTGAGCAAATTCCAGAACATCCGCCTCTACTTTGTCGCTCCTCCCTTGTTGAAAATGAAAGAAGACATCCTTGAACATCTGCGCGAAAAGCAAGTCGAGTACACAGAGGAAACGGACCTCGATAAAGTCTTGCCCCTGGTGGATGTGGTTTACCAAACGCGCATTCAAAAGGAGCGCTTTGGCGACCGAATTGCCGATTACGAGCAATGCCGCGGTGTGTACGTGATCAACTCAGAATCCCTGCGCCTGATGAAGCCCAACGCCATCGTCATGCACCCACTTCCCCGCCTGGATGAGATCGCCATGGAAGTGGACGCTGACCGGCGGGCAGCCTATTTCCGCCAAGCTCAGAATGGCCTCTACGTCAGGATGGCACTGCTGAGTGTGGTGTTGAAATAGGCGTTATAAAGCGCGCTACCTCCGTACTGGTACTTCTGTGTCCTTGTCTGATGGACGGAAGCCGGAGACAATTTACTCTCTTGGATAGGGCTGTAAGAAGATTATGAAAAGGAGCAATGAAAGAGAGTAAACCTATGTTAATCGGTATACGGTTGCGCCAGCTTCGTGAGCAAAGGCACATGTCTCAAGGGGATATTGAAGAGCGGACGGGTTTATTGCGCTGCTACGTGTCGCGGGTGGAAAATGGACATACTGTCCCTTCCCTGGAAACCCTGGAGCGCTTTGCCGGGGTCCTCGATGTCCCTCTGTATCAGCTCTTTTTCAACGGAGATGAGACTCCCTCTACACCCAGCCTGAGCCCGCGGAAGACTCTGGAAGAGATGACGAGCGAGAACAACGCCACGGGGGGGGATGCTCAGTTGCTCGTGAAGCTCACGAGCGTGTTGACCCGACTGGCCGAGCCGGATCGCGATGTCCTGCTCACTTTGGCCAAGAGATTGGCCACTCGTTAGGGAGTAGGTGTCAGGTACCAGGTGCCAGGTTTCAGGTTCCCAATTAGTGATTGGCGATTTGAGACTTGTGATTGGCGGGTGCCAGGGGCGGGCCAGAGATAAATGGGTACCCGCCCCCCGGCAAGCTCAGGGCGAGCTTTTCGCGGGAATGACAGTCAGGGGCATGAGCCCTGGCTGATCTCAATCACACATCGAAAATCGCAAATCACCAATCAAAAAACCTGACACCCGGCACCTGCAACCTGCTTGCGCCGCGCACTTCTATTGTGGAACGAGAATCACGTTTTCGTCGGCGGCTTCCTTCGCTGTCGATTTGGCCGGGACCTTTCCGCCCAGAGCCCGAAGGTAGTTCACCACATTCCAAATGTGTTGGTCCGTCAATCGGCCCTTCTGGGTGGGCATGGGGTCCTTTCCCATCCCAACAATGGCAAAAAGCGCACCGTCAGTGCGGTTGGACAAAGCGTCGGGTTTGGTCAGATCTGGAAGGGTCAATTTCATCTCCGCGGCCAAATCGCCTTTTCCGTCCCCCTTCTCGCCATGGCACAATGCGCACTGAGTCTTAAAGACCTTTTTGCCACGTTCCACAGATGCTTCGCTAAACCGAATGGGGTTTTTTTTGGCTGCGTCTTCTGGCGATATGACAAAGTTATGAGGTGAAGACGGCGTGGCTGCGGCTGAGCTCGAGGCGCCGGCGCTTTGGGCCTCTTCCTTCTTCTCCTGCGCCCAGAAGGCCGCCCCCACCATGCAGAATGCCAATACAGCGAATAATGCCTTTACTTTGAGCGACATCGTACACCCCACAGTGGCTCAGATTGGCTGCCACGGCCAGGCAAGTTGGCGAGGTAAAACCGCTGCCGCCTCGCCGGTTCATTTGAGCCACTCTGTTTGACTCATAGCAATTTCCGTACCTGCCCGACAGTCTACCACTAAAATCAATTGGCGATGCATCAATATCTGGAAGGCCTCGAAGCGTAACACCTTTCACCGACATCGACGCAACCCTAACCCCCAACGCGTGATGGTTGAACCGTGATGCACCCTTGGACTAGAATAGCCACGCGATCGGCAAAGATGTCTCCCGAAACCCAGGAGGAGCTTCATGACCTTAATCCAGTTCACGAAAAACCACTCCGACCATTCCACCGATAAGGGCTACCAATTCGAGTTCTTCTGTGATCGCTGTGGAAATGGTTTTATGACCGAATTCAAGCCTTCGGCTACGGGTTATGCCGCCAGCGCCCTACGTGCGGCAGGGGGGTTGCTCGGAGGCTTATTCAGCCAAGCCGCGTCGAGTAGTTATGAGATCGAGCGTGCTGTCCGAGGCCCCGGCCACGACAAGGCCTTTCATGCCGCGGTGGAAGAGGCGAAGCCTAATTTCCGACAGTGCCCGAAGTGCGCGAAGTGGGTGTGCCTGGCTTCCTGCTGGAACCAAAAGCGCGGTTTGTGTTACGAGTGCGCCCCCAGCGTGGAGACGGAACTGGCCGCCGCTCAAGCCCGCGCTACCGTCGATCAAATCCAGGAGAAGGTCCGCCAGCAGGATTTGACCAGAGACATCGACGTGACCACAGAAGCAGTTGCCCTTTGCCCCAATTGCGGGGCACGAACCGAAGGGGCCAAATTCTGTCCGGAGTGCGGCAAGCCCTTGCGCGCTAAGAACGAGTGCCCGCGCTGTGGGACGAAGGTGGAAGCGGGCAGCAAGTTCTGTCCGGAGTGCGGGCAAAAGGTGAGCTGAATCCTATGCCATCCTTCACCGGGAAGTTCCGGTATCAAGATTCTGATGGCGCTCTCATACAGGCAGGGCCCTGCACTCTGGCCTTCGATGAGGAAACATTGACGTTGGTCCCGGCTGCCGGCCCTCCCATCGCGCTCGACATGGGAGATATCGACGCGTTCACCGCCGCAGATTACGAGCTTGCCCTTACACTCTATACCAAGGCAAAGATCATCCTGGACCACATCGGGAAGACCTTTCAGAACCTTTGTCACGACTTTCTGGAAGCCTACCGGAAGCGCTTGCTGCAATGCCTCTTGCTCGAGGACCTGGAGGAGATCGACAGGTTCGAAGGATACGCGCAATTAGATTCAGCTCGCGCCACATTCTCCAGCCCCGCTCAATTCCGGCTCTACAAGAGTAATCTCGCGGTCTTGCCTACCCAAGCCTCAGGCTTTCAATGGCGGCTTGCCGACATTGACGCCGTAGGCTTTGACGAGACCGATTATGCTCTCTCCGTCCAGTGCGGGGACGGCCGGCTTATCGTGACGAAGCTGGGCAAGCGCACGCGCGAATTGCAAGCGCGGCTGCAAGAAGCCATCACCCAGTTGGGCCAAAGAACCGCCGAAGCCCTGCACTCCATGTTTCCGTTTCTCGACCCCGGCCAATTCCAGCGCGTGGCCCTGCTGATGAAAGAAGGGTGTGCAGTGCCGCTGGCCAAGCTAGGGGCCATCCATCCAAGAATCGAGCAGGCTCTGGTAGTGAATTGTATCGACACCAATCTGAAGCCTTATATCGACGCCTTGCAGAAGCACGCCCTATCCGGCGCTATACACGTGGGTTTCAAGTTGCTGCGCGCAGAAGACGAAAGCGCGATGGAGGCGGCAGGAAAAGATGGGGGCGAAAGCGCCGCAG
>Ga0187771_10003442_pt1 | contig 11044 bp, 10 predicted proteins | sample 0116_SJ02_MP15_1_FD_133139 | JGI IMG/M metagenome (GOLD analysis project Ga0187771, IMG submission 133139) | Tropical peat soil microbial communities from peatlands in Department of Meta, Colombia - 0116_SJ02_MP15_10_MG | ecosystem: Environmental > Terrestrial > Soil > Wetlands > Peat | place... | reverse complement strand
GGGGAAAATATTCTTTGATCATACGGATGTCACCCGTGTACCCACTTATAAAAGGGTGAGGCTTGCAATGGGGAGAAGCTTTCAGATCACAACCCTGTTTCCCGAGCTGACCGTTTCGGAACATCTCGTCGTGGCAGCCTCCCGGGAATCGATATGGAAGATGAGCCATTTAACAGAAGAAAAAGTGAGGGAGGTCCTTCAAGAAGTGGGGTTATGGGATCGAAAGGACGTTCTTTGCAAGGATTTGACAGTCCCCGATCAAAAAAAATTGGACTTTGCAGTGATGCTGATACAAAGACCAAAACTATTATTGCTGGATGAACCCTTTGCAAGTTTGGCACCTGAGCAGATCGATGAATTGAGTAGGGTGGTCGTAAAAATGAGCAAGGACAGGACTGTTCTTCTCGTTGAACACAGGATGGATGTGGTCATGAAATTGGCTCAAAGAATTATTGTCATGGCACGGGGATCGGTGATTGCGGATGGCACTCCCAATGAAATTCGGCAAAATGAGCTGGTTCAAAGGGTCTATTTGAAAGAGGTCCTTTAAATGATCGAGATTGAAAACCTCAATGCCGGTTATGGGACCAGTCAGGTTATTTTTAACCTTTCAATGAACGTCATGAAAAGAGAGATCGTCAGCCTGATCGGCCGAAACGGGGTCGGAAAAACAAGCACCCTTAAAGCCATTATGGGGTTGATCGACACCCTGTCCGGGTCCATTCGGCTCAACTCAATGGACATCTCCAAATTACCAGCCTTTAAGAGGGGGCGATTGGGAATAGCGTATGTCCCTGATGACCGGGGAATATTTGTCAATCTATCTACCGCAGAGAATCTCCGGATTCCTTTGATAGGCCATAAAGTAAAGGGCAATGATAATCTGGATCTCGTTTTTCAACTCTTTCCTATCCTAAACGAGCGATGGAATCAAAAAGCAGGGACCTTAAGCGGTGGAGAACAGCAGATGCTAACGATCGCAAGGGGACTTGTTGTAAGGCCGAAGTTGCTGATGCTGGATGAAATATCAGAAGGTTTAGCACCAGAAGTCATCATGAATTGCTGTCAGGCTCTCAATCAAGTTAAATCGGAGACAATAATATTGATTGCTGAGCAAGACGTTCGGGTTGCGTTGGAGATCTCAGATAGGGTCTATATCTTACTCCATGGCTCCGTCGCATTTCATGGAACAGTCCCGCAGATCCGTGAAGAAAAAGCGATCGAGAAATATATTCACCTTTAGAGGGCTGAATCGTGTGGAGTCCATGAACGAGCAACGAAGAAGGAAACCTATGGAAGAAACCATCTTCAAAAAACAGCCAAGATACCAATGGATCTTCCGTTATCTGATATTGGGTTTCATTTTTTTAGTCCTTCCATTCCTGACCTCCTATGGGGCTCTGGTAGAGGATATCATTGTCTGGAGCCTATTCACCATGGGGTTCAATCTGGCCTTTGGATTCACAGGAATGGTTTCCCTCGGACACGGAGTGTTTTTCGGGACGACTGCCTATACCGTGGGAATCCTTGCGCTCTACTGGACTCGGAGTATTGTGATTGTTCCCATAGGAATAGCGGTAGGTACTCTCATGGGATTTATCGTAGGATATATCTCTTTGAAAAGGGCCCGGGTGGATGTTCACAAGTCACTCAAAATAGCCTATCTTGTCTTGATCTCCATCGCGGTATCCTATGTCTTTATGTATCTTTTCCTGAATCCCCTTGCAAAATATAGCGGAGCCGAGATGGGGCTTCTCGGCTTTCCCAATAAGCCCCTCCATGTCGCAGGGGACCTCAAGATTGATCTGATGTCCCATCGGCAGGTCTATCTCATTATCGGGGTCGTGGCACTGATCACGATTGCATGGTTGCACAGAATCGCATCTTCTCCCGCTGGTTTGATTATGCGGGCGATTCGGGAGAACGAGGTAAGGGTTGGGTTTTTGGGATATAATACGTTTCGCTTCAAGCTTCTGATCTATACCATCACTGGCTTTGCAGCATCCGTCGCAGGATGTCTCTATCTTTTCAGGTCTGGGTTTATCAGTGTCGATGTTTTCGAATTCAGTTTTACTTCCGAATTGGTAGTCATCTGTCTTCTCGGCGGGAGAAATATATTTTTTGGTCCCATGGTGGGCACAGCCATTTTTCTGATATTGAAGGATGTCATCAGCGCCTATACTTCCTCCTGGGGTCTTTTCATCGCTTTGGTGCTGATCTTTTCGGTTCTCTATATGCCTCAGGGGTTGGGACCCCTCTTTTTCTCCTTGCCGCATGGATTGATGGCATGGATGAGAAATAGAAGAAAACCTCTCATGGTGATGAAAGAAAAGTCTTAACCGGGCTGAGGATCGGCCATGGAAGTGTTAATACTCACACAATTGGTAAATGGGTTGATCTCAGGAGTCCTTCTCACCCTCATTGCCATTGGCATGGCATTGACCTTTGGACTCTTGAAGGTGGTGAACCTCTCCCATGCCGCTGTTTATACGTTGGGGGCCTACATTGGATTCACAACTTTCAAGATTTGCGGGAATTTTTGGATCGGAATGATTGCGGCGACCCTTATTGCAGGGGGGGTGGGAATCATTCTCGAAAGGCTTTGTATCAGAAAAGTTTACGAATATCCGGTCCTTGGCTTCCTTGTTACGTTTTCACTGTTGATGGGTCTCACCCAGGCCTGTCGCCTTATTTGGGGAACGGGTAACCAAATAGCCCCTCAGCCCACTTATTTGATGAAAGTGGTCCATCTCGGCTTTGTCCCCATTGCAGGCTTCCGCCTCTTCAGCGGTCTCTTAGGAACCTGCATTATGGTGGGCATGTGGATTTTTATCAAGAAGACGAGCATTGGATTGATTGTGCGGGCCGCCCTTGACAACAGGGACATGGTGGATTCCTTTGGGATCAACTCTTCTTTAATCTTCACTCTTGTCTTCGGGATGGGAAGTGGACTTGCAGGGGTTTGCGGAGTCCTCGGTTCACCCATTTTTGGCCTCTACCCCGATGTGGGTGGCCAGATGCTGGTGCTTTGTTTTGTCGTCGTAGTCATGGGAGGACTTGGCAGTATCCGGGGAGCGATGCTTTCAGGGCCTATCATCGGCGTTGTCATCTCCTTTACCGCCCTCATCAGTGCAGGGTTTAGCAATGCGGTGATATTCATTCTGATGACAATCATACTTCTCACCAAACCAACAGGATTCTTTGGCGACAAGTTATAAGAGAGGATTCAAAATATAATCTATGATTGAATCAACGTTTTATTTTTTTTGAAAGCTCAAACTAATCTTGAGTCCTAACAGATATACAGTAAAAGGAGGAAATGATGAAACCGGAAGAGAGGATACCTCTAAGGTTTGGACAAGGAAATGTGGACTGGCAGCAAAGAATTGATTGGGAGGAGTTAAGAAAAAAAAGGGTCAATCGGGCTCACCAATTTATGGCCAAATATGGTATTGGATCTGCCATCGTATACAACCACGACCGCAAGAGGTATCTCTCCAGTGTTTGGAACCATCCTTATGGGAAGCATTTGCCTTATAACTTCGTTCTTTTGATCAGGGATGCTGGATTCCCTTATGTGCCTGTTAGAGAACAGGTAGACGCTCAACGTGTCAGAGAAGATTGCCCTTGGCTCGAAGGAAGGTTACTGATGGAACACGAACTCTCTCAGCCGAGACCCTACCGGTACCAGGAGCCCGAAGCTGCCAAGAAGCAATGGGCCACTTCGGTGAAGCATGTCAAACTTCTTTTGAAGAAGCATGGTGTCTCTGACATGCCGATATCGGTGGACTATTGCAATCCCTATCTGTACCAGGCCTTGGGAAATGAGGGTCTGAAGGTCGTCGATGGGAACGGATGGATTGATGAGTGCGGGATGGTGAAGTTTGACGAGGAGATCCTCCTCATGAAAATGGCAGCAGCGATTCATGAGAGAGGTTATGGTGCTCTCGTCAAAGATTTCAGGGTGGGAATGCGAGAGAATGAAGTTCAAAATATAGTGGCTGGTGTGATTTATGGAGCAGGAGCAGAATATCAAGAGGGGTGGGTGATCAATGCAGGGGATAGGACCAATCCCAGGAGTTTCAATTGGTCGGATCGGCCAATTCGGCCCCGGGAGTTTATGTCGGCGGAGTTTTGCCATATCAATTATTGCGGCTATAAGGTCTGTTATGACCGCACTTTTTTAGTCGGGGCAAAGCCTTCCGAACTTCAGAAGGAGGTCTACCAGACCGTGGTTGAAATGGTAGACCGAGTGAAGGAATTTCTTAGGCCTGGGATCACGACCCGTGATATTGAAAAGCTGAGGCTGAAGCCCGGTGAAAATTTCAAGACCCCAGCACAGATTAAAAAGTGGCGGGCGAAATGGTCTAACCATTTTGCTGGTATGGGGATTGCTTGGGACTCGGCCCCCTATTTCTATAGCCCCGATGACCCTAAGATTGAAATAGAAAAGAATATGACGATTGCCTATCATGCCCTATTCCATGTGGAAGGGGAGGCAGGGGGAGTGGCCATCGAGAACACCTATCGAATTACTGAAACAGGATGTGAGGTATTGACTCAATGGCCTTATGAGGACATTATCATCATCGGGCTTTAAGCAACCGTGACCTCTTTGGAAGAAGAAAGAATGATACCAATTGACTGGACATAGATGTTGCATTGTAGAGCCTGTCAGGTGTGTCTCTAAACCTTCACATAGTAGGTCCTCTCTATTTCTATGGAATTTTAGGCCCCCTTGATCATCATTAAACCAAAGACAATCGTTAAAATCCCTATTATTTTTTTAAGGGTATATTTCTCGTTCAGAAATTTGAAGCCAAATACTGCCCCGATCACAACGGCTATTTCCCTTGTGGCCACAACATAACTCACATCAGATAATTGGTAGGCAAAGAGAATCATTAAATAGGTCCCCATGGATCCAATTCCGATGATCAAACTGCTCCTTTTAAATTTTTTCCAAGCCCATAAGAGTTTGGCGCGATCCTTGATTAATAGGTAAGGAGTTAGAAAGGCAGCTGAAAGAAACCACACCCCAAATATATAAGAAATCGAATCAATCACTCCGACAGCACCCCTGTCGATAATGGAATAATTGAGAATCATTAACCCCACAAATAAGGCGAACCCCAGACCTTTGAAGTATTTTTGTTTTAACGAATTTTCAAAGCCCACCAGAACGATTCCGATGCACACCAGCAAGATTCCCATTCCACCCATGAATGAAATATCTTCTCTAAGCAAGAGATAGGCGGCCAGTCCCCGCAACTCCCGTACCACGAGCAATGGGATAGATGATGGAGCTATCGGTATGTTGATAGGCTTTATGCAAACTGAAAAAGTAAATCCCACAGCGGAAGCGACGACTAATAGAAAGGCAAATAAGGGCATATTCTTTTGCCTGCCTCCGTTTCAGACTGAAGGCCAACGGAATGATTATGACGCTTCTGAGGAACATGCTAATAGGGAATGTTTTGAAATAAACCATTTGACAAAAGAAATTGAATGTAATATTGTATGCAATATTCTAATGGATGTTGATCATTCCAAGTAGACACCACCGCGCTTAATTCTTGATTTAAGAAAGGAGAGAAGCCATGCCCAAGAAAGAGGATTTTTTTATCATTGACTGTGAGGCCCACATCATGCCCTGGGAGTTTAGAAAGCATATCAGTTACTATCCGGCGAGCGCCTATTTTTCCAAGCCTGCCGAATCCCCAACAGGAAAATGGTGGAACACCAATCCCCTCACAAAGGAAAGAAGAGAAAAGCCGTCCGACTGGTCCTCGGCAGCCCTAATTAAATCGATGGATGAGGCCGGGATCGACATGGCCTGCATGATAAGGGAATCTTTTCTTTACATGTCTTACAATGCTGTTCCCTGTTCGACCAACTATTGCACCATTGAGGCCATGCAAAAATATCCTGATCGGATAATCGGGTGCTCAAATGTGGGACCCCATCTCATCAGAGGGGTCCGAAATGCTATCAAAGAGCTCGAAATCCTCCACAAAGAATATGGGTTTAAATGCACAAAGGTCTATTCACCAGAAGACTCAGGTCCGTTTAACCATCCGGACATGTTTCCTTTTTATGAAAAATGCCTGGAGCTTGGCATTGCGGTCTTTATTCATACAGGTTTCGCCGTGGGTGGACACTCGGAGCACTGTCAACCTATGCTTTTGGATAACCTCTGCCTGAGTTTTCCGGAGCTCAAGATTGTGGCCTTCCATTTTGGGTGGCCAGAAAATGAGGTTTTAAACTCCTTAGCCTGGAAGCATCGAAACCTTTATATCGGTATCAGTGGGATGTTAGGACCTTTTTACTACGCACCCGTCAAGCTTGCCCACATGGTGGGATCGGTCATGAACATCTTGGGAGGAAGTGAAAAGATTATCTTCGGTACAGACTGGCCCGCATCTCCGGCAGATCTCTCTGTGAAGGCCATATTAGATCTCCAGGTCCCAAAAGAACTCCAGGAGGGCTGGGGTTATCCTCCCATCACTGAGCAAGACCGAGCCAATATGTTGGGTCTTAATCTGGCCAAGATCCTGAATGTGAAAGTGCCAAGGAAATATAGACGGAGGGTTAAAAGGGGTGGAAAGTAAAAGAAGAACACACCCGATGGCAAATCTCAGCGGCGATAAGAATCTCACTCAGATGGCCTACCGGAAGATCAAAGAGATGATGCTTAGCTATGAGATTGTTCCAGGACAAAGGCTCATTTTTATCGATCTGGCAAAGAAATTAGGAGTCAGCCGAACACCTGTAAACAATGCCCTCAGTATTTTAGCCAATGAGGGTTTTTTGGACCTCGTTCCCAATCAGGGATATTCTGTTCACCAGATCACTCGGGAAGAGGCGAGTGCCCTTTACGAGGTAAGAGAAATCCTTGAACTGGGTGCAATCGGACAGGCCATTCGAAATCTCACCCCTGAAAGGCTTGAAAAATTAAAAAGACAAAAGAGTCTATATGAAAAGTCATTCATCGAGCAGGTGACCAGAGGAAGGTTTACCCTCGATCAAGAATTCCACGCCTGTTATGTTCAGATGGCTGAAAACCCATATTTGACCGATTATTTCCGTGAGGTTTATCAGCGAATCTTTTTGCGCCACCGTATCGAAGGATTACCTGTGGGTAGAGCCCGAGAGGTCGTTTCAGAGCATAATGAAATATTTAAGTCTATCCGCTTAAAAGATGCAAAGAGTGCAAAAGAGTTGATCAAACTCCACATCAAGGCTGGGAAAGAATACATCTTCTCTGCGATCTTTAGTTAAGGTGCAGTCAAAAGAAAAGGATGCTGACTTCTCAAAACAGTCGCATAAAAAACGCTTCAAAAGGCAGTTGGGCGTGCTGGACCGGCTAAAAATAAAGAACACAATTACATGGCCGGGCGATTTATCGCCAAAGCTTTACAGCGAAACCTCTTAACGTTTTGCTACTGCGATTCCAAGTACATTGTAGAAGTCGCCTTAGGTGATATCGATGTTACTCATAAAGCATCATAAAGAACGGCTTGGTAAAGGTTTGGAAGCACACCCAACTGCCTTTTCAATGGAACATCTCGGTTCTCACTCCGCTCAAAACTCCTCAGGAATAGCTCACTATCTGGCCCATCTCATTGGGCAGATCAAGTCAAAACGATTTTCGGAGAGGGACTGTTTCATCGTCCGTCAGCACATTTTGGATGCCATTGCAGCAGCCTTTATTGGACGGAGGGGCAAGGCTTTTGATGATCTGACTGAGTTGTGCCCGAAGGTTTCCAAAGGCTCTGGCTGGCCAGCAAGTAGTACCATCAAAGTCCATCCCTTAGATGCTGCCATGATCTGGGCCTTCGCTATCAATGCCTCTGTTTTTGAGGATGGCTCCAGGGAAGGAGCCTGCCATCCTTCAGCTGCGGTGATTCCAACGATGATCGCCCTATCCAATGGAAAAAATTGGGAGCCCATTGATCAGGCTGTCATTGCCGGATATGATGTCATGGTTCGTCTGGCCCGCAGTGGCAACCCTCAATTCACCCGAAGGGGCTTTCATCCCACAGCCATTACTGCTCCCTTTGGTGCCGCAGCCACCGCTTCTTTGCTCCTGCGGCATGATCTCCTCACTACTCAAAACGCACTCTGCTTAGCTGCCATGGGCAGTGCGGGTTTAATCTCTTCTTTCCAGAGTGGTCAGACACAACCTCTCCAGGTGGCATGGTCCGTCCGAAGTGGTGTGGCTGCTGCTATGATGGCTGGGGCAGGCCATTCAGGGTATCCTCATATCTTCGAGGAGGGATTTTATCCTGCTTACTTAGGGAATCCTCCTACTATCCCAGTTGATAAGCCTCTTGAACATAAATATGCTGTGAGAGGAAGTTATCTGAAGCCTTACCCTGGTTGCCGTCATCTCCATCCCTCCCTTGATGCCTTGGTGGAGATACTGAAAGAGAATCGAATCAAGCCTGCCCAGGTTGAAAAGATAAAGGTCAGAACTTATCGAGTTGCTGTGGAGACAGAAATCCACAATCTGAATGAACGAGGAGACGCCTATTTTAATATCCCCTATGCCTTGGCAGCCCGGATGATATTGGGTAAAAATGACTGGGATGCATTTGACGAAAAACATTTTACTAATAAACGGCTTATTGAAGTGATGAAAAAAGTGACTGTTCTGATCGACCCTGAAGTGGATGGCCTCTACCCTGGTCAAAGAGGATCTATTGTAGAAGTCTATATGGTCGATGGAAATATGATATTTGGAAAAGTAAACTATCCTTTGGGTGAACCAGAAAATCCCCTGCCTGATTCAGTCACTCGAGAAAAATTTCGTCAGGCTGCTGGGGATTTTTTATCCAAAAAGATCTTGGATCGAATTGAAACCATACTCGATGTTTCACAACCAGCCGATTCTCCCGAAAAACTATTTAAGGCTTTGAGTAAAAAGACCAAGGAATGATGAGATGAAGAATGAGGAATGGGAGAGATTGTTAGCCCTCGATTACAATAAGCGAGGACGGAGAAAGTCCATCTATTATTCAGATTCCAAGATCGAGCTGGAAGATGTCTACGAAGAGGATGACCTCAGGAACATGGGGCTCGATCCCAAAAGGGATCTGGGGTTGCCTGGAACGTTCCCTTATACCCGTGGCATCTACCCAGCGATGAACCGGGCTCAGTTCTGGATCATGGGCCAATATTCTGGCTTCGGCAATCCAGAGGCAACGAATGAAAGGTTTAAATACCTCCTCTCCAAAGGGCAGACTGCCTTGGCCTTGGCACTCGATCTGCCGACCCAGTTAGGAATAGAATCGGATCATGAACTGGCTGATGGGGAAGTGGGAAAGGCGGGTGTGGTGATCAACTCCTTACAGGATATGGAGGATATCTTCAATGGAATTCCCCTCAGTCAGCCCCGTCAGATCTTTACAACAGCCAATGCCATTGGTCCGATCATGCTTGCCCTCTTCATCGTCTTGGGTGAAAAACAGGCTATCGATCCGAGCCAGTTTACCCTTGTCTTACAAAACGATATCCTGAAGGAATACGTAGCGAGGGGAGCTTATATCTTCCCTCCTGATCCCTCTCTAAAATTTTCTATTGATGCCGTTGAATACTGTACCCGCCATCATCCCCATTTCAAGCCGATCGTGGTCTGTGGTTCCCACATGAGGCAGGGGGGTGCAACGGCTGTTCAAGAGGTTGCCTTTACCCTTTCCAATGCAAAAGCCTACATCGATGAGGCTGTCAACCGAGGTCTCGATGTGGATGAGTTTGCCCCTTCCATGGAATGCCAGCTTTCCGTTCCCATGAACCTTTTTGAAGAGATCGCCAAATATAGGGCCTTTCGCCGGATGTGGGCTCGTCTCCTCAAAGATCGCTACCATTCACAAAATCCAGAAAGCATGAAGTGTTTTATTCGGGTCTACACCACTGGCTATACTATGACTTCCCAACAACCTCTCAACAACATCGTTCGGGTGACCATCGAAGCCTTGGCAGCCATTCTCGGGGGGGCTCAGAGCCTCTCTGCCAATGCCATGGATGAAGTCTTATCCATTCCAACCCGGGAGGCTGCCCATGTGGCGTTAATGACTCAACATATCCTTGCCAATGAAACAGGGATTTCCGATGTCGTGGATCCTTTAGGCGGCTCCTACTATGTTGAGGCTCTCACCAATGAAATCGAAACGAGGGCTCTAAAATTGATGGAGGAGATTGACTGTAAAGGGGGTGCCCAGAAGGCCATTGAAGAAGGCTTCTATCAATTGCTCATCCGTAAGTCCGCTGGTGAATATCAGAAAGAGATTGAAAAGGAAGAAAGGGTGATCGTGGGTTTGAATCGATTTAGGGAGGAAAAAGAGAAGATTAAAATCGAGTCTTTTAAAGTAGACGAAGGGGTTCAGGAAAGAGCGATCCAGAAGCTTCACCAATTGAAATCGAAACGTGATCATGAAAAGGTTCAAAAATGTCTTCGCCATCTTGGGGAGGAGGTTCGTCTTGGAAAGAATTCTGTTCCTGGACTCATCGATTGTGTCCGGGCCTACGCTACCATCGGAGAGATGTGCCAGGTCCTCGGAAGCCTTTGGGGAATCTATCAGGAGGGTGCGACATGGTTATGAAAAGATCGAGTCGTATCCCCCGTGTGCTGGTCGCAAAAATTGGGCTGGATGGACATAACCGAGGTGCCCAAGTCGTGGCCCACGGACTTCGAGATGCTGGAATGGAGGTCATCTATACTGGGATCAGACAGACTCCTGCTGTAGTGGCCAGGACAGCCGTCGAAGAAGATGCCGATGTGATTGGCATCTCATCGATGGTGGGAGCCCATTTACCGATTATGAAAAAATTGAGAAAAGAGTTGGAGGCGCTGAATGCTTCTGATATCCCTGTCATCTTAGGAGGAATCGTCCCGGAAGAAGATTATGGTGAGCTTAGGGCATTGGGAGTTGGAGCCATCTTTCCCCCAGGTTCGGAAGTAAGAGAGATGGTTCAGTATATCCACTCGATTGCCAAAATGGACTCATGGGTGCCAGAGGTTCCTAAGAGTCTGGCTGGGAGG
>Ga0187771_10003441_pt1 | contig 11048 bp, 12 predicted proteins | sample 0116_SJ02_MP15_1_FD_133139 | JGI IMG/M metagenome (GOLD analysis project Ga0187771, IMG submission 133139) | Tropical peat soil microbial communities from peatlands in Department of Meta, Colombia - 0116_SJ02_MP15_10_MG | ecosystem: Environmental > Terrestrial > Soil > Wetlands > Peat | place... | reverse complement strand
TCGTGGGTTCAAATCCCACCCCCCGCACTCCAGGTATCTCGCTGAACTTTAGGTTAGATTTGCTGCTGTGAAATCGGCACTCACACTCTGCGTGGCGTTGAGAAAGTCTTTGTTGTGAATTGGGGGCTTTCCACAATTCGGGAAATGTCTCATAAAGGGCCAGCTCGCTGCAGATTGCATGGGCAAGCAAGGCAAGGCAATCGTCAAGGCCAGTCTCAAGGACGTCATCAAAGATTTGAACACCGCCTATTCCGACGAGTGGCTCGCACACTTCCAATACTGGTACATGGCGAAGTGGATCAAGGGGATGGATGCAGACACCCTCAGGCCAGTTCTCCAAGAACAATCAATGGATGAGCTCGGCCATGCTGGGAAAATTGCGGAGAGAATCATTCAGCTTGGAGGACGCCCTGTAGCCCACCCAGCCCACCTGTTGAGGTGGTGCGGCTGCGGCTTCAAGGAGCCCCCAAGCAAACGTACCGACCTCGACCGTGTCATCAAGGATGTCCTGCAGGCAGAGGCGTGCGCCATAGACTTCTACAGTAAGATGGCGGAGAAATACCGGGGAACGGACCTTGTCACCCACGAGCTCTTCGAAGATCTCCTGAAGGACGAGGTCAGCGACGAAGAGCAATGGGAGGGCTTCCTAGACACTCCATAGTTTTCGCTTCCACCGTATCACTCAGAGCGCAATGTTGGTACGTCAGCTTGCGAGCAAGTGCCAGGAAAGGGGAATTCGAGAACGGGTGCTCGTCTTATTCTGAAAGGATTGACTGCCTTAGGACCTCTTCCAAGTCAGCGGGGGTCTTTGTCCCCTGGACGTTAGTCGTTTCCAGCGCGGGAATTTTTTTCCGGAGTCCTTTGCGCAAATGCCTCCAGACCCCACTTGGTCATTCTCCCTTCAGCCCGCAGCCTCTTGACTCGGGCGATGTTGAGGTTGGACCATATGCTCCAGGGCTTGCGCTGGGTGAATTTCCTCGCGTATTTCGTGTCGTCGATTTTCCGGACCAGGCTGTCAATCCAGCCGTAGGCCAGCGCCCCGTCTATGGCTTCGTCGTAGGCTAGCGATTTCATGCCCTTCTTGCGGAAGACCAGCCATACGCCCTGGCTTGAGTGATGGTTGGCCGCAAGCCATGAACGCCATTGGGCTTCGTCTTCAACTTCAAGGGTCTCCAATTCCAAGCTGATTGTCTGGCACTATGCTGCTTGTATAAAGTCCCCCAAAGGCACTCTTGCCAGCTTTGAAAATTGACCCGAGTTTTAGGTGAGATACGCCGCCGAGCCGTTTCGAGATGAGTCGTCGACATCCACGAGGACGCTTACCGTGGGTGTTGCCGACCCCAATGCGGTGCTGTTGCTGTGGTGAAGCCGGTTGTCTCTATGACGACCCGGCGCGCAACCTGACTGGAAGCTCGACGCCGTACACCTCGGAGATCTTGGTTAGCATGCCCGAGACGTCTCCCTCCCCCGCCATGTAGTTCAGCTCTCGCATCAGTTTGAGAGAGCCCAGGACCCTCCTGTTGGTCCGGCAGGCGTACGGGACTGATTTCACGTTGTTGATGAAGGCGGTTCTCTCCTCCTTTGTCGGCTCCTTCCCGTAGTCATGGGAGAGAACGTACTCGATCTCCCTCAGAGAGTCCTCCAAACACTTGGAGGAATTCGAGAAGCCGAAGAAGCAATGCCGGCAGTCCGCCGTGAGCATCTCTCTCATGGGTCCTCTCTCGTTCACCCTGTAGTGCTTGTGGGTGTAGACGTACCCCTGAGTCTTCAGATGCTCCGACACCTTATAGACGGCCCCTACGCTGAGACCCTGGGACAGCACCGCCTCGTGGAGCTCTGAGACAGAGCCACCAAGACCCGAACAGAGCGCGGACATGACCTTCTCCTCGGTCCAGATGGGGAGCGCCGCGACCTTCTTTTCGAGCGTCTGCTGGACCAGGCTCTTGTCGGAGCCGAACTCTGTCAGATTCCTGGCCGACCCGTTTTGGGGCGTTAGGTGGAACAGTCTTTGCAGCGCCTGGCTGGTCTCCTTGGCCGTGAAGCCCGCCACCTCGGCAATGTACGGCAGCTTCAGGCTGGATTGGGACCAGTCCTCCTTCTCACCAATGTAAGCGAGTGCCCAGAGGACCGAAAGCTCGTTGTTCTGCCAGCTGCGCCGTACGTACCAGTCAAACTCCCTCATTGCTTTGACCGCGTACCCCCTGGACACAAGGAACCTTCTGTGTCCCTGGCCGGCCCTCTTCAGGCCGAGGGAAGACGAGATGGCATCGAGCGTCTCCTCCACGCGATAGTCGCGTGGCACCAAGTAGGTCCGCCCTGACAGCGTTTCCGCGGTGAAGGGAGGATTGGAAACGTAGGCGTCTTCGTTCCACTCCGTCGGTTTGAAGCTGCCGAACAGCGTCATGGGGATCTTCAATTCAATCCTGCCTTCGTGTGGTCGGCACGTTCTTTTACTCCTGTTCCCTAATTAGTCAAATAGTTCGAATATACGAATGATTGGCAGGTTTGTTGAGCAAGTACCTGAACTGGAGGAGACAACTCCGATACTGCCAAGCAGAAGCCGGTGGAGCGTTTCGCGTTTGGCAAGAACCCCTTCCGAACGGAAGAGCGCGCTGGTCCTTCTTCAGAAACAATTTAGCGGCCCCATGGGACTCGATGCCCGAATGACCAGCCCGTTCCATGGAGGTTCGCCGCAAAGATGAGTTCCCAAGTCGAGAAGGCAGAGGATTTCCGCAGGCTCCACGACCGCAGGGAAGTTCTCGTGCTGCCGAACGCGTGGGACGTCCCTAGCGCCAGAGTTTTCGAGGATGAGGGTTTCCCGGCTGTTGCCACGTCTAGCGCCGGCATGCTGGTGTCTCTCGGCTACCCCGACGGTGAGGGAATCCCGCCCAAGGAGTTCGACGCGGCGATCAGGAGAATTGCCAACGTGCTCTCCGTTCCTCTCAGCGCAGACGTCGTCGGAGGGTTCGGGGACACCCCCGAGGGCGTGGTCAGGAGCGTCAGGGCCGTCATCAGGGCAGGGGCTGTGGGGATTAACATCGAGGACTTCGTGCACAGCATGAAGAAGCTACTGCCGGTGGAGAAGCAGAAGGCGAAACTCAGGGAGCTCGTCAGCCTCCGCGAGGCACTGAAGGTCCCGTTTGTCATCAACGCCCGCACGGACGCGTTGCGGTACGCCCCTGGGGACGACGACGAGAGAATGGGGGAGGCCATCAGAAGGGCCGAGGCGTACAGGGACCTCGGAGCAGACTGCGTCTACCCCATGGGCCTGACTGACGCCGCGTCGATCTCGAGATTCGTGCGTGCCCTCGACTTTCCCACTAATGTGATGGTCAGGAAGGGCCTCCCGACTGTGCCGGAGCTGAAGCGGCTTGGAGTGGCCAGGGTGAGCTTCGGACCCACAGCGTCGTACGCTGCCATGGGGCTCCTCAGGCGGGCGTCGAGGGAAGTTCGTGAAAAGGGCACGTTTGACTCGCTAATAGAGGGCGCCATCACGTTCGACGAGCTCAACTCCCTCGCTCTTCCAAGGAAACCAGCCAGACGACGATAACGGCGGAGACAAAATTGGGCATGTTCGATATCGGAAGAGGGCCCGCTAGACTTTGATGCCGAGCAGGCGCTCGAGGATGTCTGAAAGCGTAATCATGCCGACCATCCTGTCTCCGTCGTAGACGAAGGCGATGGTGGTGCCCGCATCCTGCATTTTATCGATGACCGACGGGAGGCTGTCGTCCTCTGCGACTCTCGCGGGCTGTATCATGTAGTCGAGTATGGGAGAGTCGGTGTGGTCTCTGGAGACCGCCCTCGAGACGGTCCTTGATGTTATGGCGCCGATGTACACCTTCCTCTTCGCGTCATAGATTGGCATTCGCGGATGGTTGGTCTGCCCCATGGTCCGGAGCGCATCGAACACGGTGGAGCCGCTGTCGATGGACACTATCTCCTCCAGGGGGGTAAGGACGCTGGCGGCATTGTTCTTGGAGGAGGCCAGCTGGGTCCTCAGGAGCCGCCCCGCGTCCGGCTCGATGTGCCCTGCCTTCTCTAGCATCGTGACCACGTCCTCGAACTCTGCGGCCAGGTCCACCTCCTTGTACCCCGGCTTCCCAACCAGTCTCTCGGAGAGGGCCCGGGCGAAGTTTGTCAGAGGGACTGCTACGGGAGCAAGACCTGACATGATCGCCTTCGTCGAGGGAGCCAGGACCATCGACATCCTCAGGGCGTTCTCGATGCCTATGGCCTTCGGGAGAAGGTAGAGTAGGGTCATGATCACGAAAGAACCACCAACCGCACTATAGATCCAGCCTATAGGGCCGAAAGCGTCGGATAGTATCAACCCGATGGTAGTGGCGAGGACCACGTTAGAGATGGTGTCGACGAAGGTCGTCACGCTAACCAGCCTCGTCTTCTCGCTCACGATCTCGAGGGCGGTAGCAGCCTTCGGCGAACCCGACGTAATGGAAGAACTGAGGGAGAATGGGCGGAGGGTCAGGTAGGTCGCTTCGACAAGGGATGACCAGAAGGCAACGAAAACTGCTGCGGCGAGTGCGACGTAGACTACGAATGAGACCAATCCTGTTGCTCCAGACTGCTCCGCTCAGCTTACGACCGTGCCTATCTTCTCGCCGTGGATCGCTTTTATCACGCCCCTGGAGTCGGCGCCGTTAAGCACCACCAGCTTCACCCTTGATTCGACGAGCTGGTCGACGGCCACGGGGTCGACGATGCTGTGAATCCCCGGCCTGTGTGAGCCACCCAGAATCTGCTTCATTTTCTCGTAGGTCAGTCTATCGAGTTTCTTCGCCCTCTTGTTGATCCTTGGGTCCTCGGTGTAGATGCCGTTTTGGTCTGAGGCCTTGACCAAAATGTCCGCCCTCCACTTCGCAGCCACTATGGCCGCCACTGTGTCGGTTGTAATGCCTGGCTTCAGGCCTCCCATTACGGCCACCCTGTTCCTCGCGAGGCGCTGGAGCATGCCGTCGATTGATGTAGGGACGCTGCTCACGCCTCCAAGCTTCATAGCCACAAGCCGCGCATTCAGTCTGGACGCGTGGATTGCCACGGTGTCCTGCTGGTACGTCGAGAGACCCATGGCAGCGGCAGACCTGATGTATTCGCGGGAAATCTCGCCGCCACCGACGACGACCGCGACGGAGTGCCCCTCGAAATTGAGGTCTGTAATCACTCCGGCGTAGGCGTTGACGACCTTGGCGGAAGGGGGAGAGCCGAGCACCGAGCCGCCGATTCGTAGCACAGCCTTCATTATTGCAAGTCCTCGCTTAGGCGCTATTAGGGGGTGATAGGTTTTATAAATGGGTCAGGAAGATTTTGAGCATTCGAATGCCTGCTGCCTCCTTCAAAGCGACGGTTTCTTCGGCCTGACGTAGAGGTAGCTCTGCATTGTCAAAGACCGACTCAGTTAGGCTATACAAGGTGAGGAAGCTCATTTCCGAGCTAAGCAACAAGGAAGGGAGAGGGACAGAGCTCGTATCCTTGTACATTCCCCCCAAGAAGCCCATCCATGAGGCAATCGCAAACCTCAGGGAAGAGTGGGGGACGGCGGGGAACATCAAGTCTGACACCACCAGGAACCACGTACAGGACGCCCTCACCAAGGCGATGCAGAGGCTCAAGCTCTACAGGACTGCACCGGACACGGGCCTTGTGATCTTCTCCGGGGCCCTTCCGACCAACGGCCCAGGGAGTGAGGTCGTCAATGTGTGGGAGATTGTGCCGCCGAAGCCAGTCACCCAGTACCTCTACCAGTGCGACGACCACTTCCACGTCGAATGGCTCAGGGACATGCTGAGGGAGGAGAAGGTGTACGGAATCCTCGCCATAGATTCGAGCGAAACCGGGATGGGGATTCTCAGTGGGGACAGGCTGGAGATGGCGGACGTGCTTACCTCGGGCATCGCCGGGAAGACAAGGAAGGGGGGCCAGTCGGCTAGGAGGTACGAGCGCGGACGGGAGATGGAGTTGACCTACTACTTCAACAGGGTGGGGGAGCATGCGACGCGGGTCTTCATAGACAACAACAAGGTCACGGGCCTGCTGGTCGGAGGTCCCGGGCCCACCAAGGATGAGTTCCTGAAGGGGGGATATCTGCATTATGAGCTGCAGAAGAAGATACTCGCTGTCCTAGACTTAGGGTACTCCGGGCGGGAGGGGGTCAGGGAGCTCGTGGAGAAGGGGTCGGACGTGCTGAAGGATGTCCGCCTGATTGAGGAGAAGCGCCTTGTCCAGAAGTTCCTGGCAGAAGTGAATAAGCAGGCGGGACTGGCCGTCTACGGGCTTCCAAGGGTGTTGGACGCCCTCCAGAAAGCGAGTGCCGAAGTGGTCCTTGTCTCCGACGACCTCGACATGGTGAGGATTGACGCCGCATGCAAGAAGTGCGGTACTGTCAGGACAGAGACAGTCGCGGCGGCGAAGAAGATCCAGCAACGCCAGGAGATGACGTCCACCCCCTGCACGAAATGCGGGGCGACGGACTATGACGTGGTCGAGAGGGATCTTGTGGACGTGCTCGAAGAGTTCGCGTTCCAGGTGGGGTCGAAGGTCGAGGTGATTTCATCAGGGACGGAAGAGGGGAGCATGTTCAAGAGCTTCGGCGGCGTCGGCGCCATTCTGAGGTACAGGAGCTAGGTCGCGGCCCCCGTAGTCACTGACAACCAATGTTTTTGAAGTCGGGTCCTGAAAAGCAAGGTGAGAAGGGCAACTCGTGACCGAATCAGCCAAGGAGCCGCCGCAGCAGCCTTCTGCTCCCCTCGAGAAGCGGACGAAGGGGATGGTCGACGCGGAGCTGAAGGGCAACACCCTCCGGGTGTATGTCTACGCCCTCAAGAAGCGCAAGGTGGGAGTGAGGGAGGTCCAGAGGGCGCTCCTGATGTCTAATCCCTCTCTGGCCCAGTATCACCTGAACAAGCTGAAGGACCTTGGGCTTGTTTCAGAGAACAACGGGGAATACGAGGTTGCAGGAGAGGTGAAGGTTGATGTGATGAGAGACTTCCTTCGTCTTGGAACCCTAATCGTACCCAGGTTCGTTTTCTATGCGGTGATTTTCACTGTGTTCGCGGTATACCTTGCCTACGTGGGGTACCCTTACTTCGGAGTCGTGCCTGTGGTCGAATGGTTCTCCGTCATTTTGGGGGTGGCGGCAGCCGCCTTCTGGTACGAGGCCGTAAGGGCGTGGCGTTCAGCCCCCTCCCCCTGACGGCGACAGCGCACGTGCAACTCTTTTTTATCCTGCAAAGAGCGCTCCGAAGTAGGCTAGGACCATGGTCATCCGAATAGGAATCATCGGGAAGACAAACGCGGGGAAGACGACTCTGTTCAATTCGATGACCCTCCTTTCGGGGGAAGTGTCGAATTATCCGTTCACTACGAAATCGCCGGAGACTGGAGTCGCGGACGTCGTCACGCTCTGCGTCCACAAGGAGTTCGGGGTCACTGATAACCCTGCGAACTCGAAGTGTGAGGACGGCTGGAGGTTCATACCCGTCGAGGTCACGGACCTTCCCGGCCTGATTAGAGGAGCTTGGATGGGGAAGGGACTGGGGAACCAGTTCCTCAGTGTTGCTGCGCAATCCGATGCGCTGCTGCACGTGGTGGACGCTTCGGGTAGCGTCGACAAGGACGGGAAGATATCCGAGCCTGGAACCGGGGACCCCATCGCAGACTTCGCCGATGTGGAGCTGGAGCTAGTCCTCTGGTACACGAAGCTCTTCAACACGAACCTGCCGAAGATATCGAAGCTTTCGAAGATGCCCGGCTACGGCGTCCCCACGGCCGTAGAGGAGGTGATGCACGGAATCGGGGTGAGGAAGGAGCACGTCATTGCTGCCATGAAGGAGGCGATGCTCGAGGAGAAGCAGTTCGACTCGTGGAACGAGAAGGACGTCCAGAACTTCTGCTGGTCTCTGCGCGAGTACTCGAAGCCGACGCTGCTAATCGCGAACAAGATGGACCTCCCGTTCGCGGCCGAGAACTTCCAGAAGCTCCGGGAGAAGTTCAAGGGGCTCATCGTGGTCCCGACGAGTGGGGAGGCGGAGCTCACTCTAAGGAGGGCCGAGGCCAAGGGGCTCATCAAGTACGTCCCCGGCGAGGAGCGGTTCGAGATACTCAAGCCCCAAGACCTGAATGACGCCCAGAAGAGCGCCCTCGCCTACATCCGAAGGAAGGTCTTCGGAGAGTACCTGAGGACGGGTGTGCAGTTCGCGCTAAACTCCGTGACCTTCAAGCTGCTCAAAGAGAACGCTGTCTACCCGGTACATGACCCGCAGAAGCTCTCCGACAAGAACGGGCGAATTCTCCCGGATGTATACCTCCTCCCTAGCGGATCTACCGTGGAGGACTTGGCCAGGGACATACACACGGACCTGGTTAAGGGGCTCCTCTACGCCATCGACGTCAGGACGGGGCTCCATCTCCCGACCAATTATGTGCTTAGGGACAGGGACGTGCTTTCGATAGTCTCAACTGCGAAAGAAGGCTAAGAAGGGCCTTGGAAGACCGGAACAACCGGTGCGGATAGATGCCATATGGTGGGCCGCTGCTGTCTGACCTTGAGCTGAGGTACCCCTTCGCACCCCGATCGAGGAGATTCTTCGAGTCCATCCCTGTCGAGGAGGGGCTGGCCAGCAGGGAGGTGGTCGGGCAGACCGAAAGCAGGCTCCTGAGCTCCCTGGGACGGGCGAAGTACGAGCCGCACATGTCTGAGCTGGTCGAGTTCTCCAGTTTCTTCGCGGCTGCCCTGGTCGCTAGCCAGGACCCAGTACTGACGTCGAGGTTCTCCAAGAAGGAGGCCGAGAGGGCGAAGGAGTTCTTCCTTAGGGAAGAGCCGAAAGCAAAGGCCGAGGTCATGGGGGAATGCTTCGGTACCGCTCCATCCCTAGTCGACGCTGCGGATGGGCGGGCCGGCTACTCGATGCCATTCGAGAAATACCTCTCGCTTGTCTCGAAGCACGAGCTCGCCAAGAACCCCAAGTGGAAACTGGCGAGACAGGAGCTTGACGGAGGGATTGTCTACGTGAGCGACAACATGCTCAATGATCTCTTCGGGGACTCGGCGCTCGCCGCTATCGCCGAAGGGGTGAGGAATCTGCGTAGGGGTCAATTCCCCAAGCAGCTGCTGGGGGTCAAGGTTGACGTGATGCAGTATGTGCCTTCGCCGAAACCCAAGACCAACAAGGGGTACCTCTACGTGGAAGATCTCCTGGCGCACCCGGTTTCCGATGGTAGGCACAGATTGGTGTGGCTGGTGCTGGCACCCTACTTGGTGAACATCAAGAAGCTCGACGACGAGACGGCCATCGAGAGAATCAGGGCGTTCGTCGCTGCGGCCGGCGAGACGAGCGCAATGAAACGGTTCGTCGAATACAATGTACGCAGGGCTAGGAGAAACGGACTCCTCCCTCCCACGTTCTCGACCCTAAAGATGGAACATCCGGATATCTATTGGCTTCTGCCCAAGGAGGTCATCGAGGGAGAAGCCGCGAAGAAAGGCGCCTCACAGTTTCATTGATGGCTTAAATCGGGCAGCGTGGGGGCTCTGAATTGGCGGGTGAGTGACTTCCACCCGATCCGCCTTACAAATCCCGGTGTGGGAGGAATTGAGCAACAGGAGAACCTGGACAACGCGTAACGTGGCACTTGCAGCTCTGCTGGCCGCCTTGTACGGCGCCTATGTTCTCTACTTCGGCTTCATCAGCTTCGGTCCGCTACAGTTCAGGCTCGTGGATGCCCTGCTTCCGCTCTCAATCCTGTTCGGCCCTCCGGCAATAGCGGGTGTGACAGTAGGATGCTTCGTTGGTAATGCGCTGGGGCCCAATCTTGGAGTGGTGGACATCGTGGGGGGCCCTGCAGCCAATCTCGTTGCCGCAACCATCGCCTGGGCTATCACGAGGAAGAAGTTCCGGGGAGGCTGGATGTTGGCAATCGCTCTTGAGATAGCGGTGGTCGCAGTGATCGTGGGGACCTACGTAGTAATCCTCGCCGGAGCGCCCGGGGTCCCCTTCTGGGTCGGGTGGCTCGAATTCCTTGGGAGTGAAATCGTGCCCATCGGCATAGTCGGTTACCCCCTCCTCAAGGCAGTAGACAGGGCCACCTCCAGAAACCCCGTTTTGCGGACCCAAAATCCCTCTTAACCTAATATACTCTCTCATGGGACAGCCTACATCGTTTGCAGCCACAGTTCTCAGCGAAGCTTGAAGCGACCTCCTGGGACCCAAAGCTAGAGGCTGAGATGAGACAGGTCTGGGACATGGAGAGAAGAATCTTCGATTTCAAGCTCTCAAACAGTAAAAATCGTAACTTCGTGATAGACACCCCTCCCCCCTACCCTTCGGGGAAGCCCTGGCATCCAGGAGCTCTGACTCAGTATACCCAGATTGACATGACGGCGAGAGCAGCCAGGATGAGAGGGCTGAATGTCCTCTATCCGATAGGAATCGACAGGAACGGTCTCCCTGTAGAGATCTTCGCCGAGAGGAAGTACAGGGTGCAGATGAGGAAGACCCCCCGGGAGGAGTTCATCAACCTCTGTAAGCACGCGCTGGACGACTTGGAGGCGTACATGATCGGCCTCATGAAGACCCTGGGGATTTCGGGGGATTATTACAACAAGTACAGGACCGACTCTGAGGAGTACAGGAAGCTCACCCAGTGGTCCTTCATCGAGCTATGGAAGAAGGGACTCGTCTACCTGGCGAACAGGCCCAACAACTACTGCATAGACTGTAACACCACCATTGCGGACGCCGAAGTCGAGTATGAAGAGCTCCCGACCTTCCTGGTGACGAACCTCTTCAGGGTGAAAGAGAGCAGGGCCGAGCTGCCAGTAGCGACCACCCGCCCTGAGCTGCTGGCCGCGTGTCAGATGCTGGTTGTGAACCCGGCGGACGGGAGGTACAAGAAGTACATCGGTAAGACTGCGATTATCCCGATTTACAACAGGGAGGTGCCAATCAGGGCTCACAAGAGTGTGGACCCCAAGTTCGGGAGCGGCGTGGTGATGGTGTGCAGCTACGGGGACTACAACGACGTCATGCTGT
>Ga0187771_10003440_pt1 | contig 11049 bp, 10 predicted proteins | sample 0116_SJ02_MP15_1_FD_133139 | JGI IMG/M metagenome (GOLD analysis project Ga0187771, IMG submission 133139) | Tropical peat soil microbial communities from peatlands in Department of Meta, Colombia - 0116_SJ02_MP15_10_MG | ecosystem: Environmental > Terrestrial > Soil > Wetlands > Peat | place... | reverse complement strand
GGTGAGGACCCCGTTGTCCTCGATCTGGAGCTTGGCGTACGGGTTCAGCACGAACGTGTCGGTCGTGATCGTCGAGTTGAAGAACAGCGCCGTCCCGCCGGCGTTGATGAGGAACCGGTAGACGTGGAGCCGCGCCGCCGGGATCCCGGAGCCGGCCACGTACTGGACGAACGATAGGGTCGTGTTCTCTACGATGAGCGTGCCGCCGCCCTCGACCGTGATGTTCCCTCCCTGGAAGTACGTCGTCGGGGTGGGCGGGGCGTTCGGCTGGGGGATGTAGACCTTCTGCCCGGAGGCGACGACCAGGTCCCCGTGGGTGTTGGCAACAGCAGGGGTCAGGACCGGGGGCGCAGCCGACCCGGGGGTCGGGCCGGCCCCGAGGCTCCCATGAGGCGTGACCGCGACGGAGCCGAGGAACTCGATGGCCGCGACGGCCACGATCGCAAGGACCCAGTAGCTCGATCGGCCCAGGGCGCGGCGCGGGCCTCCCGGCGCGGGAGGCACGTGTCGGAAAGCGCTCACGTGCCTCATCATCCCGGGTTCGACTATTTAAATGCCACCCTGCGGACCGAACGATTCCCCGGGCGCCGGTCGCTACCGTCAGTCCGGAGGGCCGAGAAGGACCACCTTACCGAACAGTTCTGGAGCGTCCAGCCGCGCGAACGCCGCCGCACCCTCCTCGAACGGGAACGTCGAGTCGACGACCGGACGGAGGTCTCCCTTCGCCAGATGGGCGAGCACCGCGTCGAACTCCCCCCGCCCGGCCATGGTGCTCCCTCGGATCGAGGCTTGGCGCCAGAAGAGCGTGCGGACGTCCAGCTCGACGGACGGCCCGGCCGTCGCGCCGATCACGACCACGCGCCCGCCGCGGGCGACGGCCCGGAGGGAGAGGGGGAGCGTGGGGGCCCCGACCGAGTCGAGGACGACGTCGACCCCCCGCTTTCCGCTCCACGCCCAGAGCGCCCGGTCCATCGGGTGCGCCGGGTCGGTGGCCACGAACGCGTCCGCGCCGAGCCGTCGGGCGGCCCCCTCCTTCGCCGGCGAGCGGGAGGTGACCGCGACCTCCGCCCCGCAGAGCTTGGCGATCTGCACGGCGGCCGTCGCGACCCCGCCTCCCGCCCCGACGATGGCGACGCGTTCCCCGGCGCGAAGACCGGCGACCGTGACGAGCGCTCTCCAAGCGGTCAGGAACACGAGGGGGGCCGCCGCTCCCTGGGCGAACGACCACCCCGCCGGCAGCGGGTGGACGTTGCGTCGGGGCACCACGACGTACGGGGCCGCGGCGCCCTGGGTGTGCTCGCCTAGGATGCGGTAGTCGCGGCAGAGGGCCTCCTCGCCGGCGCGGCAGGCATCGCAACTGCCGTCCCAGAGTCCGGGATTGATCAGGACGCTCGCCCCGGGCCGGAGGTCTCCGACCTCCGTCCCCACCTGATCGACGAGCCCTGCGCCGTCCGACCCGAGGACATGCGGGCGCACGATGTTGAGCCCGGGGATCCCGCCGAGGGTGAACCGGTCGAGCCGGTTGAACGCCGCCGCCCGGACCCGGATCCGGACCTCGGCCGGTCCCGGTCGCGGCTCCGGGACCTCGACGTAGCGGAGCCGCTCGGGCCCCCCGTGCTCTTCGAAGCCGAACGCGCGCATCGACCCGGTTCAGGGCGTGCGGGCCTGCCAGCGAGTGCCGGTCGGGCCGTCCTCCAGGACGATCCCCGCGCGGGCGAGCTCGTCGCGGATCCGGTCCGCCTCGGCGAAGTCCCCGCGGGCCCGAGCGCGGGCCCGTGCCTCGAGCGCCACCGCCACGACCTCCCCCCAGGACCCCGAGACGGACGGCGCGCCGTCCTCGAACAGCCCGAGGACCTCCCGGGCCCAGTCGTACGGGGCACGGAGCCGGGCGAGGGCCGGGCCGCAGATCGGCTCGAGCAGCCCCGGCCGCTCGGAGAGGCGCCGGCTCCACCCGAACAGGAGGGCCACCGCCCCCCGGGTGTCGAAGTCGTTCGCGAGCGTGGCGTCGAGCCGGTCCACGAGGGCGGCCGCCTCGTCGGCCAGCCCCGGGGGACCCTCCGAGCCGGGCCGCTCGGGCCCCTCCCGGGCGAGCAGCTCCTCGAGCCGGTCGAGCGGCTGGCGGAGCCGCCGGTACGCCTCGGTCGCCTCGCTCCGGCTGCGATCGGGGTCGAACTCGATCGGGCCGCGGTACTGCGCGTTCACGAAGTAGAACCGCAACGGGCCGGCGCCCCAGAGGTCGAGGACCTCGTCGAGCCCGACGATGTTGCCGAGCGACTTGCTCATCTTCTCTCCCGAGAAGCGCAGCAGCCCGGCGTGCATCCAGTAGTTGACGAGCGGCGCCTGGCCGGTCGCCGACTCCGCGAGGGCGACCTCCGCCTCGTGGTGCGGGAAGATCAGGTCGACGCCGGCGCCATGGATGTCGTAGCGGGCGCCGAGCAGGCGCTCGGTGATCGCCGTGTCCTCGATGTGCCAGCCGGGGCGTCCGGGACCCCAGGGGCTCTCCCACGACGGCTCCCCGGGCGTCGCCGCCTTCCAGATCGCGAAATCCTCCGGCGCGCGCTTGTGGGGATCGACCTCGACGTGGGCCCCGGGCCGGAGCGCGCTGACGTTCTGCCCGGAGAGCTGGCCGTAGTGAGCGAACTGGCCGACCGAGAAGTAGACCGAGCCGTCCTCCGCGCGGTAGGCGTACCCCCGCTCGACGAGGGTACGGGCCTGCGCGAGGATCTCGGGCAGGTAGTCGGTCGCGAACGGGTAGTGGTTCACCGAGCGGACCCCGAGGCGCTCCATCGACCGCCGGTAGGCGAGGAAATGGCGTTCCGCCAGCGCGAGGGGTTCGACCCCCTCCTCGGCTGCTCGGGCGATCAGCTTGTCGTCCAGGTTGGTGACGTTCTGGACGTAGAACAGCCGGTACCCCCAACGACGGAGCGCCCGGGCCACGACGTCGAAGAAGACGAACGTCCGCGCGTGGCCGACGTGGGCCGGCGCGTACGGCGTGAGCCCGCAGACGAACATGCCGACGCGCGGGGGGTGGAGGGGCGCGAAGAGTCGGACCTCCCGGGTCAACGAGTCGTAGAGGGTGAACCGGCGCACGCCTACGCCCCCCGAAGGGCTGCGCGGACGTCCTCGGCGAGGTCCGCGGGGTCCTCGATGCCGCACGACAGGCGGAGGAGCCCGTCCGTAACCCCGTGGGCGATCCGGGCGGCCTCGGGGACGCTGGCGTGCGTCATCGACGCGGGGTGGTCGACGAGCGACTCGACCCCGCCGAGGCTCTCGGCGAGCGTGAACACCTTGAGCCCCCGGAGGAACCGTAGCGCCGCGCGGCGGCCCCCGCGGATCTCGAAGCTCACGATGCCCCCGTAGCCGGACATCTGGCGGCGGGCCAGCGCGTGCTGGGGATGGGAGGCGAGCCCGGGGTAGTGGACGCGGCGGACCTTGGGATGCCGGGCGAGGGCGGCCGCGACCGCTCGCGCGCCCTCCTCGTGCGCCCGCATCCGGACCCCGAGCGTCCTCAGGCCCCGCAGGACGAGGTACGTGTCGAACGGGCTGGGGACGGCCCCCACGGCGTTCTGCAGCCAGGCGAAGCGCCGGGCGGCCGCGCGGTCCTTCAGGACGAGCGCCCCCCCGATGATGTCGGAATGCCCGCCCAGGTACTTCGTCGTGGAGTGGAGGACGATGTCGGCCCCGCGCTCGATCGGTCGCTGCAGGGCCGGCGTCGCGAACGTGTTGTCGACGGCGACGACCGCCCCGGCCTTGTGGGCGCGCCGGGCCACCGCCGCGATGTCCACGAGCCGGAGGAGCGGGTTGGAGGGGCTCTCGAGGTAGACGAGGTCCGCCGGCTCTTCCAGGACCCGGTCCACGACCTCGGCGGAGCTGAGGTCGACGAACTCGGGCCGGACCCCGAACTGGCGCCGGTGGTGGTCGAGGAGACGCCAGGTCCCGCCGTAGAGGTCGTCGCCGGCGACGATCCGGCTCCCCGTCGGGAACTGCTCGAGCAGGGTCACGAGCGCTCCCAGGCCGGAGGAGAACGCGAGGCCGGCCCGGCCCCCCTCGAGGGCGGCGAGCGCCGCTTCGAGGACCGCGCGCGTCGGGTTACCGGTGCGGCCGTAGACGTAGCCGAGATGGCGGTTCGGGGCGGCCTGGCGGAACGTGCTGGAGAGGTAGATCGGGGGGTTCACCGCCCCGGTGAGCGGGTCGGGCGGCTGCGCATCGTGGATCAGCCGGGTGTTAAACCGCACGGTTCCCCTCACCCTCGGATAGGAAGCCCACCAGGTCGTGCCGCGTCAGGACCCCGACCGGTGCGTGGCTGGTCGGGTCGCGAACGAGGACCGCCGGCTCGCCCCGGAGCGTCTGGAGCAGCTCGCCGATCGGGGCGTCCGACCTCACCTCGGGGAGCGGAGGGCTGAGGGCGAACATCACGGAGCGGTCCAGCACCGTCGCGTCCTCAAGACCCCGTCGGAGCACCTCCTCCTCGCGGACCGTGCCGACGTTCTCGCCTCCCCGAAGGACCGGAGCGAGCGCGATCCCCTCCTTCTGGAGCCGGGCCAGCGCCTCCCGGACGACCGTGGTCGGGCCGGCGGCGATCAGCGCCGGGATCGGCGCCTTCCGCTCCAGGAGCTCGCGCGCCGTCGAGCCCGCGTCCACGAACCCCTTCTCCCGCATCCAGTCGTCGGAGTAGAACTTCGACAGGTAGCGGTCCCCTGAGTCGGGCAGGAGCACGATGACGGCGGCGCCCTCCGGGAGCGGGCGGCCGGCCAGCCACTTCAACGCGCCGGCGACCGCTGAGCCGCTGGAACCGCCGACGAGCAGACCCTCCTCGCGGGCAAGCCGCCGGGCCATCACGAACGAGTCGAGGTCGCTGACCTCCACGAACTCGTCGAGCACCTTGAAGTCGATCGTGCGGGGCACCATGTCCTCGCCGATCCCCTCCACCAGGTACGGGGCGACCACGGACGGCTCGCCGGTCCGGAACGCCGTCGCGAGGACCGAGCCGACCGGGTCCACCGCGACGACGCGCACCTCGGGCCGATGCTCCTTGAGGTAGCGGCCGACGCCGCTCATCGTCCCGCCCGTGCCGACCGTTCCGACGACCGCGCCGATCCCGGGGCCTAGCTGTCGATCGATCTCGGGGCCCGTGGTGCGGTAGTGGGCGTCGGGGTTCTCCCGGTTGGAGTACTGATCGGTGTAGAACGCCCCCGGTGTCTCGGCGGCGACCCGCTTCGCCACCGAGTAGTGGCTCATCGGGTGGTCCGGGGGCACGCCGCTCGGCGTGACGATGACGCGCGCGCCGTACGCGCGCAGGAGGCGGATCTTCTCCGAGCTCATCTTGTCCGGGATGACGATGATCATGCGGTAGCCGCGGACCGCCGCGACCAGCGCCAGACCCACCCCGGTATTGCCGCTGGTCGCCTCGACGATCGTTCCCCCGGGCCGGAGGCGCCCGGCCCGCTCCGCCTCCAGGATCATGGAGAGGCCGATGCGGTCCTTCACGGAGCCTCCCGGGTTGAGGAACTCGAGCTTTGCAAGGACCCGGTACGGCACCCCGTCGGCGACCTTGTGCAGGGGGACGACCGGCGTGTCCCCGATCAGGTCGAGAATGGTCCTCGGCGCCGGGGGGGTCCCCACGGGGCGCGCGAACGGGCGGGCGCGAGTTAACGATATCGTCGGGGGGCGTGGACGGAGGCGGTCCGGGGCTCCGGAACCGTACCTCTACGGATGAGCATGTACTCGTTCGTTCTTGTCGGACACCCGACTTAAGGAGCGTCGGCCCCATGGGAACGCCGGAGAGGACGCGTGCTGGGCTCGCTGGAGACCGAGGTGCTCATCGCCGTCCGCGAGCTCGCGGAGGCGCCGGCGCGCGACGTCCGCGCCGCCCTCGATCGCCGGGGGATCCGGCTCGCCTACACCACGGTCGCGACGATCCTCGCCCGGCTCTACGCCAAGGGCCTGGTCCGGCGGCGCCGCGAGCCATGCCAGGGTGGAGAGCGGTACGTCTACCGGCCGGCAGAGGTGGAGCAGAAATACCTTAAGAACATCCTTCGCGGCGTCGTCGCGATGTTCGGCCCGGCCGGAGTCGTGCACCTCAACGAGGAGATCGCGAAGTTGGACCCGAGCGAGGAGAGGGCGCTGCGTCGCCGCCTCGGGCTCGACTGACGTCCCGAACCGATGGTCCGCTCGGCCGGGCACGGGGCCTCCGCGACGGGGCCGGATCGGCTCGCGCCGCCGGCGCCGGAAGGGGCCCTGGTCGTCTACCGCCTGACCGTCGGCGCGGTCGCCGCCTGGTCGCTGCTGGCCACGACGCTCTTCGTCTGGTTCCTGGTCGAGGGGGGCCCCGGTGGTCTCGTGACCCTGGCCCGGGCGCCGGTCCTCCTGCTCTCCCGCCGCGCGGCGATCGACTGGGAGCTGGGCGCCGTCGGGGCGTTCACGGTCTTCCTCGGGGCGTTCCTGCTGAGCCAGACGGTGGGGCGCGGTCTGCTCCGTCTGCGCTCGCCCCGGGCCGTGGCCTGGCCGGAGGGCCTCCCACGCCCGCCCGTGCCCGTCCGCCTGCTCGCCTTCCCGTCGGCCCGACCCGATGCGTTCACCTTCACGCTGCTCTACCCGTCCGTCCGACGCCGCTGGCGACGGGAGGAGGTCATCCTCGTCTCGGAGGGCCTGCTCGCGCGGCTCGAGCCGGCGGAATGGCAGGCGGTGGTCGCCCACGAGCTGGGCCACGTGCGCGACTTCGACGGGCGCTACCTCACCTTCCTGAGGACGTTCGCGCGCCTGATGCGCTGGGACCCGATCCTGAGCGCGGTCGCCTCGCGCCTGACCCGACGGGAGGAGTTCTGCGCGGACCAGGCGGCCGTGGCGCTCACCGGTCGCCCCCGGGCCCTCGCGCGGGCGATCTACAAGGCGACCCACTTCGGGCCCGCCCGGACCGGGGCCGGGGCAGCGCTGCTCGGCCCGGGCGGCCTCGCCGGCCGCCGCCAGGCCCTCGAGCGGATCCGCCGCCTCGTCGCCCTCGCCGAGAGCGGCGGGTTCGAGGAGGAGGCCGGTGCCTGACCGGCCTCGCCCGGACCGCCCGCGAACGCGCCTCATTCCCGTGGCCTTGGCGACCGCCCTGCTCCTCGCCAGCACGCTGCTCCCCGAGGGCGCGAACGCGTACCCGCTCGCGCCGGTGGCGCTCGACCGGCAGCTCCTGTCGAACCTCACGGCTCCCTCGGTGGGGCCCGGCGGTTCGTCGAGCGTCTCGTTCCGTCTTCTCGATCCGCCGACCTTCTTCGCCCTCTCCGCCGTCGTGCTCACCTTCGAGCTCTACGCGCTGAACGGCTACCCGGGTGATGCAGTGGGGCCGCTCCCGGTCGCGAACGCGCCGGCGCTCGAGAACGGGACCGCCTCCGGTCCCGAGGTGAACGTCACGGTCGCATCGCTGTCGCCCGGGGCGGACTACAACGGCTCGGTAGCCGTCGTCACCTCCGCGGCGACCCCGGCCGGCACCTACGCGGTGCGGACCCAGCTGTCGTTCGTGGCGAACCACTCGACCTACCTGTTCCGCTCCCGGGGGTGGTTCTCCGCGAGCGACTGGGCGAACGCCACGACCGGCGCGGGGGGCACAGCCACCATCAACGCCTCCCGCCTCGGAGTCTCAGGGGTGGTGCCCGAGACGGCGGTCTACGTCGCTCCGTCGGGCTGGCCGGTCGCCCTCGGCGCGCTCGTCGCGCTGGGGCTGATCCTCGTGGGGATCGGAGCTTGGCTCTTCTACCGCAGGGGACCGGGGTCGAGCGCCGGCGCCTCGAACGACCCCGCGCCCGGGGCCACGAACGCCCCGAGCGCCTTGGGCAGCAGCCGTACCAGGCCGGGCGACTCCCGCAGCAGCTGACGCGCGACGTGGGTGGGGAAGTCGATGTCCCCGAAGGCGACGATCGTCCCCCCCAGGTGCCCGGCCCTCAGGACGTCGACCAGCGCGTCGAGCTCCCGGTCCTGCAGGCGAGCGTAGACCCGGCGCAGGTACAGCGCCCGACGGAACTCGTCCCCGAGCTCCGCCTCGAACCGGCGCGGGTACGCCGCCAGGCGACGCTCGCTCAGGTCCTCTGCCTCGAGCGCCTCCGCTGCGACCGACGCCGCGAGCTCGGCGGCCCGCATGCCCGTGAAGATCCCGCCGCCGGAGAGGGGCTTGACCTGCGCGGCGGCGTCCCCGACGAGCAGCACCCGGGGTCCGACGCACTTCGGCAGGCGGCCGATCGGGATGCCGGCGGCGACGAACGCGGTCGGGTTCGCAAGGGGCCGGCCGAACCGTCGGGCGATCGCCGCGAGGAGTCGTTCGAAGTACATGCGCGCGGGCGTGCCGTCCGCGTCGGCCGCGACGCCGACCCGGGCACCGCCGCGGCCGTCCGGGATCCACCAGCCGAACAGGCCGGGGGCGATCGAGCGCCCCAGGTAGACCTCCACCAGGTCTGGGTCGCCGGGGCTGTTGGGGAACTCGGCCTCGAACGCGGGGAGGATCTCCACGGGGCGGCGGAGCCGGAACGCCCGGGCGACGGCGCTCGTGACGCCGTCCGCCCCGATCACGAGCCGGGCGATCACCTCCTGACGCGCCCCTTCCGGTCCGTGCAGAAGGACCCGGACGCCGCGAGGGTCGTCGGCGAGCCGTCCGTCGAACCTCGTGGAGGTCCGGATCTCCGCCCCGGCTCGGGCGGCGCGGTCGGCGAGGTGCGCGTCCAGCCCGGCCCGGTCGAGGACGAACGCGCGGGGCTCCGCCGCCCGGAACTCGACCGACCTCAGGCTGGGACCGAAGACGGTCGCCCCCCGCACCTCCCGCGCGACGGTCGCGGAGGCCCCGGAGAGCTCCAGCACGCGGGCGGAGACGAGGCCGGCGCACTGGACGGGCCGTCCCACGCACGGGTGCTCCTCGACGACCAGCACGCGGTGGCCGGCCTGGGCCAGCCGGAACGCGGCGGTGGAGCCGGCCGGGCCGGCGCCCACGACCAGGACGTCGACGCGCTCCGCAGCGTCGGCCGCCATCTAGCTGACCGCGCCCACCGGCGCGTCGAGGGACGGGTGCGGGCCCTGCCGGGGGGTCGGTCGCCAAGGGGTCGGGACCAGGTCGGTCCGCTGCCGCGGCTCGACCGCGGAGCCCGCGACCGGTACCGAGACGCCAGACCGGTGCGCAAGCAGCCCGGTCCAGGCGATCATCGCCCCGTTGTCGACGCAGAGGCTCCGCGGCGGGGCGAACATCGCGCCGCCCCGGCCCTCGACCATCGCGCGGACCATCCCCCGAAGGCGCTCGTTGCAGGCGACCCCGCCGCCGAGGACGACGCCGTGGCCCCGCAGGTGGGCGAGCGCGCGCTCGGTGATCTCCGTCAGCATGGCGTAGGCGGTCACCTCGACCGAGTAGGCGAGGTCGGGCCGGGGGACCCCCTTCGCGTGCAGGGCGAGCGCCGCGGTCATCATGCCGGAGAAGGCGACGTCCATGCCGTGGACCGAGTACGGCAGCGGGTGGAGCTCGGTGCCCTCCAGCGCCTCCCGCTCGAGCGCCGGCCCCCCCGGGAACGTGCCGCCGAACTCGATCCAGAGCTTGTCGAGGAAGTTGCCGATCCCGACGTCGAGCGTCTCGCCCAGAACGCGGTACCGCCCCCGCGCGTGCGCGATCACCTGGGTGTTCCCCCCGCTGGCGTACAGCAGGATCGGGTCCTCCAGCCCGCTGAGGATGCGGGCGATCTCGACGTGGGCGACGCAGTGGTTCACCGGCACGAGGGGCCTCCGCCAGGCGAGCGCCAGCAGGCGGGCGACCGTCGCGCCCGCGCGGAGGCACGGCCCGAGGCCCGGCCCCTGGGCGAACGCGACCGCGTCGATCTCGGAAGGGGCGACGCGCCCCTCCTCGAGGACCCGGCGGACGAGCTCCGGTAGGACGTCGACGTGGTGGTTCGCGGCCTCCCGCGGGTGGATCCCGCCGCGCTCGGGCCGGTACATCGACGAGGCGAGGGCGACAACGCGGGCCCCCTCATCGACGACCCCGACCGAGGCGGTGTGCGCCGTCGACTCGATCCCCAGGACGACCATCGCTCCCCGACGGGGCGGCAGGATATAGCCCGGGCGCGGCCCGAGGCGGACGGTCACTCCTCGGTCGACTCGATCCGGAACGACACGCGCGAGCCCTTCAGGGCCGCCTGGATCCGGTCGGCGAGCTCGAGGGTCTCCCGGACCGTCGCGGCCCGCCCCCAGTCGTAGACGAAGTCGTACCCATCGGTCTCGGGGCGGAACCCGAGGCTCTCGAGGATCTCGGCGACCTCCGAGTACGCCGACCCCTCGCTCGAGAGCTGGAGCAGGAGGAACGTTTGCGTCATCGGCCGTCCCGGGCAGCGCCCGGACGGCCTAGCTCGTCCCGCCCGCAAAAAGGCTGCGCATCCCGACCGGGTCCGGCCCCTGGGCGCCTCCGGACGAGCACGGCGTTGAAGCGGGGCCGGCTCAAGGGGCCGGAGGCGGCGCGCCGCCATCCGCGTCGGACGGGCCCTCCTCCTCGTCGTCCGGCGCGGTCGGGGAAGCCGCATGAGACGTCACCCACGCGGCGATCCCGCGGCGCAGGCGGCCCATCTCGGTCGGGGCCAGGAGCAGTCGCCCGACCCCGAGCAGCCGATCCCCCTCATCGACGAGCAGCGCGCTCGCCTCGGGCACGAGCGCCGGGTCGGCCGTGACGACGAACTTCGAGAAGAGCGAGCGCCCGGCGGCGACGAACGGCGCCGCATCGTCGTCGACGACCACCCGGTGCCGGCCCGGGCCCAAGGCCGCGTGCAGGAGTTGGGCCCCTACGAACGTGGGCCGGGGCAACGCGTCGTTGCCGAGGACGAACGCTGGCCGGCCGTCCGCGGCCAGGCGTCGGAGCCGGCCGGTGCGGCGGGACCGTTCGGCGGTGAGCGACGGGCCGAGCTCCTCGGCCACGCGCGGACCGAACTCCCAACCGAGGAGCCGTTCGACTTGGCGAGCCGTCCAAGGGGCCTCCCAGTCCGTCGCGAGGTCGAGGTCTGCGGCCGTGCGGGCGAGCCGCCGGGCGAGGTCGGTCGGACCGACGGCCGCTCG